>OBUQ01000054.1_pt1 | contig 166345 bp, 170 predicted proteins | sample 1494951 | NCBI WGS metagenome assembly OBUQ01 (sample SAMEA2579938, study PRJEB22360) | human gut metagenome | biome: human gut; feature: human-associated habitat; material: faeces | place: Denmark | collected 2008/2010
AAAATGATTTTTCTGAAAATTAGATATTTTTAATCATTCTCAATTAATAATACATATAATTTTCTTTCGACGCTTTTATTTTTTCTTGCTTACTATCGTTGATGCCGAATCTTTCATATTAAAAATATCCTTGGATTTTTCATAGCTATCCTCAACCTCTCTGTCTATATATTTCAGATTTGCATAATTCTATTCTTCACAATTGATTTTTAAAATGCCTTTTCAATTAATTTTTACACATAAAAAATTTTTTTCGAAATACTATTCATCACTTGAAAGAGTATTTTGATCAATAATCTTCGAGCACCCTATTTACATTTCTATAAAAAAATAGTGTTGGCAGTTTTCTGCCAACACTATCGACTATTGAAATCTTCTATTTATTCGCACGTTTTTGATATGTTCCTTCTGCTGTATTGATTTCTAGCATTTCGCCTTCTTCAATAAAGTCTGGAACGTTTACGACTAAGCCAGTTTCCATTGTTGCTGGTTTTCCTGAACCAGTAACAGTCGCGCCTTTGATTGATGGTTGTGTTTCTACAACTTTCAAGACAACGGTTGTAGGAGGCGTTAATCCGATCACTTCGTCTCCGTAAAATTGGATTTTTACTTCCATGTTTTCAAGGATGTATTTCATTTCTGATTCGATCGTTGAAACTGGAATTTCATATTGTTCATACGTTTCAAGATCCATAAAGATTGCGACATCATCTTGGCTGTATAAGTATTGAACAGCCTTTGTTTCCATCATCGCTTTTTCAAATTTTTCTTCAGGACGGAAAGTGGTATCATACGTTGAACCTGTACGCACATCGCGTAATTTCATTCGCATAACCGTATTTCCTTTACCTGGTTTGTGGTGGCTGGCTTCCAATACTTTGATCAATTTTCCGTCTTGAATGAAAGTCATCCCTGCACGTAAATCACTTGCTGAAATCATTAATAAGCACTCCTATTCTTATTTTATATGTTCGAATGCTTCATCATGAGCATTCGATGGATCGTCCTTTTTCTACGATTCTACGATAAAATGAACCTTTATTATTGTAGCAAATAACCCCAACACTTACTAGGGAAAATTATCTATCTGTTCGGATTCTCAGATGAGGCCTCTATTTTGCTTCCTGGACTCGGAAGAATTTTATTTTTGGCAAATGATTCAAGGTCATTTCCAGTGACGGTCCCATTAACAATAAGACAATCAATGTACCAAACCCGATGTGCCCCCCTAGTAAAAAGCCTGTCAAAAAGAAGAGAGCATCTAATACGATTCGTGCGACTTTCACCGAACTATTCATTACACGCTTCAATAAAATCATCAACGATTCATACGCAGCCGAGCCTGCATCAGCTAATAAATAAATTCCGGTTCCGATACCAAAAACAATTGACCCTGCAATAATTGATACATACCCCGTCCCATCGGGAATCGTGTGCAAAATCCCCATCCAGTCCAGGATGTTCAGGTAAAATCCCAGACCAAAGCTGTTGATCAGACTGCCAATACCAATCATTTTCCGATCATAGAAAAAGATGATGATAAGAATGATCCCATTAAAAAGCATACTCACTGTACCGAATTGCAAGGATACATGCTGCAAAATTCCTAAAACTAACGTACTGATCGCATCGGCACCTAGTCCGCTGACAACAATCAATCGAACCCCAACTGCGGCAATAAAGGTTCCCATGATGGCAAAAAATAATTGTTTTGCTAAATTTGGTTTGATGATTCCATACCTCACTTTCTTTAGTTAAGAACGTTCAATTTTTCACTTAGGTAAACTGTTTTACTTAAAAGGCTTTCATAAAAGAATAACTTTAAAAATGAGACTGACAGCTAACTCTGGGTGAGAAATCATTTTCGAACGCATACCATTTTTCTAACCTGCTGTCCTCTCAAATTTAAAGAAACAAATTTTTGACAAAATTTCTTTTTAAGCTCACGGACATATCATCCAACTAAACATCATACGCTATGCTTAGTCTATGTTTGTAAATACAAAAAAGTTCAAATGAAACTGCAAAAAGTTGGACTGACAAAGCAGGAAGAAAAACTGGCAAAAACAAAGGCACCAAACATTTTTTTGTTTGGTGCCTAGCATTGATTTATTAATTCCATTCTTTCTTTAGGCGTGCTTTGTAGGAATTGAATCTATCTACTAAAGGCACGGCGGCTTCTTTAATGGCGCAATACTTGTCGACCATAGTTACGATGTAGCTTTCCTTATATTTAGGAGGAGTAATTGTTGCGCCCCACATATGCTTAATAATAATGTCACGTTCGAGCTCAGACAATTCAGTGATCTTCTCTGCATTCTTTACAGCGATCCGTGGATGCATGTAAGCATGTGAGCCTTCATCAAACTTCGTTGTCCGCCAGTCATAGTAAAACAAATCATGCAATAACCCTGCACGAGCGGTTGCTCTTGCGTCGCCATTGAATTGTTTTGCTAATTTGTAGCTATTATAAGAAACACTGATTGAGTGCTCCAACCGTGTTGAATTCATATGTTGAGTGTAATTTGCTAATCTTTGTACTTCCTCGGTAGCTAATAAATCTTCAATATAAGAAACGTATTCTTCATCGTCACGCCAGTTTTCTGTCATGGATATAAAGCCCCTTTTCGTTTGTCTCTGTGGCTCATTATAGCACGGTGAGGAAAACTTGAATAGGCTTCCATGAGTTTGTGAATAAAGTTTAACAGTTCCTTAATAACAGTTATCAAATTGTGAACTTTTACTTAAGTAATTGGAACATTAAGATTCCTGCTGCTATCGCAACGTTTAAAGACTCCGCTTGTCCCTTAATTGTAATATAGAGATTCTGATCGGTCATCGCCAATACTTCTGGTGAAACTCCTTGACCTTCATTTCCCATCACCAGCGCAAAATCAGACATCTTCTCTGCTGCTAAATAATTCTTTGCTTCTTTATCTAGCGCCGTCCCTAATACAGGATGCCCAACCTTTTGAAATTGTGGGATTATTTCTGTTAACTCTCCGCTTTTTACGGTTAGATGGTATAAACTGCCTTGAGTACTGCGCAGTGTCTTCGGATTATATAAGTCCGCGCTCCCCTGACCTAAAACAACCCCAGTAAAGCCCGCAGCATCAGCTGTGCGGATCATTGTCCCAACATTGCCAGGGTCCTGCACATTATCCAGCAATAACCAAGCACCAGAAAAGTCATTTTCTTCATCCTTAGGCATCTCCGCCACCGCGATTATTCCTTGTGGTGTCGGCTGACTGGCTAGTGTTTTCAGCACCTCGTCAGAAACAACATAATAATCCGTCAGATTTTCCTCGATCCATTCGGACCATTCATTCAGTCCACGTTGGCTGATAAAAACTTCTTTAAAAGCGACCTTCGCCGCTTTAGCCTCTTGGATCAGATGGAAGCCCTCCAATAAATAGCTTTGCGTTTGCTGGCGGTATTTTTTCTGCTGTAATTTTTTGGTTTCTTTGATTAATGTATTTTTACTCGATTGAATCTCCTTCAAAATGCTGGCCTCACTTATTTTATGTCTTCTTTTCTGTACAAAATCGCTCCGTCTGTCATTATAACATGCGAATTCTTGTCTCAACCAGCAAAAGTCGTTATCATGGAGAGGAAGAAAAAAATAATTAGGAGGGTTTCTTATGAAGATGCATTTAAATGTTACTGGACGCGTTCAAGGCGTCGGCTTTCGATATACCACGTATCAATTAGCAGTTGAGATTGGATTAACTGGTACGGTTAAAAATGAAGAAGATGGCAGTGTGACCATTGAAGCTGTTGGTACAAAGGAACAAATGACTGAATTTCTTGAAAAAATCAAAAAACCGCAAAATCCGTTTGCCAAAGTTTCCCATGTTGAGCAATATGAAGACCCTACCATTAAAGACTACGACCAATTCAACGTGGTCTATTAAAAAAACGACAAGGTTCCCTGATTTTCCCGAATTTCATTGAAAAGGGCTGGGTTATCTAGTATAGTATTTCCTGTATAAATTTTTATTAGCAGAGGAAGAAATAAATGACAAAATTTAAAAATTGGCTTTTAGGCTCCGGCCTTTTGGGTGTTCTTTTACTATTATCGGGCTGTGTCCGCTCAAATAGTGATGGTACGCCAGATACATCAGGTCTTGTCTATCGAATGCTGGTTGTTCCATTAGAGAATTTTCTGAACTGGATGGTTAACAATTTCAACTGGTCATACGGTTTAGCGATCATCGTTTTAACGATCATCGTTCGCTTGATCATTATGCCATTGGGAATCAATCAATCGAAAAAATCTCTAATTCAATCAGAAAAAATGCAATCCATCAAGCCGCAAATTGATGCAGCACAAGAAAAAGTAAAACAAGCAACTACTCAAGAAGAACAAATGGCCGCACAACAAGAGATGCAGGCTGTCTATAAAGAAAACAATGTCAGCATGATGGGCGGCATGGGCTGTTTACCATTACTGATCCAAATGCCGATCTTCTCCGCATTGTATTATACGGCTCGTTTTTCTGAAGGGATTCAGCACTCCAGCTTCTTAGGAATCGACTTGGCGAAACCAAGTATTGTCCTAGTTATTGTGGTTGGTGTGGCTTACTTATTGCAAGGATATATCTCATTGATTGGTGTTCCTGAAGAACAAAAGAAAACCATGCGCAGTATGATGATCGCCTCACCATTGATGATCGTCTTCATGTCCTTCACCTCACCTGCGGGTGTGGCACTTTACTGGGTAGTCGGTGGTATCTTCAGCTGTATTCAAACCTTCATTACAAATGTCTTGATGCGCCCTCGTATCAAAGCACAGATTCAAGAAGAGTTGAGAAAGAACCCGCCAAAACAAGTGGTCACAAAACCAATCAAAAAGGCTGAAACGATCCAACCAAAACAGGTGAATCAGCCAAAGAATAAAAACAAGAACAACAATGCGAACGGACGAAACGCCGGCAAGCAAAAACGTAAATAATCAATGTTAAACCATCGCTTATGGGCGATGGTTTTTTTATTTTGGTCCTACTTGTTTCGTTCAATTTTAAATTTTTTTCGTAATTTTAATAGAAGTATATTTAACGCTCACGTTTGTTTGATGTTCCATCCACATAAAATGAAGTTTTTAGCAAACAATGTTTAAAATATACGATCATTACATTTACACGTATTAAAGCACGTGTTAAAATTAAATGTGTAAAAGGAGATAGATATGGATGCTAAGGAGCTAGCCAAGATTCTTAAAAACGATGGTTGGTATTTTGATTCTCAACGTGGAAGTCATCGCTACTACAAACATCCCATAAAAAAGGGCAAAGTACCTGTCCCATTCCACAGTCACAAAGACATCCCTATTGGAACACTCAACAACATACTTAAACAAGCTGGCTTAAAGTAGTTAGCTATTTTTTAATTCTGTCTCCTATAATAATTTGAAAGGATGGATTCATATGGTCATTTATTATGCTATGTTCGATTTTGCAGATAATGGGATCAATGTTGTTTTTCCAGATTTGAACAATGCGGCTACATTTGGTGAAAATATGCATGAGGCCCTCTATATGGCTAAAGATTTACTAGCAGGTTGGCTGATTGATGCAGAGGATGAAAAGCAAGCTTTTCCTTCACCTACTGATCACCGAAGTCTGAGTGTAGCAGCTGGAAATTTATTGATCCCAATTGAAGTTGATTTATCCTTTTACCGTAAAAAATTTGAAAGTAAGCCTATCAAAAAAACATTAACTATTCCAAAATATTTAAATGATTTAGGCAATGAAGCAGGAATCAACTTCTCAGCTACACTAACTGAAGCATTGAAAGAAAAATTAGAAGTTTAGCATTTGCTAAGCTTCTTCTTCATTAAAAAAGCTATCTCAAATTTGAGATAGCTCATTTTACACGAAAGCCTTATTCAACTTATGATACTCATAGCGATATCTAGCGTAGAATATCAATCAGATCTTTCTTAGCTGCTTCTGAAGCGGGCATGACTGAGAAGATCAGTCCAATTCCGCTGGAAACGCCAACGGCCAGACAAACAGTAAACAGATCAACGGTAACTGAGATGTCCATCACATTGCCGATCGCATAGGCGACGATCATTCCTAATAAGTAGCCAATGAGTCCTCCAACAAGAGTCAAGGTCATTCCTTCTAATAGGAACTGCATGCGAATCGCTCCACGAGTTGCTCCTAACGCGCGACGAATCCCAATCTCCTTTGTCCGCTCCGAAACCGAGATGTACATCATGTTCATAACGCCAACACCTGCGATAAATAGCGATATTCCCGCCACTGCACTGATGAACAGCGTGATACTGTTTAGTACCTCACTGATTCCATCCGTCATCATGGCCATATTCGAAACCTGGTATTCCCCTTGCTGACGCATCGCTCCAGCGGATTCCAGCTTCTTAATTGCCTTATCCGCAACCTTATTCAGTTGGCTGCCATCGGCTAACGTAAGTACGACAGCACTCTTATCCTGTTCGTTGCCAAAAAAGTGAATATAGGTTTGACGAGGTAATTGAATTTTAGTCGAGCCCATTGAGAACATGGTTTCATCTGCTCCAGATGGAAAGACTCCGATGATCGTAAAGACTTGGTTTTCTAATTCAAAACCTCGACCGACAGCGCCTTTGGCAGAACCGAATAGCTCTTTTGCTAAGGCAGAATCAATGGTGACTACTTTGTTTTGCGTCTGATTATCATACATGGAAATGGTCCGACCATAGCGTACGGCCTTCCCTTTTTTTGAAACGACTCCTACACGATAGTTTTTTGTCTTATCCTTCACTTTAACGTCTTTATAAATATAAGACAAATCGTTTTTCGGATAAGAGACCGATTCCACCCCGTCAACATTTTTCAAAATACTGAAATCAGACGCTTGGATCATGTCAATATTAGAATAATAAAGAGCCTGGTTGCTAGGCACAAAATTGATGTTTACTTCTAATTTCTCCGAGTCACTGGCAGTCAAACTCTCAATCGTATCTCGTTCAAACCCGCGACCAATGGACAAAATCGCAATTACCGCCGCAATCCCGATCACGATCCCAAACATAGTCAATGCACTGCGTTTCTTGTTCTTAAAAATCGAACCTAAAGACGAGCGCCAATTCACGTAAAACTTCATTCTTCGATCACCGCCCTATCCTCAGTAATCGCACCATCTCTGATTTTTACCAGTCGTGTACAGTATGGAACTACCTCAGGATCATGGGTTACAAGAAAGATTGTCGCGTGATCTCGTCGATTCAGTTCCTTAAACAGCTCCATGATTTCATTTGATGTGTGAGTATCCAACGCGCCAGTTGGTTCATCGGCAATGATAAACTTTGGCTGATTGATTAACGCTCGAGCAATGGCGACCCGTTGCTGCTGTCCACCAGAAAGCTGGCGAGGATGCTTCTCCGCTTTATCCGCGATCCCGACTTTTTCTAGTGCTGACATCACTTTTTCCTTCGTCTGATGGAAGCCGTAGCCATTATATAGCAGAGGCAGCTCAACATTTTCATAGACCGTATAATTTTCGATCAGGCTGAAATTTTGAAAGACAAAGCCAACCATTTCGTTGCGTGTTTTGGATAAACGATCATCGGTTGTAGTGACCAGATTCTCATCTTCAAATAAATACTCGCCTTCAAATTTCGTGTCGATAAAGCCTAATAGATTGATCAATGTTGATTTCCCTGAGCCAGAAGGACCCATCACAGCGATCATCTCCCCTGCATCAGCCTTCAAATTGATGTCTTTCAACACATGCAACGATTCTTCGTCGTTGCGGTAGTACTTGTTGATATTTTTTAGCTCAATCATTTAGTCCACCGCCACTTCCTGACCATCTCGCAATGATTTATCAGGATTTGATATGATACGGTCGCCATCTTTGAGACCATCCTTCAAAAGAAAATACTCGCCCTTGTCTTCTACTTGAACAGTGACTTCACGAACTTTTCCTTTGCGATAAGCAAAGACATAGTGAGTATCGCCCGTTTCCATGACTGCCTTCTTCGGTATGCGAATCTCATTCACCGGTAGTACGACTTGAACATTGTAACCATATTGCAATGCTTCAGTCGGCTTCACAATGAAACTATAATTGGAGACCGAACTGTTGGCTGCGGTTCCTGCCGCTGCCGCTTGACTAGCCGCTTCTGCTTGATCTGGCAATTTATTTACATGCGTGATTGTTCCAGCGATTTCCTGACTGGTGGTGATTGGTTTGATCGTCACGGACGCGTCTTGATGCACCTGCGGATAATCATATTCTGAAGCCTTCGCTTCTACTGTCACTTCATTGCTGACAACCTTCACGACAGGGACGGACGGATCATTTTTGCCTTTTTCATTGATATAGGCGATCCCGCTTGTCGCGCTGGCAACGGTTGAACTGATCTTGCCACGGATTGTGTTCACACTTTGATTTGCCGCGCTTAGTTCTACATTAGCGCTTTCCAATGCCTGTCTTGCCTGCACAACAGCATCGCTCGCTGCGTCCAGACTGCTTTCATATTGTGTCATTTCTTGCTTGTATTGTTCCTTTTTCACAGCGCCATCTTCACTATTCTCGTTCGTATTATTATAGTTATTGGTCGCTTCATTCAGCTTTTGCTGTTCTCTAGCTTGCTTATCTTGGGCGATTGCTAGTGTTTCTCTAGCGTTGGCTACTGCAAGATTTAATTTATCTAGATTGGTACTTTGTTCATCTGCTTGTGCCTGATATTCTGTATTTGTATAACTTAATAGCACAGTTCCTTCAGTAACCTCTTGTCCATCTTGAACATTGATTTCAGAAACCTTCCCTAATGTTTGATCAAAATAATAATCCTGCGTATGGGTTGCTTCCACAATTCCGTTAAAGGTCAATGGATCAGACTTTTTCAATGTCACTGTTTGAAATTGATTTTCCTTCACGTTGTTGCTCTTCATTTGAGAATATGCGAATGCTCCGATGAATAATACCAATGCGAGAACGCCTGCAAGGATGCTCCAACGAATCTTTTGCTTTTTCGTCATTTTTTTCTTTTTCATCTACTACTCCTCTGGCTCTGCTTTAAATAGATGGACGATTACAAGAATCGCTGGGATTAAGAAAATGAATTGGAATACTAATCCCACGATCGTTGTCATGAAGGACAGATCCATTCCCTCGATCTCCATTTTAGGTTGCATAATGAAACCAATCGCTAAACCTAGAATACTACATCCAATATAAACATAGTATGGGACCTTTGTGGGTGCAATTTCATCCTCTAATTTCTTATTAGCCTTAAAATAAAACACTACTAAAACGATTGAGATTAACAATGATACAACAGAAATAATTTTAGTCATTGGATTATTCAAATAGTCATACATCTGCTGTCCATAATCTCCTAGCATTTCATAATCGCTCAGTTTAGGATTTAAGGATTTTGGCAGACCGAATATTCCCGTTGCTACAGAAATTAGAGATAATACTATCAAAACCATATTCCACGTTTTTGCTTTTTTCAAATGCTTTTCCATTTCATCACTCCATCCAACAATTTTCAATTATTTATGAAAACAGCGCGACAACCCTAAGCACCTATTTCACAAATTAATTCCCATTATACTACTAAACTCAATCCATTTTGAAGGAAAATCCTGAAAAGAAGCTTTTTAGTCCTGAACGTACAAAATCAATAAAATCAATACTCTGATGCGTTTATTTTTTCTATTCTAATTTATAATTTTCAATCAAATATCTATCGTTTGAAATCGTAAAGTCTATGAAAGATTACTTTCACAATCTATTGAAAATGATAATCTTTCATTATTCTTATCCATTTAAATTAGTAGCATAAATTTTTTTGAAATAAGGATTTTTTTCCGAAAAAAATAACGATTCAGACTATCTGATCCTGTTATAGCAAATACCAATGATCGCACAATCAAAAAGGAAACTATCAAAGTGGGGTGGATGATTGCTAATCAGCCCACCTGTATTAAATCCTCCTGGACTGACAAAGCCCGACCAACCTGCAGGAAACACGAAGGATGCCGCCAACTGTATACAGTTGAAAAGGAGAATACTCAGCATGCCCCATGCTAAAGCATCAAAAAATCTTCTTCTTTCTATTTCATCATAGCGATGAAACCCAACCAATGCTCGAAGCATTGTTACCACACCTACTATTGAATAAACCATGAATCCTAAAAAAACTATTTGCATAACCAATTCAATCATTCCCTGTTCCTACCTTTCATTTATGAGTAAAGATATCTTTACTTAAAACTCTATCACTCAATTCTAGATAAGTAAAGATATCTTTACAAAAAATGATTCAAAGGACGGAACGCTTATTTATAGAAATACCCCATGACTATAGAAGTCACGGGGTAGCTTTCAATTAGATGATGGATAAACCATTCATTTTAAGATACGCAGCTAGTCTTTCCTTACATGATCTTATTGCATGTGCGCTAGGTACTCTTATCCACGTATTCAAAACCAAAAAAAAGAGCTGAGCTCTCAGCTTACATACTGAATGCTCAACTCTCTCTTACTATTATAACCCGTACGGGATTTGAACCCGTGCCTCCGCGCTGAGAACGCGGCGTCTTGACCCCTTGACTAACGGGTTAGTATTTCTCAACAGAAAGAATTATACTGCTAAACGATTTTTTTAGAAAGTATTTGCACTTTATTTTTCCAAATTATTAAATATGTGTTTATTTGACCATTCATGTTGTTTATATACTTATTACGTGTATAATAGGTTGTGTATTCAAGTCATTGCTTTTCAGATGAGCTTGAATGACCCACGAAAGAAAAAGAAATTCATTTTTTCTCAAAGAAAAACGAATGTATTACTAGGAGGACCTATGAATCTATCACAAAGGCAAGAGAAAATCATTGAGATCGTCAAACGCGATCAACCGCTAAGTGGTGAAAAAATCGCTGAACACTTAGGAATTTCACACGCTACTTTACGAACGGACCTGTCCTTCTTAACCATGGCAGGTATTTTGGAAGCCAGCCCTAAAGTCGGCTACACCTACACAGGTGTGGGCATCGAGCAATTTTTGTTCGACAAAATCTTTTCTGTGAAAGTCGAAGAAATCATGCTGTCCCCTCTGCTAACACCGCAGGATACCTCCATTCATGACGCGATCACCAATATGTTCATGTATGATGTAGGCTCGATTTATGTAACGGATAAAGAACAGCAGCTAGTCGGCTTATTATCTCGCAAGGATTTGCTGCGGGCTTCATTAAACAGCAACCTGCAAAATACACCTGTTGCTGTTGTGATGACACGAGCACCTCACCTGCAGACGTGTACAAAGGACTATACGATCTTAGAAGCCGGCGCAGTTTTACTGGATTATCAAGTGGACTCATTGCCAGTAGTCAGTGAAGATGATCCAAAAAAAGTGATTGGAAAAATAACGAAGTCACGGATTTTCAATTATATTATGCAGCAAGCAAAACAAACTGAAACCAATCGATAGGAGCGAAAAAAATGAAAAAAAGTGTCCCATTATACATGATCTCTGATTCAGTCGGTGAAACCTCTCTAAAATTAGTGAATGCCGCAGCAGCTCAATTCCCTACAGTGGATTTTGATTTATCTTATCGTTTCCCCTTTACTAAAGATGAAGAAGAACTGAAAAGTATCTTAGGTGATGCCTTAAAGGACAGTGCGGTTGTCGTTACCACGTTGGTCAGTGATAATCTAACTCAAATCGTGGAAGATTTCGCTGAACGTACAGGCTTGCAATACATTAATTTAATGAGTCAGTTCATGGATATTGTTCACCAAAAAACCGGTGTTGCTCCATTACAACAAGCCGGTGTCGTTCATAAATTGAATCAGGAATATTTTGATCGTGTAGCTGCTATTGAATTTGCTGTGAAATATGACGACGGAAAAGACGCGAAGGGCTTCCTAGAAGCGGATCTTGTTCTCTTAGGAATCTCTCGTACTTCTAAGACACCGTTAAGCATGTATTTAGCGAATAACCGGATTAAAGTGGCCAATTTGCCATTGATTCCAGAAGTTCCGTTACCTGAACAGATCAAGGCCGTACCAAAGGAAAAAATCATCGGTCTTGTCATTGAACCAGAAGTTCAGAAGAAAATTCGGATGAGCCGCTTGAACTCTTTAGGCTTAGCTGAAAATTCTCGCTATTCAGATATTAACCGCATCAAAGAAGAACTGGATTATGCGTTAAAAGTTTATGATGAATTAGGCGCCTTCACACTAGACGTTACCAATAAATCAATCGAAGAATCTGCAACACTGATTTGCGAACATTTGGACAACGCGTTATAAACAAGTTTCCTTCTACTTCTTACTTCGAATAGTACGTGTACGAGAATATATAAATAAGGAGCGTATCTATGCTATCGACCCGTGACAAATATTATCAAATGTTGGAGAAAGAATTTAGTACCAAGGAGGCGATCATGACTGAGTTAATCAACCTAGAGGCCATCATGCATTTGCCCAAAGGAACCGAACTTTACATCAGTGATATTCATGGGGAGTTCACTGCCTTTGACCATATTTTGCGTACTGGTGCAGGGAATATCAAAGAGAAAATCAGCCTGCTTTTCGGCGATCGCTTAACAGAACACGAAAAAGACAAACTGACGATCCTTGTGGCTTACCCGCGAGAAGCATTGGATGACAAAGACTTTTATGCCTATCGTGATCGTTCATGGTATCGTAAAAAAATTCGTCAGCTCTTAGAATTGCTGTCCTTTTGTTCCACTAAATACACGCGTTCTAAGGTACGGAAGGCCTTACCGAAGCAATACGCTTATATCATTGAGGAATTGATGTATACTGATACGAATTATACTGATAAAGCGGCTTACTTTGATCAAATTTTGGCGCATCTGCTGGATTTGGAGCAAGGTCGTCCCTTTATCATCGCCTTATGTCAGAGCATCCAGCGCTTAGTTGTGGATCATCTCCACGTTGTTGGTGATATCTATGATCGTGGACCAGAGGCCGATAAAATCATGGATCGGCTTTGTCAAATGCCCTCTATTGATATCCAATGGGGCAACCATGACATCCTCTGGATGGGTGCGTATGCCGGTTCTCGCGCGTGTCTGATGACCTTATTGCGGATCGCTGCACGCTATAATTATCTGTATGAGATCGAACAGGCCTATGCCCTCAACCTGCGTCCATTATTCATGTATGCTGAGGAGCACTATCAAAAGAATCCAATCTTTACTCCAAAGGAAAAGAACAGCAGTGAAAGCTATTCTATTGAGAGTCTAGACAGTTTGGAAAAAGTTCATCAGGCCTTATCGATTATCCAATTCAAATTGGAAGGACAGCTGATTAAGCGTCATCCTGACTTTCAGATGGAGGATCGCTTGCTGTTGGAAAAAATTGATTTTGATAAAGAAACCGTTCACTTAGCCGGAAAAGACTATCCTTTGCAGGGAAGCTGCTTCCAAACCTTACAAAAAGATGTTCACGCATTGACCGAACAGGAAGAATACGTCGTGGATACCTTACTAAGCTCCTTCCAGCAATCAGCCAAAATGCAGGAGCATATGCAGCTGCTGTTAAACAAAGGATCAATGTACCTAGTCTACAATCAGCACTTGCTTTTCCATGGCTGCTTACCGTTAAAAGCTGATGGTAGCTTTCTGCCGCTGAATGTTGCGGGAAAAGATTATGTTGGAAAAGATCTGCTAAACTTCTTTGAAGAGCAGATTCGCTCTGGCTGCCAAAATCAGGAAACCGATAGTTCACAGGCGGACTGGATTTGGTACTGCTGGTCTGGCAAAATCTCACCACAGTTTGGGAAAAGTGCCATGACTACCTTTGAACGGTATTTTATCGCTGATAAAAAGACCCATAAGGAAATCAAAAATCCTTATTACCAATTTCGCGACACTCACGATACCTGTCAGATGATTTTAGAAGAATTTGCTTTGTATTCATCGAACTCGCGAATCATTAATGGCCACACCCCAGTGAAGGTTAAGAGTGGTGAATCACCAATCAAAGGGGAAGGCATGCTGTTCGTGATTGACGGTGGGCTCTCAAAAGCTTATCAAAAAACGACCGGCATCGCGGGCTATTCGCTGCTGAATAATTCGTATGGCTTCCAGCTCGTCACCCACGATCCCTTTGAATCGGTCGCAAATCTATTAGCTAAGCAAGCCGATGAAACCTCCTTGAAGCGAGTGATCGACAAAGACTTGAAACGCATCCTGATCAAAGATACGACGGTCGGCGATAGTCTCGAAGAACAGATTGAAAATCTGACTGGACTATTAAACTATCAAGACCAAAATGACAGCTAGCTCATTATTAATGAACTATTTTTCGTACGCTTAATATTTTTCTAATCTGTTGAAGTAGGAAAAAATAGTCCACACGGGTACCATCAGTAATTGATGCTGCCCGTGTTTTTCTGTATAGTGGATGCGAGGTGAAAAAATGGTTTCTGCATATATTAATATCTTTTTTATTTTTGTCTTAATGTTCATCGGCTATGTCCTAACCTATAAGCAATGGTTTTCAAATCAAATCGGTGATGCCTTCTCAAAACTGGTCTTGCAGATCGCGTTGCCCTGCAACATGTTTTTAACGATCACTAAGAACTTTTCCCGTTCGGAGTTTCTCCATCTTGTTGGTGGTATGGTGATCCCATTAATTTCTATGCTGCTGACCTTTCTCGTCAGCTTTATCTATTGCCGAATCTTTCGGATTACTCCCGCTCGAAAAGGAATTTTCTCTACAATGTTCACCTGCTCCAATACAATTTTCATTGGACTGCCAATAAATCTAGCGATTTTCGGTGAACAGGCCGTTCCGTACGTACTTCTTTATTACATTGTCAATACCACAATCTTTTGGACGTTGGGCATCTACTTTATCGCTCGGGACAATCCTCAGATTGAACAGGCTACCGTCAAATTCCACCTGATTCCAATTTTGAAGAAGATTTTCTCACCGGCGCTGCTGGGCTTTTTACTTGGTCTGTGTGCCGTGCTGGTCAATCTTTCTGTATCTGATTCAATCGCGACCTTCTTAGGGTATCTCGCAAATCTGACGACGCCGCTGTCGATGTTTGTCATCGGGATCATCGTGTACAATGTAGGAATTAAAAATCTGACCTTAAACAGAGACATTATCGGGGTTCTCGTGGGACGTTACGTCATCTCACCGCTCATCGTTTGGCTCTTAGGGCAGTGGATCAGTGTACCGCCTTTGATGCTTTCCGTATTTATTATCCAAGCAGCGATGCCAGTTCAAAATTCAGTACCGATCTTAGCCCGTTCTTATGGAGCGGATCAACAATTCGCCGCTTCTTCTTTAGGATACTCCGTTCTCCTCTATCTGGCGTATATTCCGCTATTATTGAAATTGATACTATAAAAAAACCTTCGAGCACGAGCTCGAAGGTTTTTTATTTATCGTTAACTTTACGGCTATTTAGTAATAATTTTATCGATACTTGCCAAGGTATTCGCCATACGAGCAATAATCGCTAATTGATTCAAACGGTTGTCGCGAATTTTTTCATCGTCTACCATGATCATTGTTTCGTTGAAGTAGCGTTCGATTACTGGACGCAAATTCGTCAAGGTTTGATAGTTTTCTGCCATGCTTTGATTAGCAAACTCATCTTCCGCTTCTTTCACTGCCGCATATAATTCTTTTTCGCTTTCGTTTTCAAACAGCTTAGGATCAACCTTGAAATTGATAGTTGCAGGGTTCATTTTTTTCGTCAAGTTAATGACCCGAGTCAAAGCTTCCATCGCTTCTTTGAAATGCTCATCTGACAAATGCTGATTAAAGATTTGCGCTGTTTTAAAGACTTGTACCAAATCATCCTGATGTGAATCTAGTACAGCATCGATAATGTCATGACGTACATTGTACATTTGCAGCCGTTGACGCATCCGACCTTTGAAGAATTCGATAAACTCTTTTTGGTCGCGGTTGAAATGAATCCCGTAATCCAAGACATCTTCATTGATCGCATCGACGATTGCTCCTTGCATATCGGTGAATGGGAATGTCCAGCCTTGTGCTTCGACAATCCGTACAATTCCATACGTTTGACGACGCAATGCGTAAGGATCGTTTGAGCCGCTTGGGATCATACCTACAGCGAAGAAGCCTAACACACTGTCAATCTTATCAGCAATCGCTAAAACAGCGCCAATCGCTGTTTTTGGCAGTTCACCTTCTGCTGAGATTGGCAGGTAATGTTCACGGATAGCCGCAGCAACAGCAGGCGTTTCACCCTTCAATAAGGCATATTTCTCTCCCATGATTCCTTGCAATTCAGGAAACTCGCCCACCATGTTCGTCACCAAGTCGAATTTATAAATTTCAGACGCACGTTTTAAATCAGTTAATTCTTCCTCGCTCAATCCAACTCGTGTACCAATCAATTGACTAATTAAACCGACACGCTGCATTTTTTTATACATGCTGCCGATTTTTTCATGGAAGGTCACGTTCTTTAATTTTTCAACGCATTCTTCAATTGATAATTTTTTATCTTCTTCAAAGAAGAACTCGCCGTCTTCCAGACGTGCCGCCAAAACTTTTTGATTTCCTTTAATTACATTGTCCAGCTTCACGCTGTTTCCGTTGCGGACAGAAATGAAGTGCGGCAGCAGCATGCCTGCTTGGTTGCGTACTTCAAAATAGCGTTGATGTTCCTTCATGGAAGTAACTAAAACTTCTTCTGGTATAGATAAGAAACGTTCTTCGAAATCACCGACAAACGCCGTTGGATATTCGACTAAGTTTGTGACTTCTTCTAATAAATCAGCATCAAGATCGATGACCCATTTATTTTTTTCTGCCAGCTCTTCGATTTGTTCTACGATCATTTGTTGACGCTTATGGGCATCAGCGATCACGAATTGTTCTTCTAATTTTGCTTCGTATTCGCTAGGATTAGCAAGTTCAACTTGATCCCCTAAGAAGCGATGGCCTTCTGTTGTACGACCTGTTTGTACATCTAATAATTCAAACGGAATCACTTCTTCATCTAACAATGCGACGATCCAATGAATTGGACGGATGTATTCAAACATCGTATCGCCCCAATGCATCATCGTTGGAAAGTTCATGCTCTTAACAACCTCTAATAATCCAGTTAGTACTTCTTTGCTTTCCTTCCCATGAATATATTTTGTCACGTAAACATATTCCACACCATTCAATTCGCGGAAAGTAATCGCGTCTGTTGTTAAGCCTTGTCCACGGACAAAGCCTTCTGCCGCTTTACTCCAGTTGCCTTCTGCATCCAATGCGATTTTCTTCGCTGGTCCTTTGACTTCTTCTTGCACGTCATCTTGACGGTCAGGAATATTCGTTACACGAATCGCCAAACGTCGAGGCGTTGAAAAGCTTTCGATCGATTCGAAGGTTAGACTGTTTTCGGTTAAAAATTTTGAGATCTTTTCTTCTAATTGTTTGATGCTTGGCCAAACCACGTGGGCTGGCATTTCTTCTAAACCAATTTCTAATAGTAGATTTTTCGCCATCTTATTTGCCCTCCTGATTCAATAATGGGAAGCCTAGTTTTTCCCGTTCAGCTACAAATATCTTCGCAACTGAGCGTGCCATGTTTCGGATGCGTGCTAGATAACCCGCGCGTTCTGTTACAGAAACAGCTCCGCGAGCGTCTAATAAGTTAAATGTATGGCTGCATTTTAAAATGTAATCATACGCTGGATGCACGAGATTTTCATCAATACAACGCTTCGCTTCTTTTTCGAATTTTTCGAAATTATCTAAAAGCATCGCTTGATCACTTTCTTCAAAGGAGTATTTTGAATGTTCATATTCTGGCTGCTTGAAGATTTCGCCATATTTAACCCCAGTACTCCATTCCAGATCATAAACACTGTCAACTTCTTGAATATAAGAAGCCAAACGTTCCAACCCATAAGTCAATTCAGAAGTGACAGGGTGACATTGCAAACCGCCGACTTGTTGGAAATACGTAAACTGTGTGATTTCCATACCGTCTAGCCAAACTTCCCAACCAACACCGGCACAACCCATTGATGGGTTCTCCCAGTTATCTTCAACGAAACGAATATCGTGTTCTAATGGATCAATCCCTAATAAACGCAAGCTGTCTAAATACAGCTCTTGAATATTTTTTGGTGAAGGCTTCATCACCACTTGGAATTGATGGTGTTGATACAAGCGGTTTGGATTTTCCCCATAACGACCATCCGCTGGACGACGTGATGGCTCAACATAAGCGGCACGCCATGGTTCTGGTCCAATAGCTCGTAAAAAAGTATACGGACTCATAGTTCCCGCTCCTTTTTCCGTATCGTAGGCTTGCATCAGCATACAACCATTGTCTGACCAAAATTTTTGTAATGTCAAAATCATTTCTTGCACAGTTAACTTGCTCATTCTGTTTCCTCCTGTATATTTTCTATGTAACTTTATCCATTGTTCTATTGTCTAACTGCTAGCTCATAACAGACGAAATCATTTTTCAAAATACGGAAAAATGAGTTCTATCTTCATACGCATAACATTTTTCTAACCTGCTGAAGCAGGAAGAAAAACTGTCAGCTAGTTCTTTCTAAGGAATATATTTTTCAAACACACCAAAAATAATTCCTATTTTCACCACGCATACGATTCCACTAACCGTACTAAAAGTACGGAGTGGAACTCGCAAAAAAGTCCCCATGCCGAAATAATCGACATAGGGACGTATTAACGCGGTTCCACCCTACTTCCAAGCATAGGCTTGGCAGCTTTAACTAAACGTGCTCACAAACGCCAACAAAATCTGCTTCTCTGCTTGGCTTCCACCGATCCAAGCTCGCTGTGATCTTCCACAAATTTCTAAATTTGATCATCGCACCTATTCAACTTGGTTCTATAATAGCGACACCAGACCCCTTTTGTCAAATCTTTCTGTCATGAGCGTTTCGCTCTTCGTAATGTCTATGCTACAAAAGACCTTTTAAGGGAGCTAGCCAAAGGGGATTGGTTGAAATAGACCATCCTTTAATTGCATTGTCTCCGTAAATCCGATGGCCTTTAATAGTTCAACCGTTTCTGGAAAATGACAAGTTAAAGTCGTCGTCTCGTGGCTGTCGCTGGTAATAATGATCGGACAGTCTCTTTCCTTTAGTTGTTTCAATAAAAATGGATTAGGATAGGGTGTTGTTCGCCAGTTGCGAGAAATCGCACCAGTATTGATCTCCACCATACCATCATAAGTTTCGATGATATCTATGACATGATTCAGCGCCTGTAAAGCAATCGCTTGGTATTCTGTTCCTTCTTCATCCAACCAAGGTTGTTTTTCATTAAACTTCGTAATCAGGTCAAAATGTCCAACGATCTTCGACTGGTTCTGGTTAATATGCTTAACTACGGTGTCATAGTAATCGCGCACCATTTGCATCTTATCCCCTTGGTACCATTCGTCCAGAGTCTTCATCAAGCTTTCCGGACTCTCATCGACACTGCGGAAGATTCCTTGACGCGGTGGGAAATAATGCACAGAACCTATTGTATAGTCGTATCCGTCAATTGGATCTGCACTGTAATAATCCCATTCTAAGCCTAGGCTGATTGTTAATTCCCCTGCCAACTTTTCCTTTAAATCACGCAATGCTGCCTGATAGGCCACTTCATTTTGTACTCCAAGACAGCTAGGATCAAAAAGTGCTGGTGAATGACACGTAAAGCCTAAATCTGTAAAGCCCAAATCAATCGCCGCTTGTGCCATATCTTCTAAAGTATCTTTTCCATCACACCAAGTACTGTGCGTATGAGCGTTTGAATAAAACATCGCTGACCTCCAATTTTACTGCATCCGTTCTTGCTTCACCTTTTTATCAACAACATGCCGATTAGCTAATTCTTGACGTACCTCAGTCAAGTCAATCCCCATCTCAACCATCAATACAAGGACATGATACACCAAATCGGAAATTTCGAAAACAGTCTCTTTGTGATCCTCTTTCATCGCGCCGATCACTACCTCAGTGGATTCTTCTCCGACCTTCTTTAAAATTTTTTCGACACCTTTTTCAAATAAATAGCTCGTATAGCTGCCTTCTTGGGGAGCTTCCTTGCGCCCCTTGACAAGCTTGTACAAAGCATCAATTGTTGCTTTGTGATCAGCCTCACCGTATAAGAGTTCATTAAAGCAGCTCTCCGCACCAGTATGACACGCTGGACCATCTTTTTTCACCTTCGCTACTAAGGCATCCTGATCGCAATCTAGTTTTAACGAAACAAGATGCTGATAGTTCCCGCTGGTTTCACCTTTGCGCCACAATTCTTTGCGGCTGCGTGAATAGAAGGTCATTAATTGATCCTTCAATGTTAATTCATAGCTTTCTTGATTCATATAAGCTAATGTCAATACTTCATTGGTTTCGGCATCTTGTACGATCACCGGAATCAATCCTTGTTCGTCGAATGTTAATTCAGTCATCCCATGCCCTCCTTATTCCTATCAATGTAATCATTTTTCAAAATACGAAAAAATGAAATTAATTTTCATTCAGTATACCATTCTGCTAATCTTGTAGAACTGACTGTCTAAACGATGCGGACAGGAATATCCGCCGTCATCAATTGTTTTTTCAGATCAGGAATCTTTACTTCACCATAATGAAAAATCGATGCAGCTAAGCCAGCTTCAATTTTAGGCAATTGAAACAGGTCAATAAAATCTTCACTTTTTCCAGCACCACCAGAGGCTACGATCGGCAACGTGGTAATCTCGCTGACAGCCTTCAGCAGTTTTAAATCAAACCCTTGCTTTACCCCATCTGTATCCATGCTATTGATGACTAGTTCGCCCGCTCCTAATTGCTCACCCTGACGAATCCACTCTAGGGCTTCCATTCCTGTATCTTCTCGTCCACCTTTAGCAAAGACATGCCATTCATCTCCGACACGGCAAATATCTACTGACAAGACCACACATTGACTGCCGTATCGCTTCGCCCCCTCTTCAATCAGTTGAGGACGGCGAATCGCGCCGGAATTGACACTGACCTTATCCGCGCCGCAATTCAAGACGCGTTCAAAATCAGACACTTCATTAATCCCGCCACCAACCGTCAACGGAATAAAGACCTCAGAAGCGACACCCTTCAAAATATCAGTGAACAACCCTCGCTCTTCCGCCGAAGCGGTGATATCATAAAAGACCAGCTCATCGGCTCCCTGCTCATTATAAAAACGCGCCAAAGTCACTGGATCATTGACGTCCTGCAGCCCAGCAAAATTGACTCCCTTAACTACACGGCCATCGCGAACATCTAAACATGGGACAATTCTTTTTGCGATCATTGATCGTCACCCCCAGCTTGCAAGACCTCTTCCAATTTTAAGCTTCCGTTATAAAGCGATTTTCCAACGATTACACCGCTTATCCCTAATTGTTTTAAGCCTTCAATATCCTTTAGTGATGCGACACCACCAGAGGCTACGATTTCTATATCTAATTGATTCAATTTTTGATACAGCGGCAGATTAATGCCTTCACCCGTTCCATCACGAGAAATCTCAGTGAAGATGATTGTCTCTGCACCCCAAGCAGCTAGTTGCTGACAAAATTCAAAGGCATCAGTCTCTGTTTTCTCCAGCCAGCCTTCTACAGCTACCTTTTCATCTTTGGCATCGACCCCGATAGCGATCTTACTGCCGTATTTTTTTAACATCGCTTGTGTGAAAGCTGGATCTTTTTGCGCGATTGTCCCGAGTATTACCCGATCCACCCCTGCAGACAAGCAATGTTCGATCGTTTCCTCGTCACGAATACCGCCACCCACTTCTACAAAAAGATTGGTGTTCTCAGCGATTTTTTTTGCGATTTCAAAATAATGAAGCTTGCCAGCTTTGGCACCATCTAAATCGACTAAATGCAGGCATTTTGCTCCTGCTTTTTCAAAGGATTGCGCAAAAGCTACAGGATCGTCGCCGAAAACTTCCTTTTGCGCATAGTCCCCTTGATACAATCGTACGACTTTCTGGTCTAAAAGATCAATCGCGGGAAAAATTTTCATACTGGCACCTCCGTAAATGCTTTTAAGATTTTCAAGCCAACTTCACCGCTCTTCTCAGGATGGAACTGCGTCCCAAAAACATTGCCATTCTGCACAATTCCTGGAATGGAAACACCATATTCGCTGTCTGCGACTAAATGTTCTTGGCAATCCGTCGCATAGTAGCTGTGAACGTAATAAACAAAATCCTCTTTACCCAACGACTTTACCAATGGACTTTCAAAATCTCGCACGTCCAATTTATTCCAGCCGATCTGCGGTACTTTTAGGTCAATCTTTTTTTGATCAAAGGCCTCTCGCATCGAAACGATCCGGCCGGGAATCAAGCCTAATCCAAGATGCTTCCCGAATTCTTCACTTTTATCAAATAAAAGCTGCATGCCCAGACAAATTCCTAAAAACGGTTTGCCTGAAGCGGCTAATTCTTGAATCGGTTCGACTAGCGATAATTCCTCCAGCTTTTTCCGTGCATCGCCAAACGCGCCGACACCAGGTAAGATAATTCGCTCTGCTGCCTTCAGTTCCTCTAACGAACGTGTGATTTTACATTCCACACCTAAATATTCCAATGAGCGTGACAAACTAAACAAATTGCCAACGCCATAATCAATAATTGCTAGCATCGCTTGTCTCCTCCTAGTTTATCGTCCCTTTAGTGGATGGAATCTCATCTGGCGCCAATTGATTGATCGCTACGGCTTCTCCCAATGCACGCCCAAATCCCTTAAAGCAAGCCTCCACAATATGATGGCTATTTTTTCCAGCGATTTGATGTAAATGGATCGTCGCACCTAGTTCACGAGCAAAGGCAATGAAAAATTCTTCCACTAGCTCTGTATCAAACTGCTGCCCAATCTTTTCACTAGGAATGTCCAGCTCGACAACTGCCATACCGCGCCCACTAATATCGATGGCTGACATCACCAATGCTTCATCCATTGGCAACAGCATACTGCCGTAACGTTTGATTCCGCGCCGTTCACCTAGACTTTCTGAAAAAGCCCGACCGATCGCGATGGCGACATCTTCGGTTGTATGATGGGCATCTACTTCAATATCTCCATCACAAACAAGTTCAAGATCAAAACGGCCATGACGAACAAACAGCTCTAGCATATGATCTAGAAAACCTACTCCCGTTTTAATCGTTTGCTGTCCGGTACCATCCACAGTCAAAGAAAGCTGGATCTTTGTTTCGGATGTGTTACGTGTTACTTCGGCCTTTCTCATGCTTTCACCTCATTTAATATTGTTGTCAAGACAGCGATCAGCTGCTCCATCTGCTCTTTCGTTCCTACAGTAATTCGCAAGTAGTCTTTTGTTCGTGGTTGATTGAACCAGCGCACGAGGATTTTCTTCTCTCTTAAAGCCAGAAAGAGACTTTCGCCTGAGAGTTTTGGATGCTTCGCAAATAAGAAATTTCCTTGACTATCCGTTTGTTCGAATCCTAGCTTGGTTAACTCCTGCTTGCTCCATTCTCTGACCTTGATCGTTTCTTGAACCTTCTGATCCACATACACTTGCTCCTGCAAGACAGCTCCACCCGCGGCTTGCGTCAAGCTGTTAACGTTGTATGGATTTAAACTGAAACGCAGTCGATTCAAATCCGCAATTAAATCCGTGTTCCCTATACCGAAGCCCAAACGCGCTCCCGCCAATTGACGAGATTTCGAAAAGGTTCCTATGACAAATAGATTCTTGTATTGATTAATTAAAGAAACCATTGATTTTCCGCCGAAGTCGATATAAGCTTCATCAACGACCACTAAACGATCTGGATGACGTTCAAGAAAGGCGCAAATTTCTTCTTGCGGCAAATAGATGCCTGTCGGTGCATTAGGGTTCGCAAAAATGACGGTTCCCTTGAATGCATCGTACTCAGCTAAGTCTAGCGAAAAATCCTCTTTCAACGGAACCACAGTGGATTCCACTTGATACAGTCCGCTGTAAACTTGATAAAAACCATAGGTTACATCTGGAAAGGCGATGCCTTTTTCAGTAAAGCCTTGGAAAATGTAAGAGAGGACTTCATCACTGCCGTTACCTAGAAAAAGCTGCTCTTGCTTCACTCCCAGATATTTTGCTAAAGGCTTTGCGACAGCCTCTACCGCAATATCTGAATAACGATTCAATTTCTGAGCGGCCTCTGCTACTGCTTTTTGAACATTAGGCGCTGGAGGATACGGACTTTCGTTTGTATTTAACTTAATGTATGCTGCTTCATCCACCTGCTCCCCAGGTGTATAAGGCGTTAAATTCTGATACGTTTGATTTAAAAAGCTCATGCATCCTCACCTCTTCGCACCTTCATTGACCGCGCGTGCCCCATTAGATTCTCGGTCTCCGCAAACAATTCTACCGCTGGTCCAACGGCGTTCATCGCCTCTTCTGTGTAATAAAGATAGCTGCTCTTCTTAACAAAATCATCCACTGAAAGCGGGGAGTAAAATCGGGCTGTTCCTTCTGTTGGCAAAGTATGGTTCGGACCGGCAAAATAATCTCCCAATACTTCTGGCGTGTGGTGTCCTAAAAAGACACTGCCGGCATTCTCAACTTTTCCTAACAAGGCAAAAGGTTCTGCTACCGATAACTCTAAATGCTCTGGAGCAATTTGATTCGCTATTGAGAGTGCTTCCTCTATATCTTTGACTAAAATGATTTTGCCATTATTTTCAATTGCTGCAGCCGCGATTTCTTGTCGAGGCAATGCAGCGAGTTGCTGTGCGACTTCTGTTTGAACCTTTTCTATTAATGCTTCTTCTGTCGTTACTAGAATTGCTTGAGCTAACTTGTCATGCTCTGCCTGTGCTAGAAGATCCGCTGCGATCCAACGAGGATTCGCGCTGTGATCCGCCACAATCAAGACATCACTAGGTCCCGCAATCATATCGATATCTACTTCACCGTAGACCATTTTTTTAGCCGTAGCGACATAAATATTTCCTGGACCTACGATTTTGTCTACTTTTGGAATAGTATCTGTTCCGTAAGCAAGTGCAGCGACCCCATGAGCACCTCCGACTTTATAAATCTCATCAACTCCGGCAATTGAAGCAGCCGCTAAAATAGCGGCAGGAACATTGCCTTCGTTATCTGTGGGAGTCACCATGACAATTTTCTTAACGCCAGCAATTTTTGCTGGCAATACATCCATTAATACAGTACTAGGATAAGCCGCCGTTCCCCCAGGGACATAAACCCCTACTCGAGCTAACGGAAGGATTCGCTGCCCCATAACTACGCCGCTATCTTCTGTCGAAACAAACCCTTGGCGTACTTGTTTTTGATGAAAGGACCAAATATTTTCTTTTGATTGCTCCATCACCTTTAGTAATTCTGGCGAAACTGCCTTTAATGCTGAATCGATCTCTTCTTGACTGACCGCTAAGGAATCCAAAACTACATGATCGATTTCTTCGATTATTTGATAAAGCGCTTGATCCCCATCCGTTTGGACACGCTTGATTATTTTTGATACAACATCAGAAACATCGGCAGTTTCAGAATATTTCCGTGCTAAAATCGTTTTTAATGGCTCTTTTTGTGTTGAATAAACTCTCATAGCTGCTTCCTCACCTTCTCGATCACCTTTTGAATTCGTTCCTGTTTAAATCGCCACGTCGCGTTATTAATAATGAAACGAGCAGAAGACGGAGCAATCTCTTGAATCACTTTTAAATCATTCTCCTTCAACGTTGTACCCGTCTCCACAATGTCTACGATCACATCGGATAATCCCAATAGCGGTGCCAGTTCAATTGACCCATGCAGATGAATCAATTCCACGGAACGGCCGAGACCTTCATAAAACTCTCGGGTAATTCGCGGATACTTGGTGGATACTCGCAGTGGTCGGGAGAAGTCTTCTTCAAAGTCGTTATGAGCAGCCACGGCCAATCGACATTTTCCCATATGCAAATCAAGAAACTCAATGACTTCGGCTTTACTTTCCAATAAAATATCTTTGCCTACCACACCGATATCCGCCGCACCATGCTCCACGTAGATTGCTACATCACTAGGCTTCACTAAAAAGAAGCGCAATTTATTGTCCTCATCGCAAAAAATCAGTTTGCGATTTTCTTCAAAAACGCCTTCTGCTGCCACACCGGCCTTAGTGAACAGCTCATAGACTGCGTCACCCATCCGTCCCTTCGGTAAAGCGATATTCAAATACTCAGAGCTTTGATTATCTGACGGCAATTTCTGCCCCACATGATTTAGTTTCATTCCGAAACCGAGTGCTCCCTGATCCTTTCCTTGACGGCTCATTAAACGATCATAGCGGCCACCATATAAAATGGTTTCTCGCGCTTCTTTAATAAAGCCTTGGAATAAAAGACCGCTATAATAGTCCGCATCATTCATAATAGAGAAATCAATTCGCAAGCGAATCTTGTCGGATAGTTTTTCTTCCTGCAGCGCTGTATATAGTTGTTTCAATTCTTCTAAGCCTGCTTGAGCCTTTGGATACGTCGCTAATAGTTTCTTCGCTCGTTGATATTTCGTTTCAAAATTCCCGGATAGGCGAACCAATTTGGCTAAATTTTCCGATTCCTCTTTAGACAATCCAGCTTTTGCCGTCAGCTCATCCATGCCGTGAGAGCTCTTATCACGTAGACAGTCTAAGACCCTCTGGCGATCCTCCTCTGGAAAACGATCACAGATCCCATTCAAAATCCCCATATGAGAAAGGTCTAACGTCCCTTCACCCACTTGAGCCAAGCTTTCCCAAGCCAATTTTAAAACTTCTAGCTGATCTTCCCAGGTAATGTCGTCAATGATTTCTAAACCGATTTGATAGATTTTTTGGTATTCTCCAGCCTGTCGGTCGTGACGGTACACATCCTCGACATAATAAACTTTTCGTGCTTCACCCGCAGGTGTATTTTTAGCGATCGATAAAGTCACATCCGGCTTTAATGCCATAGTCCGTCCATCATTTCCTGTGAAGGTAATAATAGAAGAATTCCGCAAAAAATTGTAGCTCTGCTGATAATTTCCGTATTCTTCAAAGTTATTTAAGTGATAAGGATGAAAATGATGCTGAGTATACAACTTTCTTAGCTTCAATTCGATTTGTTCTTCTGGTCTCAGTACTTCCCATAATTCTTCCACATTATCACTCCTAATTATGTATAGTTTCTATAGAAAAAATCCTCCAATGTGAGGCGACTCCTTTTATGGCTTAAATAAAAAAGAGCGAACCAATTTTCTTTTAACAGCCGCAAACATTAGTGTTTTCTAACAATATTAATTGTTTTGCCATAAATTAGCAATGGTAATCTGTGAAAGAACGCACTTTTTGCTAAAAGTTCGAAAATAAATGAATCAATAATAGAAGAATTTCTTAGATTTTTTTTAGAAACCTATCTGTTTTCTGCTATACTTTTGGTAACTTGATGCAGATTGGAGGAGTGAGAAATGTTCACTAAATTAAAGAAATGGAATCATTCGTTTAAATTATTTATGATTAAAAGGCCTTTCTTGTATACCCTATTTTTACTAGCGATTTTTCTCATTACGCAAATGATCATCAATGTCTATAGAAACGAACCCATACTAGCGAATTTTAACAATAATCTAGCTGTATTTTGGATTCTAATCGTGGGTTATCTCGCCTCTTGGCTATCAAAAAGGCAGGGGCAACAATTTTTGATTTGTTTTCTCTTCACCTTCACTTATTTAATGATTCAAAGTATTCTCGACAAAAGCATTGTAGATTATACTTCCGTGCTTATAATTTTATTCATAGCTCTTCTGTTAGGTGGTGTTTCATGGATGTTAGCTGACACTGTTACCTCGCGAAAAAAAGAATTGGAGAAATCTGAAGATGAATCAACCAACTCCTAAAAACAGAAAAATCAATAATCAATTTTTAGTCCTGTTTATATTCTTCGGATCACTGCTATTTGATTGGGCTCGTGACCTCTATACAAATGGCTGGTCACTTAAGCCCCTCTTCAATATCACGGCTGTTCTATTGTTTTTGATAGCTTCTTACTTGGTTGAAAGGAAAACGAGCTTATCCCCTACAGTACGAGGGCTGTTCTATTTTCTTTACTTTCTGATTATCGGAACAATCGCTTCTGCAATCATCTATAGCAATCAATTAAATGGTCAAATGCTGTTCCTATATTTATTCTTTTCTTTTATGGGCACTCTTATTTGGCTATTTGTTTGTAAAAAATTAAGAGCAAAAAAATAACCTGCAACACCCATTAGGTTTTGCAGATTACTCTTCTCTTGGTTTTAGCACGTCTTGCCATTCACTCATTTGATCAATAAACTTCTTGCTTTTTAAGTGCAACCCGATATATTCCTCATAGAGCTGATCCAATGTCTGTCGGATCGCTTTTTTTGTTTCCGGCTTTAAATTGATGGTATTGATGTTTTCGTAGGTGATGCTGTTAAACATTCGAAGAAAATAGATTGCTCGTGGATCGGCATGGTAGCGATGCTGGTCCAAATGCCAATGCTCTTCACAGAGAATCCCATTGTATTTTGAAGAAAAATCAAATGCGCCAGTTCTTTTCCCGCAGACCCCGCAGGCCTGCCAATTCAGAGAAATACCAAAACGCTGCATGATCTGAACTTCGTAGATATTCATGATCGTCTCGCCGTCTGCTCCCTCATTCATCCGCTGCAATGCCTCTCGAGTAAATCCATACAGCGAAGGGTCATACACGTGGTCTTCAATTGCGGCATCTGCTAATCCTAAAATATAGGAGCCATAAGCATTTAAAAAAATGTCTTCCTGCAATTTACGCATAGGTTGAATTTCTTTCGCACTATTCAGGAAAGAAAGCCCCTCTGTTTTCAGATTTCCGATGAACACCGCTTCGGTAAATGGCTGAACGGCTGTCTGTAATGGATTATTGGCTCGGTGGATTCCCTTGGCGAAAAACATGACCTTCCCCGCCGATTCTGTAAATATTTTGATCAGCTTGTCCTTTTCCTTATAATCCCGACTAAATAAAATGATGCCTTTTGTTTCACCAATTTGCGCCAAAACTTCACCTCCCATTATTAACTATTCGACTTACAAAAAGCTCCACGAAAAAAATCGTGAAGCTCCTTTTCCTTAATAATCCTCTTTGCGATAGCCATAATCTTGCAGATACGTTTGCTTATCGCGCCAGTCTTTTTGGACTTTCACCCAAAGCTCTAAATAAACTTTGTCTGCTAAAAGGGTTTCGATATCCTTACGGGCCTGAGTACCGATATTTTTCAGCATCTTACCACCTTTTCCGATAATAATCCCTTTTTGGCTTGTCCGCTCTACAATAATTGTCGCTTGTATATGAACCTTATCATTTTCATCTCGCTTCATTGATTCTGTAACAACTGCTACAGAGTGAGGCACCTCATCACGGGTCAGACTCAATACTTTTTCACGAATCAATTCAGAAACGATAAAGTATTCCGGATGATCTGTAATTTGATCATCTGGGAAATATTGCGGACCTTCATCCATTTGATCGACTAAAACTTCTAATAAATGTTCCACATTATTTCCTTCAGTCGCTGAGATCGGGATGATCTCTTTGAAATCCATAATCGTACGATAGTCATCAATGATTGCTAGCAAATCGTCTGGATGGATTGTATCAATCTTATTGATCACTAGGTAAACTGGGACTTCCTGTTGGCTTAAACGCTCCAAGATGAAATCATCTCCGCGTCCACGCTTTTGATCTGCACTGACCATGAATAGAATCGCATCGACTTCACGTAGGGCGCTGTAGGCCATCTCTACCATGTAATCCCCTAAGCGATGCTTTGGCTTATGAATTCCTGGCGTATCAATGAAGATCACCTGTGCCTCAGGAGTCGTATAAACCCCTTGGATTTTATTTCTAGTGGTTTGTGCCTTATCACTCATAATGGCGATTTTTTGTCCTACAATACGATTTAATAAGGTGGATTTTCCAACATTGGGTCGACCAACAATCGCCACAAACCCTGATTTATGTTCTGTCATATAAAAGTCCTTTCTGAACCTTTGGTAATTACTTTTTTAAAGAAAAAGCTCAATAATTTTTGGTAGGAAGATGATCACACCCACAATAATGGCAAAGACTGACGTCACTAGAACGGCTCCAGCGGCCATATCCTTGATCTTCTTTCCAATCGGATGGAAATGACAATCCGTGACCATATCTACTACATTTTCAAATACAGTATTGATAATCTCAACAATCCAAACTAGAAAGACTGCTAGAAAAATCCACAGCCACTCAAGCACCGATACGCCCAGCAAGAATGCCACCAAAATTGCCATTAGCCCAAAGACTACATGGGCTCGCATGTTGCGCTCTTCTTGAAAAACTGTCTTAATTCCTTGAATCGCGAATTCCAAAGATGTGACAAAATGCTTGTTTTTTTCCGTTTTATCTTTTAAGTCCATAGGCATCTAATATCTCTTTCTGTAGACCAAACATCTCTTTTTCATCCTCAGGTGTCATATGGTCGTACCCATTGATATGTAAAAAGCCATGTACGGCTAGAAACCCTAGTTCACGGTCAAAACTGTGTCCATACTCTTCTGCCTGTTCACGGGCACGTTCTGTTGAAATCATGATATCACCAAGATTTCTCGGCATCGGATTCTCCTCGTCCATAATGATGGGAACTTCATCTTCACCTTCTTCTTCTAAGGCGAAGCTGATTACGTCCGTTGGTGCGTCTTTATCGCGATAGTCACGGTTGATCACTTGAATTGCGGCATTGTCCATAAAAGTAACAGACATTTCAGTATCTTTCGGCAGTTTTAAGTAATCAGCAGCAAATTGCAGCACGCCGTCGATTTCTTGGATTTTTTCATCAGAGACCTGCTCTGTTTCGTCAATAAAAGTAATATCCATTACTCTTCTCCTTTTTTCTCTTGCTCTTCTTTCATCTTCTCGGCCTCTGACTGCATCCGTGGATACTTGATCCGTGAATGGAAGGTCGAGCTTAGTCCGCTGATCAATGATTTTTCAACGATACGGATTTCTTTTAACGTCAAACCGGAGTCATCCAGCTGTCCATCATTGATCCGTTCTTCAATTAAATTATGAACAAATTCAGTAATTTTATCAATTGAAGGGTGATCCATTGCTCGAACGGCCGCTTCACAGCTGTCAGCGATATTTACTACGCCAGCTTCACGTGTTTGTGGCTTAGGACCTGGATAACGGAACTCTGCTTCAGTTGTATCTGGATTCCGCTCTTTTGCCTTAAAATAGAAGAATTTCATTAACGTCGTGCCATGGTGTTGATAGCAGATATCGATGACCATTTGAGGCATTTTGTATTCCTTTAAGATCTTTGCCCCTTCGATAACATGACCGAAGATGATTTGCTTGCTATCTTCTGGCAATAAAAAGTTATGCGGATTTTCCGCTCCTGTCGGCAGATTTTCTACGAAGAAATTCGCATGCCGAATTTTACCAATATCATGATAGTAGCAGGCTACTCGTGTTAAAAGTGAACGACCGCCAATCTCGGCTACCGCATTGGCGCTTAAGTTAGCCACCATCATTGAATGATGGTACGTTCCTGGTGCCTTTTCAAGTAATTCCTTCAAAAGTGGATGATTGGGGTTACTTAGTTCATTTAGCGTAATCACACCACTGTCAGTAACTAAAATTTCAATATACGGCTGCAAGCCCATCCCCATAATAAAAGATAGGATGCTAGCTGCAAAAGCACCTAACAGTAATCCCCAAGTTTGTGGATCAGTGAAGGACATCCCTTGATAAATACTTAAAATAATCGACCAAATGATTGGAAATGCGACGATCCATAGCATTGCTTGCTTCACTTGATCGGATAGACGTTTTTGCTTAACCATGACTGCCAGCGTACCAGAAAAAAGATAGGTCATTAAGATAACCGGCAGCATATTGGTTCCAATAGCTTTGTAATAAATAAACAACGCAAAAACCGTTTGGAAAACAGCGGATAATGCCCCTGCCCGACGATTAACAAATACAGTCAAGATCAACGGCATAAAGGCTGCTGGGAAAAACAATGCCATATTGTTCGAAGAAGCTCCTTGAAACGCCTGCAGTATTTTCATGATGAAAACACCGATCGTCATCGTCGCGCTATAAAATAGAATAAAGCGCACACGTTGAAATTCGACTTCAAACTGACGACTATAAAACCATAGCAACACACCCTGCAGAATCGCTGACAGAATCATCGCAATCAAAGGAAAAATCGAGGTGCCTGAACTAGTCAATCCTAATAGCTTCAACTTATTAATTGCATTAGCATCGATCTGGCTTCCTTCACGGACAATAACTTCCCCTTGATAAATCATTACTGGTTGAACAGAATCACTGGCTTGTTCTTTTAGTTCATCCGTCCGCTTCTGATTTAGCGAATCATTGATAATGATGCCATTTTCAAGCAAATAGCGCATTACTTGATTTGATTCATCTGACAAACCTAATCCTTGAATTTTATCAATGGCCTGCTGTTTATATTCAGCTAAATCGCTTTGTCGGATGCGTTTTGCCATCTGTTCATCTAAGAGCTTCAGACTTTCCGTGCCAACTTTTGTCAATTCCGTCGCGCTTAATTGCACAACTGCCTGATAAAAATCCTCCGGCAGCTGCTGATAAAAGGTAACCGCATCTTGGTCCAAACCTTCAAAATTCTTTTTAACAGCGGCAACACGCTCATCAACCGTTGGCTGAGGAACCTTTTCACCATCTTTGGCCTGCGATACTTTGGTCTGATAATTTTTATCTAGATCGCTATTAGCCTTTTGGATCAACGTAATCAATTGATTGATTCGATCATGCTGCGTCTGAGCCAAATCCGCTTGATACGTATATTCCGGCGTCACAGCTTCTGCAGCCAGCTGACGCTTCTGATCTGTTTCAGCCTTATTCTCAATCGTCTTATTCGCACGAATACTTTCTGTTGCGACTTGACCTTCTTTGTAGTCAACACTTTTTTGAATGACGCTGGAAAGCATCGTCAAAACTAGTACCAGTGAAAAGACACCTAGAATAATCGGTATTAATTTTGAACCTAATTTTTTCAGCAAGTTATTGATGGGTCGATTTAACATCCAATTCCCTCCTGACTACTTTTCTTGGCGTCGTAGGTTCTCTTGTTCATACGCTTCAATAATCTCCGCAACTACAGGGTGTCGGACAACATCTCCTGCCTCAAAGTTCACGAAGCGAATCTTCTTGATCCCTTGCAAGGTCCGCTCCGCGTGAATCAATCCACTGACTTGTCCCCTTGGTAAATCTACCTGAGACGTATCCCCGTTTACAATCATTTTGGAATTAAATCCAAGACGCGTCAAAAACATCTTCATTTGCGAAATTGTCGTATTTTGTGCCTCATCTAAAATAACAAAAGCATCATCCAATGTCCGTCCCCGCATGTATGCAAGCGGCGCAATTTCGATAACACCACGTTCTAATAAACGGTTCGTGTGCTCCACACCGAATATCTGATGTAAAGCATCATACATTGGGCGTAGATATGGATCAACTTTTTCCTTTAAATCTCCTGGCAGAAAGCCTAGACTTTCTCCCGCCTCTACCGCAGGGCGTGTCAAAATAATACGCTGTACCTCACCTTTTTTCAAGGCAGCGATTGCCATGACAATTGCTAGATAAGTTTTCCCCGTACCCGCTGGTCCAACACCGAAAACAACGTCAGATTTTCGGATAGCTGCAATATATCGGCTTTGTCCAATATTTTTAGGGCGAATCGGTTTTCCATTGCGATCCTTTAATAGCTCTTCTTCATACATCATGACAAACTCATCTAGGTGGTTCTCACGTCCAAGACGTAATGCAGTCATTACATCGGGTGTCGCCACCTTGATTCCACGATCAATCAAAATCTGCAATGTTCGAATAATATCTCCAACCAGTTTCGCCTCTTCTTTCGGCCCAATGATTTGGATTGTTTCTCCGCGAGTATTGATTGTCGTTTCCGTATTCTCTTCTAAAAATTTAACGTGTTTATCGTGGGTACCTAAAAGCATACTGATGTCATCTTTTCCATCAAGCTTTATCTCTAACGACTCAAAATCGTTGCTATTCAACAAGCGCTCATCCCTTCATGAATCATTCCTTCTTATAATACCACACTCTAAATAAAAGAAAAATTGTCTAACCTCTAGATAAAGAGAACCTGAGAAACTGGTTATTTAAGCAAAAAAAAGCCGAGAGAAAATTCTCTCGACTCGTTATTGCTTATTTGTTTAGAAGCTCTTTGACGACTGCGTTGACTTGATTGCCATCGGCTTTGCCTTTGACTTTCGGCATCACTGCTCCCATCACTTTACCAAATTCCTTTGGTGAAGTCGCTCCTGTTGCTGTAATCGCCTCTGAAACAATTGCACGAATCTCTTCTTCTGAAAGTTGAGCCGGCAAATATTTTTCAACAATTACAATTTCCTTTTTGACCTTATCAGCCAAATCGGTGCGATCAGCTTTTTCAAACTCGGATAGAGAATCACGGCGTTGTTTCATCTCGCGAGACAATACTGTCAATTCTTCTTCGTCATTTAAATCCTGACCTTTTTTAATCTGCTCATTTTGAATCGAAGCTTTAAGCATCCGGATCACTTGCAAAGTCTCTTTATCTTTTGCTCGCATCGCTTGCTTCATGTCTTCATTCAAGGTAGTAAGTAGTGACAATAGAATCACTCCGTTCACAGACTAGAATTTCTTACGTTTTCTAGCTGCTTCTGATTTTTTCTTACGTTTCACACTTGGTTTTTCATAAAATTCACGTTTGCGAGATTCTTGTAGAGTCCCTGCTTTTGAAACGGAACGTTTGAAGCGACGAAGAGCATCGTCAAGAGATTCATTTTTACGAACCACTGTTTTTGACATATAAATTCCCTCCCTCCGGGCTTGAAATGTAACCGTTTTTGTTATTGAAATGTACTTCCAAACAACAAGACCGTCCATAAGTTATTATATCTAATGGGCTATTTTGAGTCAAGGTACTGAAGAATTTTAATTCTTAATTTATTCATGCAGTTTTTGACATTTCTCACAACGCCCATATAATTCAAAGCGGTGCCCCTCGATTTCGCAGCCATCTAATTGTTCTTTAAAGAAGTTCATTGGACACATATGGATTTCCTTTGTCATTCCGCATACGGTACAAATAAAATGATGGTGATGTTCAAAATTTTCACTGCAGCTGAAGCGGAATTTCATCTCTCCTTGCAGCTCCGTGTCTTCGATCAAGCCAATTTCACAAAATTCTCTTAAATTGCGATACACCGTATCATAGCTCAACCCAGGAAATTGTTCGTTCAAATAATCATAAACCTCACGAGCCGCAACGTAACGATTGCATTTGATCAAATAATCTAATAACGTTTCACGTTTCTTTGTATACTTAAAGCCATTTTCCTTTACTTTTGCCAAGGCTTTTTCTAATAAAGTCGTTTGTGTCATATTCTCCCTCGTTTCAAAGTGTAATGATTCCGAATAAACAGTATGGTATAATAAATTATTACTGATTGCAAGGGAGTTTTTCTTTATGGATAGCGAAAAACAAAATGAGTTAGTCACTATTTTCATCATCTCTGATTCTGCTGGGGAAACAGCCTCTAAGCTGGCGCAAGCCTCAATGGCCCAATACCCAACCGTAGAATTCTGTCTCTTCCGTCGTACCTTTGTACACACAGAAGAATTATTGATGAAAGCCTTAAATGACGCCAAGGCCGAGAACGGTATGATCATCTATACACTGATCGATCCAAAACTATCAAAAATTGCGAAAGAATTTTGTGACAATGAAGACCTGTTTACGATGGACCTATTGAATCCAGTTGTGAGTGAGATCGGCAGACGTGCACAGCTTGAACCAACTGGTGAACGAGGTGCGTTGCATCATTTGAATGAAAATTATTTCAAACGAATCAAAGCAATGGAATTTGCCGTAAAATACGATGATGGAAAAGATCCACGCGGCTTTTTAGAGGCGGATGTCGTGTTATTAGGCGTGTCTCGCACATCAAAAACACCATTGAGCTTGTACTTAGCCAACAAGAATTTAAAAGTCGCAAACTTGCCCTTGATTCCGCAAGCCCATATTCCAAAACAATTGTTTGAAATTGATCCGAAAAAAATTGTCGGCTTAACGAATGATCCTGAAGTATTAATTGGCATTCGTAAAGAACGGATGCGCGCCTATGGGCTAAACCCAGAAACAGCCTATTCAGATCGTGAAAAAATTCAAGCAGAACTGAAATTTGCCAATGATCTCTACCAAAAGCTAGGTTGTGAAATTATTAATGTCGCCACACTCTCTATTGAAGAAACAGCAGCCATGATTATGAGTGCTTTGGATCTTGAAGACCATAGTTATTACTTTATGGAAGAAGAAAGCTGAGATCAAATTGATCTCAGCTTTCTTTCTTTTTGCAGTTCACGGATTCTCTCTAACTGATAAGGCGTCATTTGATACACATCATTCAACCAATTGTGATAAAACAGGTGTGCTTGCGCGCGCCAGTAATTATAAATTTTCCCATTCTCGTAGTAATTTGCTGGTTTTGCCGTATCTATCCCACGATCATGGTCTCGTAAATATTCTTTTTCCAACGTATCGGTGGCATATTCAAAATGACCCATCAAAAAAACATCGTGTTCATCATCCGATATTAAAATAGCAGACCGTTCTTCTTCATCCTTCGCAATTACTTTGATTTTTCTTTGACGTACTTGTTCCTCATTGATACCAGTATATCGAGACTGCGGCATCCAAAAGCGATCATCAAATCCTCTGAATAAACGAAAATGATGCTCGATGTCCTGCTTATAGATCCCAAATAACTTTTCCTTAAATGGAACCTTCTCAACGCCAAAATGATGGTACAGACCTGCTTGCGCTCCCCAACAGATATGCACGACAGACGTCACTGAAGTTTGGCTCCAATCCATGATCTCAACCAACTCCGGCCAATAGTCTACTTCTTCAAAAGCAAGTTGTTCAACCGGAGCCCCTGTGATAATCAATCCATCATAACAAGTATCCTTTATTTGTGAGAAGTCCAAATAGAATTTGTCGAGATGTGTTTTACTAGTATGTTTGTGCTCATGACTAGCCACTTTTAAAAAATCTACGTCAATTTGTAAGGGGCTTTGGCTAATCAAACGCAGTAAATGAATTTCTGTATCGATTTTATTTGGCATCAAATTTAAGATTAATAGCTTTAATGGACGAATATCCTGATGTTCCGCACGAGAATTGTCAATTGCAAAAATATCCTCCGACTCTAACACCGATTTCGCTGGAAAATCAGGCTCTAAACGAATGGGCATGGTTTATCCCTCCAATTTATCAAAAGCCTGTTGCAGATCAGCGAGAATATCCTTTACATTTTCAATGCCGCAAGATAATCGAACAAGCCCTGGTGAAATCCCTGCTTGCTGCAATTCTTCATCCGTCAATTGGCGATGAGTCGAAGTCGCCGGATGCAAAGCACAGGTTCGAATATCTGCCACGTGAACCTCTAACGAAACAAGGTCTAAGGCATCCAGCCATTTTGCCGCCGATTCTTTTCCACCGGAAAATTCAACAGAAATAACTCCGCATAATCCATTTGGTACATACTTTTGTGCCAGCTCATAGTTTTCATCGTTTTCTAAACCAGGATAAAAAACATTCTTAATCGCCTTTTGTTCTGACAAGTATTTCGCTACTGTCATGGCATTTTGATAATGACGATCCATACGAATTGGTAATGTCTCCATACCAAGATTCAATAGGAATGAATTTTGCGGTGACGGCGTGGCACCCAGGTCACGCATTAATTGAACACGAGCTTTGGTGATATAAGCCGCCTGACCAAATTTTTCAGTATAAACAATGCCGTGATAAGTTTCATCAGGTTCAGAAAGCTGTGGGAACTTGCCATTGTTCCAATCAAAGGTGCCGCCATCTACGATTACCCCACCTGTTTGCACAGCATGACCATCCAAATACTTAGTTGTACTGTGAATGACAATATCTGCCCCAAAATCAATCGGACGACAAAAATATGGTGTAGCAAAGGTGTTGTCGATGATAAATGGAATATCTAGTTCTTTTGCCACCGTCGCAAATTTTTCCTGATCCAGTACTTTTACAGCCGGATTCGCGATCGTTTCGCCGAAAATCGCTTTAGTATTTGGTTTTGCCGCTTTCAGTATTTCTTCTTTTGAAGCGTCTTGATCAATAAAAGTCACTTCGATGCCCATTTTTCTGAAGGTGTGAGCGAACAAATTATAGGTACCGCCGTAAATATAGCTGGACGAAATCAAATGATCTCCCGCTTCTAAAATATTCAACACTGCATAAAAAGTTGCCGCTTGACCGGAGGATGTACATAGAGCACCCACACCGCCCTCTAACGCAGCAATCTTCTCTTCTACGGCACCAGTCGTTGGGTTCGCTAATCGTGTGTAAAAATAGCCTGCTTCTTCCAAATCAAACAATTTCCCAATTTCATCAGTAGAATCATAGGCATAGGTCGTACTTTGGACAATCGGTAATACCCGCGGTCCTCCATTTTCTGGCTGATACCCAGCATGTAAACATTTTGTTTCAAATTCCATTATTCTTCCTCCTCATTTGAAATAATATAGTCAATAAATGATGCTTAAATTAAACGTGATTGGGTGATACAAATACGATTCCACTAACCTGCTAAAGCAGGAAGTGCAACTCGCAGTCGACTCAATATTCAGAGGGTCTATAAATTTCTGACAAAATTTATTCTTAGCCTCGTCGAACTATCATTCTACTAAACAGCCTGTTCAACAATTTCAATAACTATTGAGTCCTCCAGCTCAAATAACATGAACTGCAAAAAGTAGAACTGACAAAAAACTCCCGTCTTTTCATATCTGAAAGGACGGGAGTGCCGTGGTACCACCTTAATTTATCAGTCCCTCACAAGACTGAACTTTTGTCGTATTGCTACGAACTGCTATAACGGGCATTCCCGTGTCCTATAGACAATTGCTCCAAGGCCATCTTCCAACGAATCGCTGCTGCTTCTTCTCAGTTAACGAAGCTCTCTGTCAAGTCCGATCTGCTGTACTCTTCTCTTCTACGCAATTAAAATATTTGAACGCCTTCTTTTTCGACTGAAAGCACATCAATTAGTGCTTCATGGTCAAATGCCTTTAAAGTTTTCACCAGTTTTTCTGTATTTTCAGACGGTGTTAAAACAAGCACCGTTGGGCCCGCACCACTTAAAAAGCTGCCATATCCACCATAAGCTTTGCAAAACTCACGGATTTTTTTCAAATGAGGTACGAGATGCTGGCGATGACTCTCATGCAAAATATCTCGTTCCATCATCTTTCCAGCTAATGGCAAATTACCATTTAGAACAGCCGCAATCATCACATTCCCGATTGAGCTGGCTTTGACAGCATCGCGATAAGACATTTCCTTTGGTAAAACCGCACGACTTTCCGAAGTCAATAACTCGTGATTTGGAATAAAGGCAATTACATCACAATCAGGAAATGTATGTTTTACAAAATTCACCTCATTGTTGTTATAGCTCGCAACGACAAAATCGCCACAGATTGCTGGTGCGACATTGTCTGGGTGTCCTTCGATTTTTGTTGCATAGGACACTTTTTGCTGTGGCGTCATTCCTAAATTCCCTAACCGATTGGCTAGTTCGATGCCGGCTACTACAACGGAGGAACTGCTCCCTAATCCACGAGCGATAGGAATATCTGAAGTCATAGTAATTTTATGCGGCGTTAGCTTAGGAGCCAAATCTAAAGCTGTTTGAATTAACAGATTTTTTTCATCTGTAGGAATGGCACTTCCTAATTGATGATCAATCTGCCACTGTTTTGTTTCAGGACCTATATCAATAGTCAAATATTGTGACAACGCGATCCCGCAGGAATCAAAGCCGGGACCTAAATTGGCACTCGTTGCTGGGACGCGGATTTTCATAGTGCGGCCACTCCTTCACGTAAGTGTCGGCGCATATCCTCCAAATCACTCATCTTGTTAATCTTAATATCTGTTTCATTGATTGCCGTATCCGGATCCTTCAATCCATTTCCAGTGAAGACCGTTACCACCGTCTCACCTGGTTTGATCCGGCCATTTTTCACATGTTGGATTACCCCGGCAAGAGAAGCTGCAGAGCCTGGCTCAACAAATACGCCTTCTTGGGCTGCAACCTTTCGATAAGCATTAAGAATTTCTTCGTCTGTCACTGAATCGATATAGCCTTTGGATTCATCTCGAGCAGCTTCAGCAAGTTTCCAGCTAGCAGGATTTCCAATACGAATGGCAGTCGCTACTGTTTCTGGTGCATCGATAACCTCACCTTTTACAATCGCTGCGGCTCCCTCTGCCTCAAATCCATGCATACGTGGCAATTCGGTCCCTTTTTTCTCATGCCATTCTTTGAACCCTTTCCAATACGCAGAAATATTTCCAGCATTCCCGACAGGAATCGCCAAAACATCTGGCGCTTGTTCCAATTGTTCACAGATTTCAAAAGCAGCCGTTTTTTGTCCTTCCAAACGGTAAGGATTTACGGAGTTTACTAAAGCCACTGCTTCAGTTTCAGCAATATCACGTACGGCTTTTAACGCCTCATCAAAGTTTCCGGGAATTGAGATAATATCCGCGCCATAGGCAATCGCTTGAGCTAATTTACCCATAGCGATTTTTCCGTCTGGAATTACGACATATGCTTTAATACCAGCACGCGTTGCGTAGGCGGCAGCAGCAGCACTTGTATTTCCCGTTGATGCACAAATAATCGCTTTTGCTCCATCTTCTACCGCTTTCGCTACAGCCATCACCATGCCCCGATCTTTAAATGAGCCTGTGGGGTTTAAACCTTCGTACTTCCCATACAAAGTAATTCCCAACTCTTTTGAAAGATTCTTTAAAGGAATCAACGGTGTGTTTCCTTCTGCTAAGGCAATTTGAGGTGTCTTCTCTGTAATTGGTAAATACTCTTTATATTGTTTTAATAGACCTTCGTACATGCTTATTCCCCCATAACTTTCATCAATGATATCAATTTGTAGCCGGTTTTTTCTTTAATTTCCTTTTGAACGGTATTCATCTTTGTCTCTGATGTTTCATGTGTGATCAAGACAACCCGTGCAGTCTCACCATCACCTTTTTCCTGAACAACTTGTTCAAATCCTACTTTTGTCTCTGTCATGATCTCAGCCAGCTTCAAGAATTGACCCGGCTCATCTGGCATTTCTAAAGATAAAAAGTATTTACTGATATTGTCACTCGGTGATGTTAATTTCGTTGGTTGGGTATAGCCAGTAAAACGATGCCCTACAGTATTCTTTTTCATCTTATTCACAATCGTCATCAAATCAGCCACAATACTGGTTGCCGTAGGACGTGCACCAGCACCTGGCCCATAATACATAGATTCGCCAATCCCTGAACTTTTAACAAAAACAGCGTTCATCTCATTGTGAATGGAAGCAAGTGGATGCTCATGCGGAACTAAAATCGGACCGACTTCAACTGAAATCGTATCGTCCTTTTTGATTGTCGATCCAATAAGCTTGATCGTATAACCAAGCTGATCAGCTAAAGAAACATCTTCAGCGGCTAAACCGCGAATTCCCTTGATCTTAACTTGATCCATCGTTATAGACATCCCAAAAGCAAACTTGCTTAAAATGACCATTTTATAAGCAGCATCAATTCCGTCCACATCATTTGTTGGATCACTTTCTGCAAAGCCAAGCTCTTGCGCTTCCTTCAAGGTTTCATCGTAAGTGCGTTGCTCCTGCACCATTTTCGTCAACATGTAATTGGTCGTTCCATTGACAATACCTAAAACTTCGGTAATATCATCGGCAGCCAAACTATTAGCAATCGTTCGTAAGATCGGAATCCCACCAGCGACACTGGCTTCATAATACAAATTCCGTTGCTGCTCTCGTGCAAGATTTACCAATTCACTGCCATGCTGCGCCAATAAATCCTTGTTTGCGGTCACAACATTTTTCCCCGCCAATAACGCTTTTTTAATGAACGTCTTAGCCGGCTCGATACGACCCATTACCTCCACAACAATGGAAATTTCAGGATCGTTTAGAATAGAATCGAGCTCAGTAACCAATTCCAAATCATATTTCTCTGCTAAGGCGCTTTTATCTTCCTCTGGTCGGATCAATGCTTTTGTTACAACCAAGGGACCGCCGATACTTTTTTCAATTTTATCTCGATGATCTGACAAAATTTCCAAGACACCAGTACCTACTACACCTAAACCTAATAGACCTACCTTGACTGCTTTTTCCATAATCCGCCTCCACTAAATTACATTCGTATTAAAAGTAATTTCATCATATTCTAATAGTTAGCTATCAGTATAACAAAATTTCTGCAAAAAAAAAGAGCTTTTCCAAAAATTTTGGAAAAGCTCTTTTTTATTGGTGCAGGACGTGTCGGAAGGTTTGCTCTAAAACATCAAGGACGTGTTGATCATCCAGACTGTAAAGCATAGCCTTGCCGTCACGACGCGCTTTGACTAAACGGTTGTCACGTAATAATTTTAATTGATGAGAAACAGCAGATTGTTCCATTGCTAGCGTATCACTGATTGATGAAACATTCCGCTCTCCCTCTTTTAGAAACATCAAAATTTTTAAACGTGTTGGGTCACTCAAAATTTTAAAAAATTGGCTGACCGCTTGAAATTCTTCGTGTTCCTTCATTTATAGCCCTCATTTACTCTATTCGGCAATTTTGCGGATCGCTTTTTCATAAGTTGCAATTTTTTCTGCAGCAGCATCATGAGAGTCGCCTTTTACACCGATATAGAATTTGATTTTTGGTTCTGTACCAGAAGGTCGAACGGCAATCCAAGTTTCATCTGCCAATGTGTATTTCAAGACATCTGAAGCTGGCATATCGATCGCAGTTTCATTTCCTTCAGCATCAATAGCTTTAGACGCTTTGAAATCTTCAGTCAAGGTAACTGCGACATCTGCGAATGCTTTTGGTGCCTCGTTACGTAAATTACCCATAATCGTTTTGATTTGTTCAGCTCCCTCAGCACCGCTCAAGGTAACAGAGATGGTTTTTTCTGCATAATATCCGTATTCTTCAAAAATATCCTGTAAGCCGTCATATAAAGTTTTACCCTGTTTTTTATAGTAAGCTGCTACTTCAGCTAGTAGCACTAATGCTTGAATCGCATCTTTATCGCGGACAAAAGACTTAATCAAATAGCCATAGCTTTCTTCAAAGCCAAACATGAATGTTTGCGAGTTATCATCTTCATATTGTTGGATTTTTTCAGCGATAAACTTGAATCCAGTCAGCACATCTACCATCTTCACGTTATAAGAATCCGCGATGGTTGTCGCTAATTCACTTGATACGATTGATTTTAAAACAACTGCATTAGATGGTAAAGTTCCCGCTTGTTTATGTGCCTCTAAAATATAACGAATCATAATCGCGCCGATTTGATTTCCTGTCAATACTTGATAACGGCCATCAGGCAAACGAACAGCAGCGCCTAGTCGATCGGCATCAGGGTCCGTTGCGATCAACAAGTCAGCCCCTTCTTGTTCTCCTAGCTTAATGGCATATTCAAAGGCTGAATGTTCTTCTGGATTTGGTGATTTTACTGTAGAGAAATCTGGATCAGCGATTGCTTGTTCTGGTACTAAAACAAATTTTTCGAAACCTGCTTGCTTCAAGGCTTTTTCACCCAACATTTTCCCAGTACCATGTAATGGCGTGTAAACTAATTTTAGCTCTTTGCCCATTTCATCAATCAATTCTTGGTTGATGGTTACTGATTTGATCTCTTTCAAGTATTCTGAGTCCACTTCATCACCAATAATATTGATCAGTCCGCTGTGTTCAACCTCTTCATCCGCTAAAACTTCAACTTCTAATGGGTTTTCTACAGCACGTACAAACTTCGTCAATGCATCTGCATCTTCTGGCGGCATTTGCCCACCATCTTCGCCATAGACTTTATAACCGTTATATTCTGCTGGGTTGTGAGAGGCCGTAATCATAATTCCTGTAAATGCATTTTCAAAACGAACAGCAAAAGACAACTCTGGTGTTGGACGTAAACTTTCAAATACAAATGATGGAATATCGTGTTTGGCTAATGTTTTTGCCGCTTCCATCGCGAACTCTGGTGACATGTGGCGTGAATCATACGCAATTGCTACACCACGACGTTTAGTCTCAGGATCTTGTGTATCCATAAAACGCGCCAATCCTTCAGTTGCTTGACGAATAGTAAAAATATTCATCCGATTGACACCTGGACCTAATACTCCGCGCATCCCTGCCGTTCCAAATTCTAGTTGTTTATAAAACGCATCTTTTTTCAACTCTGGGTCTTTACCTAGGTCTTGTAATTCTTTACGCATTTTTTCATCTAATTTATCTGAATCAATCCATTGCTCATAAACTTGTTCCCAAGACATGAAACACACCTCTTTCAAATTTTTCTTACCATTTAAGTATACCATTACTGTTATATTCGGCAAAGAAAACTTGCATTTGGTCGTGCCGAAAAGCCCGTATTTTTTCTAAAAAAGAGGAAGACACGATTGGCCTTCCTCTCCCTGATTAATTTTGTGCTTCGATGTACTTATAAACTTGTTGTCCTGCGATTCCACCTTCACCGACAGCAGTCGTGATTTGGCGTAAATCTTTTTCACGGGCGTCACCAATAGCAAAGACACCAGGAATTTTTGTCTTCATTTCATGATCGGTTTCAATCCAGCCAGCGGCATTTGTAATCCCGCTATTCTTAAATGGCTCAGTTAGTGGTTCCAAACCAACATAAATAAAAGCGCCATCTGCAGGCTCTAAATGAACCTCTCCAGTTTTCACATTGCGGATTTGAGCCCCTGTAACAACCATGTCGTTGCCGACGATTTCATCCACTACACTATCCCAAATAAATGAAATTTTCTCATTAGCAAAGGCACGATCTTGAATAATCTTTTGCGCCCGTAATTCATCGCGGCGATGTACAATGACCACCTCAGAAGCAAAACGAGTTAAATAAATCGCTTCTTCAACTGCTGAATCCCCTCCACCGACAACAATCAAGCGTTTATTGCGGAAAAATGCACCATCACAAACTGCACAATAGGAAACTCCTCGTCCTGCAAAGGATTCTTCTCCTGGCACACCTAATTTACGATGGACACACCCTGTTGCAACAATGATGGTCTTGGCTTGATAGCTTTTATCTTCAGTAATTACTTCTTTGTAGTCTCCATGATCCTTGATGTCCTGAACGATTCCATAAGCATTCTCTGTACCGAATTTCGTGACACCATCATACATTTTCATTGCAAGCTCAGGTCCCATGATTGATTCAAAACCAGGATAATTTTCAACTTCAGCGGTATTGTTCATTTGTCCGCCTGGTGCGCCACGTTCAATTAAAAGAACTTTTAAGTTTGAGCGTGAAGCGTATAAGGCTGCGGTCATCCCTGCTGGACCCGCACCGATAACTATTACATCATACATTCAGTCATTCCCCCATTCGGCTTAACTTTACATCCAAGTGTTTATTCTGTCGACAAATCTGCTTACTAAATGTAACCTTCCCTATTTTCTTCATAATGAGGCTTGGGAAATTCTCACATTTATTATGCTGACTCATTGATGAGAGTTTTTGAATGATAACTGGTGCACCTCTCTGAATACATCAGGTCAAAAAAGAAGGGCAATCATCCTGCGACGATTGTCCTTGCAAAATTATTGTTGATTTTTCATTTGCTGCATCATTTGACGAACTTTTTTCTCTGAAGGCTTTTGCCCCATCGACATCATCATCTGACGTAACATATCCTCGTTGATTGGAGGATTCTTTTTGAAATAGTCTTGCATATATTTACGAGCTAAGAAGAAACCGCCGACAGCACCTAATAGTGCAGCGATTACTGCGATCAATACTACGATTCCAGTTGATACCATTTTCACCGCTCCTTTCCTGACACATTCTCATACATTTTACTAAAAGATTCCCCAAAAGAAAAGACGTTTTAAGAAACTTCAAATCTGTCTGTGTAAATTTAGTCCAATCTTATTTATTGGGTGAGACGTGTTCCTTTTTTACTTACTAATTAAAAACTAGAACAAAAGCTCTCTTACCAAATTGAAGAAAAAGTGAAAATACTCAATTATTTTTAAATAAATGATGAAATATTGATTAGAATATGCTAAAATGCAAAACAATATCTTCCTCGCTGGTGGCTAAGTGAAGAGGTGTAAGTATGAGAGAGTTTTTAAAATCTGTAAATCGGATTGTTGTAAAGATCGGAACAAGTTCTTTGATCCACCCAAACGGTAAGATTAATTTGGATGGTATTGATCAATTAGCATTTGTACTCACCGATCTACGCAATCAAGGAAAAGAAATACTATTAGTCTCTTCTGGCGCTATTGGTGTCGGCATGGACAAGCTTCATATCCCAGAACGTCCACGGGAGATCCCTGTACAGCAAGCAGTCGCAGCTGTAGGACAATCAGAGCTGATGCACATCTATAATCAGCGTTTTTTAGGCTATAGTCAACAAACGGCTCAAGTGCTGTTAACGCGAGACGTAGTAGATTTTCCAGAAAGTCGAAAAAATGTAATTAACACCTTGGAGCAGCTTCTTTCGATGGGCATCGTTCCAATCATAAATGAAAATGATACTGTAGCTGTGGACGAAATGGATCACACGAGAAGATTTGGTGATAATGATGAATTATCAGCAATCGTTGTACAATTAATGGATGCGGATTTGTTAATTATGCTAAGCGATATTGATGGGTTCTATTCTGATAACCCATCAAAGAATAAGCAGGCCATTCTCTACTCCACTATCTCCACAATCAACCAAACACTGATGGACCAAGCAGGTGGAAAAGGAAGTCGCTTCGGAACAGGCGGCATGGTCAGCAAATTGAAGGCCGCTCAACGAATCTTAGACGTAAAAAGCGCTATGGTCTTGGCAAATGGAAAACCTCCCAGAATAATTTTTGATATTTTAGCAGGCGTAGAAGTCGGAACATTATTCAAGGAGGGACAACATGAATAACTTAATGATCAGTTTAGGAGAAAAAAGCAAAAAAGCCGCGCAAGAGTTAAGTCAACTGGAGACCAGCAAGAAAAATGACTGTCTACTACAGATGGCAATCGACTTAGAAAACAGTAAAACCACGATTCTACAAGCAAATCAGCAAGATCTGAAGCAAGCCAAGGAAAACGGCATTCCAGAACCGCTGATGGATCGTTTGCGTTTAACCGACGATAGAATCCAAGAAATGGCTGAAGGAATCCGGCAAGTAGCGGCTTTAGCGGATCCAATAGGCGTCGTAGAAAAAATGTGGCGTACCGAAGATCAGCTAATGGTGGGACAACAGCGTGTGCCATTAGGTGTAATCGGGATCATCTTTGAATCGCGACCAAATGTAACAACCGATGCGGCTAGTTTATGCTTCAAGTCGGGAAATGCAGTAATATTGCGCGGCGGCAAGGAAGCCTTCTACTCAAACCAAGCCCTAGTTAAGCTCATGCAGAAAACTTTACAAAATAAACAATTAGACATTGGGATGATCCAGTTCGTCAATGACACTTCTCATGATGTAGCAAACGAAATGATGCGGTTAAATGATTATCTAGATGTCTTAATTCCTCGAGGCGGAGCTGGTTTGATCCAACGTGTTAAAAATAGCGCTACTGTCCCTGTAATCGAGACAGGAACAGGGAACAATCACGTATATGTAGATAATGCAGCGCAATTAGATATGGCCAGCGACATCGTCGTGAATGCGAAAGCACAACGTCCTTCAGTGTGCAACGCAATCGAAACCTTACTGGTTCATGAAGACATTGCCTCGGAATTTCTGCCAATGATCGAAAAAAATTTGATTTCACACGGTGTATCTTTACGTGCCGATTCGAACGCTTTGTCTTATTTAACACAAGCATCCTTAGCAACTGAAGAAGATTGGGCAACAGAATTTCTAGATTACATCTTGGCAGTTAAAGTCGTTGCCTCCATCGATGAAGCAATTGAACATATCAATCGTTACAATTCGAAGCATTCAGAAGCGATAGTAACGGATAGTTATCACAATGGGCAAAAATTCTTAAAAGAAGTGGATGCGGCGGCTGTATATATCAATGCCTCTACTCGCTTTACCGATGGCTTCAAATTTGGTTTTGGAGCAGAAATCGGGATTTCTACACAAAAGCTTCATGCACGTGGTCCGATGGGCTTAGAACATTTGACTTCCAGTAAATATATCATTTACGGAGATGGGCAAATTAGAGAATAAAATACTATAAGACTAATGAAAAGACACACGTCTAAAATAGAGCGTGTGCCTTTTCATTATTGTGCCTGAATTTTTTCTAATAAATCGGGATCAAATTTACCAGCTTTCAGCATAGCAATTTCAAATCCATAAGGCGCCTGTTGATTTTTTTTGTCTTCTCCAACATAAGGTGTTTCTAAAATTTTTGGCAATTCTTTCAATTTTTCATGGTGAACGATAGCATTCAATGTATCAAAACCAATTGTTCCGAAGCCAATATTGGCATGGCGGTCCTTGTGAGAACCCATTGGATTTTTCGAGTCATTTACATGGATCACCTTCAAGCGATCCAAGCCAATCACCCGATCGAACTCAGCCAACACTCCGTCAAAATCATCCTTCACATTGTAGCCTGCATCATTGGTATGACAAGTATCAAACGTCACCGAAAGTTTCTCGTTCAACGTGACCCCATCAATAATGTATGCGAGCTCTTCAAACGTTTTTCCTAATTCAGTTCCTTTACCCGCCATCGTTTCCAGAGCAATTTGCGCTTTTTGATCTTTAGTAAGTACTTCATTTAATCCTTTGATAATTTGATCAAGACCCGCTTTTTCACCTGCTCCCACGTGAGCGCCTGGATGTAAGGTGATTTGCATCGCACCTAGAGCCTCTGCCCGCATGATTTCATCACGTAAAAATTGAACGGCAAAAGGAAACATCTCTGGCTTTTTCGTATTGCCTAAATTAATGATATACGGCGCATGCATGACAATATTCGACAATCCTTGTTCCTTCATAAATTCTTTCCCAGCCGGAATATTCATCTCATCTACTGGTTTACGACGCGTATTTTGCGGCGCTCCACTATAGATCATAAAGGTTGACGCATCATAACTTGCCGCTTCTTGTGCTGCACCTAGCAGCATTTCTTTTCCCTTCATACTTACATGAGAACCAATTAACATAAAAAACCTCCATCTGTTTTTCTTTATAAAAATAGTAACAAGCCTGTCATCAACGGCAAGCTGACCAGGAAACTGAGAGACGAAGTGAACCCTACTACCTCCGCCCGCATTCCCGCAGCAACACTATTGATAACAGCAAACGTCGGAATCGGCCCGACAGATACAAGACATAAAACGATTTTGATCATCATTGGAATCGGCAGCAGCATAAAAACAACAGCTAATAAGATTCCTGAAGCATATTTGATGACTAAAACACGCAGAACTAAAGCCAAATCTTTTTTTGGCAAGCGTAATTCTAAAAATAGCCCAATCATAAACATTGATAAAAATGTATTTGCACTAGCAATGGGCTGCGCAATTTGAAATACCGCTGGAGGGAGATCCAACTTTACCATTCGGAAAAAGAGCATGATCAAGTAGCATAAAAAAGGGACTGACCTGCCCAAACGACCAAGAACCATTTTTGCAGATGGACGTTGTCCATTGCTTCCACTAATCCCTTCAATCACAACATTTGAACCGCCAGCTAACATCACACTATTTCCAATATCGAAAAAGGATAGAATAGGAATCGCCAGCGGCATAAAACTTTGAACAAAAGGAATCGCAAAATTCCCAATATTATAGCCGGAAACACTATACATCAAAAATTCTCGCTCTACTTGTTCTTGCTTTTTTGAGAAAAAATGACCAATGATTATCATTACAAGATTCAATACTAATCCTGCAGCAATCAGTAATAATAGCTGATTTTTTACTTCCAAGGATTGCAAATTGACAATGATTGCCGCTGGTAGTGTAACATTGACAACGATTTTTGAAATCGTTGTTCCATCGGCTTTCATCAATAAGTTTAATCGTTTTGTTAAATAGCCTATCAAAATAATAACAAATAATCCCAACGAGTTTAATAAAACTGCTCTCACACACTCACTCCATCCACTATCTAAAACGCTTACCGCCTATTACATAGAAAGAGGATTGCTCCAAAAAATTGGTACAATCCTTTTTCTACTAACAATTAAAATTGTAAAACAAAGTATTTTTTCTTGCCACGACGAATAACGATATATTCATTTGACAATTTGTCTTGATCACTTAGTGTGTAAGCCACATCTTGTACACGATCTCCATTGATATAGATCGCTCCATTGTTAATGTCTTCTCGCGCTTGGCGTTTGGATTTTTCAATCCCTGCGGTCAATAGAATCTCCACAAGATTCAAATCATCCTCCGCTTTAACTTGGTAGCTAGGCACGTTTTTAAATCCTTGTTTGATTTCATCCGCAGTTAAGTTCTTAACATCTCCGCTAAATAACGCTTCAGAAATATGAACAGCCTGATTGTAGGCTTCCTCTCCGTGAACCAATACAGTAACTTCTCTGGCTAACGCTTTTTGAGCCGCACGTTGTTCAGGTGCCGCAGTAAATTCTTTTTCAATTGCTTCGATTTCTTCTAAACTCAAGAAAGTAAAGTATTTCAAGAATTTCACCGCGTCACGGTCATCTGTGTTAATCCAGAATTGATAAAATTCATACGGTGATGTCTTTTCTGGATCTAACCAAACCGCATTTCCTTCAGTTTTACCGAATTTCGTACCGTCCGCTTTTGTGATCAATGGCATCGTTAAACCAAATGCCTGTTTTCCTTCTTCGCGACGGATCAACTCAATTCCTGAAGTGATATTTCCCCATTGGTCGCTTCCGCCTAATTGTAATAAACAACCATAACGTTTATTCAATTCATAAAAATCGTAGGCTTGGAGCAACTGGTAAGCAAACTCCGTGTAAGAAATCCCTGATTCGATGCGACGTTTCACACTTTCCTTACTCATCATGTAGTTGATGGTGAAGTTTTTCCCTACATCACGTAAAAAGTCGATCAATTTTAATTCGCCTAACCATTCATAATTGTTAGCAACAATCGCTGGATTTTCTTTATTTTCGAAGTCAATAATACCAGAAAGCTGATTCTTGATACTTTGAGACCAGCTTTGAACAGTATCCAAAGTATTCAATTGACGTTCCGCGTCTTTAAATGAAGGGTCTCCAATCATTCCGGTACCACCGCCAACTAATGCGATAGGAACGTGTCCGTTTTGTTGGAAACGACGCAACGTCAAAATTGGTAATAGATGACCTATATGCAGGCTGTCAGCCGTCGGGTCAAAGCCGATATATAGTTTAACAGACTCTTCATTTAATTGTTTTTCTAGGGCTGCTTCATCTGTTACTTGAAAAATTAAGCCACGGGCTTTTAGTTCTTGGAAAAAGTCTGAATGCATGTTTTATCCTCCTAATACATTTTGATGTCCCTTATTTAACAGGGGAACATTTCTTCATTACGCATATCATCTTCAAATGATTTATACTTTCCCATATTAACTGAAAAAAGGCGGAAATAAAAGCTATTCGTTAGATTTAATTCGAACTTCCTCCACAATAAATTTGATTCTCGAATCAAGTAAAGCGACCAATATAATAATGTTTGTTTTGTTTTACTTAACAATTAGTTGAAGTTTTGATTACAAACATTGCATCCGCTTGTTAATAGAAGTAAAACTTTGCTATAATTCAACAGATAATTAAAATGAATAGAATCTAATGAGGTGGACTTTTTGGCTCACAAGAAAAAAATAAATAAGCAACCGAAAAAGAGCAGCAAAAGTAAGGCAAGACCGGCTCTTGGTGGACCTTTCGCGCTTAACGTTTCATTGCGAGTGGTCAAATCACTGCTGCTCGGCTTAATCGTTGTGCTCTTTTTAGGCGGCATGCTGGTCGTCGGAATCGGTGCTGGGTATTTTGCGCATCTTGTTGAAGGGACGCCAACGCCTACAAAATCTGAAATGAAGCAAAAAGTCGGAGACATCGCGGAATCGTCTAAGCTTCTCTATGCGGATAACCAAGAACTGGCGACAATTCAAGCTGATCCCATTCGTGAAAAAATAAACTCCGATGAAATCTCCCAATGGGTGAAAAAAGCTCTTGTAGCTACTGAGGATGAAAACTTTTATGAACACCACGGAGTCGTTCCAAAAGCTGTTGTACGCGCCTTACTCGGTGAAGTCGTAGGCTTTGGAGCTGGATCTGGCGGTTCCACACTTACTCAGCAATTGATCAAACAACAAGTTTTGACAAACGAAACCTCTTTTAAGCGAAAAGCAAACGAGATTGTTTTGGCTTTAGACTTGGAGAAATACTTGAGCAAGGATGAGATTTTGACAGCCTATCTAAATGTTTCTCCTTTTGGTCGGAACAACAAGGGTCAAAACATCGCTGGGGTCGAAGAAGCTGCAATTGGAATTTTTGGGGTTCACGCCAAAGATTTGAACCTGCCGCAATCCGCATTTATTGCTGGGTTGCCACAAAGCCCGATCGTCTACAGTCCTTACACCAATACGGGCGATTTGAAACAAGACTATTCTCTTGGGATGGCACGTAAAGACGATGTTCTTTTTAATATGTACCGTGAACAAATGATTTCTAAAAAAGAATATGAAGACGCAAAAAAATATGATCTAGCAAAAGATTTCCAAGCGCGACAGGACGTCGAGGTTCAGCAACACGGCTTCTTATATTACACGGTTTATAATGAGGCAATTAATATTGTAGCCAGACAGCAAGCTAAAGAAGATGGTGTGAGCGATGCAGATTACAATAAAGAAGATGTACAAAACCGCTACATTGAACAAGCGAAAGTTAAGATGCAAAATCAAGGCTTAGTGGTAAAATCAACGATTGATAAAAATATCTATGATGCAATGCAATTAGGTGTCGCCGAATATGGACAATACTTAGATGACGGCTCTGGCGCAACAGTAGAGCCTGGTACAGTGATGATGGATAATAAAACCGGTCGTATCTATGGCTTCGTTGGCAGTCGAGATTACAATACCAATCAAAACAATCACGCCTTCGATACCGCACGACAGGCTGGTTCCTCTATCAAACCCGTTTTAGTTTATGGACCTGCTATTGATCAAGGGCTAATAGGAAGTGCATCACGTATCGCTGACTTCCCAATGAAATACCAACATGGTGAAAACGCCGGCAAGGAACTAGGTAATGCAGAAAACAAAGGGTCTAAGACTTTTCAAACAACACGGCAGGCACTTGTTGAATCAACTAATATTACGTCCTATCATGTTTACCAAGACTTGTTAACAAATAAAGGCTCTGACCAGTTTGCATATGATAATTACCTGAAGAAAATGAATTATCCATCCTCCAATACTTGGGGGGTAGAATCCGCACCACTAGGAACAACTAATGTCACAACTTTAACAGAAGTAAATGGTTTCCAAACCTTAGCAAATGGTGGTGTTTATCAACAGGGCTACTTGATTGACTCAATCACTGACAGCACAGGAAAAGAAATCTACAAACATAAAGAAGCTCCTGTTCAAGTTTATTCTAAAGCAACAGCGTCAATTATGAATGACCTGATGCGTAGTGTCATAAACGAGCAGCATACAACGCCATTCAAAACGATCTTAAGTGGTGTTAATTATCAATTGAGCACGGCCGATTGGGTCGGAAAAACCGGAACCACCGATAATTATGCGGACAATTGGTTGATCGTCTCTACACCGTCTATTACATTAGGAACATGGACTGGACGAGATGATAACAAACCAATGAATGACGGAGCTGGAAATCGGACAGCGACCTACATGGCTTACCTTGCTGGTCGAATTTATCAAGTAAATCCAAATGTCTTCGGTGAAAATGAAGAGTTTGAGTTGTCTGATGATGTAAAACAAATCAAAGTTTCAGACTTTACTGGATTAAAACCTGGAAAAGTTAGTCACGACGGTACGAATTATCAAGTACCTAGTGGAGAAGCAACCTCTCTTTGGGCGAAGGATGGTCCTGGCGACAATACTTATGAATTTGGTATCGGCGGAACCGATGATGACTACAAAACATATTGGAACACACGTAATAAAGTCAATGCCAAAAACAAAGAGGATAAAGAAGACGAAGAAACAAAAACAGATGATTAATCTTTGATGAAGACCTCTCCTTTTACTGGAGAGGTCTTTTTCGGTGATTGCTCCTCTCTTCGTCTTCTTGTAGCTCCTCAAACTTTTTGGTATTCTACCAAAAGAAAACGAAAATTTAGATGGAGGAAATATCAATGACATTTGAAGAAATTTTACCTGAACTAAAAAAAGGGGCAAAGATTATTCGTGAAGGTTGGGGCGGATTTGAATTGTACGTAACCCTAGTGGAAGGAGACGTATTTGATGGTTCGCCCGTTACCCCCTACTTTTTGATCAAGACCGCTGATGAAGGGTTCTCCAGCTTCGCACCGACCGTTTGTGATATTTTGGCAGAAGATTGGAAAATCGTCGAATGATGGCGATGGATTTCTCAAAAAAAGTAGTGTTTATTACTGGCGCTGCTTCAGGGATCGGAGCTGCTCAGGCACAAGCGTTTTTGACTACTGGTGCCTATGTTTTTGCCTTTGATCAGCAAAAGCAAGAGATGCTGACTTTGCAAATGAACTACCCTGAACAGTTTGCTTTCTTTATTGGCGACGTTCGAGAAAAAATAGCTTTGAAGAAAGCGATAAGAAAATGCCATGAACATTTTGGTACTGTGAACATTTTGTTAAATACAGTAGGCGTATTGGATGATTATTTGCCGTTGCATGATACAGACGAAGAACTATGGTCAAACATATTAACTACGAATCTTAACAGCATGTTCACCCTAACAAAATTATTACTGCCAGAGCTATTAGAGAATCAAGGGACTGTCATTAACATGGCTTCAATTGCTGGACTTGTCGCTGGTGGCGGAGGGATTGCGTATACTACTAGTAAACATGCGATTGTCGGCTTTACTAAGCAGCTTGCTTTAGACTATGCTGCCAGGGGGCTTCACGTCAACGCTATCGCTCCTGGAGCCATCAATACGCCTATGAATCAGGCTGATTTTGCCGGTGACGGTCAAATGGCAAAATGGGTCGCTGAGGAAACTCCTGTTAAACGTTGGGCCGATCCTAAAGAAGTCGCTTATGCGACATTATTCTTAGCGAGTGATGAGACTCGTTATATGCAAGGAAATATTTTACCTATCGATGGTGGCTGGCTTTTAAAATAGCTTGCAATTTTTTCTAAATAATCTAAGATAGGTGGTAGCGATATTTTCGCACTGTGACACTTCAATCCTTTGGTCGCAGTTATTAACGAGACGATGTCTTGTAAAGGAGAATGAAAAATGAATCTTGAAAAAAGTTCAGCACAACGCTGGACCACCACCGACACGGCAAAAATGGCCGTCGTGACAGGGCTGTATGTCGCTGTCACCATCGTTTTATCCGTTATTAGTTTTGGCGCGATCCAGCTCCGTGTAGCGGAAATGTTCAACTACTTACCTCTTTTCAACAAGCGATATACGATCGCTGTGACGCTAGGTGTCGCGATTGCCAATTTGGCATCCCCATTAGGGATTGTAGATGTAGCATTAGGGAGTGTCTCTACGTTGATCGTTTTGTTGATATGTCGGGGAATTACTCGAAAAGTCACAAATCTTAAGAAAAAAATGATTATCACAGCATTCCTCTTTGCCTTTTCGATGTTTACGGTAGCAGGACAATTAACGTTCTTCTATCAGGCGCCATTTTTACTTAATTGGCTAATTATCGGTTTAGGTGAATTACTTTCTATGTCACTAGGCGGTATAATCATTTATTTGATAAATAAACGAATAGACTTAACTAAATAGAAACGCGTGAGCACATTTTGCTCACGCGTTTTTTTAACAATAAATAGCGATGGATTGATACGGCTTCAATGTGATTTCTTGACCCTTTGTATCACTATCATAGTTACTGATTAATACTTCGCCCTTTTGAAATTCATCAGGCAGATCAATTGTTGTTTCCTGTGGAAAGAAATTATTAAGCACAAGAAGTCTACGATCCTCATAGCTACGGATATAGCTGTAAATTTGCGGATGATCAGGTAAAAAAGCTTCATAACTTCCTTCCGCAATGATCGGATATTCTTTCCTCAATTTGATCAATCGTTGATAATAATTAAAGATAGATCCCTCCTGCAGCTCCTTCGCCACATTGATTTCATTAGCCGTATTTCCTAGTGACAGCCACGGATCAACCGTTGAAAAGCCACTATATTCTCCACTATCCCACTGCATCGGCGTTCTTGAATTGTCCCGCGATTTTGCTTTGACAATTTTAAAGGCTTCCTTTTCCGATGTTCCTGCTAATAGCAATTCTTGATACGCATTTAGGCTTTCCACATCTGCATATTTTTCCATAGAATCAAAATCTGGATCGAGCATTCCGATTTCTTCTCCCATATAGATATATGGCGTCCCCCGATTCAAATGAATCGAACTAGCCAGCATTTTTGCGCCAGCTACACGATAGTTATCCACATCCGTAAACCGATTCAACGCTCTTGGCTGATCGTGATTATTCCAGAAAAGAGCATTCCATCCGTTCTCTTGGCTCATCTGCGTTCCCCAAGTATGAAACAATTCTTTTAGTCGAGTAAAATCAAATGGCATTTGTGTCCACTTCTTACCGTCTTTATAATCAACTTTTAAATGATGGAAGTTAAAGGTCATGTTTAATTCTTCGCGCTCAGGTTGGGTGTACAAAATACAGTTTTCCACTGTGGTAAAACTCATTTCACCAACGGTAATCATATCTGTCTCTTTCCCAAAGGTTGCCTGATTCATCATGTGGATAAAGTCGTGATTAATCGGACGATCTGTGTAGGCGGGTTTTCCATCATTCTCTGCACAATCTTTTAAAACTTCATCTTTGCCGATTAAATTGATCACATCGAATCGAAACCCTTTTACACCTTTTTCCATCCAAAAACGGATAACTTCAAATAATTCTTCGCGTACTTCTGGATTTCGCCAATTTAAGTCAGCCTGTGTTTTATCAAATAGATGCAAATAGAATTTACCAGTCTCTCCAAATGGAGCCCAAGCATTTCCACCGAATTTAGAAACCCAATCCGTTGGCTCATCCCGTAAGATAAAGTACGCTTGATATTTTTTATCACCAGCCAATGCTTTTTGGAACCATTCATGCTCTGTCGAGACATGATTGAAAACCATATCTAGCATTACTTCGATACCATGTTCTTTTGCAGTAGCAATTAGATTTTCAAAATCACTCATGGTTCCAAACATTGGATTGATCGCTGTATAGTTCGCTACATCGTACCCATTGTCATTTTGAGGACTTGGATAGATTGGGCTCAACCAAATCATATCGACCCCCAAACGTTTCAAATAGGGGATTTTTTGTTTGATACCTGGTAGATCCCCGATGCCGTCCTGATTTGTATCCAAAAAAGATTTGGGATAAATTTGGTAGATGACTTTTTCTTTAAAACTCATTTTGTCCTCCAGCTTCTATAATTCTGTCGCTAATAAAATTTTCTCTGCACTTGTTACAGGGGCTTCCTGAATCAATGGATCCACTTGAAAGTCGGTTGAATTTGTTATGATAATCGGTGTTTGCACCTCATATCCTGCTGACTTGATGGCCTCAACATCAAACTCCATTAAAAGCTGACCTTTTTTGACACTGTCTCCTTGCTGTACATGACTGGTAAAATATTTGCCGTCTAATTGTACGGTATCAATCCCAATATGAATCAATACCTCTGTTCCCTCTCTACTAACTAAACCGATAGCATGCTTTGTTGGAAACAATAAACTGATTTGACCATCAAAAGGTGCAACTAATTTTCCTTCACTCGGGTCAATCACAACTCCTTGTCCCATCATCCCCTCAGCAAATACCGGATCCTTTGCACTGCTTAAAGGATGAAGCATTCCAGCAATTGGCGAAAACAACTCAACAACAGAACCCGTTTTCTTAACAGGCTCATTGCCCAATGTTGGCACATTCCCTTCTTCGATCCGATCAATTTTATTGAACAAACCGATCCGACGGAATGTCAATGTCAAAAGAAACGGAACAGCAATCGCGATTACCATTCCAATCGCAAAGATTGGATAGTCTTGCGGGCGAATCGCTAAAATCCCTGGAAGCCCGCCGACACCAATTGATAATGCCCGAACCTTGAATAACGTTATAAACAAGCCTGCGATCCCACTACCGATCATAGCAGCAATAAATGGATACGTGTATTTCAAATTGATCCCGAACATTGCCGGTTCCGTAACGCCCAACCAAGCAGAGATCACTGATGGAATAGATACCTGTTCTTCTTTTTTATTCCCACGATGAGCAAAGACTATCGCCAAAACAGCCGCCCCTTGAGCAATATTGGATAAGCAAATCATCGGCCATAAGTTAGTCGAACCAAAGTCGGCAATTAATTGTGAGTCTATCGCTAATGTCGTATGATGCAACCCAGTAATAACCAGAGGCGAATATAGCGCTCCGAATACTCCGCCAAATAACCAGCTAAAGCTAGAAGTTAGACCCGCATTTACTACAGCAGAGATCGCTGTTCCGATTTTCCAACCGATAGGACCTAAAATAATATGCGCAGCCAAAATCGTTGGAAGCAATGAGAAAAATGGAACGAAAATCATTGAAACAGCCTCAGGAATATGTTTCCGGAAAAAGCGTTCTAGGTAAACTATTAGAAACCCTGCCAGCATTGCTGGAATAACTTGGGCTTGGTAACCGATCTTATCAACAGTGAAAAAGCCAAAGTCCCATGTCCAGTTCTTTGCAATTTCTGCCGCTGTCGTGCCGTTAACTGAATAGGCATTTAACAATTGTGGCGAAACTAATGTGATCCCAAGAACGATCCCTAAGATTTCAGTCGCACCCATTTTACGAGCAATACTCCAAGTAATCCCGACTGGCAAGAAGTGGAAAATAGCTTCACCTGGCAACCATAAGAACCCATTGACACCGTTCCAAAATGTAGAGGCTTCAACAATTGTTTGACCATTCAGCCACCCCATTGGTACGGCTTCCAAAATATTACGAAATCCTAAAATCAAACCGCCGACAATAATTGCTGGTAATAAAGGGGTAAAAATTTCTGCTAAAACAGTAATGGCACGTTGGACTGGATTTTGATTTTGCTTGGCCGCCGATTTTGCGGCTTCTTTCGAAACACCTTCTACTCCGGAAACAGCAACAAACTCATTATAAAAAACGGCTACATCGTTTCCAATAATTACTTGAAATTGTCCAGCATTAGTAAACATTCCTTTAACACTTGGAATCTCTTCGATTCGCTCCTCATCTGCTTTTTTTGGATCATTTAGCACAAAGCGCATCCGAGTAGCACAGTGGGTAACCGCAGAAATATTTTTCTTTCCGCCAATGGCTGCCAGCAGGTCCTTCGAATCCTTTTCATATTTTCCCATCTTTTTTCCCTCCGAATAAATTTAACTTGTATGGATAAGTTCAGCTGATAGGTTTACTATAATTGGTTTGAGCATTTTTGTAAATCGCTTACATCTGGTGCTACGAAGTGTTTATTAGAGAAATTTAATTTTAATGGACGATAACAAATTTTATTAATGATTAATCAGTCTTATAGTTACCAACAGGTTGGTAAGAAAGCAAACAAGCTTCTCTTAAAATAAGAATTTACTCATTTTATTTATCCAAAATCCAAAGAAAACGTTTTACTTGTGATTTTTTTCTTTGTATAATGGAATCACATATACGGACAAGTTGTTTTGATCTGTTTCCCGCACTGATAGGCTAGTAAACGAGTTGGATAAAAGGAGGGCTAAATGAAAAATTATGAGGTGATTTACCAAGCAATCGAACGAGGAATTTTAAAAGGCGTTTATGAAGCGGGTTCTTATTTGCCTAGTGAAAACAAATTGCGTCAAACCTACCATGTATCACGCGATACGATTCGCAAAGCCTTGTCTCTTCTGATGGCTAATGGCTACATTCAAAAAATTCAAGGTAAAGGTTCACTTGTTTTGAAGCGAGAGCAGCTGCGATTTCCTGTTTCTGGTTTAACGAGTTACAAGGAACTCCAAAATTCTTATGGCTATGACAGTAGTACGGACGTTATTAGTTTAAAGAAAGTTATGATTAATGAAAAGGAAGTACGTGTGACTGGATTTGAAATCGGGGCTGTCTGCTGGGAATTGATTCGTACACGAGCGATCGACCAGAAAAAAGTAATACTTGATAAAGACCTATTACTGACGACAGTTGTGCCTGAGCTAGATACTGAAATCGCAAAGGATTCCATTTATCGCTACTTTGAAAATCAATTGGGGTTGAATATCGCTTTTGCTGAAAAGGAAATCACGATTGATGCCCTGACTGATGAAGATCGAGAACTATTGGATCTTAATCAGCATGATATCAATATTGTTTCTGTAAAAAGTCGTGTATTTACTAGTGATGCTCGGCAATTTCAATACACAGAAAGTCGTCACCAGGTGGATAAATTCCGCTTTTTCGATTTTGCACGACGACACCCTTCAACAATGTAACCCGATGAAAAAGGCTGTGCCAAATTTGGCACAGCCTTTTTTCATATTATTGCTTCGTTGATCCTTTTTCGAAGATACCATGTGGCAATTCGATTGTTTTTTGTTCAATGTCTTCTTTGTTCATCATTTTTGTTAACAGACGCATCGCAACGGCACCGATATCATACAATGGTTGAGTTACACTGCTTAGACGCGGACGTGCCACTTCTGTCAGCAATGAATCATTGCTTGTAATGATTTCGAAGTCTTCAGGAACTTTCACGCCTTTATCAATCAAGCCGTCTAATAAACCGATAGCTAATTCATCATCAGTCACATACGCTGCTGTTGCACCACTATTTAAGATACGATCAGTCAATGCTAATCCTTCTTTAAAGTTATAAGGCGCTTCAAAGATCAGCCCTTCATTGTAGTCTAAACCATTTTCAGCCAATGATTCTTTATAGCCGCCCATACGAGCTTGACCATTAATCGCGTCAATCAACGCTCCGCTGATGAAGGCAATTTTCTTATTGCCATGTTTTGCTAATAAATCAATAGATTCTTTAGTTGCTGCTTTGTAATCAATGTTTACACTACCCACTTGTTCATCTGGATCAATTGAACCAGCTAAAACGATTGGTGTCTTTGAACGTGAAAATTCTGCACGGATTTCATCAGTAATACGATGACCCATGAAAATTACACCATCTACTTGTTTCGCTAATAAATTATTTAATACATTTACTTCTTTTTGCGCTTCGCCATCTGAGTTCGCTAAGATGATATTATATTTGTACATTGTAGCAATATCATCAATTCCTCGTGCTAATGACGCAAAAAACATATTGCTGACGTCTGGGATGATTACACCGACTGTCGTAGTTTTCTTGCTTGCTAGTCCTCGTGCGACAGCATTTGGGCGATAATCTAGACGCTCAATAACTTCTAACACCTTTTTACGTGTTGTAGGTTTTACATTGGGATTGCCATTGACTACACGAGAAACGGTTGCCATTGAAACATTTGCTTCACGGGCAACATCATAAATCGTAATTGTTTGCTTTTCCATGGATATGCTCCTTTTTTTGTTTTCAGAAAATATCATTTACATTTCTAAAAGATAATAGCACGTTGTTTCATTGATTGCAACCGTTTTACACATTTTTCCTTAAAATTCTGTAAGCGTTTTATCAGAATCATTTTTCAATAAATTTTATTAGTGTTACAATCAATATAACGCCAAAAGAAAGAAGGATGCTTTAATGAACCAAGAAAAAGTTTTAGAACTACGAAAATGGATGCAAAAAAATGAGGTTGATTTGGCTTATGTTTCAGATGCGAGCCACATTGGTTATTTCTCCGGCTTCGATAGCAACCCGATGGAACGTGTATTGGCATTGTTCATTCCACTTGAAAAGGATCCATTTCTATTTGCGCCTGGCTTAGAAGTTGAAGATGCAAAAGCCAGCAGTTTTGAATATGATGTCGTTGGTTTTCTAGACAGCCAAGACCCCTTCACGCTCATTGTTGAGGAAATTAAAAAACGTTATGGAACACCAAAAAGAATCGCTTTAGAAAAAAATCAGTTAGTCCTTGATCGTTATCTACGCTTAAATGAAGCTTTTCCATCCGCCGATTTTTCAGCTGACTTGACCCCACTCGTTCAGGAACTACAGTTATATAAGACCGAAGAGGAGTGCCAACGCTTGATCGAAGCTGGCTCTACAGCAGACTTAGCTTTTGAAATTGGGTTTAGACATGTGAAACCAGGTGTAACGGAAGAAGAGATTGTTGCAGAGATTGAATATGAATTAAAGAAAAAAGGGATTAAACAAATGTCCTTCCCTACAGAAGTTTTGGCAGGACCTAACGCAGCCAGTCCACATGGTTCACCAGGTAAAAATACATGTAAGGAAAATGAACTTGTTTTATTCGATCTCGGTACGATTGTTAACGGCTATTGCAGTGATGCGACCCGCACGGTTGCTTGTGGAAAACCGACAGATCATCAAAAAGACATCTACAACATCGTTTTAGAGGCACATATGGCTGCGATGAATGCTGTAAAACCAGGTGTAACCTGTGGGCAATTAGATAAGCTTGCCCGAGATGTCATCGAAAGTCATGGCTATGGTGAGTATTTCAATCATCGTTTAGGCCACGGAATTGGAACAACGATTCATGAATTCCCACAAATCGTCGGCGGAAATGATCTGGAAGTTAAAGAAGGCATGTGCTTCTCGATTGAACCTGGCATTTACTTACCAAACGACGTCGGTGTTCGAATCGAAGATTGCCTTTATGTAACTAAAGACGGCTGTATTCCATTCACCACAACATCAAAAGAATTAATTACTTTATAGAAAATAAAAGCAGGTATCCATCTCTAATGTGAATGGATACCTGTTTTGTTCCTATAACATAAAATACTTCATTCCTGATGATTATCTACCACTTGCTTTTCATTAAAAAAATACCCACTAACACTAAAATAGGCCAGCATCATCATTATTAAAAACAAATAGAATACTGTGTCTTTAAGTGAATGAAAGTACCACAATGAAAAAGCCAAAATAATTGGCAATAAAATAAAACGAGTCCACGGCTGTTTCCAATTACGACGAATCGCGACCCATAAAAAGCGTAAGGGTAAAAATAAAATACCAAACAGTATTAAGCCAAAGAACCATGAACTTTTTTCAAAAAATCTTCCTCCTTCTCTTTTTTCGAAGAGGACTCTTCCGTAAATTGAATACCCAAGACTCTTTCTAAACCTTTTTTAGAAATCGCATCTGAAACGCTCTTTTCTAATTCCAATTTTGAAATAGTTTGTCTTGTAACATAGATTTGTTCTGCCAATTGCTGTTGGGGCATCTTCAACTCTTCACTTTTTGAACGAATACGTTTGCCTAATTCCAATTTCGTTACACCTCAATTATTGATTATTATGTTTAAAGATTACAGCAATATCATGCGTTGCGCACGCAATGGCATAAAAAATAGCCCTTAAATGCTAAGGGCTACGTTAGTTTATTCTGGATTATTTTTTTCCACTTCTTCTTTCAGTTCTTCCTTGACTTCAGCAAAATCAGGTTTATCCTTACTCAACTCTTCTGATTTATCAGCCAGAGCCGCTGCTCCTTCAGATACGGTTTCTTTTGCGTCTTCCTTTGTTTCCTTCACATCAATTACAATATCTTCTGAAGCATCTTCTGCTACATCCTTCGCATCACTCGCTGCCTTGCGGAAACGATCCGACAAATCAGAGCTTTGACGTTTCAAATCTTCCAAGGTATCCGTCGTAATATCATCCATGTCATCCATAGAATCATTTACTTTTCCTTTTACATTTGACGCTAAGTCACTTGCTTGTTCACTTAAATCAGAAGCACGATCTTTTACGATCGCCCCCATTTCGCTAGTCTTCGCAACGAAATCATCTGTATAGTCAGAAGCGACATCTAACCATTCATCTGTCTTTTTCGCTAAATCCTCACGCATTTCTTTTCCTGATTTTGGTGCTAATAATAAAGCAACTACTGCTGCAGCCGTTCCACCAATCAAGGCGCCTGCTAAAAACTTTCCGTTTTTTGACATTCCTATCCCTCCGTTTTTGTGGTAGTTTTACGATCTCTAAAGAATTTCATCGTTGTCGCGCCAACTTTTCCTGCGACACTTGCTTTTGCTGCATTTTTACTAACTCCACCGACTTTTCCAGCTAGGTTACGGCTAGTAGTATTCAAATCAGAAACACTCTGACTCAAATCAGCTACCGCCGTGAATAATGGATCAATCGTTTCAACTTTACCGTTAATATCATTCAACAGATGATTGCCCTTTACTAACAATCCTTCTACTTGTTGCATGAGTAAATCTACATCTTTGGTAAGCACATCAATCGTTGTGTTGGCCTCTGTTACCGTCGTTTCAACCTTTTCAACTGTTTTTGAAACTTGGCTTAAAACACGTACTAAGAATATGACCAAAACAACAAATGCAAGTGCTGCTATAATTGCTGCAATGCCACCTAAACTCATTCAATCACTCCTCCCATTGTTCTCTCATTATGCTAACTTAAATTATACCATTCTCATAGAAATTAATGAAAGAGAAAGAGTTATAATCTGTACTAATAAAAAAGATCCCTCAATACAATTATTGAGGGACTTTCGTAAAGTTTTGCAGAATACCATTATAGATAATCTCTAAATCACTAATCAAATCAGTCTCGTTAAAATTATTTTCAGTGAACCCATCTGCATGACCGCGAAAATAGTTTGTCATTACTCGCTCCACTTGAAGAATTTCCTTATCTGTCAGTTCACATTCTGAAAAAATTCGCTCAAAGGCAGCTCTTAGAAAAACAGCAATGCTTTTTTCATAAGAGTCTATGTACTCTTTTTCATAAAAAACAGTATAAAACGCGTTTTTATTTTTGGCAAAGTCAGCCCAAGTTTTTCCTAGTTCGATAAAAGCGCAAAGATTCGCTCTGCCTAACAATGAATCTACTAATTGTTCGCGAAAATCCTCCATCGCTCGTCTAACAACCGCTTGTCGTAATTCTGTCACACTTCCTGTATGCGTATACAACGAGGGAGACTTAACATCCAACCGATCAGCAATTTTATTTAGTCTTAACCCATTAATACCTGATTCATAAACTAGGTCCATCGCGCATGCTATAACGATTTCTTTATTTAAACGGGAAGTTTTCATTCATTCTCCTTTTCAATGTCGTTATTTTCAAAAAATATTATATAACGAAATTACTAATTTTTTCTATTCGTTATATTGATAATTAGCATTTAAAAAACAAATAATTCATTTATATAAAATAACTAACAATATAAAAAGCGCAGACTCAAATCTGCGCTTTAAAAAATTATTTTTTTGTTTTATTTTGTCCACTTAATTCTTTGCCTAAGCTGATAATATACTCACGTAGATTATCCTTAATTTCAGGATGTTTCAAACCGTATTCGATACTTGTTGTCATAAATCCGAATTTATCACCAACATCATAGCGAGTTCCGCTAAACTCGTGAGCAAACACTCTTTGAGTTTTATTTAGCGTATCAATCGCATCAGTTAATTGAATTTCATTTCCTGCACCTGGCTTTTGCGTAGCTAATACATCAAAAATTTCAGGCGTTAACAAGTAACGTCCGATAATAGCTAAATTACTTGGAGCTTCTTCTGGTTTTGGTTTTTCAACAAAGTTCTTCACATTGAATAACCCTTTAGAAACCTCTTCACCTGGATTGATGATCCCGTATTTTGACGTTTCTTTTTCCGGCACACGCATCACTGCGATTGTTGCAGCATGTGTTTGTTCATAATCATTCATTAATTGTTTCGTTAATGGCACACGGTCTTCCATCAAATCGTCACCAAGCATGACTACAAACGGTTCATTGCCAACAAATGCACGAGCCTGTAAAACTGCATGGCCTAATCCTTTAGGATGTGATTGACGAATGAAGTGTAAATTAACATCGGTAGTTTCCTCTACAAGCTTCAATAAATCTGTTTTTCCTTTTTCTTGCAAGTTCATTTCTAGTTCAATGTTTGCATCAAAATGATCTTCGATTGGTCGTTTAGCTTTTCCAGTTACGATTAGAATATCCTCAATCCCAGATTTCAATGCTTCTTCAACGATAAATTGAATCGTTGGTTTGTCTACGATAGGCAACATTTCCTTTGCCATCGCTTTTGTAGCTGGCAAAAATCTTGTTCCCAGCCCAGCAGCTGGAATAACGGCTTTTTTTACTCGCATAATTGTCCCACTCTTTCTATTTATTCTAAAGTAAATTCATTTTCAAACGTACCTTCACGTGTCATTAATTCACGACAAGCCTGACGCACGTCTTTATCGTTGTATAAAACCTCATAGATTGTTTCAGTTATCGGCATACTTACATTCATGCTATCGGCCAGTTCTTTCGCCGCTTTAGTGGTTGAAACACCTTCCACGATCATGCCCATATTGTCTAATACTTCATCGAGTTTGTGGCCTTTGCCTAAAAGATTTCCTGCACGCCAGTTTCTCGAATGGACTGATGTACAAGTAACAATCAAATCACCTACACCGCTTAATCCAATGAAAGTCAATGGATTGGCACCCATGGCTACTCCCAAACGACTAATTTCAGCTAAACCACGTGTCATAATTGCTGCCTTTGCATCATCACCATAAGAAAGTCCATGCAACGCACCTGCACCTAAAGCGATGATATTTTTCAATGCTGCGCCGGTCTCAACGCCGATAACATCTGGATTTGTATAAATTCTTAGATAATCGTTCATAAACAGCTTTTGGACATAAGTTGCTAAAGCTTCATCCTTGCAGGCAGCAGTGATTGTTGTAATGTCATGTACTGCTACTTCTTCAGCATGGCTTGGTCCAGAAAGTACGACTACACCTTGACGATGTTCCTCTGGGATCTCCTCAATTAGAACTTCCGAAATCCGTTTGTGGGTATCTTGTTCTAATCCTTTACTAGCATGAATAATTACTGGTTTGTTCTCAACAACTTGAGCAAATTCCTGTGCAACGGATCGAATCGCCTTTGTTGGAACAACAAATAGGACAGCATCCGCATCTTTCACAGCATTTTTTAGATTTTTTTCACCCTTAATACTTTCGGGAATTTTCAGGTCTGGTAAGTAATGGCGATTCGTGTGGTACGTATTGATTTCATCAATTTGCGCATCATGATTTCCCCAAAGCCTTACTTCATGTCCATTTTCAGCCAAAACTTGTGCTAATGCTGTTCCCCAAGAGCCCGGTCCTAAAACTGCAACTTTTTGCTTCACAGAGATTTCCTCCTATTTTATATTAAGGCATTTATTCTTCTAAGAAAACAAATACGCTTATCTATCTACTAAATGTGACACATTTAAAATATTTTTCCTTTACTATCATAGCATATCTAACTACCATCTCGTTCTTAAATTAGAGCCTGATTAGTTCCTTTATCCCGCTCGTACAGCTTGATATCCGTACGTTTTTTTCGCCGATAATAAAACAGAAAAATTCCTCCGACAAAAAGAATGAGCGACAACACTTGAGAAACACGAATTCCTCCAAATGCGTATAAGCTGTCTGTCCGCATGCCTTCAATAAAGAAGCGACCAAAACTATACCAAATTACATAACTTAAAAAAAGTTCTCCTCGTTTAACCAACAATTTTTTTCGAACAATTAAAATCAAAATGAATCCTAACAGGCTCCACATTGATTCATAGAAAAAGGTAGGTTGACGAAAGGCTCCATCAATATACATATTATTGATTATAAATTGCGGCAAGTGTAATCCCTCTAGAAATTGACGTGTTGTTTCTCCGCCATATGCCTCATGGTTTGTAAAATTCCCCCAACGTCCCATCGCTTGTGCCAGCATGACACTTGGCGCAACAACATCTAAGAAGAGCCATGGATCAATAAAGTGATGACGCGTATACACAATCAAAACAATCGCTGCCGCAATCAATCCGCCATAGATTGCTAAGCCACCACTACGTGTATTAAAAATCTGTATTGGATCTGCCAGATATGGTTCTAAGTCAAACAAAATATAATACAAACGTGCACCAATAATAGCAATCGGCAATGCCCAGAGAATAAAGTTCGTCATATCATCTTCTTTTAAGCCGACTCTCAATGCCTCACGATTCGCAAGCCATAAAGCAATGGCAATTCCAGAAACAATAATAATCGCGTACCAATAAATTTGAAGACCAAACAATTCAAAGGCCGTACGATTTATCTGTCCAATCATTTTATTGGCCTGAGTTTTCTTCGATTAATTGGGTTAAACGATCTTCAAAGGTCTTCGTAGCATCGTACCCCATTGTGCGAGCCCGGAAATTCATCGCTGCTACTTCAATAATAATAGCGACGTTCCGTCCAGTCTTCACAGGAATCTTTACTTGCGGGATTTTTACTTCCGCGATTTCTACATCGGTATTCCCACTACCTAAGCGATCATATTTTTTGTCTTTCGACCAATTTTCTAAATAGACCACTAGTTGAAGCGGCATAGAGCCTCTAACTGCACTTGCTCCAAACAGATTCATCACATCGATGATACCGATTCCGCGGATCTCGATTAAATGCTGTAATATCTTGGGCGGCTCACCAATTAAAGTCAATTCATCTTGCTGATAAACGTCTACCCGATCGTCCGCAATCAATCGGTGACCACGCTTGACCAGTTCTAACGCCGTTTCACTCTTACCAATTCCACTGTCTCCTTGAATCAAAACACCCAATCCATAAACATCCACTAATACGCCATGAACGCTGGTGCGAGGTGCTAATCCGCCATTTAAAAAACTAGAAATCTCACCTAATAGTCGCGAGGTTGAGATTGGAGAGCTCAATACTGGAATGTTGCGTTCACTAGCTGCTGTGATCATCTCTTTCGGCGGCGTTAATCCTCGCGAAACGATGAAAGCAGGTGTATCATCACTACACATACGTCGCAAAACCATCAGCCGTTCCTCTGGCATCATGCGCTCCGCAAAGGTGATTTCTTTATTCCCAAAAAGTTGTAACCGATCGTGTGAATAATAGTTAAAATAGCCGGTCAGCTCTAACCCTGGACGAGAAATATCGCCGGTAGTAATGACCCGCTCAAGACTTTCTTCATCACCAGTTACTACTTCCAATGATAATTTATCAACTAGTTCTTTTACTTTTACTGTTTCAGCCATTTAATCCCTCTTTTCTACACTTCCGCTCTATTTTATCATTTTATCAATGGAGTGACTAGGTTCAGACTACTTCTCCCTTAAGAATCAAAAAAGGCTTCATAAAATATTAATGAAACCTTACTTTGATAGATACCTTAAACTAAAGAGAGTCGCATTAACTATCAATCCAAACAAAACTTGCACAAAAAAAAACGGATAGGTTAAATTTACCTATCCGCGTATTTGTCGATATTATGATCAGAAACGATCGCATTGACAATCGCCATGACAACAGCCACTAAAACTGAGACGGCAAAGCTAGAAAAGCCAAAACGATAATTTCCTAATAAGTTGGAAGTCAATTGCAGCATACCAGCGCTAATCACAAAACTAAATAGTCCGAGAGTTAAAATATTTAACGGAAGTGAAAGCAAAATCAATATAGGCTTCACTAATGTATTTAATATTGATAGGACAAAGCTTGCAGCAATAGCCATCGTCAAACTTTCCACATAAACATGTGTCGGAAAGAGCACCGATAGTGAAATAAAAATCAGTGAGTTAGCTATTAAGCGCTGTAGGTAAGTCATTAAAAGTCGCTCCAGTCATCATCGTCGATTTTGTCCGCTTTCTTACGTTGGCGGGACGCTTTTTTCTCATAGTTGTTGTAGTCGTTGTTTCCGTAGTATGGATTATTATGTCCATAAGAGTCCCGGCCTCTTGGGGCAGCAGGAATCACTAATGCTAACAAGACATATAGTACAACCGGTGCGCCGATTAAGCCGAAACTTAAGAAAACATAAATCACACGCACGATTGTAGGATCAATCCCGAAGTATTCGGCGATCCCGGCTAAGGTACCTGTCAGCACCACATTGTTTCGTGACTTTTGTAATCTCTTTTGCATATGAATCTTCCTTCCTTATTATTTCCTAATTGTCAAAATCTTTCAAGAAAATACTACCTGTCGTCGTTGACACATCAATCTTCGCCATTTCATCGGCTACTCGACGGAATTGCAACAAGCGATTTGTTTTTTCTTTTTTCTCTCTAATTACTTCATAGTCTGATAAACGATCATTGATGCTGCCAAGACTCGTTTTAGCCAAGCCTTCTAAACCAATCGTTTTTCCTACCGAAACTTTAACGTTCCCATTGACTGAGCTTGCTTTGATCTTTTGCAGGCTGTCATGACCAGCAGTTAATTTCACATCGCCATTGACTAATGAGATGCCATAATTTTGAATCGCTGCTTTCGTAGTGATATTTCCGTTAACCGTTTCAATAATCGAATCTAAAATCGCGCCTTCGCGAATTTCGATGTTGCCGTTAACGCCTTGAATTTCAAGCATCGTTGCATCAATCTGCTTAAAGGTAATATTGCCGTTTGTTGATTTGGCATATACATCTTTGGCATCCATTTCTTCAACGACCAAATCCCCATTTAATAATTTAACCGCTACATGATCGTACGTACGTTTTGGCAAGTAGAAGACTAATTCTGCTTGAACCCGTTTATTTGGAATTTGGAATGAAATATGTTCATCATTTACTTCGATCTGACTGCGCTCCATCAATGATTGTAATGGTGTAGCTTCATTCATTTTACCATAAAGTTTGATTTTCGCATCTACTTTGATGGCAGCGTCATCCCATGCCTTTAAGGTCACTTTACCATTTGCTAGTTTAATATCAAGCAAGGTAGGTTCAACATCTGTATATAAAAATTGATGTTCAAATTTAGATGTAACGAGACCGGGAACTTTTACGTTGAAATCTTTCCAATCAACATTTTCTTCTACCGTATCAGAAACAGTTTTCCAAGTTTTTTTCATTAAACGACCTAGTTGAACGCCGGCTTCACCCAGTTTTTCACCAACTTGCGAGAAAGTTTCGCTAGCTTGATCCTTTAAATCGTCTGGGATTTCGATATGAGCATATACACGTTTTTTGCGATTTTCTTTTTGATCGTTTTGTACATTGCTCAATTCTTCTTCTTGCTCTTCCACTTGTTCTTCTAATTCTGAAATTTGTTCTTTAAGACCACTAATTGCTTCTTCGACAGCTGCTCGGATGTCATCATCCGCTTCTGACAAAGTATCCAATTCTTCTTTTGTATCTAACTCCATCAAAACTTCTTCTTTTTCGTGAAGCACTGCTTTTAATTCATTCTTCTTTTGGTTAATTTCATCAATATGAGCAGAAATTTGATTGACTTCTGTTGCTAAGTCATCAAAATAAGCTTCTAGGTCTTCTAAGTCCTGTTCATCAGACCCTTTTGCTTTTTCTTTGTCTGCCCCATCTTCCCATTCATCAACTAAATTAGTTGCTTGGTCACGGTGGTAAGAATCCACTTTATCTGCAGCTTGTTTAATCTGCGCTTCATCCTTCGCCTTAGCCATGCTTTCTAATAAATCTAAACCTTCTTCAGTCGATAAAATACCTTTTTTAACTAATTCCAAAATTCGTTGTCTTTCATTCATAGAAATTGCCTCCTTCAAAAAGCAAATACATTACTTTTGTTTACATTCATATTATGCAATGTTTTTATCGGTTTGTCATAGGACTAAAGACCCATCTTTTCATCCGACTTCCTTAAGAGTGATGTTTCTTCCTATTTAAATATAGAAAAAACCAGTTAGATTATTCTAACTGGTCATTTGCTTTAGAAATTTTCATTGCGATTGCTGTTCAATTCAGTGATCTTGCCGGTAGCTAAGTAAACGATCCACTCACAAATGTTCGTCACATAATCGCCAACACGTTCCAAGTAACCAGCAACATGTAGATAATCCGTTCCACTAATGATGGTATCCGATTCTTTTTCCATCGTGTTTGTTGTCATATCGTAGATTTTTTGGAAATAATCATTTACTCGTTCATCCATTTTGGCAATCATACGCGCGTCTTTTTCATCTGTTTTGACATAAGCAACCAACACGTTGTCCACCATTTTTTTCACATAATTAGACATCTCGTTGATTTCTTTTTCAACTTCTAAAATTCGCGGTAACCCTTTTAAGCGAATCGTTGATTTTGCCACAGAGACGGCATGATCACCCATTCGTTCTAGATCTGAGCTGGCCTTCATGATTGTTATGATCGTACGCAAATCTGTCGTAACAGGCTGCTGTAATGCAATCATTTCAAAACTTTTTTTCTCTAAGCGAACTTCCATATCATTGATCTCAATATCATGGTCAATGACCTCTTGCGCGAGTTTTTTATCATGATCAATATATGATCGTACTGATTTGTGTACTGCACTTGAAACCATCATACCCATTTCATAAAACTGATTGTGAAGATTTAATAGATCTTCTTCAAATTGTGTACGTAACATCGTTGCCCTCCTTTTCAAATGATAGAATAATGCTTATTCTACCTTTAAACCATGTATTGTCCTACTCATTTTTTTGGGGGAGTTAACATTCTTTATGTGCTTAGCAAAAAACTATAAGTTCTTTATAATTACCCAAATTTGCCAGAGATGTAATCTTCCGTTTCTTGTTTAGCTGGATCTAGGAAAATTTTCTTTGTCTTATCGAATTCAATCAATTCTCCTTGAAGAAAGAATGCCGTACGATCAGAGATGCGTGATGCCTGTGACATATTGTGCGTCACGATAATGATCGTATAATTCTCTTTTAACTCTAACAACATATTTTCGATTTTACCTGTTGATACAGGGTCCAAAGCACTCGTCGGCTCATCCATAAGAATAACTTCAGGATTAACTGCCAATACCCGAGCAATACAAACTCTTTGCTGTTGTCCGCCAGATAATGACAACGCACTCTCATGCAATTTATCCTTCACATCGTTCCAAACGGAAGCTGCTTTTAAGCTCTCTTCCACAACTTGATCAAGTTTGTTCTTATCCTTTTCCCCTTTTAATTTTAACCCATAAATGACGTTCTCGTAAATCGAAAATGGAAATGGATTTGGTTGTTGAAACACCATCCCGATTTCTTTACGCAGTTCAACAGTGTCAGTTTTGGGACTATAGATGTCTTTGCCTTTATACACGACGCTTCCTGTAATAGTCACTCCAGGGATCAAATCATTCATGCGATTCAACGAACGTAAATAGGTTGATTTTCCACAGCCAGATGGGCCAATCATCGCTGTGATCTCGCCTTTTTCAATCTCCATATCAATGCCTTTTAGGGCTTCCTTTTTACCATAATATAAATGAAGGTCTTTGGAAGTAATAATCTTCGACATTTAATTTCCTCCGTCTCTTAGCCAAAGTGTCCTGATACATAATCTTCAGTGGCTTGTATTTTCGGCCGTGTAAAGATTTTTGTCGTTTCATCATACTCAATCACATGCCCTAAATAAAAGAAAGCAGTATAATCACTAATCCGCGCCGCTTGCTGCATATTATGTGTCACAATAATAATCGTATAATTTTCCTTCAATTGGACCAATGTTTCTTCAACCGTTCCTGTCGAGATAGGGTCCAAAGCGCTAGCAGGCTCATCCAATAATAAGATATCAGGCTTCATTGCAATTGCCCGCGCAATACACAAGCGTTGCTGTTGACCTCCCGAAAGAGCCAATGCGCTCTTGTCTAGATTATCCTTGACTTGATCCCAAAGCGCCGCTTGCTTCAAACTAGTTTCAACGATTTCTTCCAGTTGATGCTTATCCCGCATACCATGCTGTTTTAAAGCGAAAGTAATATTATCTCGAATCGATTTGCTAAAAGGATTGGGGCGCTGGAACACCATCCCGATTCGCTTGCGCATTTCATAAACATCAATATTAGATGCGTTGACATCGACATCTTTGTACATGATTTTCCCCGTCACACTGGCGCTGGCAATCCCATCATTCATACGATTCAATGAACGCAGATAGGTTGATTTCCCACAACCAGAAGGACCGATTAATGCAGTGATTTTATTTTTTTCAAACTCCAGATCAACACCCTTGATGGCTTCGTTACTGCCATAATAAACATGTAGATCTTCTGTATGCAACGCAATTTCACCAGGCATGCTGATAATATTACGTTCCTCCCAATTGTATTCTTTCATCGAATTTCTCCTAGTTTAGTCTGATAGTACAATTATTCTATGAAAATCAGAATTCTCATGCTGAAGTCATTTTTCTATGAAGTCGTTTCCCGATTGCTCGAGCACCAAAATTAAATAGTAAAACGGCTAAAATTAAGACCGCAGAGGCTCCAGCAGATACAGCTGTTCCATCTGGCATCGTTCCTTCTGTATTGATTTTCCAGATATGCACAGCCAATGTTTCTGCTTGTCGGAAAATACTTAGCGGACTAGATACACTTAATGGATTTAAATTAGTGAAATCTAATGCAGGTGCACTTTGACCTGCGGTATAAATCAAGGCCGCCGCTTCTCCGAAAATTCGACCTGAACTTAAAATGACTCCCGTTAAAATCCCTGGAAGAGCGTCTGGCACAACAATTTTTGTGACGGTTTCCCAACGTGAAAGGCCTAAAGCTAATCCCGCTTCACGCTGAGTATAATGAATCGCTCGCAAGGATTCTTCAATATTTCTTGTTAGCAAAGGCAAGTTAAATAAGGTCAATGCCAATGCACCGGAAAGAATAGAAAAGCCATAGCCAAATTGAATAACAAAAATCAAGAAGCCAAACAAACCGACCACTACTGAAGGCAATGAGCTCAAAATCTCAATCGATGTCCGAATGACATTCGTTACCCAATTTTTCTTGGCATATTCAGATAGATAAATCCCTGCTCCAAGAGAAATTGGTAAGCTGATAATCATCGTAATCAATAGGAGATAAACAGAGTTGAATAGTTGAATACCAATCCCACCACCCTTTTGATACGCTTTTGAGGGTGAAGTTAAAAATTCCCAAGACACATGTGGTAACCCACGAATCAAAATGTACAGTAAGAGAAAGGCTAAAATTGCCACAATTAAGCCAGAAACAATATATAGAACAGCTGTGGCGATTTTATCCGCGCGTTTTGCTTTATCCATTTGTTATCTCCCCTTTCTTTCCAATATAGCGAATCAAAATATTGAAAACTAAAGACATGAATAATAGGATCAACGCTAACGACCATAAGACATTATTTTCAACGGTTCCCATGATTGTATTCCCTATACCCATCGTCAAAATTGAGGTCAATGTTGAGGCAGGGGTTGTCAAGCTTGTTGGCATTAACGCCGCATTCCCGATAACCATTTGGATGGCTAATGCTTCTCCAAAAGCACGTGCCATACCAAAAACAACCGCCGTCAAAATACCTGGTACAGCTGCCCGCAGCACTACTTTATAAATCGTCTGCCAACGTGTTCCTCCTAAAGCTAATGAGGCCTCTCGATAGTGTCGGGGAACAGATTTTAGTGTATCTACCGTCATTGTGGTAACAGTCGGTAAGATCATTACAAATAAAACAAATGTCCCTGACAAAATACCAAACCCAGTTCCGCCAAATACTGAACGAATAAAAGGAACGATAACCGTTAAACCAATAAATCCATAAACAACCGAAGGGATTCCCACCAATAATTCAATCACTGGCTGTAAAAATTTCTGTCCCTTGTTCGGTGAAATTTCTGTCATAAAGACTGCCGCACCAATTGCAAATGGTGTCGCTACAATTGCTGATAGAAAAGTTACCATGAATGATCCTAAAATCATCGGCAATGCTCCAACTAATGGCTTACCATCCGGTCCTGTCGCACTAGGATTCCAAACGGTCCCAAATAAGAAATCAAATACATTGATTTTATCTACAAAAAAGGTTGATAACCCTTTGCTTGCTACAAAATAGAAAATCGCTCCTACGACAAGCACGATTAACGCGATACAAACGAAACTAACGAAACGTCCTCGTTGTTCAATTCTCGCACGCTTTGATTTCGTCGTCAGTGCTTTTTTTACATCTTCATTTTCCAAGGCCTGCTCCTCCTGCTTCTTCAAACTAGTACATTCGTTTTTTTACAAACCAACAAAATCATTTTACCTGTTGAAAATCAATTTCTTTTTAATCTCCTGTAACGCTTCCATGACATTTGTAAAGAAAGTGTAAACCAGATTAGAGATTTTCCGCAACAGAATTGCCTATCAACACAGATTTGATTGAGAAGCTAGAGCAGATCATTTATAAATAAAGATAAAAAACAGTGTTCCCTGATGAGAACACTGTTACTCTGTTTAATCATTTTTCCAATTCCACCAATTTTGCTTACCTGAGGGCAACTTTCCGTCATTTTCAGCATAATATACTGCTAATTGATACACATACAACGCACAGAGATCAACATTTTTTTCCTGAACCATACAATCTCTTAGATAAATTTCTTCTGGAACTTGTTTTTTTAGTGACTGAATATCAGGATAGCCAGCCCTGATTAAATATTACGCCATCTTTTCTCCCACACCCGGAATTTTCTTTAAATGACTTTCCATCACTGATTACTCTTCAGTATGTTCAGTGAAAGTCAACACATAACCATCTGGATCTGTAATCGCAAATTCTTTTGAACCATAGAATGTTGTATGCGTTTCTGTATAAATTGGATAGGATTTTTTTATCGCGATATAAAAGTCTTCAAAGTTTTCTATCGTAATGTAGAGCGTGATTGAGGGCTGAATCTTCTCTGTCGCCAAAATTGGATATTCTTCGCCTAAATTATTTTTTTCTTGTAGCATCAGAGTAACTGAATCTTTTGCAAGTATCGCAAACTGTAATTCTTGATTTTTAGCTGGAACAGAAGCCACGACTTCAAATCCAAGAATCTCTTGATAAAAGTTGACTGAAGTATCCACACTTTCCACCATTAAATTCGTTGTTATATTTTTGTACATTTAAACCGCCTCCTTATTTATATTCATATTCTAGCAAGGGCAAAGCACATTTATTGTAAAAATACGTCATTCTTTATAACGGCTAACTAATTCTAACGGAGTGATTCCCAAATGTTGTTTAAAATCCTTATTAAAATGGGATTGATCATAATAGTTCGTTACGGTCAAAATATCCGTTGGTCTTGCCTGTTCTGAAGTCAAAATAGTTAGGCAGCGCTGAAAACGTAAAATACTTAGGACCATTTTAGGTGTTAAGCCAAAACTTTTTGCAAATACACGCTGGCACTGTCGAGGACTCAAAAAAAGGTGCTCATATAACTCTTTCGCCGTCTGAGGGATTTTATCAGAAAGCCTTGGAAACAGTTGTGTATACTCATTTGCTTTCTTTCCTTCAAATTTTTCTGTTAGATAGGCTTGAAGGATTAATTGAGCCTCGTCAAAGGATGCTGAAAAAAACTGTTCTGTGTTAAAATCTTTAAAAACGTCCTGCATCAGAACATAATCATCCATTGCTCTTGCAGCGGGGAGTTCAGTCAATTGATAAAAAGCTCCTGGCATCATTCGCGCACCAAAAAAGCGAGTAGGCGTCTGAATATCATACTCAAAATCAGTTTTTTGATTTCCGGTGAAGAAGAGCATCTTTTGATCATAATCCGCGATTAGATCAATACACCCATCCGCGATAATCACATTTTTTATCTGAGTTTGTTCGTTAGTTTTTGGAGTCATTTGCCAAAAACAAATGATAAACTCACTACATTCAGGAACAAGCTTTTCATGATAACTCATCACACGAGTGAAATCTTTATTTAAAACAAAAGGTAATTGAATCGGGTAGTACATCTTTCTTCCTCCTCACTGTATACTAATCCACCTAACGAATAGAAGCGAAAAAGGACACAGAAGTAAATCCGTGTCCTACTAACATTCTATTTTATTTCATTCCCTTGCCAGTCTCTTTCAACCTTCATATCAGAGATTGGAATATAGCCAAGTTGTGGAACCACTTTTTCCTGAACCTCTTTTGAAAGCATGTAATCCAAAAAATCTTTGACTAATTCTTTAGGCTGCCCTTTAGTATACATGTGTTCATAGGCCCAGATCTTCCATTGATTCGTTGTCACATTCTCATCTGTAGGTTCGATATTATCAATATTCAACGTTTGGATCTCTTTTGTCACGTAAGAAAAAGCAGTATAACTGATCGCTCCTGGTGTATCCGCGACAATTTGACGGACCATCCCACTGGAGTCCTGCTCCTGTGCGCGAATAGCCGTCTTGCCATCTAGTACCCACTGCTCAAAGGTTGAGCGCGTACCACTTCCAGATGCCCGATTTAGAATAACAATCTCTTGATCTTTTCCACCGACATCCTTCCAATTTGTAATTTCACCTAGAAAGATCTTACGCAGATTCTCTAACGAAATATTGGTTACGCCGACTCCTTTATTTACAATCGGAGTAATTCCGACAACAGCCACTTTATGATCAACGAGTTTCTTCGCATCAATCCCATTTTTCTCTTCGGCAAACAAATCTGAATTGCCGATATCGACAGCCCCTGATTGTACCTGGCTTAATCCTGTGCCGCTTCCGCCGCCTTGGACATTGATAAATCTGCCGGGATTTTTACTTTGATACTCTTCCGCTACTGTTTCGACCAAAGGCTGCAAAGCAGAAGAGCCGACAGCAGTGATTGATTCACCACGATCAATCCATTTTGAACAACCAGACAAGAGCAAAAGTGTACCTAATAGGGGAATTAACCATTTCTTCATGAAAAATCTCCTCATTCATTTTTAAGTATTCATTTTTCAAAAGCGAAAAGATGAACTAGCATCCTTAGTCATTCGTCATTATTTGACTCACTAAACAAGCTAGTTCATTTTATACTATCAAACCATGTATGCGCAAATGATTTTTACAAGAGTGGAGAAATCAAACGAGCAATGCCTTCTTTAAACTTGATCAATGTCCCGCGTTGGTCATACTTTTCTTGCGTCAATAGCTCCGATTTCATTGAATCCTTATGAATTTCTTCTCGCAGCTCCTCTGCAAATGCAGCATCATAAACGATGGTATTTACTTCAAAATCCAATTTGAAAGAACGAACATCGATATTTGCCGAACCTACCGAAGCAATTCCACCATCAATGACCATTGTTTTTGCATGAATAAAACCATTTTCGTATGTTTCAATAATTGCACCATACTCCAGTAACTCAGCTGCAAAAGAGTATGTTGCCCAATAAACGAGGATATGATCTGGCTTATTCGGTATTTGCATCCGTACCTTTACGCCAGAAAGAAGTGCCAGTTTCAAGGCCTCGTGAATTGGTGCATCAGGAATATAATACGGTGTCTGAATCAAGATTTCTTTTTTTGCTAGGTTAATCATTTTTAAATAGGTCAGTTTGATTTGTTCGTGCTCGCTGTCAGGTCCGCTGCTGACAATTTGCAACGCTAGTTTTCCTTCAGATTCAATCTCAGGAAAATAGTCCGGCTGATAGACAAGATCATGTTTTTGCTGAGAATTCCAGTCCATCAAAAATCGATTCTGCAAAGTATACACGGCTTGTCCATGAATCCGAAGATGGTTGTCTCGCCAATAACCAAATTTTTCCACCAAGCCAAGGTACTCATCACCGACATTGAATCCTCCGGTATATCCAATTTCACCATCTATCACAACAATTTTTCGATGATTGCGATAATTCATTCGCGGATTTAAATAAGGCAGAAATAGTGGAAAGAAAAACTCTACTTCGCCTCCCAATTCGATTAAAGGGTTAAGAAAACGGCGATTGACTTGCGTAGAACCCCAGGCATCTAAAAGTAATCGTACTTTTACGCCTCGAGATGCTGCTGCTACTAATGCTTCTCGAACCTCTAGTCCAAGATCATCTGCTCGATAAATATAGTATTCCATATGGATGTGATATTTCGCTCGCTTGATGTCTTCAAGCAAAGCATCAAACTTTTTACGACCATCTGTATAAAGTTTAACCTCATTATTCGTCGTATACAAAGAACTTTCGAACATCGTCAGCATATAAATCAATTGTCGCGGGTCTACTTGATTGGTCGTTGGTTTCGGAAAAAGCCCGCGATCTAAGGCCCGCTGCTGTTGCTGTAGTTCAACATTCATACCAATTTTGGTCTGCATCTTCAAATCGAAAATGCGCTCTTTAGAAATTCCCTTACCAAAGAAAATATATAACACAAAGCCTAGTACAGGAATAAAGGTTAAAACTAATAACCATGCCCAAGTGTTGACTGTATCCTTTCGTTCACGAAAAACAATAATGAAAGATAAAATGGTGTTGATAATCAAAAATAATAGCCCTAAGTGTCCTGTCACAAATGACATGCCTCCACACTCCTTCTTCTAAAGGATAGCCGAGAAAAAGTTAATTGTAAACAATGTGCCTTAACCATTTTCTTTATTTTGTAAAAGCATCTCAATATGAGGGATTTCGTCTTCCAAGTAAACCTCAGAAGTTTGTTCAAAACCGAAAGATTGATAAAATGCCACTAAATAGGCTTGTGCCGAAATGACCACAGGTTGATTGGGATAACGCTTCTCAATTTCCCGTAAAGTCTTCGCAACGATTTTCCTTCCTAGTTGCTGATGACGATATTTTTTTACTACTAAGACACGACCAAAATGAATGATTTTCTCTTCCTCTATAATTCGCGCGTAAGCCTGCAACTCCCCATTTTCTTCTATACAGATATGTACAGCTTTACGATCCGCTTCATCAACTTCTTGATAGGGACACTTTTGCTCAACAACAAATACGGCCGTACGGGCCTGTAAAATTGTTAACAGCTCCTGTGTTGTTAATTCATCAGTTGTTTTAATCATGAGAGCCTCCTGCTTTTTTTAACAGTTTAACGTACTTTTTACTTAATGTCCGCTAGTAACCTTAATTCCTATGATTCCAACTACTAAGAGAATCACAAAAAAGCTAGTCAAAATCGTTAAATGATCCTTAAAGAAGAATACACCAATCAAAATCGATCCTACTGCTCCAATACCTGTCCATATTGGATAAGCCAAACTCATAGGTAATGAATGAAGTGACTTTGATAAAAAATAAAAACTTGCAATCATACCGACTATTGTTAATAGAGAATAGTTTAATTTACTAAATCCTTCACTCATTTTCATCATTGTGGCCCAAAACATCTCGAATACTCCTGCTACTATTAATGATACCCATGCCATAATAATTCTCCTCCAAAAAAAGATTTTTCTACTATCACGCAGACCGAACACTTTAATTACTTTAACGATTTCGCTAAATCCTCCATTTCCCAAAAAAATCGTTAATAAATGACAACAAAAAAAGGGCGTCCAATTTCTTCTATGACCTAACGAAATTGGCTCCCTTGCTCGGTAGCGTTCTACTAATTTGACTTCTATGCTAGTACCTTTTATTGAAAAAGGCAAGAAACAAGTATTATTTTGAAACGAAAAAACTTCCCCGAAAAAAACGGAGAAGTTTACGCTTTAAATTTTTAGGAAACGACGCATTGAAATAACTGATCCTAAAGAACCAATCAAATAGCCACCGACTGCCATTGTGATATCTAAAATCCATACAATTTGACTTGGACGTAGCAGAGCAAGATTAGACTGTAATAAATATGGCGCTGCTAAACCATAAACCTGAGAATACCCATAAGTTAATACTAAAATTGGTACGATTGACCCAATCAAACCGATCCAGCCACCTTCAAGAAAGAACGGCCAGCGGATATATCCATTCTTAGCGCCTACTAAACGCATAATTTGTATTTCTGTTTTTCGTGAAATAATCGTGATTCGAATCGTATTAGAAATAAGGAAGATTGCTACAAAAATTAATAACGCAGCTGCTGCTAACCCCCACGTGCGAACAACTTTAGACATTTGAATAATTCTGTCTGCTGAATTTCCACCATAATTTGCACGGAACACATTCGGCAGCTGACTCGCTTCACGTGTCACAGGACGGATATATTGTGCATCTGTCGCACTAACTACATACACGTCATAAAGCGGATTGCTGTCTCCTTCGAACAAATCCCAAGCATCGCCCATCTGTGCTTGTAATTTTTTCAATTGATCTTGCTTGCTGGAGAAAGAAACTTTGTCCACATGTTTGATATCTTGTAGTTCAGACTTCAATTCTTTTAGTTCTTTATCTTTAGTACCGATATCGACAAAAACAGTCACTTCAACATTTCCCTCAACATCTTGTGCTAATTTCGTCGCATTCATTATAACAGCTAGGAAGATTCCCGCCATTGTCAGTGTAATCGTCACGGCGCTGACAGAGGCTAATGTCATCCAGCCATTCCGCTTAACGCTCTTGATACTTTCCAACAAATGTCGGAAGAAATTTCTAATCATCAAACTCGTATTCTCCTTCCGCTTCGTCTCGAACGATCAAGCCATTTTCAATTGCGATTAAGCGATGGCGCATTGTATCCACAATCGTTTTATTATGTGTCGCCATCACTATAGTTGTTCCTTGGTTATTGATTCGTTCTAACAGATGCATGATTTCCCAAGAAGTATCTGGATCCAAATTACCCGTTGGCTCATCAGCGATCAAAACTTTGGGGGTATTTACAATTGCACGTGCAATTGAAACACGCTGCTGTTCACCACCAGATAATTCACTAGGAAAGACGCGGACTTTGTGTTTTAAACCGACAAGGTCCAACACTTCCATAACACGTTTTTTGATGTCTCGCGGTTTACGCCCAATTACTTGCATTGCATACGCAACATTTTCATAAACCGTCTTACGGGGCAACAATTTAAAATCTTGGAAAACAACGCCTACATCGCGACGCAGATATGGAACATCTTTATTCTTGATTTTTAATAAATCATGACGGGCAACATCTAAAATTTTTCCGGAAGTTGCCTTTTCTTCACGGTACATCAACTTGATGAAGGTAGATTTTCCACTACCAGAGGGACCAACGACATAGACAAACTCACCCTGTTCGATACGGACCGAAATCCCACGGACAGCAGTTGTCTTATTAGGATATTTTTTTGTTACATCCTGCATTTCAATCATGCTTTATCTCTCCAAATCCTCTTAAATTCTTTGTTATTATAGCATGCCAACATTGCAACTGGCTTTCATTACTTTACAATTTGATTTCATTTTATTCTTAAGCCTCTTGTGCCAAGCGCCATTTTAGATAAGCATCAATAAAAGGATCCAATTCTCCATCCATTACTGCTTGAACATTCCCAGTTTCGTAGTCCGTACGATGGTCCTTCACCATCGAGTAAGGATGGAAAACATAAGACCGGATTTGAGAGCCCCATCCGATTTCTTTTTGTTCACCGCGCAAAGCAGCAGCTTCTTGCTCTTTTTTTTCAATTTCTAATTGATAGAGCTTCGCCTTCAACATTTGCATTGCGGTCTCACGGTTATGAAATTGCGAACGCTGTGCCTGACTCGCAACCACGGTCCCAGTTGGTAAATGAGTAATCCGCACTGCTGAAGAGGTTTTGTTAATATGCTGTCCGCCAGCACCACTTGCACGATAAACATCGACCTTCAAATCATCTGGATTAATCTCAACTTCAATATTTTCATCCAACTCGGGCATTACTTCGACAGAGCAAAAAGAAGTATGACGTCGGCTAGCAGAATCAAATGGAGAAATACGCACCAAACGATGCACTCCTTTTTCAGATTTCAAGTACCCATAAGCATTTGTTCCCTTGATCATCAATGTAACACTCTTAATTCCAGCTTCGTCACCTGACTGATAATCAATCGTTTCAACTGAAAAGCCATGTTGTTCAGCCCAACGAGTATACATTCGCAAAAGCATCGAACCCCAGTCCTGAGACTCTGTTCCACCCGCTCCAGGGTGAAGCTCTAAAATCGCATTATTCTTATCATAGGGCTCATCTAACAAAAGAGACAATTCAAAGCCGGCAATTTTTTCTTGTAGTTTAACTAATCGTCCTTCTAACTCCGTTTGCAATTCAGCATCAAAATCTTCCTGCTGCATTTCCCACATAACATTTAATTCTTCGTACTCATCTGCTATAGCTTGAAACTGATCATAGGTTTCTTTGGCAGTATTGTTACGATTAATCAAAGCCTGAGCCTTTTCTGAATCATCCCAAAAGTCTGGAGCAGTCATTTGATTTTCTGCTTCTGCAATATCTTCTTCTAGCTGCTCTAGGTCAAAGAGACCCCCTGAAGCTTGTGACTTGCTCTTGCATAGAGTCTAACAAATTTCGTATTTCTGCATTTTCCAAATCTATTCCTTCTTTCTCACGAGTTAACTTCACCCGCAAAACCAATAATTTCAAACGAATTAATCTATAGTATACGATTTTTTCCGTTAATTCTCAAAAAACACTCGATATCTGTTTGTTCATTATTGCTTCACTGCATATCGGAACTGTCAAAAGACGAGACATAGTAGCTATGTCCCGTCCTAAAGGTTCTTTTTATCGTGAAAATTATTGTCCTTTGCCGTGGCAGTTTTTATATTTTTTACCACTGCCGCATGGACATGGATCATTACGTCCCACTTTTTCTACATGAACCGGTTTTTGTTTCGTATGTGTTAAATTCTTCGGATCTCCATCTGCTTCTACAGGATGTTCTTGTTGGTTCTGTGCCACTTGCTCCCGCTGAACATTTTGACGAATTTCAGCTTTCATAAAGAGACGCGTAACTTCAAACTCGATTGCTCCAACCATATCTTCAAACATCTTATATCCTTCGGTTTGATATTCAACCAATGGATTATTTTGACCATAAGCCCGTAATCCTACAGATTGACGCAACTGATCCATCGCATCAATGTGGTCAGTCCATTTTGTATCCACAACACGCAAGATAACCACTTTTTCAAATTCCAATAATTGTTCAGGACTTTGTAATTGAGAAACTTTTGTATCAAAGACTGCTTTTGCACGATCGTACAAATAATCTTTCATTTCCTCAGGTGTCTTTCCTTCAAAATCTGCCTTTGAAATAGAGTCTTCATGGACTAAAGTCGCCCCAGCGAAATCTGCTAAAGCTTCAAGATTCCAATTTTCTTTATCTAATTGTGTGTGGCTGTCCACAACACGTGAAATTGTACGGCGAACCATATTCAATAAGTTTGGTGTTAAGTCTTTTTCACCCATAATCACATCTTGACGTTGTTTATAGATGACTTCACGTTGTTCACGCATGACATCATCATATTGCAAGACATTCTTACGTGTGTCGTAGTTATTCCCTTCAACACGTTTTTGAGCCGATTCCACCTGGCGTGTCAACATTTTGCTTTGAATGACAGCATCTTCATCTTCAACTTTCATTCGATCCAAGAAAGCCTTGATTCGTTCAGAACCGAAACGTTTCATTAAATCATCTTCTAATGAAAGATAGAACTGTGAAACACCTGGATCTCCTTGACGACCAGAACGTCCACGTAACTGGTTATCAATACGGCGTGATTCATGACGTTCGGTACCAATTACAGCTAGACCCCCTAATTCAACAACACCCAGACCTAATTTAATATCTGTACCACGTCCGGCCATATTGGTAGCAATCGTAACAGAACCTTTTTGACCAGCGTTCATAATAATTTCCGCTTCTTTAAAGTGGTTCTTCGCATTCAAAACTTCATGCGGCACTTTTTCACGATCCAACAAATTAGAGAGTAATTCTGACGTTTCAACAGCAACCGTACCAACTAGGATTGGCTGACCTTTACGATGACGCTCTTTAATATCACGGACCACCGCATGAAATTTGCTTTCTAATGTTGGGTACAACAAGTCTGCATGATCTTCACGGATAACAGGGCGGTTAGTAGGAATTTGAATAACTTCAATATTATAGATTTCACGGAATTCTTCCTCTTCCGTTTTAGCCGTACCCGTCATCCCTGCTAATTTTTTATACATACGGAAATAGTTCTGGAAGGTAATTGTCGCCATTGTTTTCGTTTCATCTTCGATCTCAACGGATTCTTTTGCTTCGATTGCTTGGTGCAACCCATCGGAGTAACGACGTCCATCCATAATACGACCAGTAAACTGGTCAACGATTAAAACTTTTCCTTCTTGTACCACATAATCAATATCACGAATCATGATAAAATTCGCTCGCAAAGCTTGATCTAAATGGTGTGTCAACGCTGTATTTTCTAAATCATACAAGTTTTCTAAGCCGAAGTTTTCTTCTGCTTTTTCAATTCCTTGCTCAGTTAACCCGATTGTCTTTGATTGGATATCAATTTTGAAATCTTCATCTTCTTTCAATCGTTTCACGAAATTGTCTGTTCGTGTGTAAAGAGCCGTAGACTTTTCAGCAGCCCCAGAAATAATCAAAGGTGTGCGTGCTTCGTCAATCAGGATCGAGTCTACTTCATCGACAATGGCATAGTTCAATGGACGTTGAACCATCTGACTTTGATAAACAACCATATTGTCACGTAGATAATCAAAGCCAAGCTCATTATTCGTACTGTAGGTGATATCACAATTGTATGCTTCACGTTTTTCATCAGCGGTTTTTGAATTGATATTCAAACCAACACTCAAACCTAAGAAATTGTATAATTCGCCCATTTCAGTAGAGTCACGTGTTGCTAAATATTCATTTACTGTAACTACGTGGACACCTTCTCCTGTCAAGGCATTCAAATAAACCGGCATCGTCGCTGTTAATGTTTTTCCTTCACCAGTTTTCATTTCAGGGATATTTCCGTCATGTAAGACGATCCCCCCCATTAATTGCACGTGATATGGATATAGACCGAGAACACGCTTTGCTGCTTCACGGACTACCGCAAAAGCTTCTGGAAGTAAATCATCCAATGTTTCTCCAGCTTGGTAACGCCCTCTAAATTCTTCGGTCTTGCCACGTAATTGCCCATCCGACAATTTTTCCATGTCGCCAGAAAATTCTTCGACCTTGTCAGCAATCCCACTTAATCGTTTTAATTCTTTTTTATCGTTTTCAATCATTCGTTTCAGAAAGTTTGCCATTCGTTTATCTTACTCCTTTATTTCTTTTCATTTTCTATTTTTTGATAGAAACCCGCTAGTATATTTTATCATTAGTCCTTGAGAAAAGAAACTTCTCATAGCGAATAAAGGGCGACTTATACAATGATTAATCTTTTTCAGAGACTTTCCTTCACAACAAGGCATATAGGGATTCTTTTCATTAGAAAATTCTGACTTATTCTAAAACTTAATTTTCAATGAAAATAAAAAAACCTTCCAGCATCAGCTGGAAGGCAATAAATTTCTGTTAATCAGTTTCAATCAAACCATATTTACCATCTTTACGACGGTATACAATACTTGTACCATTTGTTTCAGCATCTTCAAAGATAAAGAAATTATGTCCAAGCATGTTCATTTGTAGGACTGCTTCTTCGCTGCCCATTGGTTTTAGTGATAGACGTTTTGTACGAACAATTTCTAATTCAGATTCCTCTGATGAATCTTCTACATTCACTAATACTTCTACTTCGCGTTCAGGGACACCCTTTTCACGAGCTTTGCGGTTAATTTTTGTTTTAAATTTGCGGATCTGACGTTCTAATTTATCCACAACCAAATCAATACTTGCATATAAATCTGGTGAAGTTTCTTCCGCCCGAAGAACCAAGTAAGGTAATGGAATCGTTACTTCAACTTTTGCTGTTTTTTCTGTGTATACTTTCAAATTGACATAAGCAGTTGCGTCCGGAACATCAGTGAAGTAGCGTTCTAACTTTCCTACTTTCTTTTCAACGTAATTGCGGATAGCTTCTGTAACTTCGATGTTTTCCCCACGAACATTATATTTGAACATACGTATTGCCCCTTTCGTCTTGCCAACTGAAGATAGGAGGAAGGACCACTCTTACCTCTTCTTCTTAACTCTATTATATCGAAATCTAATCCTTTTGCAAAGTAAATCGCTATCAATTTCAAAAGCAAAATGGATGCATTTTAGCGAGCAAAAGTCAAGCTTTTCACCGTTTCTGCACCATTTTTATAAAGTAATTCTGCCGCATGGAACAGTGTACGTCCAGTGGTATAAACATCATCTACTAATAAAACTCTTTGATTTCTAATTTTTTCTTTTGATACTTTCAATTCAAAAGGTTGGGTCATTTGCAAGCGCTCTTCACGTGATTTTTCTGATTGAGGTGTCAACTCAGCTCGCTTCAGCAAAGCTTCATAAGAACATCTTGTCAAATCCAAGCAGCCACAAACTTGATTGAAGCCTCTTTGCTCGAAACGTTCTTTTGAAAGAGGAAGCGGACAGATTAAATATCCACGAAAAAGTTGGAGTGTTTGTGTCAATTCTACTAAAAAGGCGCCTCTCAACCGGTAATCTCCTATAAATTTATAGCGCTCGATCCATTGTCGAAAGCCCTCATCGTAATGGAATAAGCTTATATTATTCATAACAAAGCCAAGTTTTTGCTTCCACAAATAGCAATCTTGGCACAACTCTAGTGAGTTAGAACGACCGCAACCTGAACATGCCGTTTCTTGATCAATTTTAGAAAACAATTTTTCACAATAATAGCAGCGTCGATTACTTGAAAAAAACAGTTCCCGTAACGTTAAATTGTTAACCAATTCTTCTTGACAACAACTACAACGCATCAATTAGTCCCTCCTTGAACGCCTGACGATTATTTTCTTCGATTTCGACGATTGCCTTTCTAATCGATATAGTTACTTCACTGCTGATAAAAAGGACTTCAGCTTTCGTATATTGCCCCTTACGGTCCGCCCTTCCAGCAATTTGAACCAATGCCGATTTATTAAAGACACGATGTGATGCCTGTAAAACGATAACTGAAACTTTTTCAAAAGTTACACCTCGTTCTAAAATCGTCGTTGTCAGCAACAATTGATACTTTCCGTCTCTCATATTTTCAACTTTAATCAATCGTTCCTTATCTTGTGAGTAAACCGTCGTTAGTTTTATATTCGAAAATGTATTTTGAATAAAATTCGCCATTTTCGCTAATAACGGGATGTTCGGGCAGAAAAGCAATACATTATTTTTCTCAAGTAGTTCAGCTATTTTGACCATAATATTTTTAGGTAACTTTCCCTTGCTTAAATATTTTTCTAAGCGCCAAGAAAAAAATAATTTTGGAACCGGCAACTTACGACGATGATAACGTGCTGGCAAATAATAGAAATGATCGACCTCTTTCTTTAATTGTTCATCTGGCGTTGCACTTAAATAAATGCGGTTGCCCTCTTTTTTTTGTGCATTATTTACCGCTCGTTTTAGTAATGAGTCTGATGAATAAGGAAATGCATCTACTTCATCTACAATGACTAAATCAAAATAATCATGATAACGTAAAAGTTGATGAACTGTGCATACAACAAAAGCATCCCCATTATCTTTGCGTTCTTCTCCATGAAAAAGACTGATCTTTTCTTTTGGAAATGCGTGGCAGAAACGTATGTAAAGCTCGTTACAAACATCAATTCTTGGTGATGCCACAGCAACTCTTTTTCCTTGTTCAAGTGAGACTTTTAATAGAAGAAATAAAATTTCAGTTTTTCCTGCACCTGTCACCGCCCAAAGTAGAAAAGTATTTGCTGAAGCCTGGTCTTCTAGAAGCTTCTCCGCAATTTTTCTTTGTGCAGAAGAAAGCTCCCCTGTCCAAACAAGCATTATTTTCCTTGCAGGCAGCTTTTTAACTGGAAAATAATAAAGAAAACTTCTACTATCAACACGACCTAAAACTAAGCAATGAGGGCAATAAAAGAAATTAGCAGGTATTTTTTCCTGCGACACTTCTCCACAACGTTGACACATCCAACCTTCTTCACTCTCTTTCATTGCCGGTCTTTTTTCGGCAGCTTTCAAATTTATATTAGGATAAAAAGCTTCCCATTCTCTACGCAGCAAATGTTGACCAGTAATCACCATATACACTCCCCTTTTTCAAAAGTACGCAATCAACACTTCCAAGCTTTAGGTTTAGCTTCTTTCTATAGTACAAAAAAAGAAGGCGAAGCAATTGAATGCTGCACCTCCTTTTTATGTATTTTTCAGTTTTGCATGAGCCAACTTGATTTTACTAGTTTATTGAAAACCACATATTCTTTGTCTAGATTTACTTGTACTACTTCATAGTTTGCATTTAGCCAGCCATAAGCGCCCTTTTCTGGGTGCCGATAATCATTTGCCCACCAATCAACATCTTGTCGAGCGGTCTGCGGCAGCCCGCTGCGAGGGAACAACAGCTCATCAAACTGTGTAAAGGTTAGCGTCACCTGTGAGCCATTATTACTTTTTAAATAATGCGTAATGCCATCGTATTTTTTTGCTCGTGTCATTCTCATCCCTCATCTTTAAACAAAAAATAGTTTGTCAAATAACCAATAGTTGAAACCCACACCATATATCTCCTATACTATAATAGAGAAAATTAAAGTGAGGCAAAATTATGTTGCAAAATTATCGAACCATCAAAGAAGACAATCAACATGAAATCGAAATAAAAAAATCTCGCTTCATTTGCTTTTTAAAGCGTATCGAATCAGAAGACGAAGCGAAAAACTTTATTCAACAGATTAAAAAGGAACATTGGAAAGCCAATCATAATTGTAGTGCGTTTGTTTTGGGAGAACACAACGAAATTCAACGCTCATCAGACGATGGTGAGCCTAGTGGAACTGCCGGTGTTCCAATGTTAGAAGTGCTGAAAAAAAATAATCTAATAAATGTTTGCGCCGTGGTTACCCGTTACTTCGGCGGAACTAAACTCGGTGCTGGTGGTCTAATTCGTGCATATTCAGGTGCCGTCGCTCAAGCAATAGCCTCTACCGGTATTGTAGAAGGACGTCTACAGCAAGAGGTTTTTGTCCAGCTGGACTATCCCAATTGGGGAAGAATGGAAAACTTTATCGCCAACGAACAAGTAGCAGTAAAAGATACCCAGTTCACCGACCAAGTTATTGTTACTTGTATGGTCGATGAAAATCAAATAGAGTCGTTCGAGTCTAAAGTCATCGATTTATTAAATGGGCAGGTTCACTTCAAAACCGGAGATACTACTTATTTCGAGCAAATGATCCAGGAGGCATAAGCTCTTGGATTATTTTTCTAAATAAAATTCAAAGCGACTGCCAACATATTGCGTTCTCACATATTCAAATGGTCGTTCATCCGCTAAATATGACACCTGACGTAAACGTAAAATCGCATCTCCGCGCTTTACGTCTAAGTAATCAGCAATTTGCTCTGAAGCCAGAATAGCTGACACAGTTTGATTTGCTCGCCCTATTTCGAATCCTTTTTCTTGTAAACTATGATAAAAGGAGTCTGTGATTTCTTCTTTGCTGAAGCCTTCTATTAATTTTGCCGGAATACTGGCCACCTCGAAACAAATGGGCACATCATCTGCATATCGAATTCGTTCCATCCGCAATACCTGCTCACCCTTTTCCAAGCCAAGCTTCTCTGCTTCACTAGAGCTTGCTCGTGAGTGGAAGAAAGAAATTGTTTTACTTGAAGGCACTTTGCCTAACGATTCCATAATATCGGTAAAGCTTGTGGTTCCACTCATTTTTTCTTGGACTTTCTTACTTGCAACGTAAGTACCTGATCCAATTTTTCGTTCTAAAATCCCCTCATCCGACAATGTTTGAATCGCCTGACGGAGAGTCATCCGACTTACTCCAAATCTTAACGATAATTCTCGTTCAGAAGGCAAGCGAGCCCCAATCTTCCATACACCCTTTTCAATTTCATGCTTCAATTGATCATGTATTTGAATATAAACTGGCACCTGATTCGCCACGTTCCGTCACCCCGTTCAATTTTTTCTACTTTCATTATAACTGGTATATACCTAATTAACAACAAAAATCCTTTGCTCTTTCTTCCCCTTCATCTTTTCTCTAAAAACAAAAGAGTAGACCCATTTTAATTGGTCTACTCTCGGCATTAATTTTTAACTTCTTCTTTTAATTGTTTATTGGCTGTAGCCATCATCAAACGAATACGATTTAGCTGATTTACGATTGAAACACCTGGGTCATAATCAATAGCCGCAATATTTGATTTTGGATATTGATGACGCAGTTCTTTGATAACACCTTTACCAACGACATGGTTTGGCAAACACCCAAATGGCTGCATACATACAATGTTATTTACCCCTGTTTTCAATAAATCAATCATTTCGCCAGTCAAGAACCATCCTTCACCTGTGTGATTCCCGATAGAAAGAATTTTACTAGCATCTTCAGCTAGTTGATAAATAGAATGGATGCCTGTAAATCGTTTAGAGGCACGCAATGCTTTATCCATTGGCTTTTCCACTACCTCAATCAATTTAATGGCCATTTCAGCAATCGTTTTGTTTTTCTTCGGCATTCCCATGTTGTCGTATTTCCAAATTTGATTATACAAAGAGTAGTTCATAAACCCGATTAAATCTGGAACAACTGCCTCCGCACCTTCTGCTTCCAATAAACGAACGATGTCATTATTGGCTGTTGGGGAATATTTTACTAAAATTTCTCCAACAACGCCGACTTTCGGCTTCACTTCATTTGAGATTGGTACTGTATCAAAATCTTTGATGATTTTTTTCATATTACGATTAAAAATTGTCAGAGAACCATTGCGAACATTGCTCTCCACTTTCTTCAACCATTCTTCATGTAGCGCATCAATTTGCCCTTTTTCCAATTCGTAAGGACGTGTCCTATACACTACTCGCTCAAATAGATCTCCATAAAGAATTGCAACGACAATCCGTTTCAACATAGGTAACGTATATTTGAAGCCAGGATTGCTTTCTACCCCTTTATTTCCAAGGGACACGGAAACAACTGGGACTTGCGGGAACCCAGCATCGTTCAATGCTTTGCGTAATAATGGAATATAGTTCGTCGCACGACAGCCTCCACCAGTTTGACTCATCATCACACTTGTATTGTCTAAATCATACTCACCGCTTTGCAAAGCCTCAACTAGTTGACCAATAGAAATAATCGCCGGGTAACAAGAATCATTATTGACAAATTTTAACCCCACATTGATCGCTTCTCGATCCATCGCCGGTAAACAAACCACATTATAGCCTGAAGCCTCCAATGCAATATCAAACAAGCCTGATTGATGAATTGGACTAAGCATTGGCAATAACAAGGTATGCTTTTTGCGCATTTCTTTCGTAAAGACGATCTTTTCAGGCTCTTCAAAACGTCTTACTGGTTCGAAATTAGATTTATCACGTTCGTTAACCGCCGCCTTCAATGAACGCAAACGAATTCTGATAGCACCAAGATTTGACCCTTCATCAATTTTTAAAACGGTATAGATTTTACCATACTGCTCCATGATTTCTTCAACTTGATCCGTCGTTACAGCATCCAAGCCGCATCCAAAGGAGTTTAGTTGAACAAGTTCTAGATTTTTAGATTTTGCTACTACTCGAGCTGCCGCATACAGACGAGAATGATATACCCATTGATTCACTACGCGAAGATTTCCCACGTCGCTTAAATGAGAGACACTGTCTTCTGTTAATACATGAAATCCTTCTTGAGTAATCACTTCAGCAATACCGTGATTGATTTCTGGGTCCAAATGATACGGGCGACCAGAAAGAACGACACCGCGTTCCCCTTTTTGATTAAGCATTAATAAGGTTTCTTCCCCTTTTTGGCGAATATCTTCTTTAAATGCTTCTAATTCTTCATAAGCATGATGCAATGCTTGATTGATTTCTTCTTGTGTAATCCCTATATCTTGGAAGCATCTTCCTAAAACAGCAGCAACAGATGCTTCATTTGCTAGATTTAGATACGGATTACGATAGTCAACTTTTCCTTCACGAATATCATCAACATTGTTCCGTATAACATCAGGATAACTTTGAACAATTGGACAGTTAAAATGATTATCTGCTTCCTTTGACTCTTCCCGTTCAAAAACAACTCCAGGGTAGAAAATCATTGGTATACCATCATCAATCAAGGCTTGGATGTGCCCGTGAGCAATTTTCGCTGGGTAACAAGCAGTATCACTAGGAATTGTTTCCATCCCTTGTTCATACAATTCTTTGTTTGAACGAGGTGATAATTTTACTCGGAAGCCTAAGTCGCTAAAAAATGTATGCCATAATGGATAATTTTCATACATGTTCAGCACACGTGGAATACCAATTTCACCACGAACAGCCTCTTTCTTTCTTAACGGACGGTATTTGAATAGACGACGATATTTGTAATCTACCAAGTTGACTTTTTTATCTTCTCGCTTCACTTTAATCCGAGCACCACGTTCACACCGATTTCCAGTAATGAACTGACGACCATCAGAAAACAGTGTGACAGTCAACATGCAATTATTTTCACATAATCCGCAATGTGTAAATTCTTTCTCAGCAGTGAAACTATCAATTTCAGCTAAAGATAGCGTTTCGGTTTTTTCACCGACCTCATAATTTTCTAGCGCAATCAATGCCGCTCCAAACGCACCCATTAACCCAGCAATTGATGGTCGGACAACTTCTCGTCCTGTCACCATTTCAAAAGCTCGCAAAACAGCTTCGTTATAGAATGTCCCACCTTGACAGACAATTTTCTCACCAAGTTCCTCTGGTCGACGTACTTTGATTACTTTGTAAATCGCATTCTTGATCACCGAATAAGACAAGCCAGCAGAAATATCGCCAACAGAAGCGCCTTCTTTTTGCACCTGTTTGACTTTAGAGTTCATAAAAACGGTACAACGAGAACCTAAATCAACAGGTGCTTTTGATTTCAATGCGGCTTTTGCAAAATCTTCTACATTATAATTCAATGATTTGGCAAAGGTTTCAATAAACGAACCACAGCCAGACGAACAGGCTTCATTTAATTGAATGGAGGACAACGCACCGTCTTTGATGGTCATCGCCTTCATATCCTGACCGCCGATATCCAAAATGAAATCAACACCTGGTTGGAAATGATTGGCAGCCTTATAATGGGCCATCGTCTCCACTTCACCGATATCAACTTTTAAAGCATTCTTTATTAGCTGCTCTCCATATCCAGTCACTGCTGCTTTTCCGATAAATACATTCTCAGGTAATTTTGAATAGAGATCTTTCAATACGGTCATAGTCGTTTCCAATGGTTGGCCTTGGTTATTGCCATAAAATGAATACATTAAGTTTCCGCTATCGTCAATCAATGCTACTTTGGTTGTTGTTGAACCGGCATCTATTCCTAAGAATGCCACCCCTTCATGGTCGGTTAAGCTTTTCTCTTGTGCTTGTGCTTGCCCGTGTCGCATTCGAAAATCAGCCAAATCAGCTTCATCAGCAAATAATGGTTCTAACGTGTCTGATGGAGACAAGTGCCCTTCTTCTGCCGTTGTCAAACGGTGCAACAGCTCCTTAAGAGAAGTTGTCTCTGCCTCCTCTGAATAAAAGGCAGCACCCATAGCGACAAAAAGCTGTGGATTTTCTGGAAAAATGACATTCTCTGGCGCGATATTCAAGGTCTCAATAAATCGTTGGCGCAGTTCAGACATAAAGAATAAGGGACCACCAAGAAACGCAATGTTTCCTTTAATTTTACGACCAGCTGCTAAACCAGCTATTGTTTGATTAACCACTGCTTGGAAAATACTCGCAGCAATATCTTCTTTGGCCGCTCCTTCATTAATCAACGGCTGTACATCAGTTTTAGCGAATACGCCACAACGAGAAGCAATTGGATAAATCGTTTTATAATTTTTAGCTAACTCATTTACCCCATTGGCATCTGTTTTTAATAGAACAGCCATTTGATCGATAAAAGCGCCTGTACCTCCTGCACAGCTACCATTCATACGTTGCTCGAGAGCACCTTCAAAAAAGGTAATCTTTGCGTCTTCTCCGCCAAGCTCGATTGCTACATCCGTTTCAGGAATAACCTCCTCAACTGTGCGTGTGCACGCGATTACCTCTTGCACAAAAGGAATCTCCAAAACATCTGCTAAACCCATCCCACCGGATCCAGTGATGCTCATAGTCATCCCTTGACTACCAATTACTTCTTCAGCTTCTCGCAACACACGTTCTGTGGCAGCTTTCACATCTGAAAAGTGACGTTCATACTTCGCAAATAAACTATCGTTTTGTTCATTCAAAATGACCAACTTGACGGTTGTAGAGCCAACATCAATCCCCGCTCGTAATGTCATAATTATTCCTACCTTCCATTTTTAACAACACATGTTGATTAACTTACAAAGTGTTTGTTATACTACTCACGTATATTCTAAAAACATTTCGAACGTTATGCAATACTCAAAACCATTTCATTCGTGTGATAAGCAACATTCTGAAGCGATCTGTTGTAAAATGAGAGGAATTATTATGGCAAAAAAAATTGACCTGCGTGTAAAACGAACCAACAAAATGATTATGGAGGCTTTTATCCATCTAGTGGAACAAAAAGGGTATGATAACATCACCGTGCAAGAAATTGCCGATGAAGCAATGATTAATCGAGCGACTTTTTATGCGCATTTTAAAGACAAGCAAGATCTCTATGACCATATTTTTAAACAAGCTATTGATGCTTTTGCCGCAGTGCTTGATCCTGATCAAATTGTTCAAGGCAATCGATTAAAAGTTCGTAAAATTGAAATGGTTCTGAAAAACATTTACGAACAAATTCAAGCAAATCGAAAATTCTTTTTGACTATTATGGATGCTTCTGGAAATGAAATCCTGCGGAAAAAAGTTGCGGAAATTTTAAATGAAAAATATGCCCACGTATTCAAGCGACTGAGGATTACTGAAAATGATATCGAAGTTCCGTTAGATTTTATTATTGAATACATGACATCCATTTTTGTAGGTACCTTGCATTGGTGGATCACTAGCGAGACGACAATGGATGCTGACAGCCTTTCTAAATTAGTCATTAAATTAGTTGGCAACGGCCATTTGACTGTTCTAGGCATTGAGATTGACCATTAAAAAAGAAGCGCCCAGAAATTCTGAGCGCTTCTTTTTTAATCAATGATTTTTTGCCTTCCATTTAATAGTATGGCGAGTTGGACGAACAGAACGTACACGAGGCACCTGTCCTTTTTCTTTTGTTACTTCTAATGAACTGTCTTTAATCGTACTATAAATTTTTGCCACAGTATCTGTTAACATTTCTTTGACTTCTTCTACTTTATTCATTCATTTCTTCTCCCTTCTCATTTAAAAATTCACAGACTTCTAAAGGTAGTTTTTAACATCGCTTACCACTTACAATTCTGTTTGATTCTCTCGTTGTCTCTTCCTTTTAAATGTAGCGTATATTCTAAAAGGCTTCAAGTGAGAAACCTTTTACTTTACTATTTTTTTGTAAAAGCTTGATTTGACAGGACTCTACGCAAAGTAGAATGGCTATTTCATCAAATTCCCTATTCATTTCCTTAACAATTCGCTATGCTTAATTTATCAATAAGAAAGAGGAAATAAAATGGGAAATTTTTTAGGGACACAATTAAAAAGTTATCGCCAACGAAACGAACTTACACAAAAACAACTCGCTAACATTCTATATGTATCCGATCGAACGGTTTCTAAATGGGAGCGCGGGGCTGGGTACCCTGATATCGATACATTAAAACGGATTGCACAATTACTGGATATTTCGTTAGACAATTTGCTAAATGAACGAGAACCGGAGTTGTACTTTGAATATCGTTCAGAAATTATATTGTTTCATCTGCCCTTGTTGCATATAATTATTCCAAATCTTTCGGAGCTGTTGTGGCATAATCGTAGATTCGCACTCAGTACAATGAGGCATAAGAAACAATTAATTCCCGTTGCTCAAGGGATTTTTAGTGTGGGTTTCTTCTCATCAGGAGTTTTTTCATTAGGGTTTTTCACGAAAGGGATCTTCTCGCTCGGGCTGCTTTCTCTGGGGATATTTTCAGCAGGAATTTTGACATTGGGCTTTTTCAGTGCTGGAAACCTTGCATTAGGAGCTATTGCTTTTGGAAATCTTGGTATTGGCTTATTGGCTTTAGGCAACTTGGCCCTTGGCGGTGTAAGTATAGGTAATTTTACGTTAGGTTACCTAGCTATCGGCAACAAAGCGTTCGGAAGTTATACCAGTATTTTACCAGAGCATAGTAATCTACCAGAAATATCACAAGCTTTTAGTCTTTTACGCCATGAAGTCCCACAAGTCATAGACAAGTGGATCATTGGTCCCTTTCTAACAGTGACCAATACTTCAGTATTTCTCTATGCCGCAATATCTTTATTGCTTTTTATAGTTTTCTTGCTTTGTGTTGTATGCCTGTGGGGACTTATGAAGCTAAGACGACTTACGATCAACCATTAGTTACTAATGAGCCGCTGAGAAGATCAGCGGCTCTAAATAATTGTTATATAAAAACAAAAAAATGAGCTGCTTTTGCAACTCACTTAACAACTGGGGTAGCTGGATTCGAACCAACGCATGAGGGAGTCAAAGTCCCTTGCCTTACCGCTTGGCTATACCCCAATGGTGGAGGAGAGTGGATTCGAACCACTGAACCCTAAGGAACGGATTTACAGTCCGTCGCGTTTAGCCACTTCGCTACTCCTCCAAATAGTTTTTTTATTATTTAAAAACCCGACTCAGTTATAATACCTAATCTTCAAAAAAAATGCAAGTACTTTTTCAAAAATTATTCATGTAAGTTCCAGTTACGAATTAAGGCTTCAATCCCATCATCCAATGACTTGTAATTCCCTAAAAGATGTCCATCATTATAGGCTTGAAAATTTTTGTTTTCTGGAATAATTTCACCAATAACTTTTTTACCAATCATTAATTGAGTAATTGCTTGTTTCTTTCCATCAATAACACGTTCTTCTTCAGTAACCTGAACTTGGATATCTTTGTTCTTTTTAGACATATATTCACCTCCGTCCAAAACATTTTATCACACAATAAAAGAAAAGGACAACTGATCACTCAGTCGTCCTTTCATTTAAGGTTGTGTGATTATGGCTTTCAACACTTCATAACCATTATCCGTCAATAGCTGCTTAATTTCTTCAGTTTCTTTGCTAGCTAGCTGAATTTCTAAAATTGTCGCATTGACTTGATGATCTACGATAACAGTCAGGATACTGAAATCATGATCAGCCAAAATCTTTGCTACTCTTGCTAGTACACCTTTTTTGTCTTCTAAGATTTTTAGTTGAATCCGAGTCCCACCTTCATAATACCCTGTGAGTTTTAAGAACGCATCAAATATATCATTATTAGTAATAATCCCAACTAATTTCGTCCCATCAAGGACAGGCAATACATTGATTTTGTTTTGACGCATCAGATAAATGCCATCTTCTAATTCCGCATCTGGGGAAATTGTTTTAACATCCTTGATCATCACATCTGAGACAACTGTTTTATTTAATAAGTAATTGACTTCATGAACACTTAAGCTGGTAGCTTTTGAAGGAAGTGCTTCTTGAATTGTCCCTTCAGTAATCAAACCTACCAATTGTTCCTCCTCCATAACCGGTAAACGATGAATATCATATTTCTTCATTAAATCGACCGCATCAAATATTTTTGTCTTTGGTGTGACCGTCACCAAATCTTCTGTCATAAAATCCTTTACACTCATGTTTTATCCTCCTAGATAAGCTTTCTTCACTTCTTCACTCTCTAGCAATTCTTGACCAGTCCCTGACAAGACTACTTTACCTGTTTCCAACACATAGCCACGGTCAGCAATTGACAACGCCATCTTAGCATTTTGTTCAATTAATAAAACGGTCGTTCCTTGTTTTTGAATCTCTTGTATGATGTTAAAAATTTCTTGAATAAAAATTGGTGCCAATCCCATTGAAGGCTCATCGAGCAATAATAAACGCGGTTTAGACATCAAAGCCCGTCCCATTGCTAACATTTGCTGTTCACCGCCAGATAAGGTGGATGCATCCTGATTCAATCGCTCTTTCAAGATAGGAAACTTTTCATAGACATGTTCATAATCTTGTTGAATATCTCCATCTTTGCGTAAATACGCCCCCATCTCTAAATTTTCCAAAACAGTTAATCCAGGAAAGACATGTCTTCCTTCTGGAACCTGTGAAATCCCTTGAGCAACAATACGCCTTGGCGCTTTCTTTTGGATAGGAGAACCTTCAAAAGTAATAGTCCCTTTAGAGGGGTGATTTAAACCGGAGATCGTTCGTAAAATGGTCGTTTTCCCTGCACCATTTGCTCCGATCAGAGAAACGATTTCTCCCTGATTTACTTCAAAGCTAACATCCCGTACAGCCTGGATCATGCCGTAATGAACCGAAAGATTTTCAATTTTCAGCATTATAGCTCACCTCCAAGATAGGCTTTGATAACCTCAGGATTATTTTTTATTTCTTCTGGAATACCTTCTGCTAAAATACGACCATATTCTAAAACATAAATTCTTTCGCAGACGTCCATAACCAAACTCATGTCGTGCTCAATCAGCAAAATCGTAATTTGAAATTCCTTTTGGATCTTTCGGATCAGCAATGTTAATGCCGCTGTTTCTTGTGGATTCATTCCTGCTGCGGGCTCATCCAAGAAGAGAATTTTTGGTTTTGTAGCTAATGCACGAACAATTTCCAAGCGTCGTTGTTCCCCATAAGGCAAATTACGAGCCAAATTCTCTGCTTTATCTTGTAAATCAAAAATCGTCAATAATTTCAATGCTTCTTCTTTTAACTTATCCTCTTTGTTATAAAACGCTGGTAAACGCAAAACACTAGAGAAAAAGCCTTCTTTATTTTTACTGTTCATAGCGATTAAAACATTGTCTAAAACCGTCAAATCCTTAAACAAACGAATATTCTGAAAAGTTCGACTTAAACCAAGATCAGCAATAGCGTAAGGCTTTTGACCATTCAATCGATGAGTTTTTCCATCCGCCTCTAGTAAAACGTCTCCTTCACTTGGTTCGTAAACACCTGTAATCAAATTAAACAAAGTTGTTTTCCCTGCACCATTCGGCCCAATCAATCCCACTAATTGATTTTCTTCTAACGCGATATTGACATTGGAGACCGCCGCCAAACCGCCAAAGTTTTTAGTTAAATCTTTAATTTCCAACAGAGGCATTCTGGTCATCTCCCTTTTTAAACTTATCTAAAATCTTCTTCACAGACAATTCTTTTGTACCTAATAATCCGCCAGGTTTGAAAATCATCAAGATAATTAATGCTAATGCGTAAATAATCATCCGTAATGTCCCAAAATCCTGAAGATACATATTAATTATCCCTAAAAGAATTGCTGCGATAAATGTTCCTGTCACACTACCAATTCCACCTAATACGACTAAAATTAAAATATCAACGGACTTTGTAAAGGCAAAATCCTTTGGTGCAATTGATTGTAAATATCCAGCGTACAAAGAACCAGCAATACTTGCCGTCATCGCGCCAAAAGCAAAAGCCATTACCTTGTATTTCGTAGTATTGACTCCCATCGCTTCCGCTGCAATCTCATCTTCACGAATTGCCATCGTCGCACGACCAGCACCTGAACGTATATAGTTAACAATAAATAATGTAGTGATCGCCATGAAGCCATAAACCATTTGCCAATCAACAAAAGGTTCGATACCAAATAAACCAGAAGGACCATTCGTAATCTCTTTAAAGTTAATTAATAAAATACGAATAATCTCCGCTACACCTAGTGTGGCAATCGCTAGATAATCACCGCTTAAACGTAACGTTGGAATTCCAACAGCTACAGCAACGATACCGGCTAAAATAACTCCAACAGCCATCCCTAAGAAAAATCCGCCGTAAGTTGGTGTATTCATTGAGATCAATGCAGCCGCATAAGCGCCAATCGCCATGAAGCCTGCATGACCTAAAGAAAACTGTCCTGAAAATCCGATGATAAGATTCAAACCAACTGCTAAAATGATATTAATCCCGATTTGAACTAAAATATTATCTAAAAACAAGTTGACCATTCCAGCAGAATAAGCTACGTATAAAACTACATATCCAATTACGATCAAAGCTAGCCAAATCAAATTGTATTTCAAATTCTTTTTCATTTGATCCACCTACACTTTCTCTTTCACATGTTTGCCTAAAATACCGGCTGGACGAATTAACAAAATTAAAATCAATACTGCATATACGACTGCGTCTTTAAAATCTGAAAATCCCAATGCTGTTGTCAATGTTTCTATTAAACCGATGACAAATCCACCAATTGCAGCACCTGGAATAATACCAATTCCACCTAAAACTGCGGCAATAAATGACTTTAAGCCTGGAATATACCCCATCATCGGGTCAATCGAATTATAATATAATCCGATCATCATTCCACCAGCAGCTGCTAGTGCTGAACCTAAAGCAAAAGTAAAGGAGATCGTACGGTTTACGTCAATTCCCATCAACTGTGCGGCATCTGTATCAACACTCACTGCACGCATCGCCTTCCCCATCTTGGTTTTCTGAACAATCAGGTTTAAGGCAATCATTAAAAATAATGACAAGCCTAAAATCAACAATTGAATATTTGAAATACTCAAAAATCCAAGTTTGTAAACCTGCAGTTTAATCGCCTGTGGAAATGGACGAGTTGTTGAACTGAAAAAATAAATCATCGTATTTTGCAATAGGTAGGAAACACCGATTGCAGTAATCAAAGCAGCAATTCGAGTAGAATTTCTTAATGGACGATAAGCCAAAAATTCAATAACGACTCCTAAAATTGCACTTCCTGCCATTGATAATACCAAGGCGGGAAAGAAGCCCATATTAAACTGATTGATTAAAAAGTAGCCAATAAACGACCCAATCATATATATTTCGCCATGGGCAAAGTTGATTAATTTAATAATCCCATAGACCATAGTATAGCCAAGCGCCATCAATGCGTAGACACTACCTAGGAATAGCCCATTGACGATTTGCTGAATAAATACTTCCATCTTTATCACTTCACTTTTCAAAAAAATAGAGTAGCCGATCCGATTACGACCTTAATTTTTAAAAGGGAGTGTGCCAACAACCATCGGCACACTCCCTTGTCTGCATTCACCGAGTAATTATGGATTAACGGTTTCGGCAGAAGTTTCTTTCCCATCTGTCAGACCAAGAACTACTGCTGATTTTACAGGATTATGTTCCTTGTCCATTGAAATCTTACCAGTAACACCTTCAAAATCTTTCAAATTCGCAAGTCCTTTGTCGATTGCTTCTGGTGTTGCTTTTCCTTCATCCTCAATTGCTTGTTTGATCATGTAAACAGAATCGTAAGCTAAAGCATTGAATGAAGATGGCTGTTTGTTATACTTTTTCTCGAAAGCTTCTACAAATGGTTCCACTTTATCAGTTGCTGGTGCTTTTGTTGAGAAGTGCCCTGTATAATAGACATTTTTGACATTGCTTGCGCCAGCTGTTTCAACTAATTTTTCATCACCAAAGCCGTCAGCCCCGATGATAGGTTGTTCAATTCCCATTTCACGAGCTTGTTTGATGATTAGACCCGCTTCTGTGTAATAGCCTGGGATATAGATAACATTGAAGTCTTTATCTTTGATTTTTGTCAGCATTGCTTGGAAATCTTTATCTCCTGCAGTAAAGTTCTCCTCAGCTACGATTTTACCTTTGTAAGTATCCTTAAAGGCCTTCTTCAAGCCATTTGCATAATCACTTGAGTTATCACCTAAGATTACTGCTTTGTCAGCTTTCAAGTTATCATCCGCATATTTCGCTAAGACAATTCCTTGGAAGCTATCTTGGAAACAAGAACGATAAATATAATCTTGGACCTTACCTTTTTGTACAGTAATTGCATCATCTGTTCCTGATGGTGTAACAGCAGGAACTTTAGCTTTTGATAAGTTTGGTAACGTTGCTTTTGTCGCACCTGAAGTTGCTGGACCAATAATTGCTACTACTTCATCTTTTGTTGTTAAGTTTGCTGCAACAGATGCTGCTTCATTATTATCAGACTTATTATCTTTTGAGATATACTCAATTTTCTTTCCATCAATTCCGCCATCTTTATTAATTTCTTCAACGGCTAATTTAGCTCCTTCATTTTCCGCTTCACCATAAGCTGCTACAGCTCCTGATAATTCGAAGTTCCCGCCGATTTTGATTGTCTTGGCATCTTCTCCACCACTGCTATCGTTAGCTTTAGGCGAACCACACGCGCCAAATAGAAACAACCCTGCTGCTAGAGCAGCTACTGTTCTTTTCTTCATCCTGTTTCCCCCTAATAAAATAATGATAAATCGTTAAGATAATAAAGAATATATAGGAAAAAACTCTCACTGTCAATTAAATTTTCTGAATATTTTAATAATTCAGCAATAATCAAACAATTTATAGCGCTTACACTATTTCCTACAGCTCATAAAATAACGAAAAAAGACCTGATTAACTTACGAAAAGTTAATCAGGTCTACATAAAATAACTTATTCAATTTAAAAGCAAACGATTTTTACGATTAATTGTGAAACTTACATTCACCATAGTAAAAGATGCTTTTACTTATTTTAGAGCTATTTGGCTATTTAACTTATCTAAATACTTAAAGATACTATCTAGTCTTACAATAACCTCAATCACGTACCTTTTAATCGTATTCTTTATTGTTTAACTCACTATTTTACCTAAAAAAATAAATGGACTTCCCAAATTGCTTCAGAATTTTAACTTTTCTACTTTTTCTTCAGCTCTTGGTAACTTGGTTCTTCTCTATCTTTTAAATTTTTCCGTAATGAAAATTTCACCGGTACATAATCCAATCCTGGCTTAGCAAAGGGATGACACCTCAGTATTCTTGATATTCCCATTAAGCTTCCTTTAAAAGCCCCATGAACTTGAATCGCTTTAATCATGTAGCTAGAACAAGATGGATAATATCGACAAGAGGGTTGTGTTAACGGAGAGATAAAGCGCTGATAGCCTCGTACTAAGAAAACCAGACCTCTACCTATAATATTCATTCTCTCACTCCAAACTATCCTAAATCAACATTGATCTATTTAAACATTTCTATTTTTATAGCTGCAAATTATTTGCTTGTCTCTCACCTATAATAAGACGAATAAAAAAGAGATCGCACCATAAATTGGAGCAACCTCTTCTTCAATAATTAACAAAAATTTTGCTACAGACATTAATGAACAAAATCTAAAATATGGCGCCAAACATCTGGCAATAGTACTTTAAATGGATTCCCTCCACCCATTGCACCATAACCAATCATACTGCCGATAATAAATAGCAAGACACCCGCAAGTAATATCGCTACAATCCGAATCAAGCTTCGTAAGATATGTTCGCCTGAACTCATATACTCACTCCTTATGCTAAAACAGTTGTTGCATCAATTGCTTTTTTGCTTTCATTATCTACGCGTTCTACATCAGCACCCAATTGTTGTAATTTTTTATGAAATTGATAATAACCGCGATCCAAATATTTCAAGTTACGCACACGAGTAATACCGTTTGCCCGTAGTCCAGCTAAGACCAACGCTGCTGCTGCACGTAAATCCGTGGCATAAACTTCCGCACCTTGTAATTCTGTCGCGCCCTTTATTAAGGCAACATTATTATCAATTTTGACTTGTGCATTCATTCTGCGCATTTCTTCTAAATGTTGGAAACGATTTTCAAAAACAGTTTCTGTCGTCGTACTGATTCCGTTAGCAACTAATTGGATAGCAGTCATCTGAGCTTGCATATCTGTTGGGAAGCCAGGATGAGGCATTGTCTTAATATCCGTTGCTTTCAAAGTCTTAGGACCAATCACACGTAAGCCGTCGTTTTCTTCCGTTACCTTAACACCCATCTCAATCAACTTAGAAATCAACGGACGATTATGTTCTGGAATTGCACCATCAATCAGAACATTTCCTTCAGTCATCGCAGCGGCAACCATAAATGTACCAGCTTCAATCCGGTCTTGGACAATTGGATGAGAAACGGCATGAAGATGATCTACCCCTTCAATACGCATCGTTTCTGTCCCAGCACCATGAATACTAGCACCCATTTTATTCAAGAAATTAGCCAAATCAACAATTTCAGGCTCGCGAGCAACGTTTTCGATCACTGTTGTACCTTTAGCCTTTACAGCAGCCATCATAATGTTTTGAGTTGCACCAACACTTGGGAAATCCAAATAAATGGTATCACCAATCAATTCATCTGCAATTGCTTCAATGTAGCCATTTTTTTGGATAATTTTCGCTCCTAAAGCTTGGAAACCTTTCAAATGCAAGTCAATTGGACGTTTACCAATAGCACATCCGCCAGGCATTGCAACCTTAGCATGACCATTTCTAGCTAATAAGGGGCCCATTACAACGATTGATGCGCGCATCTTGCTTACATATTCATAAGGAGCTTCTACATTTAATTGACGTGTAGCATCCACTGTAACTTCTTTCGTTTCTTCATTGAACTCAACATCTGTATTCAAATAACGAATCACTTGATTCATGGTAAAAACATCAGATAAAATCGGAACATTGCTTAACGTTGATGTTCCTTCTTCTGCCAATAAAGTCGCAGCTAAAATCGGCAATACGGCATTTTTTGCCCCTTCAATATGTACTGTTCCTTTTAATTGTTTACCACCACGAACGATGATCTCTTCCATCTGTATTCCCTCCAAAAAGCTAATCGATTGCTTCGTATATGTACCTTAGTTAAATGTCAAAAATATATTTTTACATAAAAGAATGATTTCTAAGAAGAATGTACTGCAAGCAAACCCTAAAGCAATTGCTAACATCAAGATCACAAGACGTACCTGCGTTTCCTTAAATGCTTTAAAAAGATTTTCTATGCGCAATGACCTCAAAGCCCAAAAAGCTAAATAGATGAAGGAAAAATGCGAGACAATTCTAACGATTGCATCAATTCCATATACTTGCATAATTCTTATCCTTTCAAAAAAAATCAACAGTAGGATTATATCACAGTTTCAGATAAAGAAGAATACTTTGCTCACCCAAAGTACTGTAGAGAAACTTTTAAAAAACTTAACATTTGTTTTCTTTCTCAAAAAGTTCTTTAAAAATTTTTATCTTTCTCTTTTCGTCAAAATACTCAAAATTCTTCTTATTATTTTGGTAGTAATAACTTTTAAGAAGAGGGAGTGTTCATCTTTTATTTCCAAATTTTAAAATTGATTTAAAAAAAAGATTGCACCAAGATAATTTGGCACAATCCTTTCAATCTAGTAAACTTAACGGTGTTTTGAAACTTTAATACGATTCATAGCACGATGCAAGGCAACTTCAGCACGACTCAATTGGTCAGTGTCTTGTTTTTCACGCGCTTCTTGAATTCGCGCTTCCGCACGTTGTTTTGCTCTTTCCGCACGAGAAACGTCGATATCGCGTTCACGTTCTGCCGTATCAGCGATGATCGTCAACACATTGTCTCGAACCTCCATGATTCCACCATTAACCGCAATCCAGTCAACATGGGTATCCGAATCTGTTCGGCGAACACGGACCTCATCAATTGCAAGAGGGGCTATGATTGGTGCGTGATTGGGCAAAATACCTATTTCACCAGCCACGGTCTTCGCGACTACAATCGTTGCATTGTGATCATAGACATTACCATCTGGAGTAACAACGTTCACTTGCAGAACTTTGTTTTTTTCTTGTTCCATCGGGCACCTCTTTCTAGTAGCCTAAAGTTTTCGCTTTTTCTACTACGTCTTCGATCGGACCTACACTGCGGAATGCTTCTTCAGGAAGATCATCATATTTCCCTTCAAGGATTTCTTTAAACCCTTCAACAGTTTTCTCAACAGGTACATAAGAACCTGGTAAACCAGTAAATTGTTCTGCCACATTAAAGTTTTGTGACAAGAAAAATTGAATTCTACGAGCACGAGATACAATTACTTTTTCTTGATCAGATAATTCATCCATCCCTAAAATTGCAATGATATCTTGTAATTCCCGATAACGTTGTAAAACACGTTGAACTTCTGTAGCAACACGGTAATGTTCTTCACCTACAATTTCAGGCGCTAAAGCACTAGAAGAGGACGCTAATGGATCAACTGCGGGATAGATCCCTTGTTCGGTTAATTTCCGTTCCAAGTTGGTCGTTGCATCTAAATGGGCAAAGGCTGTTGCTGGCGCAGGGTCAGTATAGTCATCCGCAGGTACGTAGATGGCTTGAATCGAGGTAATTGAACCTTTTTTCGTCGACGTAATACGTTCTTGTAATTGACCCATTTCAGTTGCTAAAGTCGGTTGGTAACCAACTGCTGACGGCATACGGCCAAGTAAGGCAGAAACTTCTGATCCGGCTTGAGTGAAACGGAAAATGTTGTCAATAAATAGCAACACATCTTGTCCTTCTTCATCACGGAAGTATTCGGCTAAGGTTAAACCAGTTAAGGCAACACGCATACGTGCACCTGGCGGCTCGTTCATTTGACCGAACACCATAGCAGTTTTCTCAATAACACCAGAATCTTTCATTTCATAATAAAGGTCGTTCCCTTCACGAGTACGTTCACCAACACCAGTAAACACAGAAATACCACCATGTTCTTGAGCGATATTATGAATTAGCTCTTGAATCAAGACTGTTTTACCAACACCGGCACCACCAAATAATCCAACTTTACCACCTTTTAAGTAAGGAGCTAACAAGTCAATAACTTTGATTCCTGTTTCTAAGATCTCATTACTTGTGCTAAGTTCTTCGAAAGTTGGTGCTTTCTTGTGAATACCACTTTTTTCTGCATCTTCTGGAAAAGGCGCTTCCTTGTCGATTGTTTCACCTAATACATTAAATACACGACCTAGAGTTTCTTTTCCTACTGGAACAGAAATAGGCTTGCCAGTATCGACAACTTCCATTCCACGTTGTAATCCATCCGTTGATTCCATGGCGATTGTGCGAATAACACCATCACCAAGTTCCAAAGCAGCTTCAAGAACAACTTTTGTTTTATCTTTTTTATAAACAATCAACGCATTGTTGATGTCTGGTAAGGATTGATCTAAAGAAAATTCCACGTCGACAACGGGACCAATAACTTGAACAATCTTGCCTGAACTCATGTTTTTTCCTCCAATCTCGAAATTATTCTAATGCGGAAGCCCCGCCGACAATTTCAGTAATCTCTTGAGTAATCGCCGCTTGACGAGCTCGGTTGTATGAAATCGTTAAATCGCCAATGATCGCGCTGGCGTTATCAGTCGCTGTCTTCATTGCTGTCATTCCGGCCGCATGCTCTGCCGTTTTGGCATCAACGATTGCACCGTAGATCAGACTTTCAGCATATTGTGGAAGTAATTGATCAAGAATGGCTTCTTTTGAAGGTTCGAATAGATACTCTTCCCGATATGTTTGTGCTTCGCTTGGATCTAAGTCAGAAATCGGCAGCATTTTTTCCACTCGGAACTGACTAGACAACGAATTGACATGATGGTTATAGCATACATATAATTCGTCGAAGACTTGATTTTCATACATACTAGTCGTCATCGAAACGATTTTTCGTACTTCATCAAAGCTCGGTTGATCCGATAAATTGCGTAATTCGTAGGCTAATTTTACACCGCGAGCTTTGAAAAAGTCCGCACCGGTTCCACCAATGGCTAACAAAACATATTCATCAGCAGAATCATGATCATCTTCAAGCATTGTCATGGTTTGCTTTAAAATTGAGCTGTTATAACCTCCGACTAAACCGCCATCAGAAGTAATCACGATATAACCAGTTTTCTTGACCGGACGGTTCAACAACATACTGTGATAATTGATGCCGCCTAATTCACGACCAGAATTAGCTAACTCCGTTAATTCACTTGCTGTTAAGTGAGTTAACACTTCACGTACTTTTGACGCGTAAAGCTGGAATTTTGCTGAATAAGCCTCTGATTTCGTTAATTTAGATGCTGATACCATTTGCATAGCGTTGGTGATTTGACTCGTTTTCTTCGTCGATGCAATCCGTGTTTTGATTTCATTTAAGGATGCCATGTTTTATTCTCACCTCGATTATGCTTTTTCTTGGTTCGCTGCGGAAGCATCAAAAATATCTTTGAATTCCTGGATCGCTCCATCTAGCTTATTTGCATCTGGCAAATCTTTCGTATCACGAATTGTCGCAAATAAATCTGAATGATTTGTTTCAAGATATTCAAATAATTGTGCTTCAAAATCTAAAATACTATTGACTGGAATACTATCAAGTACGCCATGAGTCAAGGCATAAAGGATCACTACTTGTTTTTCAACAGGAAGTGGATCATGTAATTTTTGTTTTAATACTTCAACTGTTCGGCGTCCACGATTTAATTTCGCTTGAGTAGCAGCATCTAAATCTGAACCGAATTGAGTGAAGGCTTCTAATTCACGATAGCTGGCTAAATCCAAACGAAGAGTCCCAGCAACTTTCTTCATTGCTTTGATTTGAGCAGAACCACCGACCCGTGATACAGATAATCCAGCATCCACGGCTGGTCGAATACCTGCATAGAATAAATCATTTTCTAAGAAGATTTGTCCATCAGTAATTGAAATCACGTTTGTTGGAATATAAGCAGAAATATCTCCAGCCTGTGTTTCAACAAATGGTAAGGCAGTAAGTGATCCTCCGCCTAATTCATCTGAAAGTTTTGCAGCACGTTCTAGCAAACGTGAGTGTAGGTAAAAAACATCCCCTGGATAAGCTTCACGACCTGGCGGACGACGTAATAACAATGAAAGTTCACGATAAGCAACTGCCTGTTTTGATAAATCATCAAATACAACAAGTACATGCTTGCCGTTATACATGAACTCTTCACCCATCGCTGTTCCAGCATAAGGCGCAATAAATAATAGCGGTGCAGGTTGTGACGCACCAGCCGTTACGACAATAGTGTAATCCATAGCACCGAACTTACGAAGTGTCTCCACTTGTGAGCGTACCGTAGATTCTTTTTGACCAATAGCGACGTAGATACAAATCATATCTTGACCTTTTTGGTTAATAATCGTATCAATGGCGATTGAAGTTTTCCCTGTTTTACGGTCTCCAATGACTAGTTCCCGTTGACCACGACCAATTGGAACTAGCGCATCAATGGCTTTTAACCCCGTTTGCATTGGTTCTGAAACTGATTTACGTTGCATAACGCCAGGAGCCATTGCTTCTACAGGACGAGTTTTACTTGTTTCGATTGGGCCCATACCATCAATTGGCTGACCTAATGGATTTACTACCCGCCCAATCATGTTATCACCAACAGGCACTTCCATGATTTTACCGGTACGTTTTACTTTATCTCCTTCACGAATGGACTCAAATTCACCTAGAACGATGATACCGACATCATTGCTTTCTAAGTTTTGTGCCATTCCGTAAGAGCCATTAGAAAACTCTAGAAGCTCTCCACTCATTGCATTTTCTAACCCGTGGGCACGGGCGATTCCATCCCCAACGTAAGTGACTGTTCCGATTTCTTCAACAGACAGCTTATTATCATAATTTTGAATCTGTTCTTTGATTAAAGCACTGATTTCTTCTGCTTTGATGGCCATTCATTTCACCTCTTCTTCTCTACTTTTTACTAAGTGCTGCTCGTAGACCATTTAATTGGCTGGCGAGGCTGCCGTCGATCACTTGATGATCGGCTTCAACAATGACACCGCCGAGAATTGATTCATCAACTATCGGGGTTAACGTGGCCTTCTGGTAGCCAAAAACATCAGCGACTTTCGCTTCAAGTTCGTGTTTCTTTTCTTCAGAGAGCGGCACAGCTGTAGTTACCGTTCCGTGTGCAATTTTGTTTTGTTCATCATAACGACGTTCAAATTCCTCTATCATAAATGGAAGATCATCACTACGATTGTACTCAAAAACAACTAATAAGAAATTCTTGACAATTCCGTCGAAATTACTAGTAAAAGCATTCATGATCGCTTTTTTCTCAGCACCTTCTAAACGAACATCCGTCAATATATTCCCTAAATCTGGGATTTCTTTACAGATTTCCCGAATCGTCAATAACTCTTGATAAACGGCATCGGCGGCTTCATTTTCGATCGCCAATTCAAACAAAGCTTTTCCATATCGTTTACCAACAGTATACTTATCAAGCTTCATGTTTCGTATTACCTAACTTATCCATATAGTCATTAATTAAATCTTGATGGGCATCTTGTGAAAGCTCTTTGCTCAAGATTTTTTCTGCGATTTGTAGAGAAAGTGTTGCCACATCATCTTTAACAGAAGTCAACGCGTTTTCACGTTCATCTTTGATTTCCGCTTGTGCGCGATCTTTTAGACGAGTAACTTCTTCCTTAGTATCTTTGATGATATTTTGGCGGCTTAATTCGCCACTTTCTTTCGCATTTTTGATGATATCTGCCGCATCACTACGGGAACTTGCCAACTGAGCTTCACGTTCTTTTTCCAACTCAGCAGCTTTGATCCGAGATTGTTCGGCAGAATCTAGATCATTGGCGATCTTATCTTCACGTTTTTTTAGAATGTCTTGGACGGCACCCCACGCGAATTTTTTCAATAATGCCATTAGGATTACGAATGCACCCGTAACGGCGATTAAATTACCGAGTGTTGTGTTGACAGCCTCAGCAATAACTAGATTCAGCATACTCGGTCTTCCTTTCTGTTCTTTCTCATTAAAAGAACCGTTAAACGGTTCTTTTGCTCATCTCTGAGATGAGCCGTAACAAAAAACATCAATTATTAACCTTGGAAAACCATCAACATACCTAAAACTACCCCTAGAATTGGCACAGCTTCGATCAAACCAACACCGATAAACATTGTTGAACGAATTTGTCCTGACATTTCTGGTTGACGTGCCATTGATTCAATTGCTTTTGAGATTACTTGTCCATTACCATAACCAGCCCCAATTGCGGCTCCCATGATTGCGATTCCTGCACCGATAAAGTTCATAATAAATTTCCTCCTAAAAGTGTGTTAATTTTTTATTATTCTACCTCGATTTTATGACTGATATAAACCATAGATAGAGTTGTGAAAACAAATGCTTGGATACTTCCGATAAATAATGAGAATGCGATCCAAATCATCTCAAGCGGGATTGCAAATGGCAATGTCCACCATCCTGTACTTGTAACCATGCTTGCGATAAGAGAAAGCAATACCTCACCAGCAAAAATGTTACCGTAAAGACGAAGGCCCAACGTTATTACGTTGGTAAATTCTTCCATCAACTTAATAGGAAATAATCCTGCGGGTGTAAAGAAAGAATTTTTAATGTATCCACCTAAGCCTAATTTTTCTGTGCCTAAGTAATTGGCTAATACCAACACCAGTAAGGCTAATCCCATTGTTACAAACGGGTTTGCAGTGGGACTTTTCCAATAAGTCACGTTGTCACCTGTGACGATTTTTGTGACCAATCCGATTTGGTTCGCTACAAAAATAAATAAGAACAACGTAAATGAGAACAAACTAAAATTTCTGACTTCTTTACGAGGCATGTTGTCGCCAACAATATTCGTTGTAAAATCAATGACCCACTCAATTGCGTTTTGCTTTCCTTTGGGCTTCAATGACAGGTTGCGTGTGAACGCAAAAACAAGGAAGAAGACAATCACACATGTCACAATTATCATTGTCGTCACCGTACCATCGAACCATATGGGACCAATATGGAAAACCCAAGATTTTTCATCCAATTCAGTTCACCTCTCTTCCCAGCGACTCGCGTCAGCTCGTGCCTGCTTAGCGCTGCTCCTCAAAATACTATCGTATGTTACCACCAGAGAAAGAAAATTTCAAAGAATTTTCCTAAAAATTTTCGAATAACTCAAAGATATTTTCTTCGTCGTTATTTTATCTCTGTCTATACGCCTTAAATAGCTGTTTTTGACCGCAATATAGCTAGTATAGATTGTAACCAATCGTATCAAAATCTAATGTGAAGTAAAGTAATTCTCACCAAATATGCGAAAAAGAATATTTTGCTATCGAGAATAATTTTTTAACGTACGACTAATTTGACGATCAACATCTTTACGCTTCAAACTTTCTCTTTTATCATACTGATGTTTCCCTTTAGCAACGCCAATTAGTACTTTTGCGTAGCCATCCTTTAAATAGACTTTTAAGGGAACTAATGTAATTCCAGTATTTTTTACTTCACCCGCCAAACGAGCGATTTGTTTTTTGTGCATCAACAATTTACGTGTTCGAACAGGGTCATGATTAAAAATATTTCCTTGCTCATAAGGGCTGATATGCACATTGTATAAGAAAGCCTCGCCATTTCTAATCCGAGCAAAACCATCCTTTAAGTTGATTCGGCTATTTCGGATTGATTTGATTTCTGTTCCCTGCAAAACAATTCCCGCTTCAATCGTATCGATGATCGTATAATCATGACGAGCTTTTTTATTTTGTGCCACTAGCTTGCCTTCGCCTTTTGGCATACTACCCCTTCTTTCTTCCGGACTTTTTCTTTTTAGCTACTGATTTATAAAAAGGCTTCTTACCCTTTTTCTTTTTCTTATCTTTACCGTTTTTTGTTCGGTCAACATTTTTCCCATAATATTTATCGGACTTCTTGTTGTTTTTTCTTCCACCTGTCGACTGACGTCTTTGACGGCTTCCCCCTTTAGGAACCTCCAACAAAGGAATTTCTTCCGCTTCTAGCAGCTCAAAATCAATTTCTCGTGTCTCAGGATCTGATTTAACTACTTTGATCCGGACTTTTTGACCAATCTTAAAGGTTTGGCGTGTCCTTTCTCCCACTAATGCTAATTGATTTTCAACGAAGTGAAAATAATCTTGTTTCAACTCATTTACATGAATCATTCCTTCTACTGTATTAGGTAATTCTATAAAAATACCAAACTTTGTTACTGAACTGATAATACCGTCAAACTCCTCACCAATTTTATCAGCCATATATTCTGCCTTCTTCATACTATCGACTTCACGTTCTGCTTCCACAGAACGACGTTCCATTTTTGAACTATGGTCCGCAATTTCAGGCAATGCCTCTGCCCATTTCTCTTTCGTCGCATCACTTTGATCTTGGCTGTAGGTCCGAATCAAACGATGAACAATCAAATCAGGGTAACGTCGAATCGGTGAAGTAAAATGCGTATAGTATTCAGCGGCTAATCCATAATGACCGTAATTGTCTTCAGAATAACGAGCTTGCTGCATGCTGCGTAATAGCATTGTATTAATCACTGCTGCTTCTGGTTTCTCTTCTACCTCTTGTATCACTTTCTGCAAATCTTTTGGCGTAATTGTGTTCTTTGTACCTTTTACTAAGATACCTAACGCAGCCGCAAAATCGAAGAATCGCTGCATCTTTTCTTCTTTAGGCTGCTCGTGAATTCGATAAATGAATGGTAGTTTTTGACGATTAAAATGTTCTGCCACGGTTTCGTTTGCCGCTAACATGAAGGATTCAATTAATCGTTCACCAACACCTCGTTCACGCAATTCAATATCCTTTGGATGACCTTCAGAATCTACTAAAATTTTTGCTTCTCGGTCCTCAAAGTTAATTGCTCCACGATGGTTTCGATGTGCTTCCAAAATTTGATGAAGTTCTTTCATCAAACGAAACATTGGTACTAAATCATGATATCTCTCAATTGATTCGGAATCCTCTTCCTCCAAAATAGCATTGACTGCCGAATAAGTCATTCGTTCGCTTGTTTGAATGACACTTTGAAAAATTTCATGACTTAAGATTTTTCCAGTAGAATCAATCTCCATTTCACAGCTCATTGTTAAGCGAGGTACTTGTGGATTTAAAGAACAAATTCCATTAGATAATCGTTGAGGGATCATTGGAATGACACGATCAGTCAAATAGACACTCGTTCCACGTTCAAAGGCTTCCTTATCCAAAATACTATTTTCAGTTACGTAATATGAAACGTCGGCGATATGAACACCTAAAAAATAATTTCCATTATCTAATTTTCGTACAGTCACTGCATCATCTAGATCCTTAGCATCTGCACCATCAATCGTAACAATTTGTTGGTCACGTAAATCACGGCGACCAACTAAATCTGAATCCATGATTTTATCAGGTATTTGTTCAGATGCAGTCTGTACTTCCTCTGGAAATTGAGTAGGAATACCTTGCGCAATAACAATTGATAGTATATCCATCCCAGGATCATTTTTGTGTCCAATAACCTTAGTAATCAAGCCTTCTAAACTAGTAGCGTACCCTTTTTCTGGATAATGGGTAATTTCAACGATAACGATACTTCCATCTACAGGTTGAATTCCTTCTGCTGCAATAAAAACTTTAAATTGTGCACTTTTTTTATCTTTTGGTGTTACGTATCCATACAAATCTGATTCTGCAATTTCGTCTACATCAAAAGCAGTAAACTCCCCAACAATTTGTTGAATCTTTCTTTCTTTAATAGAAACAACTTGTCCTTCTGCTCCGCGATCGGAAAAAAGGTCCGCTGTCTTTTGAATATCAATCATGACGATGTCACCATCCATCGCGAAGTTCGTCGCGTCTTTCGGAATGAAAACATCTGGTTCTTCAGGATCAATTGTTACAAATCCAAATCCTCTTTCATTACGGCGAAAAATACCTTCTACCTCAATTGGTTGAAAAGGTAGCTTGATCCGACCCTTTTTATTAAATTCTACTGTTTTTTCTCGCTCCATTTGTGCAATCGTTTTGACCAACAATTTAAAGTCATCACTTTTACGCATATCTAGAACTTCTGCCAACTCTTCCATAGAAAGGCTTTTTTTATTAGCTGCTTTCAATCCAGCTAGTATCTCTCTTTTAATTGTTTGTCTCTCCATTATCTTCACTCCAGCCAAGACCTGCCAAAAAATCAGCCACATCTTGTTCAAATTGTCTTCTCTCAGGCCCTACAGTGATCACATGACCACTATTTGGATACCATTTCAAGGTAAATGTGGTCTGCTTTAGCCGTTCTGCGGTTCGAAAAACACCATCAGCCTCAATCATTTCATCCTGTCCAGATTGAGCCATAAAAAAAGGATGAGTAATGTTTGCTAGATGACTATTCGCATTGCGAGCCTGTTCTTCAATTGTCTCTAATTGTTTTTCCACTAAGGGACGGTAATTTTCAATTACATCTTTTCTAGGCTCTACACCGTTTCTTTTTAAAACTTGTTGAGCATAGATTAAAAAGTTTTCTGTTACGTTTGTTTTTACTGGTGAGATAGGCGAACAGAAAAAACCGCCACCGATAAACTTTTCTGGCATCGTGCCCAACAACCGAGTCGCAAAAATCCCACCCATTGAAAGACCAAATACAGCAATTTCCTGATATCCCTTAGATCTTAAAAACTCCACACTCTGTTGGCTATCTTGCCACCAACGACTAGATGCTACTTGCAGAATATCAAGTGGATCTGATGTTCCGTGACCGGTATATAGTGGAGCATAGATTGTATAATTCAATTTCTCTAAATAGCGTGTCAACATCCGCACATCATTGGGACTGCCAGAATAAGCATGTAAAAGTAGAACCGCTCGTTTTCCTTGAGGCAGAAACAGCGACTCGGGTACTTGAATCATTTTCTTCACTCCTTGTTTATCACTCAATTGAACTTATCATATCAAAATCCTTCGTATGCAGTGATAACTTCTCAGTCATTATCACTATATATAATTTTCATTGGAATACATTCAATGAAGCGCTCATCTTTGTTCTATCTTAAAGTGTACTTGATTTATTGCAAATACAAAATAAAAAAGACCTCTCAATCGAGAGGCCGGTTTTATTTGCTTGATAAAAACATTAATACGAAGAGCAATATCATCCAGATCGCACCTAAAACGGCGGTCGATCGTTGCATCACAGCTTCGAAGCCGCGAGCTTTTTGCTTTCCGAATAATTGATCCGCGCCACCAGTAAAAGCACTTGCAGCACTATTTTGTTTGCTAGGTTGCATCATAATCGTTATAACAATGATCACTGACAAAACCAAGATAACGCCCAAAATAAAATTATACAAAAGATGACCCTCCTTATTCCAAACTACCTCATTTTTACTTTAGCACAATTGAAGTCGTTTGACTAGAGAAGTCCTAAACTTATTTTCTTAAAACATCTGCATATTCTGATTTTTCCTCAAATTCTTTTTTAGCAAACGGGCACAGCGGAATAATCTTTTTCCCTTCATTTCGAGCCTTCTCTACACCTGCAGCAACTAGTTTTTCTGCTAATCCCTGACCACGATATGTTGGATCTACAAATGTATGATCAATAATCATAATTTCTGACCCAGCATTTGACCAAGTCATTTCGCCAGCTTCTTCATTCGCATCATTCAATAAAACAAAGCGTTCTTTTTCTTCTTTAATTTCCATCATAATTCTCCTTACCTAATTTACTTACTTTTTAACGACATATTTTAAGGCTCCGCTTGGACAGGTATCCACAACATAGCTGGCATTTTCAACACTGCCATTATCAGGAATAATCCATGGTCTACGCCCTACCTCAAAAATGTCTGGATTGCCTCGTACACAATTTCCTATATGTGCGCAAATATCTTTATTATAATAAATGTCAATGCCTTCACCATGATATTTACGGTACCCTTGAGCTAATAATTCTTCTTCATTTACTGGCTCTTTATCAAATTTACTTCCATCCATTTTTATCACTTCCTTTAAGTAAGATTATAATAGGAATCAAGAAAAAATTACACTAAAGCGTCTTACTGATCCAGGAGCTCAATAAGTGTTTGCAGTGCATGATGTGCCTCACCTTGATCTGGAAAAGCTATTACAAAATTTTTTTCCCCCATTGTTGTCACGATCAATTCAAAGACTCCTGCCTGTTGTCTGATCGAAAATGGTTTCAAACTATCCATTGTGTAGTAAACATTCCGTGGGGCCTTTGTTAATTCATCCTCTTCTAGTACGTGAAGACCACGATTAGAAAAGATTAGAAAATGCTCTTCTTGATCCTCATAAATGGCTAATTGATTCAATCCATCGTCAGGAAACAAAGCTCTTAGTTGCGCTTGCAACAACAAAAAACTAGTCTCCTTCATGAGTGGCTTCCTTTGTTTGAACCGGATGAATTTCATTCTTTAAATACATTTGACCTAATTCATAATAATGTTCAGCATTGGCTCGGGTCTTTTTGATTTCTTCAGAAGTCAATTGACGAATGACACGTGCTGGCGATCCAAAAGCTAGAGAATTTTTAGGAATAATAGTTCCTTCCGTTACTAACGACCCCGCTCCGATCAGACTATTTTCTCCAATTTCCGCATGATTCAAAACAGTCGCGCCCATCCCGACTAACGCCCCCGAGCGTATTATACAGCCGTGAATAATGCAAGCATGCCCAATCGTTACGTAATCTTCAATAACCGTTGGCGCATCATGATCAACATGAACAATAGTACCATCTTGCACATTACTCATTTTACCGATTGATATTTTGTTGCTATCTCCGCGTAAAACACTTTGAAACCATATCGTTGAACCCTCGTCTAATATCACATCGCCATAAACATCTGCGCTCTGAGCAATAAAATTTGACATTCGATTTCCTCCACTCGATTGAACTTTTTTCTAAGCTTTGATAACCTTCTTTTCTAGATAAGTATAGCATTTATTCATTATCACTTCCTTAACTGCTATGTCTTAATCGAAAGAAACATTTCTAAAAAAGGACAGCACTGTAGATTGCTGTCCTTAAAAAATTATTCTGCTTCTTCCATAAACTGACTATTGTAAAGTTGCTCATAAAAACCGCCTTGAGCCAATAATTCGTTGTGTGTGCCGTGTTCAATAATTTGTCCATCACGCATCACTAAGATATGATCAGCGTCGCGAATAGTGGACAATCTATGAGCAATGACAAAGCTCGTACGGCCTTCCATTACCCGATCCATCGCCTTTTGAATCAACCCTTCCAAACGCGTATCTACTGAACTAGTTGCTTCATCTAAAATTAAAATTTTAGGATCAGAAATAATCGCTCGCGCAATCGTCAATAGTTGCTTTTGACCGAGAGAAACATTATTCCCTTCAGAATTAATTTCCATTTCATAACCACCTGGCATTGTTCGAATAAAGTGATCGACGTTAGCCGTTTTCGCGGCATCAACAACTTCATAATCTGTCGCCTCTAAGCGGCCAAAGCGGATGTTGTCCCCAATCGTCCCTTCATACAACCATGCGTCCTGCAAAACCATGCCGAACAACGAGCGAACATCCGATCGATTCATCTCTTGGGTATTCACACCATCAATCAAAATCTTTCCACTATTGATATCATAAAAGCGCATCAATAAATTAATTAATGTCGTTTTTCCAGCACCAGTTGGCCCCACAATTGCTACCGTTTCACCTGCTTTCACTTCAAAGCTTAGATCCTCAATTAACGGTTTCTTTGGATCATAGCTAAATCGAACGTGATCGAAAACAACATTCCCTTGTACTGGTTCTGGTAATGGCAGATCATGATCATTTAGTTCTTCCTCTGGTTCATCTAAAATCTCAAAAACACGTTTAGCTGAAGCTGAAGCACTTTGAATCATAGAAGATAATTGAGTAATTTCTCCCATTGGCTGACTGACTTGCCAAATGTACTGAATGAATGCTTGAAGTTGTCCGACCAAAATCACCCCATGAATAACGTTCCAGCTACCTAAAATCGCCATTGCAATATAAGTAGCATAAGCTGTCAATTGAACCAAAGGCTGCATTAAACTGGAAACAAACGCTGCCCGAAACCCAAACCGCCGCAGCTTATGGTTTACTTCGCTGAAGCCTGCTAGAGTTTCTTGTTCACGTCCATAAAGCTTCAAGACACTAAAACCCGTCATGTTTTCCTGTACAAAACCATTTAGCTCGCCTAAAGAATTTTGCATTCCTTGGAAATCTTTTTGTGACACTTGAACGATTTTTCTCGAAATAATAAGTGACAAAGGAATCATAATCATGGATATAACGGCCATCATAGGATTGATATAAAACATCATTGCAACAGCCAATAAGATTCCTAAAACTGCATTGATTGATTTAATAATCGCTTGTTGCATCGCATTACTTACAGCATCTACATCATTCGTCACACGCGATAAAATATTTCCTTGTTGGTTGCGATCAAAATAAGAAACTGGTAGACGATTAATTTTTGCTTCGATATCTTCACGGAGATCGCGCATAGCCGATTGAACAACATTCGCCATTAACCATCCTGTTCCTAATTGAGTCCCACAATAGGCGATACCCACAATAACAATTACGACAAGCCATTTAAAGACGTAATCAAAATTAATTGATTCTCCTTGTGCAATATTTTTACTTACCTCTGTAGTTGGTAAACCAGTCAAATAGGGCATCCATGTTCCTAAAAGTAACGTCCCTATAGCCAACACTAAAACTAAAATAAACGTTTTTTTATATGGATTAATATAATGCATCAAACGTTTTAAAGAAGAAGTATATTTTCTCATGCCAATTCCTCCTTCGATAACTGTGAGGCAGCAATATCGTAATAAATTGGACAGTTTTCCAACAACTCCCGATGTGTGCCAATTCCGACAACATCTCCCTCGTTTAATACGACAATTTTATCCGCATGCATAATTGTTCCTACACGTTGTGCGACAATTAGCACCGCTGATTCTGTTGTTTCCTTTTTTAAACGTGCTCGAAGTTTCGCATCCGTTTGATAATCCAATGCGGAAAAACTGTCGTCAAAAATATAAATTTCTGGACGGCGAATTACTGCACGGGCAATCGCTAATCGTTGCTTCTGTCCACCTGAGAAATTACTGCCGCCTTCTGCTAACTCTTCCTGATAGCCGTTTGGTTTTTGTGCGATAAAATCTGCGGCTTGAGCAATCTCTGCGGCCTCTTCCATTTCCTCTTGCGTTGCGTCCTTTTTCCCGTAACGCAAGTTGTCTGCAATCGTTCCTGTAAATAATTGTGCTTTTTGTGGAATGTAGCCAATTTTTTCTCTCAAGTCTTTCAAACTATAATTCCGGACATCTTGACCATCGACCAATACTTGTCCTTCTGTCACATCATAAAAACGCGGAATCAATTGGATCAGTGTCGACTTTCCAGATCCAGTACTACCAATAAATGCAACTGTTTCCCCCGGTTTTGCTGTAAAACTAACATTACGAATCACAGGACTTTCTGAGTGACCTGGGTAAGCAAATGTCACGTCTCTAAACTCTAATGAACTTTTTTCCAATGGTTGTACCATTTTTTCTGGATTATCCTTAATCAACGGATCCATATCAAAAATTTCTTGTATCCGTTGTGCAGAAACATTGGCTCGAGGATACATCATGAAAACAGTCGCAAAAAGCATAAATGAAAATAACGCATGAAAAATATATTCAATAAACGCAATTAGCGTCCCAACAGCTAAAGAACCTTGGCTAATTTGTACGGTTCCATTCCAAATGATCAACACCATGACAATATTAAATAGAAAGAAAAATCCTGGTTGAGCTACCGCCATCAAATGAAATAAACTTTTTGAACTATTTGTATACGCATCATTGACTAAGCGAAACCGCATTTCCTCGAATTTTTCGTTAACAAAAGCACGAATTACCCGTAGACCCGAAAGATTTTCCCGAAGAATGCCATTAATATTATCTAAGTTCTTTTGTTGCTTCGTTGATAATGGCTCTGAATATTTTGCAATCAAAATAACCGCTAATAATAGAATAGGCAATGATAACAATACATAAACGCCTAAGCCAGGACTCGTACGCATAATCAAGTACAAACTCATCCCGAACATCATAGGAGTCATAAACCCTGTAGTCAAAATATTTTGCATAAACAACATGATTTGATAGGCATCGTTGGTTGCCCTTGTAATCAATGATGGGACACCAATTTGTTCATATTCTGAATGGGAAAAAGTTTGGACCTTCTCAAAAAGATCATCACGAATGGCTGCTACCATTCTCGAGGTAATCTGAGAACTAAAGTAGCGTAATGAGATACTCATGATGATGCCGACAACTGTAATCGCAATCATTATGAGCCCCATCTTCTGTACATAAGTAAAATCGTTATTTCCAATCCCCTTGTCAATCATCATCGCTAGAATCGTCGGTAACCCTAACTCAATTAAGATAAATCCGAAAACACTGATGAAATCAAATAATAATAGCTTTTTGTAGCGTAAGGTATACCGCAACATCAACTTCATTTTTTCTCGCCTCTTTCTATACCGTAATGACTCCAATATAGCATAAATAAAAGACCTCTGTCTGCTCAGTAATTTGTTTTTTTATATTTGCTTTTTAAACTTTCTGAAATTTTCTAAGGAATACTCATTTCACTTCCTAGTTTCTATACTTCTTATTTATTCTGTGATAAACTACAAGTAATTGTTGTAAGAACGGTGAAATTGTTTTTTCAAGCAGGAAGCAAAGACGAGGCTTCTTCTCAACGCTTTAGTCCATACTAAAATGTTGAGCATAAAAAAATAGGTGGCAGCCGCCCCTCATTTTGTCGTGGAAAAAATTGCTATTAAGCAAATAAAGGAGATAGATTCATGATTTACAAAGTTTATTATCAAGAAACCAAAGAGCGCAACCCAAAACGTGAACAAACACAATCATTGTACGTGGAAGCTGAGAATGAAGAAATGGTTCACAACTTATTACGTGAAAACACCCCATATAACGTGGAATACATCCAACTTTTAGAAGGCAATCATTTAGAATACGAAAAAGAAAATGCCGACTTCAAGTTAATGGAGTTCTAGCATGAAACTTTCGCTAAAAAACAATGAAACTGGTGTCTTTGCCATTGGTGGATTGGGCGAAATCGGAAAAAATATGTATGGGGTCCAATTCCAAGATGAAATCATCATTATCGATGCTGGAATAAAATTTCCTGAAGATGATTTATTAGGAATTGATTATGTCATTCCCGATTTTAGTTACGTTGTCCAAAATATCAATAAAGTAAAAGCGCTTGTTATCACTCATGGTCACGAAGATCATATCGGCGGTGTGCCTTACCTGCTAAAACAAGCAAATATTCCAATTTATGCAGGTGCCTTAGCGCTGGCATTGATTAAAAACAAGCTAGACGAACACGGGTTATTACGAGATGCAGAATTACACGAAATCGATGAGGATTCAGTAATTCGTTTCCGAAAAACATCGGTAAGTTTTTTCCGCACTACCCATAGTATCCCTGATCCGTTAGGTGTAGTAGTTAAAACACCTTCTGGAAACATTGTAGAAACAGGTGACTTCAAATTTGACTTCACTCCCGTTGGTCAACCAGCCAACTTGCATCGAATGGCCAAACTTGGTGAAGAGGGCGTGTTGTGTTTGCTTTCTGATAGTACCAACGCAGAAGTTCCTACTTTCACTAAATCGGAACAAACAATTGGTCAATCAATCTTACGGATTATGGAAAAAATTGAAGGACGAATTATCTTCGCTACCTTCGCTTCAAATATTTCTCGTCTACAGCAAGCTGCTTCAGCTGCTGTTGCTACTGGACGCAAAATTGCAGTGTTTGGACGCAGTATGGAGAATGCCATTGTCAATGGACAAAAATTAGGCTATATTTCTGTGCCTGATGGTACTTTTGTAGATGCTCATGAAATCAATCATCTACCAGCTAACGAATTGATGATTTTATGTACTGGTTCTCAAGGTGAACCGATGGCCGCCCTTTCACGTATCGCAAATGGTACGCATCGGCAAATACAGATCCAACCAGATGATACTGTAATTTTCTCAAGTTCACCAATACCTGGAAACACAACGAGCGTCAACCATCTAATCAATTTGCTTTCTGAAGCTGGTGCTGAAGTTATTCACGGAAAAGTAAATAATATCCATACTTCTGGACATGGTAGTCAACAAGAACAGAAATTAATGTTGCGTTTAATGAAACCAAAATACTTTGTTCCCATTCATGGTGAATTTCGTATGTTGAAAATCCACACAGGATTGGCTCAAGACACTGGTGTTCCAGAAGAAAATTGCTTTATTATGGAAAATGGCGACATGCTTGCCTTAACAGCGGATAGCGCTCGTCGTGCCGGACACTTTAATGCTAGCGATGTTTATGTTGACGGAAGTGGCATTGGTGATATCGGTAATGTCGTTCTACGTGACCGTCGGATCCTCTCTGAAGAAGGGTTAGTATTAGCTGTTGCCACAGTAGATATTGAGAAAAAAGAAATTTTGGCTGGTCCAGACATTTTATCTCGTGGATTTGTTTACATGAGAGAATCAGGAGAAATGATTAATGAAGGCCAACGAATTTTATTCCATGCCTTACGTGAAGTCTTAAATGAACCTGGATGTACAGAAACAAAATTGAAAAATACAATGGTCGCTGCGTTGCAACCTTTTCTGTTTGATCAAACAGAACGTCATCCAATGATTCTACCGATGATTATGACTCCTGATAATTAACAAAAACATCTATCTGATAATCAGATAGATGTTTTTTTATTTTCATAGAGATTTTTGAGTATTTGCTCTCATTTCTTGATTTCTCATTTTTTGTGCAAAAAAATAGATTATTTTCCTGAAATTACAAAAAAATCAATTGACAAACAACTAGATTATTTGCACAATGAAAGTTAGTTAGAAAGAGCTAATAACTATCAGCAGTTATTTTAAAATTTCTTGAATTTAAGATAAAGGAAGAGAAACTATGGTTAGAACACAACGCGTGCAACGGAGTCATATCATTGATGGAGCGTATCAATTGATTATCAATGAAGGCTTCAAAAAGTTCCATGCTCGGAATATCGCAAAACATATTGCTTGCTCGACACAACCTATCTATCGTGAGTTTACCAATTTGGCTGAGTTGAAATCCGTTTTGACGAATCGTATTATTGTAAAATATCAAGATTTTATAGAAGATCAAGAACCAAAAACGCTAAAAGCTTTGTCGACAGCCATCATGAACTATGCTACAGATTATCCAGATGAGTTCCATCGTTTTTTTCTACAAGATTCTGACACAATTCAAATGGTTAAACAAGTAACAAAAGAGACTTTTTCCTCCCTTCAACCCAATAGGAGCGATTCTCTCTTTTTTGAATTTTTTTGGCAGTATTGTATCGGAAAAGCAGCATTAGCAACCAATGATGCGAATCATACTGAAGATTTAGAAGAAGATCAATTTTTTCAATACTCCTTAGAGAATTCGCATTAAGTAGGTCCCTTTAATTATCAAATATGCTCGATAACTCAGACAAAAAAGAGTATAAAAAAGCCTTAGAGAATCGTCTCTAAGGCTTATAATTTTATTGTTTAACTACGTTTGCTGCTTGAGGTCCGCGATCGCTTTCTTCAACATCGAAAGTTACTGCTTGTCCTTCTTCTAATGTTTTGAAACCGTCGCCTTGGATAGCTGAGAAATGTACGAATACATCGCTGCCATCTTCACGAGTGATGAAGCCAAAACCTTTTTCTGCGTTAAACCATTTTACTGTTCCGTTTTCCATGAATAAAATCCTCCTCGTGCCTAAGCACTTATTGATTGTAACATTGCTGGCCTACGAAAAGGGAAACATCTGTATACCAACTCGCAACTCAAACAAAATTACAATAATAGTTTACCACTGGTTTTAGCTTAGGCGCAAGGGTTTTCAATCGCTACTTTAAGTAATTTTCTTCACGTAAACTGAAATATTTGGTTTCTCCAACAATAATATGGTCAAGTAGCTCAATTCCCATCATTGCACCACACTCTCTAACACGTTCCGTAAAATCCAAATCATTCTGCGAAGGTGTTGGATTTCCAGATGGGTGGTTGTGTCCCAAAGCGACTCGTGCCGCACTGATTCGAACGGCCTCTCGAAAGATCTCTCTTGGATGAGCGATGCTTTGATTTAAGGAACCGATAAAAATCGTTTTCTGTAAAATAATCTCATTTTTGGTATTCAAGAAAAAAGCTACTAAATGTTCCTGTTGACAGTCCTTCAGCTCAGAGATCAGAAGTTGTCCCAGAGATAGACTAGATTGGACTCGCCCCATTTTAGGTTGTAAAGCTCGATTAATACGGTAGCCAAACTCCATCACTGCTTTTAATTCAACTGCACGTGTTTCACCAATCCCTTTAAATTGTTGGAGTTCTTGCAGTGACGCATGTTTTAAATCATAAAGTGCTGGATATTCACGTAAAATACTTCCTGCCAGCTCCATTACATTTTGCTGACGCGATCCATTACGCAAGATAATCGCCAATAATTCTTGATCAGATAAATGCTTTTCACCCTCTCGCAACAAACGCTCACGTGGCCAAGAACTTTCTGGAAGTTCTTGTAACAATAAACTCTTTTCCATAAAAAACTCCTTTGAGTACTTTTCACTAAAGTACGCAAAGGAGCATTAATTAATCCTCTAAAAAATCAATCACATCATGCAGCGTTGGAAAAACTGCTGCCGTTTTCTCTTTCAGTTTATCCGTTGGCGGTACTATATCAGGTACCATAACAACTGGGATGCCTGCTCCTTCTGCTGCTAAGATACCATTTTTTGAATCCTCTAAGACTAATCCGTCTGCACCATCAATTCCTAATCGATCAGCTGCGATCACAAAAATCTCTGGATCTGGTTTTGCCCATTTCACATCCTCTGCCGAAATGATATCAGAAAATTTCTCTCGAATACCTGCATGTTCTAATAGAATTTCAATCACTGGGCGTACATTACTTGAAGCTACTACTCGTGGAATTCCTTTTTTTTCCAAATAGGTCAGTAATTCATGGACACCCGGTTTCAGATCAACCTCGCCTGTTTTGAAACGGTCATGTGCCATTCCCCAACTCTCATCGATAAACTTTTGTACAGTCGCTTCTCCATGATCCGCATACATTTTGTGCAACTCCGCCCATACTTCTTCATCAGAAATGCCAATGAAGCGTGCATAGGTCTCTTTAGTGAAAGGAATGCCATATTTTTCAGCGACCACTAAATTTGCCTCACAATAAATCGATTCTGTATCAAACAACAAACCATCCATATCGAAAATAATTCCCTTAACTTTTTTCATTCGTACCTCCTAAATTTAGTAATAATTGACGTACTTCGGAAACAAAGTACAGTGAGCCCGTAATTAATAATAAATCATCCGATCCCATATCTTCCAGTAATTCTCCTAACCCGAATTGCCATAAAGAAACTACTTCAAAACGGCTATCTGCTTTATCAAATCGGCTAAGATCTAATGCGTTTGGATATTCAAACGTTGTTAAATAAATTTGAACATTTGGAATCTCTGATAGCAATGCTAGCATTTGATCGATGTCTTTCGTCTCTAATGCTGAAAAAAGAATTTTTATATTGTAGTCACGAAATTCTCTTTTTACGTTTTCAACTAGACGTTTGATGGCATGTCCATTATGGGCACCATCCATAACAATTAGTGGCTCATCACTGATTTTTTCCATTCTCGCAGGCCATTGTGCTTTTGATAATCCTCGTTGAATAATTTTTTCTTCAAACGGTAATCCTTGTTGTTCGCAATAGAGATGGAACAGTTCAATTGCAACGCCTGCATTTTCAACTTGATGTCGTCCTAATAATGGCACCTTGAGAGAAGAAAGTTTTCCTGCATGATCTGTAAAATTAAATAGTTCTCCCCAAATGGTATCCGGACGTAAATAATCCACCTGATACTCTTCTCCAAAACGATAAACTTTTGCAGTTTCAGCTGCAGCTTTTTCCACAATCTCGATCAACGGACCTTTTGTAATTTTCCCAGTTACTATTGGTACATTTTTTTTAATGATTCCTGCCTTCTGTTGCGCAATTTCATTTAATGTATCGCCTAGAATTTCCATATGATCGTAACCGATCGTAGTAATTGCTGTTAAAATCGGCTCTACTACGTTAGTCGAATCAAGTAACCCACCTAAGCCAACTTCGACAATGGCAACATCGATCTTCTCGTCTGCAAAATAATCCAACATAATGGCTGTTAAAATCTCAAATTCTGTAATACCACTAATCGAGGGTTCCTTATCAAGCTCCGCAACGATTGATTGATATTTTTGGACATAATGGATCAAAGCTGAGTCAAGAATTGGTTTTGCGTCAATAGCAATTCGTTCATTAAATTCTTCAATGTAAGGTGAAGTAAAGCTTCCTACTGTTACACCTGCTTCAATCAGGATACTGCGTAAATAAGCCACTGTTGATCCTTTTCCGTTTGTTCCCGCTACATGAATCACTGGTACTTTTTTCTCAGGATTGTCTACTCTATTTAATAAGGCTTGGATACGATCTAAACCTGGGCGTGACCCAAATTTTTTTCGACTATGAATCCAAGCAATCGCTTCTTCTATCGTCAAAGTTATTCGCCTCATTTTATATCATTTTTTTCATGCTTTCAGTATAGCAAAGTTTTTCAAAGAAAGATTGTTTTTGCATAGATGAATTCACTTAAAAGAATTTTTTACCTTTACTTTTACTAGCAAATAGAAAAATGGAGACGGTCATCTTCTGACCATCTCCATTAATCCGAGATACTATTTTACGAAATTGTTCGTAAGCTTTCGATACGCTCTTGCACTGCTGCTTGCTTTTCCAAATAGTCTTTTTCCTTCGCACGTTCCTCTGCTACAACATTTTCAGGGGCATTGGAAACAAATCGTTCGTTTGCTAATTTCCCTTGAACGCGTTTTACCTCGCCAGTCCATTTTGCTAATTCTTTTTCTAATCGTTTGATTTCTTCGTCGATATTTATCAAACCAGCTAGAGGAAGATAAATCTCTGCACCTGTTAGCACGGCTGACATTGCTAAGTCTGGAGCAATAATATCGCTCGCGATAACTAATTCTTCTGGGTTACAGAAGCGTTCGATATAGCTGGTATTTTCAATCAAGAATTTATCTACTTTCGGATCGTTTGTTTTAATTAATAAAGTAATCGGTTTTGAAAGAGGAGTATTCACTTCAGCACGAATATTTCGAACAGAACGAATCAACTCTTTTAAAACTTCCATACCTTTTGCGGCAGTTTCATCGTTGTTCTCTGGATGAACAACTGGATACTCTGCAACGACTAGTGATTCACCTACATGTGGAATCTTCGCCCATATCTCTTCTGTCACAAACGGCATAATTGGATGTAACAATCGTAGGGTTTGATCTAACACGTAAACTAAGATGCTCTTCGTCGTTTGTTTTGCATCTTCATTTTCTCCATAAAGTATTTCTTTACTCATTTCGATATACCAGTCACAAAAATCATCCCACATAAAATTATAGAGCTGACGTCCCGCTTCACCAAATTCAAATTGATCAAATAAGCTCGTTACTTTTTCAATCGTTTCATTCAGACGCGTTAGAATCCAACGATCTGCAACTGTTTTTTCTCCAGTTAAATCAACATTTTCTGCAGTGAAGCCTTCAACATTCATAATTACAAAACGAGAAGCATTCCAAATTTTATTGATGAAATTCCAAGCAGCATCCATTTTTTCATAACTGAACCGAACATCTTGTCCTGGTGCTGACCCCGTTGAAAGGAACCAACGTAAAGCATCTGCTCCATACTTTTCAATGACATCCATTGGGTCAATTCCATTCCCCAATGATTTACTCATCTTGCGCCCTTGCTCATCTCGGATCAATCCATGAATGAGAACATTTTTAAATGGACGCTCATCTGTAAACTCTAAGCTTTGGAAAATCATCCGACTAACCCAGAAGAAAATAATATCATAGCCAGTAACTAATGTGCTTGTTGGAAAATAACGTTTATAATCTTCACTATCTTCATTTGGCCAGCCCATCGTAGAAAACGGCCATAATGCTGAACTAAACCAAGTATCTAATACATCTGGATCTTGTTCCCAATTTTCACTATCCGCAGGTGCTTCCATTCCAACATACATTTCACCCGTTTCTTTGTGATACCATGCTGGAATACGATGTCCCCACCATAATTGACGAGAAATAACCCAGTCATGAACATTTTCCATCCAAGTCATAAACGTATTATTAAAACGTGGTGGGAAGAATTCGACTGCATTGTCTGTACTTTGATTTTTGACTGCTTGATCCGCTAATGGCCCCATCTTGACAAACCATTGAGTAGACAAACGAGGTTCTACTACAACGCCGGTTCTTTCCGAATGCCCTACGCTGTGAACCATCTTTTCAACTTTGATCAAACGGCCAATTTCTTTAAGATCAGCAACGATGGCTTTTCGAGCTTCGAATCGGTCCATTCCAGCATATTTCCCAGCAAGTTCATTCATGCTACCATCTGCATTCATTACATTCACCCTTGGCAAATCATGACGATTTCCAACTTCAAAGTCATTAGGGTCATGAGCCGGTGTGATTTTAACAGCTCCTGTCCCAAACTCGCGATCTACATAGCTGTCTGCAATGATTGGAATTTCTTTATCAACTAATGGCAGGATCGCCATTTTTCCAATTAAATCTTGATAGCGTTCGTCCTCAGGATGAACGGCAATAGCCGTATCTCCCAACATAGTTTCGGGACGTGTCGTTGCAATTTCTAATACGCCACTGCCATCAGCTAACGGATAAGAAACATGATAGAAAGCACCTTCTAAATCTTTATGGATTACTTCAATATCGGATAACGCCGTTTTAGCCTGCGGATCCCAGTTGATAATATATTCGCCACGATAGATTAATTCTTTCTCGTATAAAGAGACGAAGACTTTGCGAACTGCTTCCGACAAACCATCATCAAGTGTAAATCGCTCACGACTATAATCTAGTGATAAGCCTAACTTCGCCCATTGTTCGCGAATATGTCCAGCATACTCCTCTTTCCATTCCCACACTTGATCAACGAATTTTTCACGTCCGAGATCATAGCGAGAAATTCCTTGTTCTCTTAATTTCTCTTCAACTTTTGCTTGGGTAGCTATACCTGCGTGATCCATTCCCGGTAACCACAAAGTATCAAACCCTTGCATACGTTTTTGGCGAATAATCATGTCTTGCAAAGTTGTATCCCAAGCGTGGCCTAAATGCAACTTTCCCGTTACATTTGGTGGTGGGATTACAATAGAGTAAGGTTTTGCTTGCTTATCTTCCGATGGTTTAAATAAATCTTGATCCAACCATTTTTGATACCGACCAGCTTCAACTTCTTGCGGATTGAATTTTGTTGGTAAATTTTCAGTCATATATGATCCTCCTAAATTAATGATTCAAAAAATGTTATCGTTAACTTATATACAGTACATACTAAAATTATTATTTACTGCTTTATTAACGAAAAACGTCCTAGAACACGATTGTGTTCTAGGACGTAAATTACGCGGTACCACCTAAATTGCAGAAAAAATCTGCCGCTCATTCATGTCATAACGGTCATGTGCCGTGCGTTCTTACTCGTTTCGGATCGCAAAACTCCCAAGCTACCTTCCATGAATCAAAGTGAAAATGTTTCAGCCTAGCATCTTCTCTCTAAATCTTTGATATTCATGTACTCCTCTTGTTCATCGTCTGACTCATTCTACAATGAAGTCTGAAACTTGTAAAGCCCTACTGACCATCAAAATAGATCAATGTCTGCAATTCAGAAGTCAAGTCAATATAATGAACATGGACATTATCAGGGACCTTCAGCGGATCTGGTGCAAAATTCAAAATAGCCGTGATGCCATTAGCAACTACCCGATCAATTGCTCCTTGTGCATTTTGACTTGGTACAGTCGAAATAGCCACTGTAATTTTTTCCTCCGCTAAGACATCGTTCATCTCATCAATTGAATACACTCGATATCCACAGATTTCTTTTCCAACTTTTTCTGGATCATTGTCAAAAGCACAAACAATATTTAGGTTTTCATTTCGACGAAAATTATTATTTAAGAGAGCCTGCCCTAAATTTCCACAGCCAATCAACGCAATCCGCTTTTCTTCCTTCGTTTCAAGCATGTCGCTAAAAACTTTGATTAAATCGCTGACATCGTAGCCGTAGCCGCTTCTACCTAGTTCACCAAAATGTGAAAAATCTCGACGAATCGTCGCAGAACCAACCTGAGTCATTTTACTTAGCTCAGAAGATTTTATGCGAGTAACGCCGTTTTTTTCTAATCCTTTTAAACAACGTAAATACAAAGACAGTCTTTTGGTTGTTGCTTTCGATAGTTGTGGTTTTTGAATGATGCGCTCCATGGTCGTTCTCCTTGTTTGTCAAAAATAGATTATCTTACAAATATCTTCGAATTCGCTTCTTTGCGAAACTCTATTATCTATACTCAATACGTTTGTTAAATACTTCACATAAACAATTTTAACATGTAGAAAAACCAATAACAATCTTTTGACAAAAAAAGAGCAAGAAAGTGTCTTTTCTTGCTCAAGAATATTATAAAAAGTCCGCAAATTCTTCGACTTTTTCTGATTGACTAGGAGTAATTTCTTCGATCTTTAAACCTGCTAAACAGCGAGACATTAATCCTTCAATGTCAAAACGTTCTTCTAGTTCTAAAACTTTATCCAATTTAGGGCGTGTTTTTGGTTGTGGCGGCGCAAAAATCGTACAGCAGTCTTCAAAAGGTTGAATTGCTAATTCAAAGGTATCAATTTTTTCGGCTAGTTCTATAATTTCAGTCTTATCCATCGTTACAACAGGTCGAATAATAGGGGTTGCTGTGACTTCATTAATAGCCACCATACTGTGTAATGTTTGTGAAGCAACTTGTCCCAACGATTCACCATTCACAATAACTAACCCATGACGCATTTCACGAATCGCATCGGTCAAACGCAGCATCATTCGTCTCGTTAGCGTCATCCAATATCCTTGCGGGCTATGCCTTTTGATTTCCTCTTGAATTTCAGTGAACGGTACTTCGATAAATTGGATTGCCCCTACATAAGGTGTCAGCTTCTCTGTTAAATCTTTTGCCTTTTGCAAAGCTTGTTCGCTTGTATACGGTGGACTTGCGAAGTGTACAGCTTCAATCTCAACACCACGCTTCATTGCCAAGTAGCCAGCCACTGGAGAATCAATTCCACCAGAAAGCATTAACATCCCTCGGCCGCTAGTACCTACTGGTAGTCCACCTGCTCCTTTAATCGTTTCATACGAAAGGTAAGCTCCATCACGTCGGATTTCTACCCTCAAATTGATATCTGGGCGCTTCATCTGAGCTTTTATTTCTGGAAAAACATCCATTACCGCATTTCCCAAAAATTGCTGTAAGCCGTGACTGTCTAACTCGAAGTTATGGTCGCTGCGTTTTGCTGTAATTTTAAACGTTTCTTTTCCAGTGTAAATTTCTTTCATAATTTTCTGTGTCATTTGCTTTAAATCGTCTAAATTTTTTTCAACCCGGATACTAGGTGAAAATGTTTGAATTCCAAAGACCTTTTCCAACTTTGGCAAAACTAGTCGGCTGTCTTCGCCATTTAACAAAATATGCATGCGATCACGATCAGCGTGGATTTTTAGCTCTGGAAACTCTACTAATGCTCCACGTACATTTTGTGCTAATCGCATAATAAAACTACGCCGATTCTTTCCTTTTGTCGAAAGTTCCCCATAGCGAACCATAATTTCTGTATATTGCACGATCATTCTCCTTATTACTTACTCTTTAAGTATCATTTTTTTAGTTAATCTTTGAAAATCTGTTGTATAAATGATTGAACACTATCATAAATTGTTCTGCTTCTGCCATGGTATTAGCTTCATCTAAACTCACACGTACAGCTGTTGTGGCAATCTCATGTGGAACATTCATTGCATGCAAAGTAGAGCTATCAACTTTTTTTCGGCTGGAACAAGCACTAGTCGTTGAGACAAAAATTTGTTTTTCTTCTAGAGCATGTACCAAAACCTCACCACGAATGCCTTTTATTCCGAACGTCAAGATGTGAGGAGCAAAATTATCGTCACCCGAAAAAATTGCTACCTTATCAAAGCCGGACAAGGCCTCTTTTAAATATTGACGAATAACTGCGGTATGATTAGGTTTCTCTTCCTTTTTCTCAAGGTGCATTCGTAAAGCACGACTCATTGCTACGATTGCTGGAAGATTTTCTGTAGTGGCACGTTGTCCACTTTCCTGACCACCGCCATTTAATAGTGGTGCTAATTTTTTCCCAGTTTTCCAGTAAATAAACCCAACGCCTCGCGGTCCATGAAATTTATGCGCAGAGAAAGTTGCAAAATCAACTCTAGATGTTAGCCATTTAGCTTGATCAACTTTTCCAATAGCTTGAACCGCATCCACATGAAAGTGAATCTTCGGGTAACTCTCTAATACCTTGCTAATTTCCTCAATGGGTTGAATTGCTCCTATCTCATTATTTACACCCATAACTGAAACTAAAATTGTTTCTGGGCGAATCAATTCTTTAAGTTTGTCTACTATTACAAAGCCCTTCTCGTCAACAGGGGCGATACTTACTTCATACCCAAGTTCACTTAACTGTGCCGCAGTTCGACTAATCGCTGGGTGTTCTACACTAGAAATAATAATATGATTTCCATAATCACGTTTCGCGATTGCTGTCCCTTTTAATACCCAATTGTCCCCTTCAGTACCACCACTCGTAAAAAATATTTCATTGGTTTGAACTGTTAATAGCTCTGCAATTTGTTTACGTGCTTGCTGTAACAGACGACTAGCCTGTGTACCCAAGTCATGAAGACTCGAGGGATTTCCCATAATGCGTTGACTCGTCTTTACATATGTATCAAGTGCTAACGGATAAATTGCTGTTGTTGCACTATTATCAAAATAAATCATTGTCTAACCTTCCTTCAAAAATTCTTTCCTATTATAGCGAGAATGATACAAGTCTTCAAGTATTCCTTACAAATACAAAGAGTTTCATAATCTCTTAGAACTTCCTCAAGCTTATATAAGTCGTTGGATCAAAAAAAGCTGAGCATTCGCTCAGCTTATACTAAATCTCGATTATTAAAATAGAAATCTTCGATCCGTTTGAAGGCTCCTGGCTCCACTCGTTCAAGTGCTGTACCAATCTCATCTAATGCATCTTGATAACGATATTCTTTATTAAAAAGCTCCAAACTATTTTCAATTGCACTCTTAATTTCAGGATGCGTATGACGATAACGATTTGCATATTGCATCATTTGTTCTGTCAATGCCGCAGCGTCAACCAAATCATACGTTTTTTGATCTAACATTTCCATGTCTTCATCACAAAGACTAACTAATTTATTGATATCTTGCATGTTAATACGAATCTTGTTTAATGATTTACTCAATTCTTCCACACGGTCTGTTGCAACAAAAAAGAATTCTAGATAATCTCCTGGTAATCCAGGTAAGCGTTGCTGTTCTATATAACGTTTCAAATTACGTAAGCGGAATTCATATTTCTCAATTTTTTCAGAAGCTTCTTTTTCACCTTTACGTAAATCATGCAAATCCTCATCAATTTCAACTTGCTTTGTTTCAATATCGTCTAAAACTTTAAACGCGTCTTTATAGAAGACTTGAACCTCTGAATATGGCAATTCGTGTTTATCGATTTGTGGTTCCATATTACGATTGCGACGTTCCAATTCTTCAATTTCCGTTTGAAATCCGCGAGCACGACCTAATTCATTATTATTTAATGCATAACTTTGAGAAGTATGATCCAACTCAACCATTAACTGATGATTATTACGAGAAGCATGTGAGATATACTCACCAATTGTCTTACGATTAGTCAAAACATATTTTTTTGCTTCAAACTCTTTTTCCAACACTGCATAAAGATCATCAATCAATTCGGCAGTTTCTTTATTAGCAGTTTCAACAGTACTCAATTCGATTTTCTCTAAATCCTCTAACGAACGTTCTACATGCTTTTTAACTTTTTCCAAACGTTCTTCAAAATCATCTTCTGGTAAGACAAAATGATCGGTCATCATTTTTTTGTATGTTTTTTCTAACTCATCTATTTGACTTGGGAATGTTTTTTCTAAATCTTCATAGATTGTTGGAACCTTTTGCATCGTTGCTTGCACTTCATAGGTATGCTTTTCAGCATCATCCAATACTTCACGTGCCTCAATCGGATCCCCAGATGTATTTAAGGTAACAAACTGTGTAAACTCAATCTCAACATTCTTTACTTGTTTTTGAATTTCAGGCAAAGCAGGTCCAAAGTTATCTTTTTTCTCCTTCAGATCCTTTTTTAATTCTTCGAAAACATCTAACGCTTGCTGCACCGCCAACGAATTCCGTTCTTCCGTCTCACGCAGTTCCTTTAGCCCAGTACGAATGCCTTCAACTTCTTCTTCCATCTCTGTCATCGTTCGTTCAGCACTTTCAATCGCTGATTTGCCCTTCATAAAACGGAAGGTCTCATTTTGACTTTCAACTTCAAAAATTTGACTTTCTAGTTCAGCAAAAGACTTGGTTGAAACATCCGTCCATTTCTGGTTCCATTCACGGAAAGTATTCTGACTCTGACCGACAAGGTGCATTTTCTTCACTTCATCGACTTCTTCCACGACAGGAAGATCGAATAACGCTTCTTTCCTTTTATCAAGTTCTTTTAAGCGTTCTTGATTCTTTTTCTTCATCAGATAACCAATCAAGTATAAAACGGCAGCCAAAATGACTAAGCCGATAACGATCCCTATGATTACATTACTTCCCATGTATGATTTTCCTTTCAACTATCAAGATTCAGTTTATTTAATGGTTCATATTTCTCTGTTTTTGGCGAAAACATCTAACGTAGATTATAACACAAAAGACTTTTCTCTTCACTAGCTAGTTTCGAAATCCTTTCGAAATGTTTATCGCACAGTCACTCCTCATACTAGCATTTTTTGAAAGCTGCTTCAATTACAATAAATTTAAGAAAAGTGTAATTTTATAAAAAAATCTGATCGCTAAAGCGCTAAATCCCCTTGAAATTGTACAACTTTTCAGATAATATTAAAGCCACATTAAAATAAGAGGTGATTAAAGTGAAAGTTATTAAATTTGGCGGAAGCTCTGTAGCTTCAGCTGAACAACTAAAAAAAGTCTTAACGATTGTTACTGACGACTCAAGCCGTCGTTTCGTCGTGGTTTCTGCTCCAGGAAAGAGAACCAATAAAGACAAAAAGGTCACCGACTTATTGATTCAATTTTATAATGCTGTCGTGTACAAACATGATACTGAAGAAATAATCTGTGAAATTGTTGCACGTTACACTGAAATTGCTGCAGAATTTCAAGTTGATGAAGATATTGAAAAAAAATTCAGTACTGAACTGAAACAACTTCAAGATAATTACGATGAAAAAAACATTTATGCTCTAGATAGCTTTTTGGCTAGTGGAGAAAATTTAAATGCACAGCTCGTTGCCGCTTGCTTTCAAAAAAAAGGTGTCAATGCTCGCTATATAAATCCAAAAGAACTGGGAATTCTCGTCTCAGATGAGCCACAAAACGCGCGGATTTTAGAGGAATCTTATGAAAAAATTTATCAGTGGCGTAATTCGGAAGATATTTTAATTATTCCTGGCTTCTTTGGCTACACTAAAGATGGGCATCTTTGTACATTTTCACGTGGTGGTTCAGACATTACTGGATCTATTGTTGCTGCAGGTTTAAAAGTGGACCTATATGAAAACTTCACAGATGTAGATGGCATTTTTGCTGCGAGTCCTAAATATATTCATGATCCAGAATTAATCGAATATGCTACCTATCGTGAGATTCGTGAATTGACCTATGCAGGCTTTACTGTTTTTCATGATGAAGCTCTGATGCCGGCCTTTAAAGCACAAATACCCGTGATTATCAAGAATACCAATAATCCGGATTGTCAAGGAACCCTAATCAAAAAATCATTCGACGATGAAAATCGCAATGAAGTTGTCGGTGTTGCCAGTGATGGTGGATTTTGCGGTATCACAATTGGGAAATATTTATTGAACCGTGAAGTCGGTATCGTTCGGCGCATCCTGCAAATTCTTGAGGATCTAGGTATCGGCTTTGAACATATGCCTTCAGGAATTGATGATATTTCAATCATTTTAAGAGAGCGTCAATTAACTCGTGATATTGAGGCCGAATTAATGAAGCAGATTGAAGAAAAAATTAAGCCTGATCAATTATCAATCGAACATGGTCTATCTGTTGTAGCTCTAGTTGGCGAAGGAATGCGTGAGCGTCCTGGTACTACTTCTGATAGTACTGCTGCTTTAGCACGAAAAAATGTTAACCTGCGAATGATTTCTCAGGGAGCCGATGAGCGTAGTATTATCTTTGCAATCCGCAGTGAACAAGAGCGGTTGGCTGTTCGATCACTCTATTACACATTTTTTGATTAAAATTTAGAACGTACGCTTTTTTTACAGAGCACAAGCTAAAAAGGAAAGGCCCTTATTCGGCTTTTCCTTTTTGTCTTTCTAATTCAATTTTTATTAGTGGTTCTGGAGCATATTTTTCTTCCCAATCTTCTGGCTTCATCACCTTGTTAGTTATTGGATGATATCTGGGTTTCCCATCTGGAAAAAGCTTTCCCATATTCGCTTGGTGAACAATCTCAAAAATTGGCTTCGGGTCGACCCCGATCAAAGCAAATGAACCATATGTAAAATAAAGTAAATCAGTTAAAGCATCGACTTCCACAATCAATGGATCATCTACTGGTTCCGATTTTCGCAAAACTTTCTCTTTTGCTTGATCGACACTTTCATGAAGTTCCTTAACTAACTCATTAAATTCTTCTTCGTCACCTTTTGACACACCATATAAGAATTCAACAATTTCTTCAACCTTAAATCCTGCCCGAAAACTTCCTCGTTCTTTAGTGAAAGCTTTCGGTTTGCTTGGTGGTAACGGCGCAAAGGTTGAATGGAACTCGCGCGCCATTTGATATGGTTCATTCATCTGTTAATACTCCTATCACTATACTATTATCTAATAAAGTCGCTAATTTCTCTTCAATCAAATAATTTTAAAATGTTTTAATGCTTGATAAATTCCATCCTGCTCATTTGTCGCAGTAACATAATCCGCTTGCGCTTTAACCTCTGATAGACCATTACCCATAGCGACGCCAATCCCTACTTTTTGAATCATCTCAATATCGTTATAGTGATCCCCAAAGGCCATCACTTCTTCTGGTTTAATTCCTACTGCTTTTATAAATTCCAAAATTCCATGATACTTCGACCCATTTTTAGGTACGATATCTACGGAATATGGATTGGAACGTTGAAAAGAACAATTCGGTAATCGTTCTTGCAGACGCTGTGCTTCAGTTTCTGCACTAAAAAGAACACATTGATAAATTGGTTCTTGCAAAATGGATAACTTTTTATACCTGCCTTTTTCTCGATTTGGACTGAACGATTGCAATAATCTTCGAGTTGACCTTACAGGAAACCATTTAGGCATCCAACCAGCAATTTTTTTTAGCAATGATTTTTGTGACCATTTCATCAAATGGCTGCCATCTACCCGGTAGCGTCCCCCAAAAATAATTTGACGATGCTCATCATCAGCAAAGTCTACGATCTGTTGCAATACCTCATTAGAAAACGGGCGAAGGTAGATATCTTTTTCATTCGTGTATACTAACTGTCCATTGTACATCACATACACATCTAAAGGCAGGCGCTCAATTCGTTCTTCAATTTTTACTGGTCCACGTCCAGTAGCAATTCCACAAAGAATCCCTTGATTTTGAGCTAAGCGAATCGCTTCACGGGTGCTCTCAAGCACTTTTGAATCACTCGTAATAAGAGTTCCGTCTATATCAAAAAAAATTGCTTTTATCATGGCTCTCCCTCGTTCAAAATAAGTCAATTTGACTTGGATTCAATCCTTCATAATTCAATTGAAGAATTTTTTTTAGCTGCAGAGCATTGTCCGCAGCATCCCCGCCAGAATTATTGTTAAAAATAACTCCCACGTCAGCTGAATGCTTCGCTGCTTGCTTAATTTCTTCCCCTAAAAGCGTTAGTTCAGCTTCATTGTACCGATAAAGTGTGCGTTTTTTACGCCAATCACCGGTACGGTCATTCCAGTAGGCTTGATTCCTTCCATGGAAACGAAACAAACTGAAATTCTTATTCGTTACTGTAGCATCTAATGGTACAGTATCTGGTAATTGCGGTTCATCAACTATTACCAGACTAAAATTTAAAGTTTTCATCAACTGCTTTGTTTTCTCTGCAAATTCTTTCCCATACCAGCTGTAATCTCTTAATTCCACTGCAACAGGCAACTTGGGAAATAAATCTCGTAACACCTCTAAATAAGCGACGTTTTCTTTTGTACACTTAAATTGTGCCGGAAATTGAGCTAAAAAGCAAAATAACTTTCTACTTTCGATCATCGGCTCCATAGTTTCTAGAAAATGCTGCTGCATTGCTGACATAGAAGGGTAGCTGTCCTGCCATTTAGCCTGACCTGTAAACCCTGCATACATCTTGATCACAAAACGAAAATCTGACGGAACTTGGGTCAACCAATTCTCGACAGAACTTTTCTTCGTGATCCCATAATAATTTGTATCCAACTCCACTAATGGAAGATATCCAGCGTATTCATACAAAGATGAGGTTCTTTTCCCAGTTAAGCTACTGTGTTCATTAAAAGAAGTTAATCCAATTCGAATCATAGTATCCTAGCCTCCCTTTGTTTCATAGTATACAATAAGCATAGCAAAAAATTAGCAACAATGCGCTAATAACGAATGGAGTAATGAAAATGAAACGGATTTTAATTTTACATACTGGCGGAACGATCTCAATGAGTCAAGATGCTGATGGCGCAGTGCGGCCAGATAAAAAAAATCCATTATTGGCGGCTGGACAAGAACTACGTCTACCAGCTGGGATCGAACTAATCGTGGAAGATTTCTCAAATCTTCCTTCTCCCCACATTACCGTTGAAACAATGTTTGAGCTAAAAGATCGAATCAAGGAAGCGAAACAAGAAGGTCTGGACAGTGTCGTCATCACTCATGGGACAGATACACTAGAAGAAACTGCTTATTTTCTCGAAATGACGATCGGTGATTTGATGCCAATCATTTTAACCGGAGCAATGCGTTCTATCAATGAACTGGGCAGCGATGGTCTCTACAATTTTGAGTGTGCGATCCGTGTAGCAGCTTCAGAAAATGCGATTGGTAAAGGCGTTCTTGTTGTAATGAACGATGAGGTCCATAGTGCTCGTTATGTAACGAAAACCCATACGACCAACGTAGCAACTTTCCGAACACCGACCTTGGGACCTATCGGTTTAGTCACAAAATCAAAAATTCTTTTCAAACAAGAATTACCTGAGACGACTCGTTATGATATTGATAGTTTCGATGCCATGATCCCTATCATTAAAGTTTTTGCTGGAATGCAGGGGGATTTCTTCAAAATCTTAGATCACGCGATTACAGTCGATGGTCTCGTAGTTGAAGCGTTAGGGGCAGGTAACTTGCCACCGCAAACTTTACCACCCTTTTATCATTTGCTGGAAAAAGGATTGCCTATTGTTTTAGTTTCTCGGTGTTTTAACGGAATTGCAGAACCCGTTTATGACTATCACGGTGGTGGTGTAGAATTAGCACAACATGGTGTCATTTTCTGTAACGGAATCAATAGTCAGAAAGCTCGTTTGAAATTGTTAATTGCTTTAAACGCTCACTTATCTAAAGAAGAGTTAAAACAATTTATGGAAGAATAAACTCCCTAATTGCATAAAAAAAAGAAGTTAAATCGATGATTCGATTTAACTTCTTTTTTTCCATAAAATATTCGCTTCGCAGGCAAGCTGGTCACCTAATCGAATTTCATGTCGTGTTTTAGTTTCTTCAGCTTCAATGACTTCATAAAAACTTTCGATATCATTGCCATATAATACCTCTTTATCAAACTTCACATTTACATAAGTTGGTTCATGGGCTGTCATAAAATCATAGCCCAACACATCAATCAGCCAATTAAAATACATCGCATTATTAACATGATGATTACTGTCAAGGTCGTAATAGCGAACATGATACAGTTGTTTCTGATCAGCTTCAACTTTCTCGATCTTCGGCCAACGACGGATCTTTTTAACTTGAGGGGATTCATAGGGTGCCATCAATTCTGCATCTACACTACTCATTTTTCGATTTTCAATGTCCATTAGAACAAACGACATGTCAATCTGCAATAATTCTGTATCTTCTGAATCATACACCCAGTAGCTTCGATAGCAGAAATAACGATTGAACTCTGTAGGTTCAGTCACAATTCTAATCTGTTCACCAACCTGCGGCAATCGATTAATTGTTACCTCAGTTTGTGTAATAACCCAAGTAATACCTAAAGTATTTATATAATCTGTTCCTCTTTCCAACTCATCACTTTGGTCTGATGAAGCTTTAATAGCTACGCTCAGCAAAGCGGGAAACGTCATATTTTGGTTAATATCGCATTCATAATAAGCGACTTCATGGTTAATGGTGTATCTTTTTCCCAATTATTTTCCTCCTAAAGCTAAGACTCGATCTACCGCATCTCCGTAGCTTTCACCAAAAATATTCAGGTGAACAAGCAAATAATAGAATTGATAGACGGTCAAACGTTCTTCCCAACCTTCACGCATGGGTGAAATTTCTTGATAACAATTGATAAACTCGTGACGAAAGCCACCAAATAGCTGTGACATTGCAAGATCCATTTCTCGATGACCATAAGAAACTGCAGGATCTACAAACACAGGCTGTCCTTTCGTATCGAAAAAAGTATTGCCACTCCAAAAATCACCATGTAGTAAAGTTGGTTCAAAAGACATTGTACCCCATTTTTGATAAACCCACTCTTTAAATAACTGATAATTTTTTTCTCGCTTTACTGTCCAATGGTTTCTTCCGTTAGCAATTTTGATTTGTACTTCTAACCGATTAGTGAAATAGAAATCCCACCAGTCATCTGAACGCGTGTTAATTTGGGGTAGTAAGCCCATAAAATTATTTCTTTTATAGCCAAATTTGATTGCTTTAATATCATGAAGTTTACTGAGCTCACGTGCTAAATCCTTTTGATCGCCTTCTCCCGGTTCAATCCATTCCATCAAAAGATAGGCAGCTTCTGCAAAACTACCATGTTGATATACTTTAGGGACACGTACTACGTTTCCTAACTCGGTTAACCCATCAACTTCTGCTTGAAAAAAATCCCCTGACATTTTGGGATGATATTTTAGAAAATAACTTTGGGTTCCATCAGTTACTCGATAAGCTTGATTAATGTCTCCCCCGCCAATAGGTATGGCTTTTAATTGCAGTTTAAGATACTTCAGCAATTCATCCATTATTACCAGCTCCTTACACCAAATAGATTTTTTGCAGATCATAGATTTCGTGTGTTGATAGACCGATTCCTTCGTGAATAAATTGTTCCACAGTTCCATAATTTTCTTTGATTTGCTCAAAACTAGTTTGTAAGTATACTTCTTTTGCCGACATCATATCTTCAATCCCGTGTAAAGCTTCCGTAGGTACACCTGCGAGCTCTGCTTTTTTATACATCTCTTTTATCACTTTTTTTAAATAACGATTTGTGGCCATATAATCTTCTACAATCGTCTCACTATTCACACCCAGGCAATCCAATAAAAGTATTGCCGCAAATCCTGTACGATCTTTTCCAGCCGTACAATGAAATAGTAAACTTTCATTTTCTTTGTCATTCGTTAATACTAAATCGAAAAATTTACGGTATTGTCCGCGAATATGTTTATTAATTACAAAGTGCTTGTATACTTCAACCATCTGTTGAAGCGCATTTTCTCCTTCTTGCATTCTCTGCATCATTTTTTTCGGAGAAGCTGATGCCGTCTCTGTTTCTTTAAGCGGAAAAATTGGCAAGAAAATATTCGTTGCTTCTGGTATCTCTTGATCAGGTTGGGCGGTGCGTTCTTCAAGTGAACGAAAATCGACAACTTTTTTGATTCCGTATTCATTTAAATAATTTTTATCCTGTGTATCCAAGTGATTGATACTCGCAGAACGAATCAACTTGTGCGAGGCAACTTTTCGCCCATCCTTTGTTTCATAACCTCCTAATTCTCGCATGTTCTCAGCATGTCGAACAGCTAAATGTTTAGACATCCAACCAACCTCCTTTTTGCTAAAAGTATAGCACAACAAAATAGAAAACGCTTTTCCAAGTAGAAATATCCAATTATCAAGAATAAAAAAAGACTTGAAACAAACACTAAAATGCTTCAAGTCTTTTTATATTAAGCTAATGCTCCCATTGGATCCCAAGGTGCTAGAACTATTGGTTCTGCTTCAAAAGCAGCTAATTGTTCTTGCGTCAAAAATTCTTTTCGAACAACGATTTGATACGTAAATTCATCCATCCATTCGTCGCTCATTACAAAGAAACCTTTTTCGCCGACTTTCTCGCCCCAACTGTTTTCCACTTTCCATTTTTTCGCTTGATCATTGATGATATCAACGCCTGTTAAAACCATTGCGTGCGTCATCATGCTTTCACCGTAATCCAAACGTTCTGCTTTCGTCATTGTTAAATCCACATCAAACAAATCGTCTACGTCATAGGCATCCAAAGCCATAATACCGCTATCACGTGTAGAAGACTGTCCCACATCGCAGCCAAACCACACAGACTCTCCTTGTTCTAACTGATGAATTGCCAAATCCTTAAATTCTTCCATTTCAAGATTTAGATATTTCACCTGTTTTCCACCAACAACGTTTCCTAGCATATCAACAGTGTAGGATTTCATAAACGGCTTATCTTCAGTAGGTGCATTAATAATGCTGACGTAATTGTCTAAATCAACACCAATATAGTCATCATAAAACTGTTGAGGAGTTAATCCTTGTTCTAAATGATAATTCTTTTCTTCATCGCAGTACTCAAAATCAAACGTTTCTGGCGGTGTACCTAATGATATTGCTAAAAGATTATAAACCTCTTGCAACATTGCCTCACGATTCGCTTGGATTTCTTCTTCAGTTGCATCCTCTGCCACCATTTGACGCAACAAGACTGCGTGTTTGCGTAATAACTTATTTAAATAATTATTTAAATCACGCGAATTTGAGCTATTGCTGCTTTCTGGCATAACACTTTTAGGTACGACACCATATTTTTTAAAAAGTGAAACAACCATATCCCACTGTCCACCATCTTGTTGTGGTGTTTGTAATAAAAAGGCAACCTCACGACTTGTTACTGCTTGTTCTGCTGTATTTAAAATATTTTCATAAAAATAATTTGCTTTTTCATATTTATCCCAAAAGAAGGTATAGTTTTGGGAAAGCTCGAAATCCTTAAGCTGAAATGTAGTCAATAATTTATGACGAAACGTATTTAAAGCAGCAAACATCCAGCAACGCCCTGATTGCTTTTGATTCGCTACTTTTCCAGTTGCAAGATCAATCGAAAAAACAGGTGTATTTTCAACATGTGTCTGTATGTTTTCTGCCGAAGCACGAATCCCATTTTTTACTACGCTTCGCTGTAGAGCAGTTTGTTTAGAGTTTTTTTCAAAAGCTTTGCGAAAAGCTTGAGTTCGTTCATTCGTAATTTTTGACATAAAAAAACGCCTCCTTGCCCTTATTTTACGCTTAATAAGGCAAAGAGACAATTAGTTTACAAACTCGGTTGCAAAACTTGCTTTCCTTTTTCAATCCATTGCCCCACTCGCTTGCTTGATAACAATACCGTTAACAGCATGCTACCAATAAATAAAAGAAGTAGCTCTAGCGAATTGATTTCAAAATCAACATCTAATGCACGTAATCCTTTGACTAAAAAACCATGGAGCAGATAAACAGTTAATGTATTTTTCCCCCAGTTAGAGAAAAAACGACGTTCTTTCGGGACTAACATTAAAAAGGCAATGATTCCAATCAACCCTGCTGCAAAAAACATCAAGCGTTGAGGACCACCTAATAACGGATTACTCAAATAATCTTCATAGGGTTTGGAACCAAATACCCAATATTTATTAATCAAATCGTTTCCTTGGATAAATAGAAACAAGCTTACGAATAGAACAAGAGCTACCCATTTTTGAGGAAAATTTTTCAGCTTTTCTATCCAACTTTTTGGGATCACGTATCCCACCATAAAATACGGGAAAAAAGTTAATGTTCGTTGTATAGCCAAATATCGATCAAAAATTGGAAAATACCCAACTAATACTGCAATAACGATACTGCCTATTAACACCTGTTTAACAGAAAAACGTTTCGTTAAATGTAATAAAAGATTCCAACAGAATAAACTCAATAAAAACCAAAGGGACCATTGAGGAATACCTAAGTCTAAACTGAATGAATCTTGTAACCCTATCATTGTGTAATAGCCAGAATATAAGAGTTGAAAAAAAATGTAAGGAAGCAGTAATTTTTTTACCAAACTCACTATCGGCTTGGGACCGCTTTTAGCAAAATAACCTGAAATCAATATGAAAGCCGGCATATGAAAGGTGAAAATAAAATAATACAAATCATCATATAGAGGATGATCATTTACAAACGGTTGTAGAAAATGGCCGAATACAACTAAGATCATTAAAAATAATTTTGCGTTGTCAAAATAGGCATCGCGTTTTTCCATCATACCCCTCCTCATTCTTAGTATAACGAGGATTTTTCCACGCATCAAAGGTATTGCAACAGTTTTAAAAAAAGGTCATTCTTTCCTCAAAAACTCCCTCACATCTAACGAATTTTTTCATAAAAAATTCAATTTTTAGGTGTAAAAAAATAGAGACAATCAAATGATCGTCTCTAAAAACTCCGGCAGTAGGACTCGAACCTACGACATCATGATTAACAGTCATGCGCTACTACCAACTGAGCTATGCCGGAAGAATACTTTACTATAATATCAATTTTTATTTCATCATGCAATCATAAATTTTCAGCAATTGCTATTAATCAAAATGAAACTTAAGGAACCAATATTATTTAACAATTACAAATAGAATTAGGAGATATATTATGCCAAGACGAACTCATAGAAAAAAGAAAAATTATAAATTGAAAGTCGGGTTCTGTGTCCTCCTAGTACTACTTTTAGTATTGAGTGGCATCTACATTGAGCATATACGTGGTGAATACACTATTGTAGGAAAGGAGAGAAAGACGGTAAGTACCAAATTACCACAAACAGAGATTGTTTTGAAAACGAATCAAACTATAGAACCTAAAAATGCTCTATCTGCCGGGATTGAACAGACTTTAGTTGAAAAGAAATTCAGCGGGACTGTTTTGGTCTTTCATCATGGTCAAATAATTTTGAACAAAGCTTATGGCTGGAAAGATCAATCAAAAAGAATTCAAAATACCGTTCATACACAATATTGTATTGGTTCGGTTCAAAAAGGACAAACAGCTTATTTAATTATGCGGGCAATTAAATCTGGCAAACTATTTTTAGATGAAAAACTTAGTGATTTTTTCCCACAAATTCCAAATAGTAAGAATATTTCCATCAAAGATATGTTGAACATGAGCTCTGGTTTACGAATCGACGAAAAAAAAATTAGTTCTCTAAATACTACGGATGAGAAAGAAATATTGGCACAAACGATTCGTCAAACCACAGTGGTTCCAAGTGCTAGCTATTCTTACCAACCAGTCAACTATGTTCTACTAGCTGGCATCTTAGAAAAAATTTATCCCACAGATTATAATTCTTTATTTGATAAGGAAATTAAAGATGCAATGAAATTAAAAGAAACCAGTTTTTATTCTGAGACAAACATGGCACAGGCACTTTCCTACTCACAAAGCACCGCCGGCCCTGTTTATGCACCGACAACAGCTTCTTCTTATGCAGATGAATTAGGAACAGGAAATGTTTTTATGTCTGCAAAGGATTTATACAGTTACTTCCAAGCGCTCTTCAATGAACAGTTTCTGACTTCTCAAGATCGAAATGAGTTGTGGCATACTTACCCAGGTGAAAAATATGCTAGTGGGCTCTATACTATGACAAATAGTTATCACACTCGTGGTGTTAAAGCTCGTTTTGAAGCTGTTGCTGATTTTTCAAAAGACGGGCAGAATGGAATTATCTTACTTTCGAATGTCTGGAATCAACCGAAGGGGTATAATAATTTCGCTACTCAATTATATAAAAAAATCGTCGCTGTCTCTTAGCGACGACTCTTTTATAAATAATTACCTCGGGGTTCTTTTGAATAGAGTTTTTTTACTCTAGCAGTTGACAAATAACCTTTACTTCGCTATTCTATATCTTGTGTTAAATAACTATGCCGCCTTAGCTCAGCTGGTAGAGCACCACCATGGTAAGGTGGGGGTCGCCGGTTCAAGCCCGGCAGGTGGCTTCCTAAGAACGTTGAAATATCAACGTTCTTTTTTTGTGCCTTCACTCCCTTTCAATGCTGCCACGTAAAATGAAACAAATGAAAGACCTAACAATATTCCTCCAAGGATATCTGATATCCAATGAACCCCTGAAAGCACTCTCCCTACAACCATTATAAACACTCCAAGGATACATAGATAAGAAAGAACTCGTTTTAGTTTCGAACCTTCGTTCCAGATGTAGAAGGTTGAAAGTAATACTACGATTGTAAGAAAAGTATGACTTGAGGGATAAGAGGCTTCTAATTGCTGATCGACTAAAATAGGACGCGAATTGATAATTACTTTTTCAAAAAAGAGATACGCAACTGCGGAAACAACATAAAGGAAACCCAAATACACAATTTTCTTATCAACCAGTGATATTTTTTTACGCTTATACCATTGTTGAAGACCACACAATAGAAAATATCCGATGATCGCTAATAGTGACATTTCTCCTATTTCCGTTACTTGATACCAAAATGAGCTCGCTCCAATCATATTTTGAAAATATTGATTCATTGTGGCAACCCCCACCTCGGAATGCTGAGGACCTATCTTTTGTACGTCAACTACTGTCAAACTAAACGTATATAAAACAAAAAGTATCAAAATTATCTATGTGCAAAAAGAATCGCATCGTCACTCGCATGTGCCGATGCGTATCATTATTTATTTAATAGGGTTACTCCCTTAATAGCAAGGATCATTAATAAGTAAATGGAGGGATAAGGATGTCTTGTCAAAATAAAAAATGAGGTGCAAATTACCGTCAAAATCAAAGAAATCTTTACCAAAAATGACTGTTCTCTATTTGCGTAAAGTATCTCGAAAATCCCTAACAGCATTGTTAAAATAACGACTATCGATAGAATTAGCTTTAGCCATATCGTTTCGGGATTTAGCTGCCATAGGGAAACAAACACAATATGTTTTTCTTGGGCTTGTCCGAAAATAGGTAATAAAATCAATAAGCCCACTAGACAATCTAGGCTCCCCAGTAACAAATGGTGGAATTTTTGTGTCTGCTTTTTCTTGTCATTTTCCGCAATCGAAATTAACTCACTATTAGAAAGCAGTTCATCAATAGATACATCAAAAACCTTAGAAAGCGCCTTTAGTGACTCTATACTAGGAAATCCTCTTCCCGATTCCCATTTAGAAATTGCTGTTCTCGAAATAAAAAGCTTTTCAGCTAATTCATCTTGTGTCCACTTTTTATTTTGACGTAATTGTTTTAACTTCTCGCTAAAGTCCACTTTTACCCTCCTATCCTAATTAACATTCTTGTACAAATATTACCATAGTAGAGAATTCGATTTAAAGCCAAAAAAGGACCAGAAGATTTCTGGTCCAATCTGAATGATTAAGTTTTAAATTATTCATCTTCCTCATCGTCATTACTAATTCGTTCATTGACATGACAGATATTATTCACAGCTGAATCAACTAAGGCCATCTCTGTACCGATTAATTCACTATTGATGAAATCAATCACCATTGGCATATTCATCCCTGCATACAGTTCAATTGACTGCCCTTCTAAAATCATGCGGGAAACTACATTACAAGGTGTCCCTCCCATTAAATCTGCCAATACGACAAATTCATCCAAACCAGCTACTTTTTTTTCAAATTTTTCACGAAAATCCTCAGCCGATTCTGAAGGGAGCAGTCCTACAGTATGAATATTTTCCTGAGGCCCCATGATCATTTCTGTACTCTTTTTTAATTCTTCACAAAATAGCCCATGACTAATTAAAACTAACTGTTTACCCATTGAGTCCCTCCTTGCTTCTTTCTCTTTTAACTTATTTTGAAATGACACCTAATGCAGACAAAGCCACACAAACAACTAATACAATGAAGATTGCCTTAGTAGATGTCATATTCTTTTTCCCTAACATCCAATAAACACCACCAACAATACCTGCTGGTAATAAACGTGGCAAGATCATATCTAAGTTATTTTGCATATTCAATGTTACATCACCGATACTAGGCGCCCATGAGAATTTTACATTGATCATTGTTGCAACCAATGCCCCCACCATGAAAACCCCGAGTAATGTTGCGGCATCCGTTAATGCAGTCAATCGATGCTGCATGGTTGTTACTAAAGAAATTCCTTCGCGATAAGCAAATTCCAACTGTTTCCAACGGAAAACCATAACTGCAATTTGAGCAATAATCCAAATAAATATTCCTGTAGGATTTCCATTAATCGCCATATTCGCTGCTAATGCTCCGAAAATCGTTGGAATCAGTGCTGCAAAAATAGAATCTCCAATCGCTGCAAATGGACCCATTAAACCGGCTTTAAGCCCTGAAACTGTCTCTTTCCCACCGATACCTTCTTTCTCTTCAATGGCTAAATCAATACCAGTGATAATCGTATTAAAGAAATTAGACGTATTGAAGAATTGTGTATGGGTTTTCATAACTTCCTTCAATTCTGGTGTATCGTCACCATAAATCTTACGTAATTGAGGTAAAATAGTGTAAAGGTAGCCAGAGCCTTGCATCCGTTCATAGTTCCAGCCTAATTGGAAAGTAAACAAGCTTCTGCGATTGATTTGCTTAAAATCTTCCTTCGTCAATTTATAATTAGATTTCGTCATCTTCAATCTCTCCTTCATCTGAATCATCGGAACTGCTATCTTTTTTCACCATTGGTCCGGATGGTATCATTTGACCATTCTTATAACTTATTGCTGCTAAAGCAAAACCAATTAACGCAACAGCTAACATTGGTAACGAATTGAAGATACCGTCGAAGTTTTTCACGACACTAGCAACACCTGTACCTAATACTTGCATATTTGTAAAGACCGTTCCTAACAATGCAGTTAAAGTAAATCCTAGAATCAAATAAGGAAAATGTTTTTTGACTGGTAAATAACGTAGTAAAATTGCAAACCCGACAGCAGGTAAAACAGCTCCAGCAACAGATAAACCGTCACCTAACCATTTCAAATCGCCATTTAGAACAGCCACCACTTTTTCGACTAAGCCGCCACCAAAAGCTAATGCTAAAAATACTGGAATCATTCGAGACAACGACCAAGGCAGTGCGCCCATTAAGAAATTACGTTCAATTCCTTTATAATTCATATCATCTACTAATTTATCAATACGATGTGCAAAATAAGTATTGGCAAAACGAGCTAAGATGTCCAACTGAATCATAAGACTAGCTACTGGTACTGCAATAGCCGCGATGGCCTGTTCTGGGTTCATACCTAAAGCAACTGAAAAAGCTGTTGCTAAGATCGTTCCGGAGTTCGCATCAATTTTTGATGCACCGCCAAATGTTCCAACACCTAAAACGGTCAACTGCATACTACCACCAATAATAAGTCCAGCTTTTAGGTCCCCCATCACCAGGCCTGCGAACAGTCCAGCAAAAACAGGAGCACTTAATGAAGAATATATTTGTAACTCATCTAAAATTTGATACCCAGCATACAATGATAATAATAAGATCTGCCACCATAAGATATCCATTTTTTCCCCTCCTATTTAGCTAAAAGACTCATAAAGTCTTCTGCTTTATCACTTGGCACCATTTGAGCAATTAAACGGATACCTTTGTTGTTCAATTCTTTAAACACTTCAACATCCTGATCAACAACATTGATCGATTTTGTGATAGATCGAGTCTCATCAGATTGTGACATATTCCCGACATTTATTTCTTCGATCGGTACACCCAGTTCGACCATTTTTAATAATCGGTCTGGTTTACGCACAATAATAAATAAACGCTGAGAATCATATTTTCCAGCTAAGATATTATGAGCGGCCTTTTCAATTGGCAAAACACTAAGTCTTACTCCTGCGGGCGTTGCTAATTTCAATCCACTTTTTTCAATATCATTTTGTGCGACCTCATCATCAACGACCATAATCCGCGAAATATTCAATTTCGTTGTCCATAAATTTGCCACTTGTCCATGAATCAAGCGTCCATCAATTCTTACTCCAATAATGCTCATGTTTATCCCTCTTTCATTTCTTTATATAGTGGTTCTTTTATTAACTGAATTTGCGGCTGAAAAGTGCCTTCTGTTTCAAAGATAACGATTTCATTTGTTCCTTCATTTAATAAATCGCTAGGAACATAAAGTGAAAGTGTCGGTCCTACTTCCCAAAAACGTCCAATATTCGTTTGATTAACAAAAACAATTCCTTTACCGAACTTCGATAAATCGATAAAGCAGTCTCTCACTTCACTCAAGTTAAATTCATAACGATAAAAACTAGGCTGATTGGGTTGCCATTCTTTTGAATAATCGACCTTTTTACAATTCTCTAGCGATAAGCAATAGTGTTGCCAGTTAGTAATAAAATGAAGATCTGCCATCACCCCAGTACGGATCCCTTTTCTTTGCGTGTCTGCAAATAGTTTATGCCCGTAATTGACTCGCCCCATATTTTCGATTAAGACATCAATTTGATTGTCATTTTGTGGCAAAGAAACTTTAACGTCATCGCCTATTTCTGTTTGATATTGTGTTGCTTGAAGCTTTTGATTAACAAATAGCTGACTACGATCACGACCATCGATTATTCTCAAACGTTCTTCTTCCGCATCCTTTTCTATGGTTGTTCGATAAAGAAGATAGCCTGTATTTTGACCTAATTCCTCCATTGTTTTAGGATACTTGGCATGAATTGGTTCACTAATAGTATCTAAAGTAGCGAAAAGGCTGACTTTATTAGTTAATGGAATATTTTTAATTTCCAAAGATGGCTTGACTAAAGGCGCCATTTGTTGAATATCAGGATAATTGTCATGGATCATTTTTTGCAGCGCATAATACTTCTCTGTTGGATTTCCTTGTTCGTTCAAAGGAGCGCCATAATCGTAAGAAGTAATCTGTGGTAAATCAATTACTCCTCGAGCAGAACAACCATTCATAAAACCAAAATTTGTTCCCCCGTGGAACATATACAAATTGATACTCCCTTGATCTAATACCTCTCTCACTGCCTCAGCTAATTCATGCGGATCACGTTGAATGATCGGTTCCTTCCAACGATTAAACCAACCATCCCAGAATTCCATACACATTAATGGCCACTTCTTATCATGCTCATCAAAGAATTTTTGCATTGAGTCAAAATTCTCTTTTGCTTTTGACCCAAAGTTTCCAGTAACTAGAATATCCTCATCAATCATACTTCCAGCTCTTAATGTAGCACGCCAAGGACCATCTGACGTAAAGAATGGAACCGTAATCCCACGCTCACACATTAAATTGTGAATAGAGCGTAAGTAGTCCTTATCTTCTCCGTACGAGCCATACTCATTTTCGATTTGAACCATTAATATATTTCCACCATTCGAAAGCTGATGGGGAACAATTTTTTTCATTAATACGTCATAGTAGTCAGCGACATGATTTGAATAGACAACTTCATTAGAGCGAATACGTGTCGATTCATTCAAAAGCCATGCTGGAAAGCCACCGAATTCCCATTCTGCACAAATATATGGGGACGGCCGAACAATCGCATACAACCCTAATTCTTGAGCAGTCAGCAAAAATTTTTCTAAATCTAAAATCCCATCAAAATGATACTCGCCCTTTCTAGGCTCATGTAGATTCCAAGGTACGTATGTTTCTACGGTATTGAAACCTAAAGCTTTCAAGTTATAAAGCGAATGATACCAATCTGTGGGAGCCACTCGGAAATAATGAATTGCTCCAGATAGTATTTTAAATGGCCTCCCATTCAAAAGAAAATCTTCTTTAATCTCAAAAGTATTCAAATGCTCACTCCTTTTTGAAAGCGTTTTTAATATATTAATATATTAAATTATTCAAAATAAAAAGTCAAATGGTTTTTATTTTCTCATGATGTGTTAAAATCTACCCATAGAAGGATTTTTAGATTCTCTAATGGAATTTTTAGTCCCTATTCATTTTTTTTGGAGGAATCATATGGCAATCCCAAAATACCAACTGATAAAAGATGAACTTAAACAGCAAATTATTTCTGGTAAATTTGAAAACGGCGATAAATTTTATACTGAAGCAGAGTTAGTAGAAATGTTTAAAGTTAGTTCAATCACTGTCATTCGTGCTCTAAATGATTTAGTTAAAGACGGTTTTATTGTTCGGCAACAAGGTAGAGGTTCGTTTGTTTCAAGAGCCAGAAAAGGAAAATTGGTTGAGTTTTCCGATATTGAATTATTCCCTATTAGCCATGACCAAGTGCAAGTCTTATCCATTAATCGCGACAATAATCCTGACATTTTGAGTAAATTAGAGCTGCATGATAATGCCTTTTATTACTGTATTGAACGACTACGCACAACCGAGAATATCCCCTACATGTATCATCGAACTTATCTACCAGAACAGTATGTTAACTCGAATTATCAAGAGATGAGCTACTACAATTCGATTTATCAACGCTTCAAATTGGATTACAATATTCATATGAATGAAGAAGATTTCACTGAGACCAATGAAATCAAATTTCCTACTCCAACCAAAGAAGCAGAAAAATTACAAATTCCGACTAAAGAACCAACTGTTTTACAAATTAGGGTAACCAAGCGAAAAGATACACAACAAATACTCGAGTATGTTGAGACCTATAAAAAATGGAATTTCTATAAAATAGAATTGGTTTCTAACCATACTTAATCATTGATCGAGCTGCTGCTCGATCTTTTTTACGTTGATTTCTTTGAAATGTTTCTTAACATTCTCTGGATTCACATGACCCGTCATTTTTTCTTGCGCATTGGCCATTCCTGTTGCCATACACAACTTCAATAAATCTACCGTTTTCATCCCTCGGGACAATCCATAGGCAAAACCTGCGATTGTCGCATCGCCTGAGCCAACAGGATTCACAACATTGATGCTCGGGATCGTTACATGGTAAAAAATATCCTTGTGTTTAGCAATCGCTCCGGCTTTTCCTAAAGAGATTAGAAGCCACTCAATACCGTCAAATAAAGGCTGGGAAAGTGCTTTTTGAATTTCTTCTGATCGATTCAAAGAAAAATTTTTTTCCAATAGTGCTTCTAATTCTTCTAAATTAGGTTTGATTAAATAAGGTTTCTCTTGCCCAGTTATTACCTGCCTTAAATTCTCACCAGATGTATCAACTAATACTTTTACGCCCTCGTTTTGAGCTACACGAACTAATGTTGAGTAAAAATCCTGCGGTAATCCATTTGCTAGGCTTCCTGAAATAGTCACAATGTTCGCTTTTTTTATCAGCTCTTTAAATTTTTCAACAAATGTATTTTGTTCTTCTTTGGTAACAGTCGGTCCGGATTCTAAAATTTCGGTCTGATTGCCCTCATGCAAAATGGCGATTGAATCCCGACTCTCTTCCTTAATAGAAGTAAAATCCTGTTTAATTCCAACTTTTTTTAATTCCTCCGAAATATAAGCGCCGTGAAACCCGCCCAGAATCCCAGTAGCAAGAACGTCACCGTCTAAATCATGAACTACCCGAGTTACATTAAGTCCCTTTCCACCGGCTGTCTTAGCTACCTGATTCGTCCGATTTACAGTATTGATTTTTAAAGTTTCCAATGGATAGGAGATATCGATTGAAGGATTCATCGTTACTGTTACTATCACTATATCCCTCCTATTTCGAAACAGTTTCTTCGATTACTCGCACTTTTTCATGCCAAGAGGTCGCTGTTTGTGCCAATACCTCGTTTAAACTCTCAATATTTTTCCGGCCTTCATTCGCAAGCCATTCTTGCGTCGCACTTTCTCCAGATTCCACAAAAGGCTTCACCCCGTTTTTCCAAGTAGCCCGTCCACATAACACCCCATTAAAGGTTGAACCTGCCTCCTTAGCAAAAAACAACGTTTGTTGGAATAGTTCTGATGAAACGCCTGCGCTTAAGAAAATGAACGGCAACTCTGTAGCGTTACTTTGTTCTAAAAAGTATTGCGCTGCCTCTTCTTTCGAATACGCTGTTTCACCAGTGGTAAAGCCTTCTACAAAGTTCATATTGACGGGGACTTCAACTTTCAGTACATCCACTTTATATTGTTCTTTAGAGAATTCTTTCATCATCTCATTTACTTTGTGAGGTTTTATTTTCGCATATTCAATGGAATTGCTATCGATATTTTGTGCATCATACGAAACCAGCTCTAAATAAAAAGGCATATCTTCTTCTGCGCATTCGCTGCCTAATCGTTCAATAAAAACGTGTTTTTGATGATTAATTTCTGGATCCTCATCCACGTCATAGTAAAGCAAGAACTTAATGGCATCAGCACCTTGCTCTTTTAAACGTAGAACGGACCAGTCTGCCAATAAATCTGGTAGACGTCCTGGAGTCGACGCATCATATCCTGTTTTTTCGTAAGCCAACAATAGTCCCGCTTCTTCGTGTCGTGCCCTTGCAGCAGGTAAGCCATACTCAGGATCTAACAAGATCGAGGAGGCATAAGGGGTTAACTCTTTAGAAACTAACTCCTTAAAGTGTTCTATAGCTTTCTCTGTTGGTTCTACCCCTAATGCCAAAATCATTTTCTTTAGTGCGCCGCGTTGATCAATAGCCAAGGCACTGATAACACCCTCTTTAGTAGATAAGCGATCCATCGCTGCTTTTTTTTCTGCCGTTAATGTTAGCATCTTCTTTCCTCCTAGTGGATACTTTTACTTATACTCATGAATCATTACACCTTTTACCACCCGATTAACTGTTCCAGTTGGAGATGGAGTGTCCGGTGTATTCGCAACTTTAATCGATGTTAATAGAGCCACTGTTTGAGCTGCCATCACATATGCTAGAGCTAAATAACCGTCTGGCAGTAATTGTGCGTCTGATGTGAATTCAAATTTTTCACCAGAGAAATTCCGTTCGCCTGGTTGTGTAAGAGCAAAAACACCAGAAACAATAGCATCTTCACGAACTTCTTCTAAAACATCCAGATCGTATTCTCGTGTGTAAGGATCATTGTTAATAAAACCAAACATGATCGTTTTTTCATTGATAAATGATTTTGGACCGTGACGGAACCCCATAGATGAATCAAAGACCGTAGCAATTTTTCCAGCAGTCAACTCTAAAATCTTTAATTGTGCTTCTCGTGTCAATCCAGCTAAACTACCGGAACCAACGTAAACAATCCGTTCAAAATCAAGCTCAACAATTTTTTCAATCTCACCTTCACGAGCAATAATTTCTTTTCCTAAATGACTAAGTGTTGATACATATCTTTGTTTTTCTGATAAAGATGTTTGATCAAAAGTCAGTAATGTGCCAAGTGTCATGCAAGAGAAGCTGCCTGTCATCGCAAATCCAGCATCATTGGAACGCGTAGGCATTAAAAACAGGAAGCTATTATCCTCTTTCTTACTGTTCTGAGCCAATTGGCCTTCCTCTGCACAGGTAATAGACAAATGATAGATCGTATCAATCACTCGATTAGCTATTTCTACTGCCGCCAAACTTTCAGGGCTGTTCCCACTCCTAGCAAATGAGACTAGCAAGGTTGGTTCTTCCTTAATTAAGTATTCTTTTGGTTCAGCAACGATGTCTGTCGTACCAATGCTCTCAAAACTAAATGCCTTCACATCTCCGTGTTTTCGTAAATAAGGAACTACAGTATCACCTACATATTGTGATGTTCCTGCGCCAGTAAAGATCACACGTATTCGTTTACCGTTCGCTTTATTTTTAATATCTGCTAGAAATTTCTCTAGTTCTGGTCTTGCCTTTTTATAGAGCTCAACTGTCTCTGACCATAATTCTGGTTGTTGACGAATCTCACGTGTTGTAATCTCAGCACCTAATTGCTCTAATTTTTCTTTTTCTACTGTAAACATGCATCAACTCTCCTAACTATTCCGAATGTGGCGAATCTGATAATGAAACTGATCTGCACGAGCGACACTTAAGGTAAATTCAATGATCTCATTTTTCATGTTGTACGTTTGACGAGCCAAATGAAGAACAGGTGCCCCCTCTGGAATCATCAATTGTTTCGCATCATCTTTTGAAGCAATACTGGCATATAATTCTTCATCTGCAAGGCGAACCGTTTGATCAAAATCCTCTGAAAAAAGATCATACAAAGGCTTACTTCTCAAAAGCTGATCCGTTAATGATAGAAAGAATTTCACAGGTAAATAGGTATCCTCAATCATCAAGGGCTCGCGGTCCGCAATCCGTAAACGACTAAGTTTAAAAACAGACTCTCCCAATGAAAGATTGAGATGCTGTGAAATAAATTTGTCTGCTTCAACCTTTTCAAAAGATAGAATTCTAGTTTCCGGATTTCTTCCGAGACTCTTCATCTGCTCAGTAAAACTGTATGCCGCTGCTAAATCTGCAGCTTCTTTCTTAATGTCTGAGACAAATGTACCTTTTCCATGACGTCGATAAATATATCCGGTACTTTCCAGTTCTTGCAGAGCTAAGCGAACCGTCGTCCGACTAACTCCATATTGAGCCGTCAATTCTCTTTCAGATGGGAGCTTATCATGTGGAATCATGCCTGTTTCCATCCGCTCCTTCAATAAATCGACAAGTTGGTGATACAAAGCTTTGTTTTTAAAAGAATTTTCCATGGTATTCTCCTTTTTTTACAACTGGTTATAACCACAAACCAATAGTAAAGTGGTTTTTTTATATTTGTCAACACAAAATAAACAAGAGCTACGAGCACCACACAACAAATACTGTTATTACAGCATTTATACATCTTATTTCTATGATTTATATTTTTGTTGAAAGACTACCTCTCTCACTTCTCTTACGAAATTAACAGTAAATCTAATACCAGTTGAGACTTTGGCTCAACAAATTTTCTCCAGGATTCATTTAGACAATAAAAAAAGTGCTAACACATTGGCTAGCACCGATAGAAAATTACTTATTAAAAAACTAAAACTGGCGTTCCTACTTCAAGTATCGGATACAATTTATCCATCTTTGTTGGCGGCGTGTTGATACAACCATGAGAACCACGATACAACCATAAATCACCGCCATAAGCGTACTGCCAATCAGAATCATGAATTCCCACACCTGTTTTATCAATTGGCATCCAATAGCGAACTGGACTGGCATATTTTGAACCATCCTCATTCAACCCTCTCAATACTTGATCTGTCGATTTACTCGTGACATAGTTCACCCCAGGCGGCGTAGGCGTCGAAGGTTTTCCACTAACAATATCGGTTTCAAATTGGAGTTGACCATCTTTGTAATACCACATATATTGATTTTGCAAATCAACTTCTACATATGTCTTGCCAATGCTTGTTTGAACATTAGGCACTTCACTCTCAACAATCGGTGTTCGGCTGAAATTCTTTCCTTTTAAAATCTGCTCACTTAACGCCGCAGCTTCTGCAGGAATATCAATCGACCAGCTATAGATACCTACAGGAACCGACACCTCCCCACGTCTTGTGCTGTTGAAAGGCGTTGGATTTTCTTTTGTGTTATATTCCGCATTCAATTTCGTCACAAAGGCAATGACATTCTCTTGATTTAGTAATATTTCTGCATTTTCATTCGTAGTTAACCAACTACGTAGTTCTTCTTTAGGAATAGAAACTTTTTTCCCATTTATCTCATAAGAGATATTTAATTTAGCCAATTGATTCATTTTACTTTTTAAATCTTTTAAGTTCTTGTCGTCTTTTGTCAAAATCGGTTGAGCATAATAGTCCTCCGCATTCACTAAGGATTTACCATTTTCCAAATTTTGGATAAGTGCCTTTTGAACCGCAACAACATCTATCGTGTCTCCTTGTTTTTCAGGAACAATCACAAAGTCTTCTTTCCCCCACTCAATCGTTGCATTTGTAGTGGGCGTTCTTGTTACATTTTTTTGAAGGATTTCCATTCCTAAACTTTCAACTAATTGATTGACACTCGATTGATCGTACCTGCTAGTTAGTTTATGTTGATTTCCAAGTATGCTGCTTATTCCCCAAGCAAATGGTGTTTGCTGCTGCTTAATACTCATTAGTGTATTCAAGTAATCCTCTTGCCAGCCAAGATCACTTCGTTTGATTTTCTTCCATAATTTATTATCAAGACGAATCGTAACTGGTGCTTCCGTTAATTCTGCATTAATTTTTTTATTCGCTTGATCTACAGTCAACCCACCTACGTTGATATTATTCACCTTAGTTTTCGGTAATAATCGCTCCGCATAATGGACACTTTTAAAAGAATAGAAGCTAACAAATATTAGTAAAACCAATAGACAAACAATAATGATCCTTTTCGTTTTTCTCTGAAAAACATCTTCCCCAAACCTTTTCAAAAAATATACCCTCACTTTTCTTCATTTAAATTGTTCTAACCAAAAGACAACTACCCCTGCTGTCTCAGACTGTTCAGTTTTTTGTTACCATCATATTCTACCAAAGAAATAACGTTGTATGTCTATAAAAATATGTTTTTTTCGTGAATAGCACCTATTTCTAAAAAAATAAGTGTGTTTTGAGAACACTTTTATCTAAATACACTAAAAAAATAGCTGTTAAGTAACTACCAACCATCAAGAAAATCTAATTTTCAATATACCTTCCGCACAAGTCGTTAAAAGTAACTCTCTAGCATTTCATAAAACAATTCGCCCCTATATTATGTATAAAAATAGTTATGTGAGAACTAATAGGTTAGTGGCCTCAAGGATGTCCATTGAATGAAAATAGCAAAATTAGAATTCTAATCCCGATTTTTCCTGATTCATCGCTTAATTAAGGAAATTATTTTAGGTTTTATTCTTCAATGTTTACCTTTTCTTAAGAAACAAACACTAATTTTCTCTATCCTATGCACAACATATCGCCAAATAATTTTCTGATTTTTTACAGTGAAGTTTCAACATTGCATTTTTAAGCAGCGCTTTCAAAACATCCCCATCCAAAACAGCTGTTATCTATCTTGCCCTAATGCTTTTTTCACTTATTCTTAAAAGAGTTTAAGTATTTCAAAAGCCCTAGTATTCCTCTCCTTTGTTACATTTGTACATTACATTGTAACGTATTGTCACGGGTTTATAACCCATGACATCAAGAAGGATGTTAAAGTATGTCTCGTAGTCGAAATGACTGTTTGAAATTTAAAAACTTTTTTGGAGGAATTTACATAATGAAATTTGGAAAAACTCTTGTACTTACGACTTTACTAACAGCTGGTGCAGTATTTGCACTAGGAACAAATGATGCGCACGCAGCTGAAAATTACACGGTTCAATCTGGTGACACATTATCAAAAATCTCAATAAAATTTGCTGGTGACAACAGCTTAGTTGATTCAATTGCAAAGGAAAACAAAATTTCTAATGTTGATATGATTTTTGAAGGACAAAATTTAACAATCGATACAGATGCTAAAGGCAACACAACTGTCACTCCTGTTCAAGAACAAGCAGCTCCTGCTCAATCAGAACAACCTGTTCAAGCAGCTCCTGTTCAAGAAACAGCACCCGTACAACAAGCTGCTGCTCCTACTTCTGAAGCATCAACCCCAGCAAGTACGAATGCTGCAAAAGAATGGATCGCTCAACGTGAATCTAGCGGGTCTTACACAGCAACAAATGGTCAATATATTGGACGTTACCAACTATCAGCTTCTTATCTAAATGGTGACTACTCAGCTGCGAACCAAGAACGTGTCGCTGATCAATATGTAACTTCTCGTTATGGTTCATGGGAAGGCGCGCAAGCATTTTGGCAAGCAAACGGCTGGTACTAAGCCGAAGTATAGATTAAAAACCCCTCTCATGAGGGGTTTTTTTATTCTACTTATTCTACATAAAAAAAGCTTCTCTAGCTGCATCAGGAATGTCTTCAACTTTTTCAACAATGATATCCGCTCCTGCTTCTACCAACTCCTTGCGGTCACCAAATCCATATAGAACACCAATACTTTTCAAATGATTTGCCTTTGCTCCTAAAATATCAAATTCTCGATCCCCGATCATTATCGTTGATTTATTTTCCAGCTCCTTTAGAGCGTAGGCAATCACCGCTTGTTTTTTGGAACGTTCCCCAGCTAAATCCGCACCGAAAATATGTGAAATATATTTTGACAAACCGGTTTCTCTAATTACCTGATTCGCAAAAACTTCTGGTTTTGATGTAGCGATTGCTAAATTGTATATGGTTGATAATTCAGTTAATAATTCAATAATGCCCGGATAAACAGCTAATTGCTTAATTCCTTTTTCCGAATAGTACTCACGATAAATCGCAATTGCCTCCTGTGACTCATTCTCTGTAAGATCGTATAGTTTGCTTAATGTTTCTGTTAACGGTGGTCCAATAAAGCTATGGAGTGTGGCTTCGTCAGGAATTACCAAACCTTTTTTTTCCAACATATAACGAACACTATTCACGATTCCTTCACTTGAATCAGTCAATGTCCCATCTAAATCAAACAAAACAGTTTTTTTCATCGTCTACCTCCTACTTCCATCCTACTGATTCCTTTGTAAAATATCAACCTAAGGCAATATTCTTGCTTTACAAAAGAAATCCGCCTATACTTACTTTTAGTAAGGATTAAGGAGGAATTAATTATGGACACACAAATTCGCGGATTACACCATGTTACAGCAATGACTTCAAGTGCCGAAAAAAATTATCGCTTTTTCACCGATATATTGGGTTTACGTATGATAAAAAAAACAGTTAATCAAGATGACATCGAGACGTATCATTTATATTTCACCGATGATACCGGAGCACCTGGGACTGACATGACGTTTTTTGACTTTCCACAAATTCCAAAAGGAACGAAAGGGACAAATAGTATTTCGAGAACTGGTTTTCGAGTACCTACAGATTCTTCATTAGACTACTGGCTACAACGGTTCACGAAACTAGGTGTTGCCCATAGTGAAGTAAAAGAGCGTTTTGGAAAAAAATATTTAGAATTTCAAGACTACGACGATCAACTATTCCAACTAGTTTCAGATGAACAAAACAAAGGTGTTTTAGGCGGAACCCCTTGGAAAAACTCAAATGTTCCTGCCGAACATGCCATCTTCGGCTTAGGTCCAACTATTGTTACCGTAGCTAAATTTGAACATTTAAAGCTTGTTTTAGAAAATTTACTTGGCTTTGCTGAGACAGCTTCAGAAGATAGCTTACATCAATTTGAAGTTGGTGAGGGAGGCAACGGCGCAACGATCATTGTCGATGATCAGCCAGATATGATTCCTGCTCAAGAAGGGTACGGCAACGTCCATCATTTAGCTTTGCGCGTTGCAGATGACGAAGCACTTCGCGATTGGATTGAAAAAATCAATGCTTTAGAATTTCCAAATTCAGGTTTTGTTGATCGTTTCTATTTCCAATCAGAATACTTTCTAGCAGCACCAAATGTTCTATTTGAATTAGCTACTGACGGACCTGGTTTCTTACAAGACGAGGATTATGAACATGCAGGTGAAATTTTATCTTTACCACCTCATCTTCAATCAAAACGTGAAGAAATTGAAGAATATGTTCGACCATTTGATACATCTGACGCCAATAAAAAAAGGCAATAGGGAGAACGCGATGATTTTCTATTCAGCCAGAGAACTAACTACGAAACAAAATTACAAATTCCTGACTGGCAGCATCATTCCACGTCCTATTGCATGGATTACAACAATGAATCAAGAGACAGATGTAATTAATGCTGCACCGTTCAGTTACTTCAACATTGTTGCTAAAGATTTGCCACTGGTCAGCCTTTCGATTAATCGGAAGAATAAACAAATGAAAGATACAGCCTACAATTTATTGAATCAACATGAAGGTGTCATTCATATTGTTAATGACACCATATTAACCGAAATGAATCAGTCCGCTGCTTCCTTAGCATCTGAAGAAAGTGAACTAAGCCATAACAATCTAACGCTGTTAACTAGTAAAGAAGTAACAGTACCTGCGATTAGTGAAGCGCCTATTCGTTTTGAAGTAAGGTTGCACCAATATCTTCCTGTTAAGAACAACAATGGGGACATTGTCAGCGACCTTTTTATTTTAGAAGTCTTAAACTATTATTTTGAAGAGAAAGTTTTCGACAAGGAAACAGAGTACATTGATCCAGAAAAATTGGCTCCTCTAGCACGTTTAGCTGGAAACTCATATAGTCACATCTCAGCAATTGTAGATGTGGATCGACCCAAATAAAAAGGAGCAGGCTCTTATTGAGCTTGCTCCTTTTTTTCACGTAAATCAATCATTTGTACATTTCCATCAATCATGCCACTAGGACCCTTCAGTTTAATCAATGACATACGAGGATCAAAAATCAAAGACATCTCATCTTCCAAATATAGTTTAGAATGCTCTTTGATACCAATATTTCCAATGTTGCTCTCAACATCTAATGTATAATCTGAATGATCTTGATCTTCATCTAAAAACAACAATCGAAAACTAATATTCAGCGCACAGCTACCAGCCTTGGAGTAGCGACCCACACCATCATCTAAATCTAAAACAATTCGACTATTTTGATATTCTTCAAGCCTTTTTACTAATTCCTCTGATACATTTATATACATAATTATCATCACCTCATATAAAGAATAGCACGATTATGATAATCCCTTAAATACTTTGCTCACACAAAAAAAGACAATTTCGAAAAATTGTCTTTAGAACTCCGGCAGTAGGACTCGAACCTACGACATCATGATTAACAGTCATGCGCTACTACCAACTGAGCTATGCCGGAATAAATTCAGCGTGGCGACGTCCTAATCTCACAAGGGGCAACCCCTCACTACAATCGGCGCTAA
>OBUQ01000057.1_pt1 | contig 159463 bp, 152 predicted proteins | sample 1494951 | NCBI WGS metagenome assembly OBUQ01 (sample SAMEA2579938, study PRJEB22360) | human gut metagenome | biome: human gut; feature: human-associated habitat; material: faeces | place: Denmark | collected 2008/2010
ATAGCCCCTAAGGGCGATTGAAGGAATGAAAGTTTCTTCAAAATATATATTACGAAGCAGGTGTAGCGATGAAGAGCAATCCATTAGAAGGTAGGAGCGCGAAAATTCTATTTGATTCAGGACTTCAATTTCGCATTGATTTTTTACAGGACAATCAATTGCGATGGACCTCTATCCGGCAGGAAGACGCCGGAGCAACAGATATTGAAACAATCCATGTCGAGCAATATCCAAGTGGTATTTTTTCCGTTGATTGGATAGAAGAGTCCGGCTTATGCGTTTCTTACACGATTGATACCTTGAATCATTACGTCAAAAGCTTTATGACTTTTCCGGATAGGGAGTACCGTGGGGGCAGGAGACCATTTACACATGAAGGGCCGTTTCATTTTATCAGTGAAGACGGGAAGCAAGATTCAAAAGGCCAATAGAACAAACAAGAAGCCAAAGAAAATTTTTTCTTTGGTTTTTCTTTTCATCTTAGGAACACTAAGTTTATTAAAAGAATTTTTCAGGCGGCAAGCTTACTAATGAATCGGAAATAATAACAACTTATTAGAAAGAACATTTAGGATAAAAAGAAAGCAGATCAGTTATTTTGAAATCTCCATGAGTGGAAGGATGGTAACCAAGGCAGTACGTTTGAAATGTCTTTTCCGCAAAAATATGGTAGCGTCGAATGAGAGAAAACCAAATAGCTGAAGGAGGCTCTTTATGCAGACAGTAATGTGGTTTCGACGTGATTTACGGATACAAGATAACAAAGCTTTGTATCATGCGATTCAGGATTTAACAGATACGGACGAGTTGGTTCTGTTATTTCAAGTCAACCCGAGCCAGTTTTTAGAAGATAGCAAAAACCATCAAGCTTTTTTTGCCAGCGTGAAGCAATTTAAGGAGACGATCGACCAAACAAGTCATCTTCACATTCAATTTGGCGATCCAGTTGAGCTGTTCAGAAAATTAAAGGAGACTGTACCAGATTGGAGGAGGGTCTACTTTAACGAGGATACGACAGGTTATGGTGCTATTCGCGACGCGGAAGCAAAGGCGTTCTTTAAACAAAACAACATCGAGTATTTTCGTTTTCAAGATCATTATCTGCATGGTGCTGGAGAAATAAAAAATCAGCAGGGAGAATACTACAAAGTTTTCACTCCCTATTACAACAAGTGGAAGGAACGTGTCAAGGAAACACCAGTTGTAGTATCATTCGAACCAGATTCAATTTACTCAAAGCCGTTGTTTTTAGCTGATGAAAAAAAGTTCGAGGATCTTGTTTCGAGCTTTCCTAGGGATACCGAGATTGGTGAGGAAGCAGCAAAACGTAAGCTGAAAAAATTTGTAAAAAAATATGTCGCAGACTACGAAAAGGCGCGTGATATTCCAAGCTTGGACCAAACAAGTCACCTATCACGCTATCTCCGTACAGGAGAGCTATCAATTCGTACAGTGTGGCAGGTTTTACAGGATGAAAAGGTAACGCAGGGGCGCCGGACCTTTGAAAAAGAATTGTGCTGGCGAGATTTCTACAACATGATTTATACCAATGCACCTCGCCAAAAAAAAGAGCCGATTCAAGCTCAGTTTCGATTCATTCAATGGGAGAATGATCAAGAAAAATTTGAGAAGTGGCAGCAAGGGACTACAGGTTTTCCGATTGTTGACGCGGCGATGCGCCAGCTAAATGAAACGGGCTGGATGCACAATCGTTTGAGAATGATTACGGCTTCCTTCTTAACCAAAGATCTGTTGATTGATTGGCGTTGGGGAGAACGTTATTTTCAGAAAATACTGATCGATTATGAACCTGCCAGTAACATCGGCGGCTGGCAATGGGCGGCTTCCACTGGGACGGATGCTGTACCATATTTTCGCGTGTTTAACCCTACAACACAATCAGAAAAATTTGATCCAGAGGGAAAATTTATCAGAAAATACGTAAAGGAACTAGCAGCATTGCCTAATAAATGGATTCATCAGCCAGAAAAGCTGACAAAAGAGGAGCAGGAAGAATTCGGTGTAATTTTAGGTGAGGATTATCCATTGCCTATTGTTGATCATAAGGATCGCCGGAAGAAGGCGATTGCAAAATATGAAGCGAGTAAAGAATATGCTCGTGAGGTACAAGAGCATGAAGATATCTAATTGAATAGAATGATAAAAAAACGTTATTTTTATTTAGTTTGATAGTTAGATATAAAATAACGGATAGATATAAAAGTGTAGGGTGATAAAGCTGACGTTGTCCGTTTTATCACTCTAATTTTTTCTCATTTGCCTATTCAGTTATTATTTTTTTATTTAAAAGAAAAAGTAATTGTTAGACCCTTGATACAAATACATTTTTTCACAAAAACATCCTCTCTGTTATAGTGCAGTTTATAATTTATCTTGACAACTATAACAGAACGCCCCATAATTTTTAGAGAAATTGTGGGAGGTGACTGGATAAATGGCAATGAACATGGACGCGAAAAAGCTGCATAGTATCGGGGAGGCCGCAGATATTTGTCGCGTTTCAAGAAAAACATTACGGTTTTACGAGGAATTAGGGCTACTCGTACCTGATCATGTGAGTCCAAAAAATGGTTATCGTTATTACAGTGAAGATACAGTAATGATGATTCCTATTTTGAAGTATTACAAGCAGATGGGCTTTCGTTTGCAGGAAATGACAGGCGTTTCAGACACGACAGATTATTTTTATCACCAGCGAAATTTTTTAAGCAAGCTGGACGAATTAAAGAGAGAGGAAGAACGCATTCAAAACTGTCATGAGTCAGTGTCGGATTGGGTAGGATTGCTCAATGAAGGAACAATGGCAATGGAGAACAAAATCAATAATATCAGTTTGAAGTATGTCGATCGTGAGCATTATTATTTCCTAGAACAGGATTTTGAATACGATTACAAATCATCGATTATCAATATCGAATGGACCAATTACCTAGAGCATTTTGAAAGTGAGATTACGGGTCCTGTTATTTTAAGCTTTGACGATTATCAATCTAAAGCAGCAGGCAGGATCAAACGGGCGACAGTAATTCAAAAACCAGTTCGCAATAGTAAATTTCTTATACCAAGACAAGATTTCGGCGGTCAAATTTTTGCTTGTTTGTATCATTTAGGCGATCATAAAACAATTTCTGAAAAGTATCGTCTTTTAGAAGAGTGGGCAGTCGAAAACAATTATGAAATCGGCCCCAACTGTTATGAGCGGTATGTCATTGATTATTGGTCTATTCAGGACCCAAATAAATTTGTTACAGAGATAATGCTGCCGGCAACAAAAAGATAAGCGCAAACAGTCAAGCGTCCGTATGATGCTTGGCTGTTTCTTTTGATCAATTTATGAAAAATACAGAGGAAAATTTCTGAAAATATGAAACGCCAATGAGCCTTGTCTCTAAGGGCAAGGTTCCCGAAAATTAATGAAAAATGGGAGGAAATGACCGACATAACAGGATTGTTGGAAAAAAGCAAAAAAGGAAAACGTTTTCATTGTTCTGTATTGATTCCAAATAACTTTCATTTTTCTATAAAAAGCGAGCGGTTGATTGTCGAAAATCCATCATTTTTTTTATTTCTGTATTAATTGAAAAAGAAACGAAAATATTTAAAGGAAAAATAATTTTAAATAAGTCGATGTGAACAAATGAGAGGGCTCTAAGGTTTTATATTGAGTATGCAGATATAGATTCTCGATTGGTACAGTTAATTGAGAATACTCTCTGTTTCAAGAAAAAAGTTTGTGTTCTATTGAACAATTTTTTTAAAATATTTTGTTGACTCCTACCGTAAGGGAACAATCTAAAGTGAAGAAGGAAAAATTAATTGCGTGTTTAACGCAAATGGGAGGAACTCAAATGAAATATGATGCATTAGGAATGGTAGAAACAAAAGGACTTGTGGGCTCGATTGAAGCAGCAGACGCAATGGTCAAGGCGGCAAATGTCTCTCTAATCGGAAAAGAGCTTGTCGGTGGCGGTATTGTAACCGTTATGGTTCGTGGTGATGTTGGAGCCGTTAAAGCTGCAACTGACGCTGGAGCAGCAGCGGCACAGCGAGTAGGGGAGTTATTGTCTGTCCATGTGATTCCACGTCCTCATGGGGAAGTTGAATCCATTCTGCCGCATACAACGAATGAATAAGGGGAATTGATATGAATAGTGAGAAAAGTGTCATGCAATCGGCAGTTTCTGCAGAAACAAAAATGAAAGCGGTCGGTAAAAAATTTCGTGTCGCTGGAATAAGTAATGGGTTAATTTCCGGCTTAACTTACGGCATTTATTCCACGTTAGTAATGGTTGCCAGCGGGTATGATCCATTGGTTAGCGCAGCGGGGTTTTTAGCGGCACCTTTTGTTTGTTCAGGTTTAAATGACTTTTTTGCAGGAATCTGGCTTTTATTCTATAACGCGAAGCAGGGGCGTTTAAAGGAATTATCTCGTACATTGAAAACAAAGCCGGGACAAATGCTGGTGATCGGCTTCTTACTGGGGGGACCAGTAGCAAACGGCGCATATTTGATTGGTCTAGCAATGGCTGGAGCTTACGCGATTCCGATTTCAGCAACCTGTAGTCTTTTTGGCGCATTGTTCGCTTGGATATTCTTGAAGCAACGTCCGACAAAACGCGTTGTTTTCGGAATGGTCTTGTGTGTGGTTGGTGCCATCATCATCAACTTCGTGAAACCAGAAGGGGCACCGAACTTTACGTTGGGGATCATCTGTGCATTGATCGCGGCAATTTGCTGGGGACTTGAGGGCGTGTTCTCTAGCTTTGGCGGTGCCATGATTGATACAGACGTAGCAGTGAACCTCAGAGAATTGATTTCTGGTTTGGTAGTTCTAGTACTAATCGTTCCTCTTGTGGGAGGAATGAATTTGTTAGGCGGTACCTTAACGGCTGGTATCCCGATTTTGTGGCTGGTTTTATCTGGTTTAAGTGCGGCAGTCTCCTTCGTTTGCTGGTACAAAGCGAATTCGATGGTAGGCTGTGCGATCGGAATGTCTCTAAACGTTACGTATGCTTTCTGGGGCGTTTTGTTCTGCGTAATCTTCTTAGGACAAACGTTAACAGCAACGATCGTCATTGGGTCAATTGTCATCGTATTAGGGGCGATTATCGTTACGATGAATCCTTTAGATTTAATCAGAAAAGGAGATGCATAGGATGGTACTACCAAGCAGAATGGCTGTTTTAAATCATATGTCTGACGACACTGAAGTGGATGTAAAGCAAGTAATGACCGCGCTAAAAAAAGACTATGGAAATGAAAAACAGTTTAACGAAAAAATGTATTTGGATCATTTATTAGCCTTAGAGGCGAATGGTTTAGTCGAAATGACTAGCTACGATTTGGATAAAGAGAATGAATTGGTGATGCGCTACAAGATTACAGAGGATGGACGAAGCACTGTAATGAAATATGTGGACGCGGCATATCGAAAAGTGTAAGGAGGCAAAAAGGTGAGGTACAAGGGTGAAGAAGCACTAGGACTGGTTGAAACGATCGGATTAGTTCCTGCGTTAAAGGCCTGTGATGAAATGCTGAAGGCAGCAAATGTAGAACTGATTTCCTATGAAAACATTGGATCGACTTTAGTCACAATCATGATCAAAGGAGATGTGGCGGCAGTCGAGGCCTCGGTGGCAGCTGGTGCTAGCGCTGCTGAAGCGATCGGTAAATTAACCGCGCAAAACGTGATGCCAAGACCCATCCGAGCGGTGGGAGATATTGTTTCTGTTCACGACATTGATCAATAAGGAGTGGGAATATGGAAAGATACGAAGCAATCGGAGCAATTGAGACCTTCGGGTTAGTTTTTGTTTTAGAAGCGGCCGATGCGATGTGCAAGGCGGCTGATGTGGAACTAGTCGGCTATGAAAATGTAGCCTCTGGCTACATTTCGGTCATCGTAAGAGGCGATGTCGCAGCCTGTAAAACAGCTGTGGAAACAGGAGTCGCAGCAGTTGAGGAGATGGGTGCTGAAGTATACAGCTCTGTCGTTATTGCTAGTCCTCATATTGATTTAGAAAAAATCATTGATCGTTATTCGTTGGAGCAGCTGCTTCCAGCATAAGGAGTGGAACGCATGGAATTTGTGGATAAAGATTTAATATCGATCCAAGAAGCCCGTATCTTAGCAGAATCCGCTCGTGACGCGCAATGTTTATTGCGGGAATATGATCAGAAAACAATTGACCGCATGCTCGAACAACTCCTAGGCGAAGTAAAGCAACAGCTACCGGAGCTGGTCGCCTATGAAGTGACTGAGACAAAGCGAGGAAATGAGAAGGATAAATTACAGCTATGGCAATCCTTTTTAGGGCAGCTTAGCGAAGCGTTGGAAGAGCAGACCATTGGTTCTTTGGAGACAGAAGGTTCACTAAAACATATTGGCGTGCCGCTGGGAGTGATTGCAGTGATTCTGCCAGCAGAAAATATTCTGCTAAATGCTTTGTTTGCGACTGTAAGCGCATTAAAATCTGGAAATTCAGTCATTTTAATTCCTACGGGCAAAACAGAAGCCATTGCTTCAAAGCTTTTTGACATTTTTCAACCTGTAAAAGCTGGATTTCCTCAATCAAGTGTTTGTCTCATGGAAAACACAGCGCTAGAAGGAATTGAAGCGATAATGAAACACGAATCGGTAGCTTTGGTTATCAATATCGGTAGTCCTGTTTATTTCAATTTGAAAACTGCAGCAAAACCGATGATTTATGGGGGCAGCGGTTCTACACCGGTATTCATTGAACGAACTGCGGATATTCAACAGGCTGCAGAAGAAATAATCTCCAGCCGAGCCTTTGATAATGGTCTTTTACCTTCTGCTGAGCAGTTTGTGATTGCGGAAAGTGTGATTGCCAGCGAGGTAAAAACGCAGATGATTCAGGCGGGAGCTCACTTCATGAGTGGGGAAGAAGAGCGGAAGCTGTTGTCAAAGCTGTATTTAGGCAGTGAAATAAATCCCGCTTTTGTTGGGAGGGAAGCCAAGGTATTGGCTGATTTGGCCGGATTTACTGTCGCTGAACAAACACGTGTACTAGTTTCAGAACAGCCATATATTTTTGACGAGAATCCATTCGCAACGGCTCTTCAATGTCCGATTCTGACTTTCTACTTAGAATCAGATTGGATTCACGCCTGTGACAAGTGTATTCAATTGTTAAAAGAAAAGCAGAACGGTCATACACTAGCGATTCATTCCAAGGATCAAGCGATTATCCGCGAATTCGCATTAAAGAAACCCGTGGGCCGTATGCTCGTCAACACAGGGGCGAGCTTAGCCGGAATCGGACTGGATTCAACGTTGCCCGTGTCATTGATCTTAGGTGGATTGACGACTGGACGCGGGTTTAAAGCAGAAAGTATCACTGCCAGAGATCTCAGGTATGTTCGTGAGATTGGGTACAAAAAGAGTGAGAACCTTTATGGGCAAAATGTGAAAAACGATCCGATCTTAGATGAACAAGCATTATTAGAAAAGTTTTTGAAAAAAATTATGGAGCAGTAAAGTGAGGGAGATAAATGGACATCAAAGAATTTTCAGCCAAGCTGGCTGAAGCAACCAAAGAATTAAGCTCGGAGGAAAGACAAGCGCTAATGAAAATGTTCGCCTCTGTTTCCGATGAAGTCAAAAAGGATGACATCGTAACAGAGAAATTAGCCTCAGAAGAAGGAACAGCTATTCCCAATGGAATCACAAAACGTTTGCAGGCCTTAAAGGATAATTATTTAGAGCAGGTTCCATCAATTACGACCTATCGTGCTCGGGCAATCACAAAAATCGCTAAGGAAAATCCTGGTATGCCAAAAATTGTTTTACGAGCGAAATGTTTCCGCTATTGCTGCGAAACAGCACCGTTAGTGATTCAGGATCATGAACTGATTGTCGGGGCACCCAATGGAAAACCTCGTGCCGGAGCATTTTCACCAGATATCGCTTGGCGCTGGATGGAGGATGAAATTGATACAATCGGCAATCGTCCGCAGGACCCGTTTTACATTTCTGACGAAGACAAGAAGATCATGCGAGAAGAGCTTTTCCCATTTTGGAAGGGCAAATCCGTGGATGAATATTGTGAGGACCAATACCGTGAAGCGGGTGTTTGGGAATTGTCTGGCGAGTCCTTTGTTTCAGATTGTTCTTACCATGCTTTGAATGGAGGCGGCGATTCGAACCCTGGCTATGATGTAATCTTGATGAAAAAAGGCATGCTGGATATTCAAAATGAAGCGAAGGCCCATTTGGAAGAGCTTGATTATGAAAATCCAGAGGATATTGAAAAAATCTACTTCTATAAATCAATCATTGATACGACTGAAGGTGTAATGATCTATGCCCGTCGTATGGCTGATTATGCTGCGGAGCTTGCAGCAAAGGAAACCAATCCGAGACGTAAAGCCGAGCTTCTGAAAATTTCAGAGGTTAATCGTAAAGTTCCAGCGCATAAACCGGAAACATTCTGGGAAGCGATTCAGGCTGTTTGGACTATCGAATCCTTGCTAGTTGTTGAAGAAAATCAAACAGGAATGTCCATCGGACGGGTCGATCAATACATGTACCCATACTTCAAAGCGGACTTGGAAGAAGGACGAATGAACGAGTTTCAAGCCTTTGAGCTGGCGGGCTGTATGTTGATCAAGATGTCAGAAATGATGTGGATCACCAGTGAAGGCGGCTCTAAATTCTTCGCGGGGTATCAACCATTTGTCAATATGTGTGTTGGCGGCGTGACACGCCAAGGTCGGGATGCGACGAATGAGCTGACGTATTTGTTAATGGATGCTGTTCGTCATGTGAAGGTTTATCAGCCATCGCTTGCTTGCCGAATCCATAATCACTCACCCCGAGAATACTTGAAAAAAATCGTTGATGTGGTTCGCGCAGGAATGGGCTTCCCAGCTTGTCATTTCGATGATACTCATATCAAAATGATGTTGGCTAAAGGGGTTTCGATTGAAGATGCCCGAGATTACTGTTTGATGGGTTGTGTAGAGCCGCAAAAATCGGGTCGATTGTATCAATGGACCTCAACTGCTTATACGCAATGGCCGATTTGTATCGAGTTGGTTTTAAACAAGGGGGTTCCACTGTGGTATGGGAAACAAGTTTGTCCAGATATGGGGGATTTGTCTCGCTTTACTACTTACGAGGAATTCGAAGCGGCGGTTAAAGAAGAGATCAAGTACATCACTAAATGGACAGATGTGGCAACCGTCATTTCGCAACGAGTTCATCGTGATCTAGCGCCAAAACCATTAATGTCCATTATGTATGAAGGCTGTATGGAAAACGGAAAAGATGTTTCTTCTGGTGGGGCGATGTATAACTTTGGTCCTGGCGTTGTTTGGTCAGGTTTAGCGACGTACGCTGATTCAATGGCGGCCATCAAAAAACTTGTTTTTGATGACAAAAAATATTCGCTGCAGGAGTTGAACGAAGGATTAAAAGCGGACTTCGTGAACTATGACCGCATGAGAACGGACTGCTTGAACGCACCGAAGTATGGAAATGATGACGATTATGCCGATCTAATCGCAGCAGATTTGATCAACTTTACAGAATCAGAGCATCGTAAATACAAAACTTTGTATTCTGTTTTGAGCCATGGAACGTTATCAATTTCCAACAATACACCATTTGGACAATTGACGGGTGCTTCTGCAAACGGACGAAAAGCTTGGAGCCCATTATCAGATGGGATCAGTCCAACCCAAGGAGCCGATTACAAAGGTCCGACAGCTATCATTAAATCCATCTCAAAAATGTCTAATGACAGCATGAACATCGGAATGGTACACAACTTCAAGATCATGTCTGGGCTGTTGGATACACCTGAAGGAGAAGAAAGCCTGATCACATTGTTGAAAACGGCTTGTCATTTAGGAAATGGAGAAATGCAGTTTAACTACTTGGACAATAATACGCTGATCGAGGCACAAAAGCATCCTGAACAATACCGTGATTTGATTGTTCGTGTGGCGGGCTACAGCGCCTTCTTCGTAGAGCTGTGTAAAGATGTTCAGGATGAAATTATCTCACGGACAATGTTGACAAAATTTTAGAAAATAAGCTGGAGCTTGGAATGGATGGTTGATGTGAAAGAGGAACGGATTGAACGGCAAGCGATGATTTTCAATGTACAAAAATACAGCCTGTATGACGGTCCTGGGATCAGAACTATCGTCTTTTTCAAAGGCTGTCCATTGCGATGCCAGTGGTGTGCCAATCCAGAAGGAATCAAGCGTAAGTTTGAAGTCATGTATAAAGAGAGCGTGTGCAACGATTGCGGCACGTGTGTTGAGGCGTGTCCTTTAGGCATTCATTATCTGGATGAAAAGGGCAAACATCAAGTGCGTCGCGATATTTCCTGTAACGGGTGTCAAAAATGTGTCGACGCCTGTCCTAAGAAGGCGTTGAACATTACAGGAACGATCAAAACGATCTCACAATTGATGGAGGTCATCCACGAAGACGATGCCTTCTACGAAATGTCCGGCGGAGGGGTAACCTTTAGTGGCGGTGAATGCACCGCCCAGCCAGAAGCGGCATTGGCACTTTTGAAGGCATGTAAATCAGATGGCATCAATACAGCGATTGAGACCTGCGGACATAGCGGGATGAAGAAGCTGTTGGAGATGGCGGATTACACTGATCTCTTTTTATATGACATGAAGCATATGGACCCTGTTCGACATAATGAATTAACGGGTATCAGTAACGAGAAAATTTTAGCGAATTTGAGAGAATTGCTGGTACGGGGCTACAAAGTTCAGATCAGAATGCCGATGTTGAAAATGATTAATGACAGCCATGAGGAAATTAAGGAAATCGTCGACTTTTTACTTCCTTACAAGGAACTGCCGAATTTTAAGGGGATCGATTTGCTGCCGTACCATAAGCTGGGCGTCAATAAATACGGCCAGTTAGGGATGGACTATCCTGTGGAGGGCGATCCGAGCTTGTCAGATACCGAGCTGGATCAGATTGAAGGCTGGATCGCTGAATATGATTTTCCAGTCAGAGTCGTTCGACATTAAGGAGGAGCAGTCATGTCAGAAATAATCGCGCAACGAGTGATCGAAGAGTCGGTGCCAGGCAAGCAGATCACGCTGGCGCATGTCATCGCGGCACCGATAGGCAGTGTCTATCAATCATTGGGGATTGATGAGGCGGGAGCCATCGGAATTTTGACCCTCTCACCTTTTGAAACGGCGATGATCGCGGCTGATACTGCAGCAAAGGTAGCGGATGTAGAGATTGGTTTCTTAGACCGTTTTACCGGCTCGGTCGTAATTACAGGTGATGTAGAAAGCGTAGAAACTAGCCTAAGAGAAGTGCTGCGAGTCTTCAAAGAAGTTCTGAAATTTAGCGTCGTCGATGTGACTCGAACATGAAAATACTTTTAGTAGGACCCAAAGACAGCGGAAAGATGATCCTAGCGAATTATTTTGAAGGAAAAGATGAACCGCTAAAAAAAGTTGCTAGTATCGTCTATCACAAACGGACAATCATTGTTCCCGATAGCTATTTGGAAAGCCCATGGATGCATAAGCATGTCATTGCCCTGCAGCAGTCAGCGGATTGCGGCATCTTTCTGCAGCCAGTTACAGTGAGACGACGCAGCTACCCGCCGAATTTTGCAAAGGTTTTTCGAATTCCTATCTATGGCGTGGTAACTTATCGTGAAACCTATACAGAAGAGGGGCTGCGGCAAGCAAAAGAGCAGCTTTTCTCCTGTGGAATAGATTCTATTGACGGCTTGCTTGATTTAGCAAAGCCTAATCTGTGTTCAATTGAAAAAATTATTTTAGAAGGGGGGAGAGACGATGGAAACATTTAAAATGCCGACAAAAATATATTCCGGTAATCAAGCGATAAACGCTTTAAAGGATTTCGATTATCAACGAGTATTAGTAATCTGTGATCCTTTCATGGTCGTCAGCGGAATGGTAAATAATGTGACGAAAATTTTGGCGGAAGCCGCGATTCCATTTCAGCTTTTCTCTGAAATTGTCCCTGATCCAACGATTGAGGTAGTGACAAAAGGAGTGGCTTATGCTGCAGGGTTTCAACCAGACGCGGTCCTTGCATTAGGTGGCGGGTCTGCTCTGGATACGGCCAAAGCAGTTCGCCAAATCTATCAGCAAGTCGAACAGGAAAAGAAGATACAGTTGATTTGTGTTCCCACCACAAGTGGAACAGGCAGTGAAGTGACTTCCTTTGCGGTGATTTCTGATCCCTCTGTTAATGGAAAATATGCCTTAGTAGATGACGGAATGATTCCAGAAATCGCGATTCTTGATCCAGCTTTTACTCTCACTGTACCAAGCGGAGTGACTGCGGATACAGGGATCGATGTTTTGACGCATACCTTAGAAGCTTATGTTTCAACGGATGCAACAGACTTCACCGATGCCTGTGCGGAAAAGGCGATGCGGATCATATGGCAGGATCTAGACAAGGTTGTTGCAGATAGGGAAAACAAAGAGCTGCGAGAAAAAATCCATAATGCTTCTTGTTTAGCAGGGATGGCGTTTAGTGAAGCGTCATTAGGGATTTGTCATAGCTTGGCGCACGCACTGGGTGGGCGGTTTCATATCCCGCATGGTCGCGCGAACGCCATTCTATTACCTCATGTGATTTCATTCAATGCAGGGATAGCTGGTGACTTCGCTTCACCAGCTTTAACGAAATACGCAGAAGCTGCTAACCTGCTAGGACTTCGCTCCGTGACTGAGCGGACGACGGTGAGCCTGCTTATCGCGGGGATTCAGAAGCTGACGCGAAAATTTGAGGTGCCGAAATATGTCACTGAGCTAGGGATTGATGAAGAGGAATATCTTGCAGCGATTCCAGAAATGGCCGAAGCCGCGTTAAAGGATAAATGCACGTTAACGAATCCTCGAAAAGTAACTCGTGAAGATTTGGCAGGTATTTACTCTAGGATTTGTCGAGGTGGTCATTGATGCGTTACATCACAGAACAAGAGCTGCAAGTGAAGAACCGTCACCAGCCTTTTAAAGAACTATTTTTAGATACGAATGAGCGACTAACCCCCGGAGCAAAGCAGTTTCTATCAGATCGTCAAATTAAGCTTATCAGTAAGGAGCAATCGGAACTAAGGGATCAGTCTGAAGAGAACACTGCCAAAGAAAGGGCGACGGCGGTGAAAAAGGAAAACTTCTTTTCACTGCTGGAGATCGAACTTTGGGAAGCGGCGTTAAAGGCGAGTGAACTGAGTACGGATTGCAGTCGTCAAATCGTTGGTTTGGCACAAACTGTCAAAATGATCAAAGGCGAAAAATTGGAAGAGCTGGAACTGCCGGAAGCCGCTTCTGATGAAGAGGATGACCTTTCTGAATTAAATGAAGCGCTCCTTTTTCAGCCAGGCGGCAAAGTAATTTTAAGTCTGCATCGTGCAGCTGTTTATGCGGAGACTTTACAAGTTTTTGTTTCAGCAGAACAAGAGCTCGCTCTAAAAAAACTGATTTACTGGATGAAACAAGCGGAGGAGCAGCTACAAAACCTTTAAAAAATTTCTAAAAGTCGGAGGAAATGTCTGTGATGATCATGAACGATAGAAAGGCCTGTGACCAATTAGTTGCAGAATTTGAAGCAGTAATTAAAGAGCCGAAAAAAAGTGCGGCAGAGATTTACTATACCGGTGTTGATCTTGGGACAGCCTGTATCGTCTTGGCTGTTATGGACGAAAATTTTCAACCTGTGGCGGGAGCTTATCGCTATGCTGATGTTGTCCGAGATGGGATGGTCGTTGATTATATCGGCGCCATCAGTATCGTCAAAGAATTAAAGGCGGAGCTAGAGGAAAAGCTGGACACCGAATTAATTTACGCAGCAGCGGCGATTCCCCCAGGAACCGATGCGCTGGATGGTGGAGCGATAAAAAATGTGGTTCAAGGTGCGGGCTTTGAGTTAACCAATGTATTAGATGAACCAACTGCTGCCAATCAAGTTTTATCCATTCAAAATGGTGCGGTCGTCGATATCGGCGGCGGAACAACGGGGATTTCCATTATTAAGGATGGAGAGGTAGTAAAAGTTGCAGATGACGCAACTGGGGGGACCCACTTGACATTAGTCACCGCCGGGGCCTATCGTTTTTCATTTTCTGAAGCGGAACTTTACAAACGAGATCAGAACAATCATTCAGAGCTGATCGGGGTCTTAAAGCCAGTAGTAGAAAAAATCGCCACGATCATCACAGCACAAATCGAGGGCTTCGAAATTGATGGACTGTATTTAGTTGGTGGGACAGCTTGTTTGACAGGAATCGAAACAATCATCGAGTCAAAAACAGGAATTAAGACCTATAAACCGTTAAACCCTATGTTCGTAACGCCTTTAGGGATCGCGTTGAGCTGTACGGATGAAATATTGTAGACGAATCTGGCAATAAGCTAAAAGTCTCAAAGCAGGACTTTTATTCTTTTATCATATTGCCGGAGCAGAGCAGTTGAGGTAGAGGAGGAACAGTAAAATGGATTGTCGCATAATTAAGTCTCCTGGTGAAGGCACTCTAGCCATCTTGAATCGCCGCAAAGGCTCAGGACCAAAATCGGCTTTGGAAACACCAGACGCAGTGGGACTCGTACAGGGGAAACTGATCGAAATGGTTTGTGCCGCAGATGTCGCGGAAAAAGCTGTCGGTGTGACGGTGGAGGATATTCGTGGCAGCTGTCCGCAAAATATGATACTTTTGGCAATTTTTGGCGATACCGCATCCGTTGAGTCAGCCATTGAAGAAATCAAACGAAAAGACAAGGAACGAAAATGGTAACGGCACGATTGATCGATAATATCTGGGCGACACGCAAATCGGAGCAGCTAAATGGGTTAAAGCTGATGATTGCAGAGGTAATTGGCGGTTCTCGTGATGGCGAACAGCTGATTGTCTGTGATGTCATCGGAGCTGGAATCGGTGATCGCGTGATTGTTACCTGCGGGAGTGCCGCCAGAAGAATGCTGGAAAATGATGCGATTCCAGTAGATGCGGCGGTAATCGGTATTATTGATGAAAGTTGTGAATCTGTATAGAAAGGATCGGAAGCGATGAAAAAATTGATTTGTGTCGAGGATGTTGAACAGGCGCAGGCAGACGGATTAGCTTTATGCGTCGATGGAAATACGATCGTCACACCAGCGGCACAAGATTTAATTGAAGCCTTTCAACTACCCATCAAGGAATGCTGTGAAACGACGTTAACAGAAGCGGCTATTCCTAATGAGCTCGATAAGAACACGTTAATCCAACTATTAAAGGTGATTTTGGCAGGAGAAACGGCTTCATTCCAATGTGAACAGCACGACAGCGGCTTGAAAGTCGTAAAGGGTGAAAGTGTCAAAATGGCGCCCTTCGACACAGGTGATCCCAATGCCAAGGTCTACTATCAAGAGTTGATTAGTAAGGAAGAAGCACAGATCAGCGCCGGCTTTCTTGAAATCGATCATTCCTCCTTTGACTGGGAGCTAACCTATGAGGAGATCGATTATGTGATCAGCGGCACTTTGGAGATTACGATCGAGGGTCAAACGTTTACAGCCAATCCGGGAGACGTCGTCTTTGTCCCAAAAGACAGTAAGGTTACTTGGTGTTCACCAAACAAGGTGAAACTGTTTTACGCGACGTATCCAGCAAATTGGCCGGATTTGTTGTGAAATCCTTCCAACGAGCCGTGACTGACATTAAAGGAGCAAGAGTATGAAAGCATTAGGATTAGTTGAAACAAAAGGGTTACTGGCGGCTGTCGAAGCCAGTGATGTTATGCTGAAAACGGCTGAAGTAACGTTGACTCAAAAAGAAGTCGTAGGCGGAGGTTTAGTGACCATTATGGTGCAGGGGGATGTAGCCGCGGTAAAAACAGCCGTGGACGCTGCAGCTTCCGCTGTGACAAAGCTTGGAGAATCATTATTGGCGACGACACACGTGATCCCTCGACCAGATGAGAGTTTACGATTGTTTGAAGCTGTCGCCGAAGTGGAAATCGAAACAAAAGCTGAAGTTGAAAATCCAGCGGATGATCTCAACTCACAAAAAGAAGAAGGGGCTGTCAAGGCAGAGAGCCAAGCAGCTAACGAAAAGCCAGAAGCTGAGACACTTCAGGAAGAGTCAAAGGAAATAGAAAATGACGCGACACCTGCTTCTCCTAGCCAAGAAGTGACAGAAGTTTCGTACTCAGAACTAGGAAAAGCCGGCACAACAGTAGAAATTGAAAACGAATTGTCTGCTATGAAGGTTTTAGAGCTGCGAAAGCTAGCGAAGAAGCAGCAAAACTTCTCTATTAATAAGAAGGATGTCCATAAAGCCAATAAAGAGCAGCTTATTGCGGCATTGATGCAGCACTTCACTAAGAAGTAGATCGATCAATTTGAAAAAAACACTGATTGCAGAGGCAGTCAGCAATTTAAGCGCTAAAGGAGTAAAAGAAAATGACGACATTTGACAAAGATTTATGCTCCGTCCAAGAAGCACGAGATTTGGCCCGCGCAGGACAGGCGGCAGCTCAAGAATTCGCGACATTTACTCAAGCACAAGTAGATGACATTTTGAAGAACATGAAGGATGCCGCAGAAAAATTTTCAGTTTGCTTAGCAAAAGCAGCGGTGGATGAAACAGGGTTTGGAAAGGTCGCAGATAAAGCTTATAAGAATCATGCGGCGGGAGCTTTACTATATGAAGAAATCAAAGATGAGAAAACTGTTGGGATCATTCACGAGGACACCACGGAGGGTACTTTTGATGTGGCGGAGCCTGTCGGATTAGTATTAGGGATTATTCCTTCCACCAATCCAACATCAACTGTGATTTTTAAAGCGATGGTCGCACTGAAATCGAGAAACGCGATCGTCTTCGCACCGCATCCGGCTGCAGCTGAATGTACAAAAAAAGCGGCGGATATGATGAGCCGAGCAGCAGAAGCGGCAGGCGCACCGAAAGGAATTATTAGCTGTGTAACGACACCAACCATGGCCTCTACCAATGAGCTGATGCATGCAGCTGAGGTGAAATTAATTATAGCAACAGGTGGTCCTGGAATGGTGAAAGCGGCCTATAGCTCTGGAAAACCAGCGATTGGTGTGGGTGCGGGGAATTCTCCTGCCTATATCGAGAAAACCGCGGATGTGAAGAAAGCGATCAGTCAAATTATTGCCAGCAAGACCTTTGACAATGGAACGATCTGCGCTTCAGAACAATCGATCATCTGTGAAGAGAGCAATGAGGCGGCAGTCATCGCTGAATTGAAGGCACAAGGCGGCTACTTTATGTCAGAGAAAGAGACAGAAAAAGTTTGCGGATTGCTCTTCAAAGGCGGCAGTCATGCGATGAACGCTAAATTTGTTGGACGAACACCGCAAGTGATCGCAGAAGCGGCTGGTTTTACTGTTCCTCATACAACTACAGTTTTGGTTGGTCGACAAAATGGTGTAGGTGCTGGAAATCCATTGTCCTTTGAGAAATTAACCACTGTTCTAGCTTTCTACACTGTGAAGGATTGGGAAGAAGCTTGCCAACTGAGTATTGATTTATTACAAAACGGCATCGGGCATACGATGAGTATTCATACGAATGATCGAGATATTGTATTGAAATTTGCCGCAAAACCGGCTTCTCGGATCTTAGTCAATACTGGCGGCAGTCAAGGTGGTACAGGAATCAGCACCGGTTTGCCAATCTCCTTCACTCTTGGCTGTGGGACCTTTGGCGGAAGCTCTGTCTCTGAAAACGTGAGTCCGAAGCATCTATTAAATATCAAGAAGGTGGCCTATGGCTTAAAGGATGTTACGACTTTAGTCACTGAAGACAGCAGCTTCACACATCCAGAACTGGAAGAGCCCATTGATGCATGTTTGACCACTCAAACAGCTACTAGCGAGCCAAAAGGCGGGGATTCAGAAGAACTCAATTTCTCTGCTGCTGAATTATCTGAGTTAGCGGAGGTTGTTCGAAAAGTTTTAACTACCATGAATGCCTAAGCTTTCTGAGGCAAATAAAGAAATAAAGGAGTACAAATGGAAGATTATGAAGTGATTCTAAATGCCATCATGGCGCATTTAAATCCTGAAGACAAACCGAAAGACGATACGATTCCTGTTGGGATTTCGAACCGCCATATCCATTTAAGTCAAGCGGCAGTCGATAAATTATTCGGCAATCAGTATCAATTAACTAAGCTAAAGGACTTGTCTCAGCCTGGCCAATACGCCTGCAAAGAATGTGTCACGCTTGCTGGTCCCAAAGGTGTAATCGAGAAGGTGCGTATCTTAGGGCCAGTCAGATCAGCGACACAAGTAGAAATCTTGCGAAGCGATACCTTTAAATTAGGGGTAAAGGGAGCCCTGCGGTTGTCAGGTGATTTAGCCAATACTCCTGGAATCACCCTGATTGGGCCAAACGGCTCCTATGAAATTAAGCAGGGAGTAATTATTGCCAAACGTCACATCCACATGTTACCAGAACAAGCTGAGCAATTTGGTGTGACTGACGGTCAAGTCGTCTCTATCGATTTTGAAGGAGAACGCGGCGGAAGCTTAAACAATGTAGTAATTCGCACGACTGCGAATTCAGGCTTGGAGTGTCATATTGATACCGAAGAAGCCAATGCTCTTGGCGTTATGCCAGGAACATCAATAAAAATTAGAAAATAATTTGGGAGGAATACAAAAATGAAATCAGATGCATTAGGAATGATCGAAACAAAAGGATTAATCGGATCAATTGAAGCAGCAGACGCAATGGTGAAAGCGGCGAATGTGACCTTAGTCGGGAAAGAACGTGTCGGCGGCGGAATCGTGACGGTTCTCGTTCGAGGGGATGTCGGTGCAGTGAAGGCGGCAACGGATGCTGGTGCAGCAGCAGCGCAGCGTGTAGGTGAATTACTATCTGTTCACGTTATTCCACGTCCTCATTCAGAGGTAGAAACAATTTTACCATCAACCAACTCTTAGACGTTCATCAATGAGAAAGATCTGTACGTAATCTGGGGTTCTCTTCCAACGTGGGAATCTCGGTGAGGTACAGGTCTTTTTTTAATTTGCTGGGTGTAGGAGAGGTTATTGGAGATTTTTTAATTTATTAGAAAAAAATGAATTGGCTGCTTTACATTTGGAAGTTTAGCATCGAACTATTATTTTAAATAATTACATTTGTTCTTTTTAAAATTAATGATTTGACTTATTAGATTATAGAAGGCGAAATTAAGATAACTATTTCAATAAACCGGCTCAAATCCCACAGTATATAAATATAGGAATAAATCCTTTAACACAAAGATGATTTGGTTGAAAGGAAGATAAGGTTAGAAAAATAAAATATTTTCATGCGGTTCAATTTGTGATATGATTAGCCAAAAATAATAAAAGTGTAATGGACGATTGTGGTTTTGTTAAGATGTGTAGTCTGTTTTTTATAGTTAAGGTGTTTTAGATGAGAGAAGAAATCAAAGAAGCGGATATTATTGTAATAAAGGTAGGGACCAGCTTACTGGTCTCACCAGAAAACGGTGTGAGTGAGTCGGCGATATTTAAGCTGGCTAGCGTGTTATCGGAATTGACCACCAGTGGGAAGCGTCTGATTCTAGTTTCTTCTGGTGCTGTTGGTGTGGGCATTACGCAATTAGGTGACATATCGAAATATGCGGCAGCAGCGGTCGGCCAAGGAATTTTAACGGGTTTGTATGAGGATGCGTTTAAGGAACACAAGCAAAAAATCGGTCAGCTTCTGCTAAGTCGAGAGGTTCTAGAGCAGCCAAACAGTCGTCAGGCGTTTGTTCAAACACTGCAGGAACTTCTGGCCCATCAAATAATTCCGATCATTAACGAAAATGATGCGGTAACCATAGATGGGGAAGGGCACCGAATGAAGTTTGAAGACAATGATGAGTTGTCCTTGTTAGTAGCTGAGGCGATACAGGCCGATCTATTAGTTATGCTGACGGATGTAAATGGCCTGTATTCTGAGAATCCTTTGTTGAATGAAGAAGCGACGATGATTCAGCATTTAAGTGAGATTGATCAACGCTTACTAGAAGAATCTGATCCTCATTTAGGAGAATTGAGCCGTGGAGGCATTCGCAGTAAGTTGAAGACCGCGACCGGTGCATTAACTGCCAATATTTCCATGGTATTAGCCAATGGAAAGAGCCCTCAGGTATTGTTCGATATTTTAGCAGGACGCGAGGTTGGCACACTATTTAAGAAATGACGGGAGGAAAAGCGATGTTAAGGGTACAAGGAGGACAATTCTTTACTAAACAACGAGAAGCGATTCAAGTGGCCTTACTTTCTGGATTTTACTGTGAACAGAAGACCTTTCCAATTGCCAGCACAGAAGCAGGAGAAGCCGCGCCATCATTGCAGGAGTTGGCAGCGAAGCAAAAAGCCGATGTAGAAGGCGTGCAAGTGCCAGAGAATTATCAAGCGGTGAATGAGTACACCGACAAGATGATGACTTTTGACTGGCGTGAGGAAACAGGCTTAGAGAAGCTTTTCAGCATTGGGCCTTTTTTAAAGGATCAAAATAATGACTTATTGCCGGATGAGCTGACGGTCAAAATGATTTTACCAGAAAAATGTGACGCATCTTTCGTGGCAGCCGCCAGTAATCTAGCCTTTCGTTTAGGGATGGAAACAACAGCGATTAGGGATTGGCTGCTTGTTGAAAATTATCAAGGCGGTCCAGCGATTCTTTTTCGAGAAGCGGAACATTGCCAAATTCAGCAGCAAGACGAGTGGGTGATCATCGAAGGTCGCGGCAAGGAGCTAGAAGAATTCTCAGCAATTATCTGTGAGCAGTTCCCGAAGCTTTCAAGCTTTGAAACATGGACCAGTTATCTGCAAAAGCTAGTAGACGGCTTTTTACTGAAAAATTTGGATGGACAATTGGCCTATGCGGTAAGTGTCTCAGATCAGAAGGTCACTGCCTATGTATCTCCTGAAATCACGCAGCGGGAAGCAGAAATTGAAGCGGCATTGCCTGAAATAAACTTTGTGAATCATCGCTCGATGGTGAAAAGCTGGCAGAAATCCTTTGATTTAGACTGGGAAGTGGATGTGTTTCTAAGCGAATTGACGGCTGTTTACTCAAAGCTTCAGCCAGGAGATAAGGTTGAGATTCAAGGAATTTTAAGCGAAGATCGACAAGTCCGAGCAGAGCTAAAAGAAAAAATTCAAACAGAATTGCAGGCGCGACAAGTAACCGGAACGGTCGAGTTGGTTTGTGCTCATAAGCAAGGCTATTCATGGATCGAAGAAGTTATTTTGCCTAAACTGAAAAGTCAGAAAATTGAAAAAGTTACGATCAATTTCAAGCCTTTTTTACCTGAAGGGATAACCGAGTGGACGGATGAAGCGGGTGCGACGCCCACCTATAATACTGTGGATGGCCATGATCCTGAGAAATGGAACGACTTGCCGATTCGCTATTTGCAGGAGCTATATCCGATTCAAGACAATCTCATGACTACCCTGGATTTGTCGGCTGATCAGATCGAGTTTGCGACGTATTCCGGCACAGAAGAGCTGACCTATGAAGTATTAGCGGAAACGGAGACCGGTATTGAACGCTGGACCTATAAGGCCAGCTATTCGGAAAGACCTTATTTATCCGCCTATCCAGGAATGGGCAAGGTTCATCCGCCGACGGGTCGAATTCAAGTGACAATTAACGGAGAGTGCTGTTTATCTAAGCAATTCGCAACAGATGTTGAAAAAATTTGGACGCTGTATCAGGAAGACGTGCTGCCGACTACTCGTGCGTGGGTCGAAAAACAGGGAAAAGGTCAATTGACTATAGAACAGCAGCCCTTTTTCGCGCAGTTGAAATTAGCTATTTCTGCTAGTGAGCCGAATGAGCAATTAGCAAGCCGTAACGACCTATTGTCAAGTTTGGATGCGCTGCATGAGGATATCTACTTTGCTGGTGCGGATTATTTTAAAAACTATGGATTAGAAGCTTGCGGTGCAATGTTTGAAGAGCCGGGGTTGATTTTACCTGTGATCCGTCAGGAAATCGGAAAGCCGCAATTTGAAGCAACGATTTTTGATCATGTAAAAAAAGAACCGCAAATTTTGGCGGACGATCATGTGTTGCCTCATCCTAAGGAGCGCAAAGAAGTCCAATGTACGCTTCATTCCATCACGTATAAGCAGGGAAAATTGATCGCGACGATCCAGATCGAGGGTGTGGCGCCAGAAGTAGTAGAGGCATATGCAAGCTTGCTAGAAAAAGATCTTGTCGCAAAAGAATTTGAATTTGATTTATACGATCAGCTTATTTTTCAGGTGGAAGATCAACGCTTTGTGGTGAAGCAAACGCCGAAAACAACTAAGATTTCCCAAGATTTGACGATTGATCAAATCAATCTTTATCCCGATCAAGTAATTGGCTACGAGGAATACTTAGAGATTATTCATCAGCTGAAGCGAGTGCCGCAGCTTGAGGTCTATAAAATCGCGAACTCCTATTTAGGACGAGAAATTTACGCGATTGAGTTGGTACCGCAGGCCGCTCAGACTGGCTATGTTTCCAGAACCAAACGGCTGACCAACTATCCCTCAGAAATCATTAACGCGCGGCATCACGCCAACGAAGTTTCGGGGACTAACGGCGCTTTTCTACTATTGAAGGAATTATTGACTGATTCGAAGTATCCTGGAATTGCGGATCGGTTGAATTTGGTTCTTGTTCCCTTAGAAAATGTGGACGGGGCGGCGATTCATTATGAGCTGCAGAAGGAAAATCCTGAGTGGAAGCTGCATGTCGCTCGATTCAATGGTGTGGGAAAAGAATTTTATTATGAATACTTCAATCTCGATACCAATTATCCAGAGGCAATGGGGATGACGCGGCTTTACGAACAATTTGTTCCAGATGTGATGGTGGACAATCATGGGGTGCCTACTCACGAGTGGGAGCAGCCATTTTCTGGCTATACATCGCCTTCTTATAAGGGCTTTTGGCTGCCGCGATCCTTATTATACGGCTATTTCTGGGTGCCTACGAATGAAGAATATAGTTCAAACATTGTGTTGAATAAAAAAATTGAAGACGCGATCGCAGAAGCGATTGGTGCGGTTCCTGAGATGAAACATTGGAATGAAGAATGGGCGGCACAATTTGAGACCTATGCCCATAAATGGCTGCCGAAGCTCTTTCCAGCTGAATATTACAAGGAAATGATCAATTACTGGATCGGTTTTGCGGCTGATCCGCAGCATCGCTATCCGTCTATTCGCTTCCCTTGGCTGACTTCAGTCGCCTATACCAGTGAAGTTGCGGATGAGACTGCACAGGGAGATTACTTAACCTTATGTGCCCAAGCCCACGTGGTGCATGACTTAGCCACCATTGATTTATTACTGGCGGCCACCACGCTTTATCAAACTTCGACTGTTTTAACGACAGAAGAAATTGCTATTAGTCATACTCGGCTTCGACCGATTATTGCAACAACTTAAGGAGGAAATTTTTATATGGAATTAGTTAAATTAATAGGTATCTTAATCGTAATTGTCGGCTTTGCGCTAAAATTGGATTCAATTTTGATTATTTTAGTAGCTGCCGTAGTTACAGCACTTACCGGTGGATTAGGTGTAGAAGGGTTACTAACGACCCTGGGAACAAGCTTCGTTTCAAACCGTTCAATGGCAATTTTTATTCTAATCATGCTTGTAACAGGAACATTGGAACGAAATGGCTTGAAGGAATCCGCAGCGAAATTAATCGGTAAAATCAAGAATGCATCAGCTGGTGCGGTTATCGGTGCGTATGGAATTATGCGCTCCATCTTTGCGGCCTTTAATATCAGCTTTGGCGGAGTAGCAGGATTTGTACGTCCGATCATTATGCCAATGGTGATCGGTTCGATCGAAGCCAAAGGCAAAGAACCAGAAGAGGACTATGTGGAAGAGTTAAAGGGCATGTCTTCAGGAATGGAAAATATCGCATGGTTCTTCTTCCAGGTATTGTTCGTCGGCGGACCGGGAGCGTTATTGGTACAAGCAACATTGAAGGATTTAGGTTACGAAACCAGCCTGCTTGATCTAGCCAAGGTTGAAATTCCCGTTGCGTTATTTGCCGTCATCGTAGCAATTGTTTATTACTTCTTAAAAGACCGCAAATTATACAAAAAATACTACGGTAGTAAGAAATAGGGAGGAAAGCACATGTCATTTTTTCTAAGTCAAGACGTTTTATTATCTGAAAAATTACTTGAAATTATTTATATTATTATGGGCGCTGTCGCTATCTATACCGGGATCAAAAATGCCCGTGACAAAGCCAATGCGACCCCAATTGGAACAGCGATCTTTTGGTGTGCCTTAGGGATCGTCATGATGTTTGGTCGTTGGATTCCGCCAATGATCAATGGCGTCTTAGTCATTATTATGACCCTGCCGCCAATCTTTAAAAAGGTAAACAAAGGAAAAGAAAGTGTCCCAACAGAAGCAGTTACGAAGAAAATGGCGGACAAGATCGGGATGAAAATCTTCATTCCAGCCTTAGCGATGGGAATTTTCGCCATCATTTTCGCCGTATTTACTCAATTAGGTGCGTTAGTCGGTGTGGGTGTCGGTGTTTTAGTCGCGATTATTATATTGATGGTCTATTCAAAGTCAAACAAACCGATTGTGTTTTTAGATGATGCGGAACGGATGCTGTCAACAGTGGGCCCATTAAGTATGCTGCCGATGCTGTTAGCAAGCTTAGGAGCGATCTTTACCGCTGCCGGAGTTGGGGAAGTCATCTCAGAGCTTGTCGCAAAAGTTATTCCTAAAGGAAATGTCAACTTAGGGATCATCGTTTTTGCTATCGGTATGATGTTGTTTACTATGATTATGGGGAATGCCTTTGCGGCGATCACCGTTATGACTGTCGGAATTGGTGCACCATTTGTTTTAGCCTATGGCGCTGATCCTACCTTAATTGGGATGGTGGCATTAACCTGCGGATATTGCGGAACTTTATGTACACCAATGGCGGCAAACTTCAACATCGTTCCCGTTGCCATGCTGGAAATGAAGGACCGCTTTGGTGTAATCAAGAATCAAGCACTATTGGCTGTAGTCTTCTTAGTCTTCCAAATTGGCTACATGATTGTTTTCAAATAAGTTTGTATAAAGAAAGGTGAGAATAATGAACGTATTAATTACCGGTTTTGATCCATTTGGCGGAGCAGCGATTAACCCTGCCTATGAAGCAGTAAAATTATTGCCAGATACCATCGAAGGTGCCAACATTCATAAATTAGAAATCCCAACGGTCTTCAAAAAAGACGGCGAAGTCTTAGCGAAAGCCATCGAAGAGCAAAATCCTGACATCGTGATCTGTGTCGGACAAGCAGGTGGACGCTCAGATATCTCAATTGAAAAAGTTGCTATTAACTTAATGGAGGCCCGCATCCCTGATAATGAGGAGCAGCAGCCATTGAATCAAGTCATTCATGAAGACGGCGAAACAGCCTACTTTGCGACGATTCCAGTTAAAGCGATGGTCAGCAATGTGAAAAAAGCCGGCATCCCATCAAGCGTTTCCTACACAGCTGGTACCTTTGTCTGCAACGATATTATGTACCGTTTACTATACTTAGCGGATAAAGAAAACAAGAATATCAAAGGCGGCTTCATCCACGTTCCGTATTTACCCGAACAAGTGATAGATCTGCCAGTCGGTACACCAAGCATGCCGGTAGAAACTATCGCTAAGGGTCTAGAAGCCGCAGTTGCTGCTGCGATCACTACAGACGAGGATCAAAATGTAGCGACGGGGACTATTATGTAAGTAAAAAGTGCTAAAAGAGTAAAAGCCAAACATCATTCTTTGATGTTTGGCTTTTTTATGTGATTTAAAAAACGAGGCATTATCTAGGAAAAAATCAAATAGACACATTGTTAACAATAGCTTATGATAAACGTTAGACACATTTGTTGGAGGTGGAAAATGAAAAAGAGTGCGAAGGATCGAGTGTTTGATGAATTGGTGAGATTGACAGTCGATCAGCCATACGTGACTGCGGAGAAGATCTCGCAAAATTTGAAGCTATCTCGTCAAAATGTCAGTCATTATTTGTCGAGATTAATTGAAGACGAGAAGGTTGAAAAAATTTCTGGAAAACCAGTTTTATGGAAGCCTTTAGAGGAATTTACTTTAGGGATCGATGACAAAGTCAATGAGGCTTTTAGTTCAGTGGTTGGTTATGACGGCAGTTTAAGAGAAGTCATCCAAAAATGTATATCCGCTGTTAAATATCCGCCAAATGGATTGAGTATTTTAATTAATGGTGCTACTGGTGTAGGGAAGAGTTTTTTAGCTTCCAAAATATTTGATTACGCGGTACAAGAGGAGATCATTTCTACAGATGCTCCTTTTGCGATTCTGAACTGTGCTGACTATGCGGATAATCCTGAGTTATTATCTACAACGTTGTTTGGCTATAAAAAAGGGGCTTTTACGGGAGCTGAAAGCGATACGGATGGGTTATTAGCGACTGCCAATAATGGATATCTATTTTTGGATGAGGTTCATCGTCTTTCAAAGGAGAATCAAGAAAAGCTATTTCTTTTTATTGATACTGGGAAGTATCGTCGAGTTGGTGAAAATGTCAACTGGTCATCTTCAAAAGTTCGCTTTATTTTTGCGACAACTGAAAAGAGCGAGGATTATCTCTTAGACACATTCGATCGACGGATTCAAATTAGTGTCACATTACCGACGTTTGAAGAACGACCAATGAGGGAACGCTTAGAGCTAGTTCGTCTATTCTTTCAAAATGAAGCGGACATCTTGCAAAAGGATATCAATGTCTCAAGTGAAGCTCTGTCTCTACTAATTACTTCTCCTTTTAGCGGGAATATTGGTTGGTTGAAAAATTGTATTAAGATTAGTTGTGCTGATATATACAGTCGGTCAGATAAGGAACCGTTAATCATTAGAAAAAATGAACTATTGAATCAGTTGGACGTGACTAGCTCTGAATTAGAATTGCTGCCTGTGGAAGATCTTAACATTATAAAGAATCAAAAGATCAAAATTGATTCACAGAACGCGATAGACTACGACTCTATTTTGAAAAAAATTGTTGCGTTATCTGATGAAGGTGATTTTAATGAAACCTTTGCTGAGATAAAAAATGAAGTTCAACGCTTACTGCGTCTTATTGATAAGAACTCGTATTTATCGACAAGTCAAAAAATTATGATTCGCATGTACAGACATTACTGGTCAACAATCTTAGAAAAGAAATATGGATTAACAACCAGCGGTCCCGCTGCCGAAATCACGAGTCGCTCTTACGTTTTTCTGCCAGCTTACGAAGTAGATTTGACAAAGGTGAATCGGAGTTTAGCGGTGAAGCTTCCTCGAACCGCGTATTTATGTGAGCGCTTTTTAGATCGTCTACCATCACTTACTGAAAGTGAGACCAATTTCCTAAGACTGCTTATTATGGTGATCTTATCGGATTATGTAGATGAAGCCATTGAATTAAAAGGGCTGTTACTGGCTCATGGAGATAGCACTGCCAGCAGTATTCAAGCGGTAGTGAATCAATTATGCAATAATTATGTTTTTGAAGCATTGGACATGCCGGTTGAAAGCAATGTATCAGAAATTGTTGAATTGACGAGAGATTTTATAAAGAAACAGGTGAATACAGACAGTTTAGTCTTAATTGTTGATATGGGTTCATTAAATCAAATCTATACCCAGATTAAAAATGATCTAAAAGGCGAACTGCTGCTTTTAAATAATTTAACGACCTCTATTGCGCTAGATATTGGTCTGAAAATGACGATGAATGCCCCGTTTAAACAAATTGCAGAAGATGCGTCAGATAAATACTCAATTAATGTACAATACTTCGAAGGTTTCTCTCAAAGCAGTAATATTATTATTTCTTGTATGTCCGGGTTAGGAATTTCTGATAAATTGAAAGATGTGTTTTGTCAGCATCTTTCGAATGAATCAATCGAAGTTTTCACCAAAGATTATAGAGAGCTGCGAGAATTAATTGATCAAAACGATGAGTCTTATTTTGAAAAGACTCGGCTGGTGATTACAACGTCTGATTTGCCGCGCTCCTTTACGATTCCCAATATTAATGTTTATGATATTTTAGATGGAGATGGATCTGCCAATCTTGAGAATATTTTAAGTCTTGAAATGAAGCAATCGGAATTTAATCGTTTAATTCAAGAACTCGTCAAATTCTTTTCTTTAGAAGGAATCGCTGATCGATTAAACTTTTTAAATCCTACGATTGTGATGAACGAGGTAGAGACGGTAATCTCCAAATATGAAAATTACTATCACTTTACCTTAACTGGCCGTGTGAAATTGAATCTATATATGCATACTGCGTTAATGATGGAACGTCTATTTTTAGCTAGAACGGAAAAATCTGAAGAGCCAAGTTATCAACTGAATCCAGAAGAGGACGAATTTTATTCTGTATCCAGAAGTATTTTTCAATCAATGGAAATGAAGTATAACTTTAAAGTGAATGCCTATGAGGTCTCGTTGCTGCACGAATTGTTAGGACCATTTATTCGCAAGTGATCTGTCTAAAAAAGTGTCTGAATTGATTTTTTCAATTTAGACACTTTTTTATTTTATGAGATATCTTTGGCTTATCAAGGATTCTAGAAGTTGGCACAGTAATTGCTTATATAAAAGTGAAAGCATAGAAAGGAACTAAGGACATGAAGAAAATTCTAATAGCGACCCACGGACACTTAGCTTCAGGGTATCTCAGCAGTATCGAGTTATTAGCAGGGACGACGGAAGGAATTACAGTCATCAATGCTTATGTGGAAGAAAATGACTTTGATCAGGAATTAATGAAATTTGTCGATGGGGTCACTGAAAACGATCAGATTTTTGTTTTTACCGACTTATTTGGTGGAAGCGTAAATCAAAAAGTGACAAGAACATTTTTAGAACAAAGCAGCTCTGCAACTGTCATTGCTGGATTTAATTTACCAATCGTATTGGAAATTTTACTAGCAACTGATGAGCTCTCAGAAACGAGGATTCAAGAGATGGTGAAAAAATGTCGGGAAGAATTGAAAGTAAACAGTGTGAGAGAAGAAGTACTAGTAAACGATGAAGAAGACTTTTTTTAGGAGGAAGAAAAATGATTAAAGCAGTACGTATTGATGAACGATTGATCCATGGGCAAGTAGCGATGACTTGGACAAAAAGTTTGAATTTAACAGGAATGGTCGTGGCTAGTGATGAGGCGGCTACCAATGATATTCAAAAAATGACGTTGAAAATGGCTGCACCATCGAATGTAAAGGTAATTATTAAGACAGTCGATGATGCGATTAAATTACTGAAGGATCCACGGGCCAATGAGATGAGATTAATGGTTTTGGTTCCTAACGTGAAGGATGCTGTGAAGGTCGCAAAAGCTTTTCCTACTGAAATTGAATTAATGAATGTAGGAAATGCAGGAAAAATGACACCGCCATCAGAAGACAAAAAAACCTTGTCAAAAGAAGTAATGTTGACAGATTCAGAAATTCAAGACTTAAAAGAACTAGTTGAATTATATCCAGATACGGTATTTCAACCGACACCAGCAATGGAAAAACGATCAGCTAAATCTATTTTGAGTGACTTTTAGAAAAGGAAAGGAGAAAAAAATATGTATGATGCATTTGTAGTAGCTTTGGCCGTTTTTGTTGGAGTTGCAGGGCATGAAATGTTGGGAATGTCTATGTTAAGTCGTCCGATTGTTGTTGCACCACTAGCTGGGGCGTTGATGGGAGATTTACAGACAGGTTTAATTGTTGGCGCGTCGTTAGAAGCAATTTTTATGGGGGTTGTGAATATTGGTATTTCTAGTACGGCGGAACCGTCTTTAGCCGCTGGTCTAGCAACCGCTTTTGCTATTAAAATGGGGGGAAATGTTGATGCGGTAATCCCTCTTGTATTTCCTTTAGCCGTTTTAGGGTTGCAGCTAATGAACATGATTTTTTCATTTGTATGCGGACCAATGGCAGCCAAATTCTTCAAATTTGCAAAAGCTGGAGATCAAAAGGGGATAATCAACCAGCACTTCTTTATGTGGTTTATTCATTATGCGTTATATGCTCTTATCCCCTTCTTTGCCGTACTATTTGGCGCAGATGTTGTGAAGAGTGTTCTTGATAATATCCCAGAAGTAATTATGAATGGACTAACTGTCGCAGGGAATTTATTACCGGCTGTCGGGATGGCGATGCTGTTACGTATGCTTTGGAGTAAAAATATTGCTGTTTGGTTCTTCTTTGGAGCGGTCGTCATGGCTTATTTAGAGTTACCGTTAATTGCTCTTGCGGCTCTAGGAACGATTATTGCCATTGTTATTGCACAGAGAGATTTACAATTGAAAAATATGCATGTGAGTTCCGTACCACAAGGAGAAACGGTAACGAATGCAACGGTTGATCAAGAAGAGGAGGACTTCTTTCAATGAAAATAACTGATGGAATTTCAAAAGATGAGAAAAAGCTAGTAAGGAAAATGTTTTGGCGTTCAATGACCATGTACGCTTCCGTTAACCCAGTGACAATGGGGGGCGGCGGCTTCGCTTATTCTATGATGCCCTTTATTAACCACTTCTATAAATCAGAAGAAGATCGTGCAGCAGCTCTTGAACGGCATACGCAGTATTTTTCCACGACAATTCCCTGTGCCTCTTTTGTCATGGGAATCGCGGCATCTATGGAGAAAGAAAATTCTGAAAAAGCAGGGTTTGATGTAGAAAGTATCAATGCGATCAAAACGAGTTTGATGGGTCCATTGGCAGGTATTGGTGATTCGCTATTTTGGGGCGTTTGGCGTGTAGTAACAGCAGGGCTGGCGATTAATTTGGCAAATGCAGGAAACATATTAGCACCAATTATTTTCCTAGTGATGTTCAATGTACCAAACTATTTAATGAGATATTATGGCGGTGTTTTAGGCTATTCACTCGGCTCAAAATATATTGAAAAACTGTATGCAAATGGATTGATCGAAATTTTGACCAAGGCGGCAAGTATTTTAGGTTTGATTATGGTGGGCGCTATGACTATTAGTATGGTGAAATTCAATACGGTTTTGAGCTTTTCAATGAAGGGCGAAGAATTGATGAATGTCCAAGAAATCTTAGATAGTATCTTCAAAGGGATCGTCCCATTATTGGTGACTCTGGGCTGCTTTAAATTATTGGATAAAAAAGTCGGCGTTATCAAAATCATTTTCGGTATGGTTGTTTTGGGAATCATCTTGTCATTGTTGGGAATCGCATAGTTAAAGGCTGCAGCTAGTAGCTGCGGCTTTTTTTAAAGGAGGCAAAAATGGACATCAATACTCAAAAGCACTCGTTCTTTAACATTGAAATCAATGGTGAGGAAATACGTACCACAAACCAGGATAGCTATTACAGAAGAGTAAAGAGCACGAGTGGCTTAACCTTTGATGTAAGTAATCAAAAAGCTTTAGCCAATATAGATGTGCGGGGCACTGTTCAAACGTTAACTTTTTATCAGAACAATCATTTGACCGAAGAAAAACCAGGTGTATGGGTGAATAAACAATTAACTCAAACGACCAATCTGTCTTTGACAGTTGAAGTAGATGGAAACGACTACGATTTGTCAAAGACAGATCATCGTGTAGAGGTCGATCTACTTCATGACAGTCTGCCTAGATATATTCATCATTATCAAACGTTTAAAGTCATTGTCATTCCCTTTGCCCCAATAATAGAGAGGAAACGTTTGAGTATGCTCGTTCAACAGATATATGTCGTGAATGAAACTCAAAATCCTCTTCAGGTCGCTGCAAAAGAAGTTCCCTTATATCAAAAAAAATACTCAGATCAGCAAAATGTTTTGATCGCTCAAAAGGGAAATGAGCAGAAGCTTGCTTTTAGTGAAGCCGCTAAATTTTCAGCTGCTCTTATTGATCCGAATGTTTTTAAAGAAAAAAAGCTATTTGAAGAATCGGATACTGAAATTTGGTTACGGGATACCTTCAAATATTTTGATGAAATATTTGGCGAGTTAACTTTACCGGATAAAAAAATGGTTCATCTTTATAACCGGGCACTTTATCAAAGCTTCTCAAGTTTTGGCATGGATTGTAATAATCAAATCGTGGGAAGTAATTGGGGGAGCTATCCGGCGACGAATCGCATTTGGAATAAGGATATGTACTATTCTTCTTTGCCTTTTCTCTTTTTCGATCAAGAATTATGTCAGAAAACAATCCTGTGGTTTGATCAATTCGGTTTAAAATTTCCAGGGTCAAAATTTCCTGGAGGAATCAATCATTCGTTAAGTAATTCCTTAGCCAGTGGTTTATTAGCTAGTCTTTATTATGAACATACAGCCGATTTAGTTTTCTTTGAAGAACATCCGCAAGTTTTAGAGAACGCAGCAAAAGTGGTAGATGAGGTATTGGCTCAACGCCATCCAGAAGGTCCGATGCTTTTTGAGTCTGTTTGGCTCTCAGATGCCTTTGCATTAGGAAAGTATCATACCGGCAGCAATCTTTGTCTTTGGAAAGTGTGCAGCGGTCTAGCGGATTTGTTTGATGCGAGCGGTTTATTAGAAGACAGTGATAAATACAGGCGTGCGGCCAAGGAGATTAAAGATACGATTTGCAGCCAAATGACAACAGAAGGTCCTTTTGGTACTCAATTTTTGGAAGGGATCGGAGACGAGGAGAAGGATAAGTATAGTATTGATCATTATCAGAAACCTATTTTAGAGCAGGGATTAATTTTTTTGAGCGATGTGATTCAGGATGGAAAGGTTGATTTGCTCATGCATGATGGGGAAGAATCAGACACCACACTCATCCCTTTTTATCAATTTTTAGCGAAAGAGGAGCCATTGTATCAAAATACATTAGCCTTTTCCGCAAGTGAATCGAATCCAACTTACAGTGAAGAGATAAAAGGAATTACTTGGGGATTGGAATCGGGGGCGACATTTCCTGGTTTTATTACAGTTCTAATGAGTGGACTAGCTAGCGAGCAGGAATTTTCACACCGCCTACAGGAACTTTTTAATTTAGCGGATTTAGATGGTTCTTGGTGGTGGTGGCCCTACAAATTAGAAGCCGCTAAAGGGGAAGTAGTGAGAGACTTCGGTTGTGGCAAATGTGGTTGGGCTTCCGGCATTTTTGTTAGTGTAATGCTCAGTCAATACTTCGGTTTGTCATTCAATAAAGGCGTCTTGCAAATTAATCCAATTCACTATCTTGAGTTTTCATGGTCAAAGTTACATTTTGGAAAAGCATTTCTTTCGATTGAGTGTACCAAATCATATGTGACGGTTACTAATTTATTAGAACAGTCTCTAACCATTAGAGGAAATGATGGAAATGTTTCACTTGAAAAAGGAGAAAAGTTCAGAATGGAGAGGGAGATAAAATGAGTCTATTAAAAAATATCACACAGTACAAAAAAATACAGAGTCGAGCCATAACACCAGAGAATCCGACTGGTGAAAAGGGAAAAGCCGCCATGCTTCCCAGCTCTCTTGGACCAAGTAGAAAAGGTCGCGGTGCGATCCCTTTAGCTTCTGGTAAGGAAACTGTGATTGCAGAAATTACGGGCCCAGGCATGATTCGACATATGTGGATGACGATTCGAGATCGAACAGAGTTTGGCAGCTTTGTTTTGCGGGATTTAATCCTTCGAATTTATTGGGATGATTCAGAGTCGCCAGCGGTTGAAAGTCCTTTGGGTGATTTCTTCTGCAATGGTTTTGGCGAACGCTGCGATGTTAATTCGCTGCCAATTGTAGTGAATCCGACAGGGGGCTTCAACTCCTATTTCGAAATGCCTTTTCGTCAAGCCGCTAGAATTACGATTGAAAACCTGCATCCGAAAGACATGACCTCTTTTTTCTATACAATTAATTATGCATTAGTCGATGAGCTGGAAGAAAATAGTATGTATTTCCATGCGAATTGGCGCCGCGAACGAACGACAAAACTTCAAGAAGACTACAAATTGATTGATGGACTTAAAGGTCAAGGCTATTATGTGGGAACATATCTGGCATTAACGTGTTTAGAACGTTATTGGTGGGGAGAAGGAGAATTTAAATTCTATATCGATGGAGACAGCGACTTTCCGACTGTTACCTCGACTGGTTCTGAAGATTATTTTGGCGGCGCTTGGGCATTTCATGAATATGACGAGTTTGGCCGTCCACATGCTAAAAACTATTGTACGGCATTTTTAGGGTATCCTTATCAATCGAATAGGGATGCTACAAGAGACCGCTTTGAGACAGGAAAGCTGAATGCTGTGCATGCCTTTGGAGATGACGCATTACCTCGACATGGTCTTTACCGCTGGCACTTACAAGATCCAATTTGTTTTACGGAGGACTTAACCGTCAGTCTGCAACAGATTGGAAATGATGATGTTGAGCTTTTTGAGCGGCAGGATGATGTTGCTAGTGTAGCTTATTGGTATTCAATTGAAGCGAAAGGAAATGAAAAACGTTCTTTTAGTAAACGGGATCGCTTACCTCGATAGTAGAAAAAAGGTTTGATTTGATAAATGGAAGTGGAGGAAATAGGGATGGTATACGGTTCAATTGAGGCCGGAGGGACAAAATTCGTTTGTGCAGTTGGCGAGGAAAATTTGTCGATAGTAAAACGTGTCAGTTTTCCAACGACAACACCCGAGGAAACCATGAAGCAAGTGATTGATTTTTTTTCAACATATCAAGCGGATTTAGTGAGTATTGGCGTAGGATCTTTTGGCCCTATTGATATTCATAAAGCATCTCCCACCTATGGCTATATAACGTCAACACCTAAACTGGCTTGGCAGAATTTTGATTTTGTAGGCACTTTAAAACGGACCTTTGATAGACCGATAGCATGGACAACCGATGTAAATACTGCTTGTTACGGTGAATACGTTTCGGGACATGGCAAGGGTTTATCAAGTGTTGTTTACTATACGGTTGGGACAGGAATAGGCGGCGGTGCAATTCAAAATGGGCAGTTTATAGAAGGATTTAGTCATCCAGAAATGGGGCACATGCTGATTAAACGACATCCAGAAGATTCATTTTCAGGTACTTGCCCCTTTCATCAGGATTGCTTAGAGGGGATGGCGGCAGGTCCGGCAATTGAAAAAAGATTAGGGAGAAAAGGACAGGAATTACCAGCGGGAGATCGTTTCTGGGAAATCGAAGCTTCCTATATTGCCCAATGTGCCTTCAATACAACCTTAATGCTTTCGCCAGAGACCATCATTTTTGGTGGGGGAGTCATGAAACAGGAGCACTTAAAAAAGAAAGTCCAAGAAGAGTTTATCAAGCTCATCAACGGTTACGTGGATATACCTCCTATTGAAGAATATATTGTTACACCAAAATTGGCAGATGATGCCGGAACGATTGGCGGTTTAGCGTTGGCAAAAGACGTAGTTGATACTGCACTTGAAAACTAATAGGTAGTTGCATTAAACTCAGTTATCTTTACAGACGATTGAGTTTTTTCCGTTATTGAGATAGGACTTTAACAAGGACTGTTGTCTAATTTGGGGTATCAAACAAACGGTGAGTTAGAATGTTTATCAATTTTGGAACAAATGTAGCGGATGGTAAATATTCAAATGGTAAAGGATATAAAATATCAAGAAAGCGTTGACAATGAAACCTGCGGCAGTTATTATAAGCTTGTAAGAAAGAAAAAGAGCTAGGAATAGCAAGGTAGCTGTTCTTAGAGTTATGTGACTGGTAATGCAGGCAGAACTCAGATTATGCACTAAATATACTGAAATCTTTTCAGTTTGTTTAGTCTGTAATCTGAGTTTTTTTTCTGGAAAGGAGTAAATGATGAAAGTAGTAAAAATTTTAAATAACAATATCGCAATCATTGATAAGGGCGGTCATGAATCAATCGTTTATTCACCGGGAATCTCCTTTAAAAAAAGCGTTGGCCAACGAATAACGGATTCCGAAATTGAAAAAACGTATGTATTAGATTCTAAGGATCGGTTGGAGCATTTCAGCTATTTGCTGACTCATTCAGATGAGAAAATGATTCATTTGTTGAATGATATTGTCGCTTATGGCGAGTTTGTTGCGGAACAAAAAGCCAATGATTATCTGTATTTGGCGCTGCTTGATCATCTTACTTTTGCGATAAAGCGGGGAGAAAAGGATCAGTTTATTCGCAGTCCGCTGACCTGGGAGGTTCAGAAATTTTATCCCAAGTTCTATGATATCGGGTTGTATGCGGTGAAATTGATGCGCAAAACCTTCCACTATGAGTTTCCAGATGAGGAAGCCGTGTCTATCGCCTTACATTTTGTCAATATTCAGGAAAGTCAATCGCTATTGGATGAAACGCTGGAAAGTATGGAAATATTGAGAGATATCTTGAACATCATTAAGTACCATTTCAATATTTCATTAGATGAAACCTCGATGAATTATATGCGGTTAGTGACGCATTTGCAGTATTTTATCGAGCGGCTAAGGAAGCAGGAGGTTTACAGTGAAGACAGTGCCGGGCTGTTCGAACAAGTAAGACTGCTTTACCCAGAAGCCTTTAAGGCAACGGAAAAAATTGATATTTACGTAAAAGGCAGATTCAATCAATATCTGTCGAAGGACGAATATACCTATTTGATGATTCACATTAATCGTGTGACTGAGAGAAAGGAAGAAAAAGAATGAAATACCAAGAATTCAATCAAGAAATTATTGATTTAGTGGGTGGAAAAGACAATATCGAAGCGGTTGTTCATTGTATGACCAGACTGAGATTTACCTTGAAGAATCGGTCAAAGGCACAAACAGAGTCGATCAAAGAAATGGATGGGGTGATTGACGTTGTCAGTAATCCAGTCGCTTATCAAATCATTGTAGGAACACATGTTAATGACGTTCATAAGGAATTGATCAGTATGCTTGGATTAGACTCTGAGTCCCAAGAAACAGGCAAGAAAGAAAAAAAGAATTTTGTTAAAGCAGCTTTAGACGTTGTTTCTGAATCAATGACGCCGATTTTGGAACCGATTATCTGTGCGGGGCTGTTGGCGGCGGTTCTTTCGATTGTTTCACTAACCGGGCTTATCTCACCGGAAAGTTCGACGTATATGATCTTTGATACATTACGCAACGCGGTGTTTTACTTCTTGCCGATTTTTATGGCAATGAGCTGTGCGAAGCGGCTGGGAGCGAATCCTTATTTAGCGGTTGCTTTAGCGGTAACCATTTTATCGGATTCGATTAACGGCGTATCTGGGTTGAACATGTTTGGGATTGGATTGCCTGAAATCACTTATTCTAATAGCTTTGTTCCAATTTTATTAGCCGTTTGGATCATGGGCTATGTGACGAAATACGTGAAGAAAATTGTTCCTGATTCATTGCAGCTGTTTTTAACCCCTTTATTAGTAATGATCGTGATGCTGCCGGCAACGTTATTAGTTTTTGGTCCGTTAGGTTTTTATTTAGGGGAAGGCATTATCGGTGTATTCAATTGGTTGCTAAATACGGTTGGCGGCTGGTTCGTGTTGATGCTTTACTCTGCATTGCAGCCGTTCCTGATTATGCTGGGAGCAGGGAACTTTATCATGCCAGTAGTGGCTTCACTGATTGCGGCGAATGGGTATGATCCAGCCTTTATCACTGCTTGTACGATTTCTGATATCGCGGTAGGCGGAGCGATGCTTGGGTACTTTTTACGTACGAAGAACAACAAACAAAAGCAATTATTTGGTACAGTGACTCTTTCAGCAATCTTAGGGATCACTGAGCCAGCGATTTACGGGGTATTTGTAAAATATCGTCGTCCTTTCGTAGCCGTTATGATTGGCGGCGGATTAGGCGGATTGTTTGCCGGGATTACGGGAGTCAAGGCCTATTCGATGGCTTGGGGGTTGTTTGGACTGCCTTCTTATATCGGTAAAGAAGGCGACTTTGCGAATTTATGGTTTATGGTGGCAGCCGTTGCGATTAGTTTCTTAGGTGCAGCGATTGCTTCATACATGCTAGGTGTGCCGGCTGAAAAGGACGAGGAGACGCAAGAGCTTTCTTCTGAAAAAGCGGTTGAAGAAGGAACAAAGATCAGTGTCCGCTCCATTCCATTAAAGAGTGTGGTTAAAGGTCAATTGGTTCAATTATCAGAGATTGCGGACAAGGCCTTCTCAACAGGTGCTTTAGGAAAAGGTGTCGGAATCATCCCTGAGGACAATACCATTTATTCGCCAATCGATGGAGAGGTAACTGTGGTATTTCCGACCAAGCATGCGATCGGGATCAAGGGTGAGAACAACGCAGAAATTTTGATCCACATTGGCATTGACACGGTTGAGCTGGATGGTGAAGGCTTTGAACTTTCAATAAAAGCCGGAGATAAGGTCCATGCAGGGCAAAAATTAGGCACTGTTGATTTTGAAGCGATCAAGCAGGCGGGCTATGATCCGACAGCGATTGTGGTTGTGACCAACACCAATGATTACCTAGATGTGATTCCAGAAACAAATAAGCCTGTCTGTGATAGTGATCTCGCAATGAATATTATTATTGAATAGAGGATAGAAGATGAAGATGGATTCGAAATTTTTATGGGGCGGCAGCATCGCCGCCCATCAATGTGAAGGTGCAGTGAACGAAGGAAATAAAGGAACGGGTATTATGGACTTGGTGACGGTAGGGGCTTATGGTCAGCCACGAGAAATTCATGAGACATTCCAAAAAGACAGCCGTTACCCCTCTCATCAAGGAATTGACTTCTATCATCGTTATAAGGAAGACATCGCTTTATTTGCTGAAATGGGATTTAAGGCTCTGCGAATTTCGATTGATTGGTCGAGAATTTTTCCAAAAGGGGATGAGAAAGTTCCGAATCAGGCGGGGTTGGATTTCTATAATGATGTCGTTGATGAACTTCTCAAACATAATATCGAACCAATCGTGACGCTCTATCATTTTGAAATGCCGATCCACTTAGTCACTGAATATGGCTCTTGGAAAAATCGCCAAGTAATTGATTTTTACCTAAAATTTTGTGAAACGATGTTCCGTAGCTTGAAGGGAAAAGTAACATATTGGGTAACGTTTAATGAGATGAATCATATTGATCCGCAGACGGAAGCGAGTGATATTTTTACTTATATCATTGCGGGACTCAAGTATTCTGAGATTGAAAATAAAAAAGAGACATTGGCTCTGATTGGCTATCATATGACCTTGGCCAGCTGTTTAGCCGTAAACTTAGCGCGGGAAATTGATCCGAAAAACAAAGTCGGATGTGTTTTTGGCATTGAGCCGGTCTATCCTGTCGACTGTAACCCGCAAAATGTCTTGAATGCCTTTCAACAAATGGATCGAGATTTTTACCAAATTGACGCGATGTGCAATGGAGAATTTCCGAAGTATAAAATGAAGGAATATCAAGCCATCGGCATTGAGCTTGAGATCAGCGAGGCAGATCAACAAGCCTTTAAAAACGGAAAATTGGATTTTATTGGGATGAATTACTATGCCTCATCTGTGGCAGAATATGAAGGAGCCGAAGGTGGTGCGAGTGCCCTTTTCGGCGGTCTGCAAAACCCATTTTTAAAGGTCAGCAAGTGGGGCTGGTCGATTGATCCCATCGGCATTCGTTATTTACTGAATTATACGTATCGCAAATACGGCTTGCCAATCATGATTACAGAAAATGGTCTCGGAGCAGTAGATGTTGTTGAGGAAGATGGGCAAATTCATGATGAGTATCGCATAGAATATCTGAAGAATCATATTCTAGAAATCAAAAAAGCCATTGAAATCGATCAAGTAGATTGCATCGGCTATTTAATGTGGGGCCCGATTGATCTAGTAAGTGCAACGACCGGTCAGATGAGCAAGCGCTATGGCTTTATCCATGTTGATCTGGATGATGAAGGAGAAGGTACCTTAGCACGTTCACGCAAGGATTCCTTTGAATGGTACAAACAAACGATCAAGGACAATGCGGAGAATTTAGTGGATTAGACAATTTAATAATTATTAAGTCAGCTGGGGAGATTCCTCAGCTGTTTTTGAGGGGAAGAATCATGCAGGTATCACAGCCTCGGACAGGTTTAAGTAAGTTAAATGGTCCGAGGCTTTTTTATTTTTTCTTCAAGCTATTATCCGTCTTCCGGTATTCACTGGGAGAAATGTCGGTCTTCGTTAAAGAACTTCTTAAAATTGCATAAGAGCGAGGCACATCTGGAAATCTGCGAGACGTAAGCAATAAATAACATTGTGCTAGATGAAATTTAATCTGACAACAAAAAAATATAGTGATCAACAAATGGTCGTACAATTACCATTCAACTGTTGGAAGTTTTTTCTACATGGTTGATTGCATAATAAAATTAACAGGGTAAGATTGAAAATATGAATTAAAAATATCGCAAAAGAAATAATTTCGATCTTCTAATATTTCAGTGATAAGCTGTTAAACGAATTCTATTAAGTATTGTTAATTACATCTCTTTAATTCATTTAAAAGTATCGTCAACCCTCCACTGACCCACCACTCATTCGTTTGTTGGTAAACTACCGTAGTTACAAGAAAGTGGGGGAGCAAAATAGAAGTAAATGAGAGGCTAAAACCATTGTTAGGGTGGCGTAAAAAAACCATTCTATTTATTTTTAGCCAAGCGATTACTCTGTTCGGTTCGTCAATCGTGCAGATGGCGATTATCTGGCAGGTAGCTTTAGAAACTTCATCTGGATTATGGGTAACTCTTCTAACACTTAGTTCAACAATTCCACAAATGATTCTTTCCTTTTTGGAGGAGCATGGACGGATCGGTATCCACGGAAACGGCTATTGACACCTTTCTAACAGGAAAGGTGTCTTTTTTCTTTCTTTAAGTTTAAAAAAGATAGAATGCTGACAGGCGTTTCATGTATTATTGAGACAAGAAGCAAAATTGATTGAAGGAATCGAAAGCGCTTTTAATTAGTGGAATAGTAATATGATTTTAATTTGAAAACTTGGAGGAGGGGTGTTATGCGCCTGATAGAACCATGGGAGAATATCAGAATCAATGTGCTGTCAGTAAATCGGGTCATGCAGCATTTTGATGGAAACATTCATTTCATTTATGTATTAGCAGGGGAGGTAACCGTCGAAAAAGAAGACACGATTATTTCGCTACAAAAAAATGATTTTTATATTTTATCAAAGTCTTTAGTACATACCGTTTATGGAGAAAATGCTCGAGCTTTTGAAATCGTTTTAACTTATACCTTCGAAGATCAAGAAGGACGGGCATTTGAAGGAAATTCTGTTACACAAGGCAAAAGTTCGGATCAAAAAATAGTTCAGTCTATTGAGCGTTTATTGAAGCTGTATATTTTGCAAGAGAAGCATTCCGTTTCTGAAGTTTTTGAAGAGTATTTTCGCATGATTCATTTACTAGAGAAGGAATACACCGTGTTCTCTAGTCTAGATGAAGACCGAAGTATGAAGCAAAAGGTTTATGAGCTGAAATTTTTCATTGATAACAACTTCGACAAGGATATTCGTTTGGCTGATATTGCGAATAAATTATATGTTTCTGATCAGTATCTATCCAGAAGCTTTTCTAGTGAGATTGGCATGCCGATGAATGAATATTTGATTCGCAAACGGTTAGAAAAGGTGCGAAAGGAGCTGTTAGAAACAGAAAAAACTGTGACAAATATTGCCTTTTCTGCTGGGTTTTCAAACATTAATTCCTTTAATCGCTTATTCAAAAAGTATCAAGGTTTGACCCCCAGTGAGTTTCGCAAGGAAATAAAAGACACGGTAAAAGTTGAAACGAAGCAGCACGATTTAGCGGAGGAAGACATTCAGAATTTAGAGGTGTATTTCAAAGAAAAGGATGCGAAAATTGACGACGAAACACTCTTAGTGGATATGCAGGAATACTCACGGCAAAATTTTCAAAAAAACATGATTAATTTAGGGTACGCTGGAGATCTTACTCATTCCTCATTTGTAGAACAAATCCATTATCTACAAGAGAGTAGTCCCTTTTTATATGGAAGGATCTGGGGATTGTTAAGTGAAGAAATTTTGGAGCAGGTGGGAGACGCTTATGATTTCTCAGCGGTTGATGAAATTCTTCAGGTTATGATTAAAGCGGGGATTAGGCCATTTTTAGAACTGGGGTTCAAAGGAAAATTGATTCATGAATCCCATACACAAATTATAAAAAGTCATTTATTTACGAGGAAATCGTATGAGTTGTCTCATTTGCTACAGCGATTCCAAGCTTTTTTTCATCACTGTGTGGATAAATTTGGTTTGGAAGAGGTATCGACGTGGATTATCGAAATATGGAAGCCTAACCCTCTGGTTTTAAAAACGATTGGCAGCGAAGAACTAACAAGAATAGATGATAATGGTGCCCAGTTAAATCTAGCCAACGAAAAAAATTATATCTATGTCTTTTCAAAAATCCAACAAGCCATTCGTCGCATTGTTCCTGGGATTCAAATTGGCGGCTGCGGCTTGAGCTTAGACATTGAAGACCGCGACCTAAGCTCTTTTCTGACGCAATGGGTCAAAGGAACTGCGGCACCAGATTTTATCAGCTTGTCGATTTATCCGATGGATGCTGTGAAGCAGCAGGTGCACCAACACAAAAATCATCATGAACCTATTTCTCCAGATTCCAATTATATGCTCCATCAAATGAAGCAGTTCAAGGAGTTGCTTACAGACATTGGTTACGAGGGGAGAACCTACATTACAGAATTCAATGTTACGATTTTAAGTCGGGATATTATCAATGATACGGCCTTTAAAGGTAGCTATATTCTAAAAAATGTTCTAGCAGTGGTGCCTTATTGCGATTTGATTGGTTATTGGCAGCTGACGGATCTATCTGTGACTACCTTTGATACAGCAAATAAGGAGATATTCGGCGGTTCTGGATTGATCTCAAAAAGCGGGGTCCCTAAAATCGGCTACTATGCCTATCGCTTTTTAAGTAAGTTAAGTGATGAAGTCGTCTATCAGTCAGAGGAGCTGCTGATTACAAAGGACGATCCAAACCGTATTCAGCTATTGTGTTTTTCCTATAGTCACTTAAATTCTACCTATTATTATGATTTTAATAGTGTTTTTACACGTAGAAATGCAGAAGCTTTATTTACTTCAGCAAGTGTACAAAAGAAACAGATTGTATTGATGAACTTGAAGGAAGAGGAGAGCCTATATCGATTGAAGTGTTACCGAATCGGTCCGAAATCAGGCAATATTCTAGAAGAAATGAATCAATTGAGTCATTCGGATCGACTGGATGAAGAATTGATCGCCTATTTGAAGCATCGCTGCCAACCGCAAATTGAGGTTAAGGAAGCTGTTTCTAGGAATCGTCAATTAAAAATTGAATTGGAGCTATCACCCCAAGATATTCAATTAATCGAAGTTCAAAAAGTTTCTCGTTAAACAAGATTGTGTAATACAATCTTGTTTTTTTGTGTCTACGTTGCCTATCATCCTTTGAAAGTATCAACAGAATGTTTAGAAAGTGCAGAGTATTCTTTTATGGAGGACGCTAAAATAGAACCTGTAAACGTTTACAAAAACTAATTATTCTGGGAGGTACACATGGAAAAGGAAGTTTTTGATAATGGAATGAAGGTTGAAAAGAAGAAATTAACGAAGTTTTCTATGATTGCCTATGGCTTGGGTGATTTAGCGAGTCAGTTTGTATGGACATTCGTCGGCACTTATTTAACTGTTTTCTACACTGATATCGTGGGTTTAGCGCCAGTCGCTGTTTCTATGATCATGTTGCTGGCTCGTTTGTGGGATGGGATCAATGATCCGATGATGGGAATGATCGCTGAACGGACGAGAAGTAAATTCGGACGTTTCCGTCCCTATATTGCCTTTGGCTCCCCTTTTCTAGCGTTGTTTTCAGTACTAACATTTACCGGTCCATTTGGAAATGGGACAGCGGGGGTTATCTGGGCAGCAATCATTTATATCGTTGCGGGAATGATTTATACATTGGTTAATATTCCTTATGGTGCCTTGGCTGCAGTAATGAGTGAGGATGCAAATGAACGAAATCAATTGAATGCTTGGCGTTCTGTTGGAATGAATGTTGGAATGATCATTGTAAACTCAATGTCCTCATTTATTATGTTGGCGTTTTCTGACGGTTCTCAAGTAGCCACAGGGCGAGGCTACTTCATGACCGCTTTGATTTATGCGGTGATCTCGATTCCATTGTTTTTTGCGGTTTTTGTGACCTCTAGAGAAGTCGTTCAACCGATGAAAAATGAGAACAAAGTTCCATTACGTACGACGTTAAAAAATGTCATCGGAAACAAGTATTTGATGATCGTCTTTCTAATTATGATACTTCAAATGACTGCATTTATGGGTAGAATTGCCGTAACAACTTTTTATGTCATTTATTGTTTAGGGGCTTTTACCTTAATCGCTTTGCTTATGACAATTCCTTCGATTGGTGGAGCCGTTTGTTCTTTAGCCGTTGTTCCACTTGTTAAACGTTTTGGTAAACGAAATGTGCTTATGATTTCTTTGATTCTTCAAGGGATCGGATTGTTGGTGGTTTATTTCGCAGATTTTGATAACTTGCCGATGATTATTGCGGGGCATGTCATCTTTGGATTGTTTAATATGGGCTTTCCAATTTCGCTCTCTTTAGTAGCAGACTCTGTTGATTATCAAGAGTTGAAATCTGGGGTTCGAACAGATGGCACAGCTTATGCGACGTATGGCTTGGCAACTAAAATCGGAAATGCTCTCGGCGCATCAGTGGGAATTATGCTGCTTCATTCTTTTGGCTACAAAGCAAACATGGAGCAATCATTGGCGACGAAAAACGGAATCAATCTAGTCGTTAATTTAATTCCAGCAATCTTATTTTTTGTATCAGCGCTTGCTTGTCTATTATGGAACTTAAGTGACAAGGATACGGACGATATTCGGAAACAATTAGATGAAAAACGTGAAAAAGAAAATGAGTAAACATAAATGTGTGGTATTCAATTGCACATCAATAAAGAAAAGAAGAATAAATGCAAAAAGAGTTGATCTTTTTTGGGAGAATTAAAGAGTAAGAAAAAGTGTTTTTAAGTAAACTAATCAATGTAAGCGATACCTAAACGAAAAAGTTGACCAGCTTAAGAAATTTGTCAGCTTATAAGGAGGAAGAAAATTGAAAAAATTAAAATTCGGTATTATCGGATGTGGTGGAATTGCCAATCAAAAACATTTTCCAGCGTTGGCAAAGCTAAGTGAACAAGTGGAGCTAGTTGCTTTTTGTGACACGGTACTAGAGCGTGCAGAAAGTGCAGCAGCAGAATACGGCGTCCAAAATGCGTTAGTGACAGAAGACTATAAGGAAGTCGTGAAACAGGAAGATATTGATGTTATTCATGTATTGACACCAAATGTCTCACATTCCTATATTACTGTAGCTGCATTGGAAAGCGGAAAACACGTCATGTGTGAAAAACCAATGGCGATTAACTATGAGGAAGCAAAAAAAATGTTGGATGCCGCAGAACGTACAGGGAAGAAGCTGACGATCGGTTATCAAAATCGCTTCCGTGCGGATTCATTAGCAACCTACGATGCCTGCAGCAAAGGAGAATTGGGAGATATATACTTTGCGAAAGCACATGCTGTTCGTAGAAAAGGAGTCCCTACTTGGGGCGTATTCCCAGATAAAGAGAAGCAAGGTGGAGGCCCGTTAATTGATATCGGGACTCATGCATTGGATCTAACACTTTGGTATATGAATAATTACAAACCAAAAATGGTCTTAGGCTCTACCTATCAGAAGTTGAAGGACAACCCTATGGCAAATATGTTTGGTCCATGGGATCCAGAAACATTTGAAACAGAAGATTCAGCATTTGGACTAATCAAAATGGAAAATGGCGCAACAATCTTCTTAGAAGCAGCTTGGGCATTAAACATGATTAATCCGAAGGAAGCACAGGTGACCTTATGCGGAACAGAAGGCGGTGCGGAAATGTTTGGAAAAGCCTTCTTAGATCAAGGGTATGTGGTCTTCAACAAAGCTGATCATAACCAATTGGAGCAGACGGAGCCTTCAGATGCTGGCGGGGTCTTCGGCTTTGAGGGAAGTAGTTTGGAACAAAAAGACGCAGAGGCGAAACAATGGGTCGAAGCGATTCTTAACGATACAGAACCAGTTGTAAAACCTGAACAAGCAATTGTGGTAACACAAATTTTAGAAGCAATTTATAAATCGGCCGAAACAGGTAAAGTCGTTGAATTGTAATTTTAGGCGATGGGCGAGTGTCAAACGATTTTGCGCTCGTCCAAGCCGTTAGTTCAATTATTAGGAGGAAAACGAATGTCTAGAATCAAGACAGCAGTAAGTTTATATAGTTTACAAGATGAGTATTTGAACCATCGGATGAATTTGGCTGATATGATGAACTTTTTGAAGGAGCATCATGTTGAAGGCGTAGAAATTTTACCGGATCAAATGATCAAAAATGCGCCGTATCCAGTAGAAGAGGACGTCGCTCTTTGGCATCAGCTTTTAGAAGAAACAGGGATCGAGCCAGTGATCGCAGATGTTTTTCTGAACACAAATTTGTACAATAATCGTCAGTTAACGAAGCGAGAATGTATTGATTTATTAATAGAAGAAATCAAGCAAGCCAATCGCTTAGGCATCAAATTAATTCGTCTAGTCTCTATGGTTCCTTACTGGGTGTGTGAACCGTTACTGCCCTATTGTGAAAAATATGATGTGACAATTGCTTTAGAGATCCATGCGGGGATGGCTTTTGACGAACCCGAAACACTACATTTTATCGAAGAAATGAAACGATTGGATTCTCCTTATGTTGGTTTGGTAATCGATACAGGAATCTTCTGCAAAAAATTCCCACGAGTAGTCGTGAATTATGAAATAAATAATGGTGCTAGCCCTGAAATGTTTGCCTACTTAGATCGTTTATTCGAAAAAGGAACGGATCTTCACCGTGTAGTAAAAGAAAACAACGGAGAATATCCAGAGGACTTCAAGCAAGTCATCAAAACTAAAGAAGATCAAATGTTTGCGCCTCTATGTGATGGCTATGAAAATTATCCATTCTCAGTGATGGATGAATATATACCATACATCAAGCATTTTCACATTAAAATGTTCGAGATGACACCGGAAGGCCCTGAATATTCTATGGATTACAAGGGACTCTTGGAATACTTGCATGAAAAGAACTATGACGGGTACGTGGCAACGGAATATGAAGGGAATCGCTTCACATTGCCTGGAAAACCAATGCAGGAAAAAGAACAAGTTGCGGCAAATCAAAAATATTTGCAGGCTTGTCTGAAAGAGATTCAGGGATAGGAGGAAGAAGCAAATGTTTGACAATAATGTCTTTAAAAAAGATACCTGTAAGAATATCGAAGAAAACGGTGAAGTGATCGGTTATGAACTACAAACCTTGATCACCTATTATCGCGGAATCCCATTATCAATGGTGGAGTTTATCAAAGTTGCAATAGACGAGAAAGAAGCTGCATCTGATAAGATCCAAATTTCTATTGACAGAGAAGATTGGTTTTACTTATCGGAAGCGGCTACAGTTACCACATATAAATGGGAGTATGGTGAACCCTTGTATATCCGTGTCTTGAAGCCTGGAGGATTAGTCAAAGGAGACCATCAAGTCAAATTAACAGTTGCGACTAGAACCGCTTATATTCCTGTCCCATTAGTGGGAGTGAAGGAACGAACGGTCACGATTTAGGAGAGTAAGGAGGAAGAAGTATGCTGAATTTTGGCATCATTGGGTATGGCTTCATGGGGCAAACTCATGGAGATACGATCAAAAAATTAGACTATGCAGCATTACTCGCAGTATGCGATATCAATAAGGATCAGCTTAAGGACGTTTCGGAGGATGTAAAAACATTTTTAAGAGCGGATGAACTTCTAGCAGTAAAGGAAATTGATACGGTGATTATTGCTGTTCCGAATCATTTGCATTTGGAAATGGTAAAAAAAGCCGCTGCAGCGAAAAAAAATATTATCTTAGAAAAACCAGCGGCGATGAATGGAACAGAATTTCAAGAAATGATGACAGTCACAGAAGCGGCGGGAGTTCGTTTCACGATTCATCATCAACGTCGCTGGGACAAGGATTATCGTTTGATAAAAGAAGTCGTTGACAGTCACACGCTGGGAGATATCTTTACTATTAAAAATAGTCTCTATGGCTTTAATGGAAATATGCATGATTGGCATGTTTATCCTGAATTTGGCGGAGGGATGCTTTACGATTGGGGCGTTCATCTATTGGATCAAATGCTTTGGATGATCCCTGGTAAGTTGAAGACAGTCTATGCCGATGTGCGTAACGTTATTAATGAAAATGTTGACGACTATTTTAACATACAGATGTATTTTGATAGTGGAATTACCGGACAGGTTGAATTAGGAACCTATTTCTTGAAGGATGAGGCTTCTTGGTTTGAACGCCATTGGTTTGTAGGCGGAAATAAAGGAAGTGCCTATGTGGACGGTTTCAATCCTCTAGGAAAAATCGTACGAACTAGTGAATTATTAACGAATGTTCCTGGAAAAATCACCATGACAGCCGCTGGACCGACACGTTCCTTTGGTCCCCCGCCAGAAGGACGTCTAGTGACAGAAGAATTACCAGAAGTTCATGTAAATCATCAAATGTTTTTTGATCACTACCATGAGTATGTAGCAGGTAAAGAAGAGCTGACGGTAAAACCAGAAGAAATTTTACGCTTAATGAAACTAGTGGATGCTATTAGAGTATCGGCAAGAGAGCATCGCTCGGTAGACTTTGAATAGAGAGAAGGGAAAAACATGCAATTAGGATTAGTTTCAGCAATTTTGGATCAGAGCGATTTTTATGAAATGATCGATATCGTCGCTGAAAATGGACTAGAATGTGTTGAGGTTGCTTGCTGGCCGGCTGGAAAAGCCGAACGGCGTTATGCAGGAGTTTCACATATTGATACAGAAAATTTAACAAAAGATCAAGCAGAAAAATACAACGCTTATGCTAAAGAAAAGAACGTTGTAATCTCAGGGTTGGCCTATTATCCCAATCCTTTAGACGAGGATCTAGCGAAACGGCAGCAAGTGATCAATCATTTGTACTCAGTGATTGATGCAGCCAAAATGATGGACATTCATTTAGTGACAACATTTATTGGGCGGATGCCAACAAGGACTATTTCCGAAAATTTAAAGGAAATGGAGAAAGTCTGGAAACCAATTATTGCTTATGCGGAACAGCAGCAGGTAAAAATTGCCATCGAGAACTGTCCGATGCTGTTTACCGAAGATGAATGGCCTGGCGGACAAAACCTGATGACCACGCCAGACTTATTCAGAAAAATCTTTGCTATTTTGGATAGTGAGTATATCGGATTAAATTTTGATCCTTCTCATTTTGTATGGCAGCAGATGGATTACTTAGCACCATTGTATGAGTTTAAAGATAAGCTATTCCATATTCACTACAAAGATATCAAGTTATATTGGAACAAATTGCAGGAAGTCGGTGTAATGGCGACACCATTAGAATATATGTCACCTAAGCTGCCTGGCTTGGGCGATGTGGATTGGGGCAAGTATGTCTCAGCATTAACGGATATTGGCTATAATGGCTATACCTGTATTGAAGTAGAAGACCGGGCTTATGAAGCGGATTATGAGGATGTTAAGCGCTCAATCAAACAAAGCACGCATTATTTGCGAAACTTTGTTTAGTGGTGACGCCTTTGGAAAATCAAGAAAATAGAGTAATTGGTATAGATATTGGTGGAACATTTATCAAATTTGCGTTAATGAACTCGTTGAGCGTAATTGACAGAAAATGGTCGATTCCGACGAATATCTCTGAAAAGGGGCGGTTCATCCCAGAGGAAATTTGTTTTTCCATTCGTAAGACTTTAGGCGATGACTCACTAAAAATAGTTACTGGGATTGGTATCGGTGTACCAGGTCCTATTTCTCCAGACGGAAGGATGGTCGTTCAAGCCGTCAATCTTGACTGGAAAGAATTGCCATTAAAACAAATGATCGAAGATGAATTGGGCATCGAGGTCTGTTTACTAAATGACGCGAATGCAGCTGCTTTAGGGGAAATGTGGCAAGGAGCCGCTAAAGGCAAACAAAACTTTCTATTTGTAACACTGGGTACTGGTGTCGGTGGCGGTATCGTGATAAATGGTCAAGTCTTGAATGGTTGTCACTCCGCTGGTGGAGAGATTGGTCATATTCCTGTTCGTTCGGATGAAGACAGGCTGTGCGGGTGCGGCGGCAGAAACTGTTTAGAAACCTTTGCTTCAGCGAATGGCTTAGCGTTATCAATGAGAAAGAAGCTTGAGACAGTAGGTGAACAATGGTCGGAAATGACACCACCAATCATTTTTGAAAAAGCAGAACAAAACAATGAATACGCATTGCAGGTATTGAATGAGTTCACAGACGTATTAGGTCAGGCTCTAGCAGGTATTATGAATACGATTGATGTGGAAGAAGTTGTTATCGGCGGCGGCTTGTCAGAGGCAGGCGATGCGTTACTGATTCCGCTGAAGAAAAAAATGGACAAGTATGTTTTTCCGCAGATAAAAGAGCACTTTTCCTTTAAAAAAGCAGCGCTAGGAAATGAAGCAGGAATATTTGGAGCGGTTTATGCTTATTTGAATGTAAATAAATGAAGGTCATCTATTTATTTCGCTTGATGAGAAAAGATTTTTAACTTCGCTTTGGAAATTTCACATACTTATATTAAAAAATGCTCTAGCCTAAAAAAAAGGCTAGAGCATTTTTCAATTATTTCGTCACGGTTTCCCAAAAGCGGTTCAAAGTATCCAGTTGCGTTAGCTGGCGGTTACATTGATCGCTATTGGTGCAAATATAGTTGCCCTTTTTCGTATAGGTTCCGTCACCAGAAGATTTAGTTGTTGCTAAAAAAAAGGCAACAGTACTGATTTGATTGCAGATGGCGCAATGTCCTTTTTGGACATCGGTACTGAAGCTTCCATAAACACCAGTGAACCGCCCATCAATTTTTCGAAGCAAATATTTACGATTTGTCCCACTGTCATTCCAGCCTAAATAGCTTAACTCACGAAAATCTAAACTATCCAATTCTGGATACTGCATTTTCTTAACCTTTCGAAAGCTCTTCTCGATTTGTTTCGTAGAGGGGGCTTCCATTGGAATTACAAAAGCCTTCATTTCTTCAAAAAGCTTTTCGAATTTTTCACGGGTAAGGCTGGTATCAAGAAATTTTTCCCAATAGGCTTCCAGCAGAGTACTGCGTCTGAAGAATTCTTCCGTTTTTCCTTTGATCAATGTTTGCAGAGTCACGATAGTCTGTTTATCGTTCACTGAATGATAGGCACTGACAAGCTCGCTGATTTGTTGTTTGCAAAACCAATATTCATTTGGTTGTAATAGTAAGTTTTCTGTATTCATGATTTTCCTCGTTTCTTTTCTCTGAGGAAAATAGTTTTCCTTCAAAGAACTAATAATTAATGGCACATTATTAATTTCTTTGAACGTACGATACAAGATGATTTTATCATCAGGATCTCCTCCTTGTGTTGCATGATTCATACCTACGTTAGAATATAGCATTCCTTTCAATTCTACAAGTCTTTTCTATTTATTGCGGGTAAATTTAAGGATTAATTAGTTGCTAAAGTAAACTATTAACTTTATACTTCTATTAGTTGATTCAGTAAACTATTAAACGAGAGGATGTGATGAGTCTGGATACTCGTGATATTAGGCGGTTTAATCGCTATTATACGCGGATATTGGGCGTCTTCGATCAAAAGGTGTTTAATCTGGATTATTCAATGATTGAGATGCGGATTTTGGGAGAAATCGGACGTCATCCTAGTATTACCGCCAATGAACTGACAAAATGGTTAAACATTAAAAAAAGCTATTTAAGTCGCAAGTTAAGTAAATTGGAGCGGGAATCGTATATTTTTAAGGAAAAAGATTCTGAAGACAGCCGGAGCTTACAGCTTTATCTCACTGATAAAGGGAAAGAATTAAACAGCTATGTGGAAGAGCAGTCAGACAAGAAGGTGTTAGCGTTACTGGAGCCTTTAGATCAAGAAAGTTATCAAGAACTGGTGGCTGCGATGAATACGATCGAAAAAATATTATATAGGGTTTTCCCAAATGATTTAGAGTAGTTGCGATCATTTATTTAAAGGAGAGGATTTCAATGTCAGAAGTCACCATCATACCATTTGAAGAAAAGTATACCCAAGAAGTAGTCGATTTGATTCTTCCAATTCAGCGAGATGAATTCAATATCAATATCAGCATTGAAGATCAGCCCGATCTTTTGCGAATCAAGGAAGAATACATCGATACTGGCGGAAATTTTTGGGTCGCGCTTTCTGAAGGCGAAGTAGTTGGAACCATTGCCTTAGTGAAGCTGGAGAATCATTATGGCGCTATTAAGAAAATGTTTGCGGCGAAGCCCTTTCGCGGGGAAAAGCAAGTTGGCAAAAAATTGCTGGAAACATTGGTTACTTATTGCAAAGATCAAGGCTATGAACGTTTGTATCTAGGGACAGTAGAGGTATTGAAGGCAGCGCAAAGATTTTATCAAAAACATCATTTTGAGCGCATTGATAAGTCAGATATGCCAAAGGATTATCACTTGATGGATGTAGATACTGAGTTCTTTATGCGTGATTTAACGAAGGAATAAGCTTAAAACCACCTAACTCAAATGACTGAGTCGGGTGGTTTATTTGTTGAAGCAAAAAACCATGAATGGAAACGCTTTTCCAGGCTGAAGTCAATCTGTTAAAGAGGCTATCGCAGCAATCAACAAACTGATAAACTAATAAATAAAGTATAGAAGTTTAGGAGGAAGGATAATGAGTCTACTCGGGTCACCGATTACTATTGGCCAAGTGAAATTACCTAATCGTCTAGTATTGCCGCCGATGGCTACGGCAAAATCTCAAGATAACGGAGAAGTAACAGAAGCCCTTTGTGAATATTACAGAGAAAAATCCACTGGCGGCTATATTGGATTGATTATTACGGAGCATAGCTTTGTCAGTCCAGAAGGGCGGGCAAGCAGTGGACAGCTATCTATCGCGAAAGATGAGGATATTCTAGGACTAAAGAAGCTAGTAAAGACGATCCATCACAGTGGAACCAAAGTATTCGCACAGCTCGCACATGCTGGTGGACTGGCAAAGCAACCACTCACAGGACTTGAACCCAAAGGGCCAAGTTCCATTGCGCTACCTAAAGCTGCTCGAAGCACAGATATTCCACAGGAAATGACTTATGAAGAAATACAAAAGGTTGTCATAGATTTTGCATCAGCAGCACTAAGAGCAAAAAAAGCCGGTTTCGATGGTGTCGAACTGCATTCCGCTCATGGGTATTTGCTAAACCAGTTCTATTCTCCTTTAACAAATAAACGAAAAGATGTTTATCGTGGAGAAGATGTTGAGGGGCGAATTCGACTTCATTTAGAGATCAGTCAAGCAGTTCGTGAAGCTGTCGGACCGGATTATCCGATTGCGATTCGCTTAGGTGCAAGCGACCACATGGCTGGCGGCACGACGATTGAGGATAGTATCATCGCCGCAAAAGAATTTGAAAAAGCGGGAATTTGTTTACTGGATGTTTCAGGCGGCTTTAGCTTTTATACAAATCCTTATTCGAAAGAACAGGGCTATTTTAGCGAGTTGACAGAAGCGCTAAAAAGAGAAGTTGATATTCCGGTTTTATTAACTGGCGGGATTGTTGATGCTTCGGTTGCTGAAAACTTACTGCTTGAAAAGAAAGCGGATATGATCGGAGTTGGTCGAGCGATACTGAAAGATTCGGCTTGGGCGAAGCGAGCCATCCTGTCTCTACAAGAATAGAGAAAATTTAATTCAAAATCACCCGTGATTCATTTTTATTGAAAAAGCCTTGTTAGAGACCAATTTGGTTTTAACAAGGCCTTTTTGTATGAAGAAATCAAACTTACTTCCCGTGAGGATTCCTTTTAATGTCACGTTCATTTAATTTTTGGATTCATATTGACAAGAAGCGGTTAAGTCAGTATTCTATTCGCTATAGTGGATTTAATCCGAGATAGTAATATGGAGGTTTCTATGATTTCAGCGAATGAAATGATTAGCCGCAATATTAAGCGGATTCGTCAAGAACGAAATCTGACATTAGATGATCTTGCACGTTTGTCTAATGTAAGTAAAAGTATGCTTAGTGAGATCGAACGCTGTTCAAAAAGTCCAACGATTTCGATGCTAGAGAAAATTTGTGTGGGTATCAATGTTCCTCTCGCGCAGTTGACTTATATGGAAACACCAGAGGTTTCCGTCATCAAAAAAGGCTCAACAAAGCATTATTCGACGTCGAAAGGGTTTGATACTTACACGTTATTTAAGTTTGATCCAGATAAACGTTTTGAAATTTTACGGCACGTCATAGCACCGCATTCAGAGCGCCTATCAGAATACCATGAGGCAGGGATCAGAGAATATATTATTTGCACGCAAGGCATGCTAGATATTCAAGTTGGTGAAAAGAGCTTTATTCTAGAAGAAGGTGAAGCTATCCAGTTTTTAGCGAATTGCAACCATAAATATGCGAATACAACAGGTGAAGAAGCACGAATATTGATGTTACTGTTTAGGGAGTAGAAAGAAGGGGTTAAATGAAAGGGTATAGTGTTCGACTGGTAAAGCTGATCTTCGGGTTGTTTCTATTTGCGTTGGGATCTTTTTTGACGATTCAGGCGAATATCGGATTGGCATCGTGGGAAGCGTTTAGTATGGGCATTGCAAATTTAACGAATCAAACCTATGGCAACATCTTGATTATCAGTGGATTCGTCATTTTAATTATTGATGTTCTCTTGAAGGAAAAAATTGGATTTGGAACAATTTTGAATACGATTTTGATCGGAACCTTTGTTGATCTGATTCAAGGGATGGCTGTTATTCCACAAATGAACAGTTTTATTTCTGGTGTATTGATGCTTTTGTTAGGGCAGGTATCTATCTGTGTAGGTAGTTATTTTTATATAGGAGCTTCTCTCGGTTGCGGACCTCGTGATGCACTAATGGTTGCTCTTGGTAAGCGGCTGCCCAATGTTCCAATAGGAATTATTCGTGGATTAATTGAAGGAACAGTTCTATTGATAGGGTGGCTGTTGGGAGCAAAAGTAGGAATTGGAACAGTGATATCCGTCTTTGGCATCAGTTTTATCCTAGAATGGACTTTCAAGATTTTACATTTTGATGTAACCAATATAGAGCATGAGAGTGTGATAGATACAGTGAAGACTCGATGAATAATTCTCTAAGCCTTTTAAAAAATCAGAGAAATTTCGTACTCAACAGTTTTTGTTGGGTATTTTTTTTGAGTTTTTTACAGAACTGATAAATGTATCGTTATTTTATTTGATTGAGATTTCAAGTCGAGTGTACTCTTCAAGTTAAATTTTGTGAATAAATTAAGTGGAGGACGCTTTTGATCATTTCTTTGATTTATTTTCCGAAATAATAAAAAGTTGTAAGCAGATTATTGTGAAAATAAAAAAAAGTGAGCTATGCTTATTAGTGAACAAGAGTTATGAAATAGCACAATGATTTCCGGAAAAACGGAGAAAGTTATTTTATGATGCTAGAAAATTTTACTAGGAGGATTTTATTATGGTAGAAAATTATGAAAACAAAAATGTGAATGGACAAGCAGCAGCTGAATCTGTTCGTACGAATCAATCGAATGTACAAACCGATCAAGAAGTGAAAGGAGATCTCGTTTACGACGATAAAGTGATTCAAAAAATCATCGGTGTTGCGATTGAACAAATTGATGGATTACTTACAGTCGACGGAGGGTTCTTCTCGAATGCTGCAGAAAAACTAGTCAACACGGATAACGTAACTGCTGGGATCGATACCGAGGTTGGGAAAGAACAAGTGGCAGTTGATATGGATGTTGTCATTGAATACGGACAAGATATTACAAAAGTTGCTTCTGAAATTAGAAAAGTCATTCGTGATGAAGTAGCGAAAATGACGCATTTAGATGTCATTGAAGTGAACCTTCATGTCGTAGATATTAAGACAAAAGAAGAATTTGAACAAGATAGTGAAACAGTTCAAGATAAAGTAACAAGTGCTGCGAAAACGACTGGCGAGTTTGCTTCAAAGCAAACAGATAAAGCAAAAGATGCAGTCAATCGAGGAACAGACAAAGCTCAAGAAAAAATCGAAGAAAATCAAGATTCTCGAGTAAAATAGTTCTACAATAGGAGGAATAAGTCATGGGTTTATTATGGTCATTAATTATTGGTGCAGTTATCGGGGCAATTGCTGGAGCGATTACCGGTAAGGGAAACAGTATGGGATGGATTGCTAATATCGTTGCTGGTCTAGTCGGATCAGCATTAGGACAAGCATTATTAGGCTCGTGGGGACCTTCATTAGCTGGGATGGCGTTAGTACCATCAATCATTGGAGCGATCATCTTGGTACTAATTGTCTCTTTCTTCTTAGGAAGATCCAAATAGGAGTAGGCGATGCTAGTAATTGTGGATATGCAAAATCGAATTTTGGATACTGATGATGAAAATTATGTGCTCGGTGCCGATAAGATTATTCCCAAAATACTGCAACGATTAACAAAAGCACGGAAATCTGGTGAGATGGTTCTTTTTACGAGAGATATTCCCATCGAGCATAAGAATGAATCCGAAGAACGAATCGAATTACAGATAGTGGATGAATTAGCTCCACTGCCTGAAGAGTATGTTTTCAAAAAGAACTACTATGCACTTCCACCGGAGAAACTGCTCGATGTTCGTGCATTAACTGAGAAACGCAAACAAGAGAAAAGCCGAATAGAAGTGGTTGGTGTTGAGCTGAGCATTTGCGTATTAGCAAACACTTTGGCTTTACAGAGCGCTCTCCCAGAAGGTGATTTTTATATTGATTCTGAGCTTGTTGCTGGGAACAAGCTAAATGAGACAGCCTTACAGCTGTTAGAGCAATTCAATGTTGAAATCGAATAGTTGAAAGAGTTCTAGCCTTTTAAACGAGGCTAGAGCTTTTTTTGATAGGAAATATTTTTTTCGTTTATTTTTTCTATTAATTTATATTTTTTTACTTTTAGAATGTCTCTAGGCAGAGAACAACGATTACTTTATACTAAGAATAAAAGTTATAAATAGTATGACTATTTGTTCCAAAGATAAGTGAAAGCGGTTAACTTATTCGGGCATCTAGCCGATTCAAAAATAAAAAAATCAGGGAGAAAAAAGGGTGAAGATAAAATATTTAAAGCGAACGCAATTTTTTGGTGATTATCAAGCCTGCCGTGTTATTTGGATTACTACCTTAAAGGGTGAATTGTTAGTTAAATTTACGATCACCGATGGGGAAGGAAAACACTTATATACAATAATGGAACCACCGGAAAGCGATACTTTTGATCTATCTAACAACGTCTTATCTTTGGAACAGCTGGAGGAGATAAGAGATCTTTTAAAAGCCAATAATCCAGAGATTGAGTGGGATATAACGGATGAGGAAGAGGTAATCTTTATGCTGGGATTTTTCGGGGAATGTCTAGCGAGGCGCCATTGGCTAGCAAGAGATAGTAAAAAGAATGAAGATGTTATCGCGGATTATATCTTTGATGCCAGTGATAAAATAGTCAAAGGAGAGTGTTTTCAAACGGACTATTTTAAAAAAGAAGCAACAGAAGGTGAAATCATCGAAAACTATCTGCTTCCTAAACTATTAGCGCGAGATGAAGTGGATACCATCGTACTGAACATTGCTAGAGCGGGTCAAGTCAATAGTTATTCAATTGTGATTCAGGAAAACGAATAGTTATTATCAGCAGATACATCAAGAGGTATCTGCTTTTTTTGCGAAATATTGAACAGAAAAAAATTGCTTGCCTTAAAGTGTACTTTAAGGTATATGCACGTATCATCTGGAAAGGTTAACATAGAAGATAATGACACTGTTTCCAATCGAATAAAAGATTTACTAAGAACAAGTTTGTACACTTAGAAAAAAGGAGTGCTCATATGAAAACATTATACTTAATGCGGCATGGCGAAACACTATTCAATCAACAGAAAAAAATCCAAGGTTGGTGTGATTCAACTCTGACGGAACTTGGAAGAAAACAAGCAGCAATAGCAAAAGATTATTTTGTTAAAAATGAGATCAAACTGGATAGTGCTTATGCTTCCACCTCAGAAAGAGCCTGTGATACTTTAGAATTGGTCACAGATTTAAATTATTCACGAGTAAAAGGACTAAAAGAATGGAACTTCGGTGATCTAGAAGCGGAACATGAGTATTTAAATCCGCCGCTGCCTTATGGAGATTTTTTCAAGGCCTTTGGTGGAGAAGGAGAGCTTGAGTTTCGGGAACGAGTGGCACGGTCAATTCTTGAGCTAGTTCAAGTGGATACTGGTAAAAATATTTTGATGGTCTCCCACGGGGCTTCCTGTAGACAATTTATGCGAGCGTGGGAGCATACGAGTGCGGTTGAACTTCAGGGGCGGATAGCAAACTGCTGTATTTTGAAATTTGCTTTTGATGGCAACCAGTTCCAGCTTTTAGAAATTATCAACCACGATTTTTCAGTTGTTCTATAAGAAAAAAAGCGATGCCACTTTAACAAGTAGTATCGTTTTTTAATCTGTTTTCGACTGTTCCGATAATATTCCGTTTTCGATCCATTTATTCTTCTTTTTAAAATCAGCCAGATTTTGTTGGTATTCTTTCGCGTATAAAAGCGAGAAAAGAGTATCCAAAATGTACTCAAAAGCAGCCTGAGAAGAGAAGGTGCTGACTTTTACGTAGTCTTTTTCCTCCTGAGTAATTACGATAGCTTGTGTGGCAAGGGCAATTAAGTTTGATTGGCTATTGCCAGTTAATAATATAGAAGGAACATTTTCATTTAAGAAGTGTTTCATCATTCGTTCATATTGTGGCATATTCCCACGATAAGTAATAAAAATGGCACAATCCTTATTGGTAAGATTTGCAGCATTCCAATCCTCATCGGCATATTCTTCTGCGATAATCAGAAATTTATTGATTTTTACTAATTTATTTTGAAAACTGCGAGCCCGGATCTGTGAATCGCCTTGAGCAAATAAAAAAATCCGTTCCGCATTTGCTAGCAGATCAACTGAATGATCTAGCACTTCAGTATCCAATTGTGCATAGGTTCGCTGTACTGTATTGATCGTTAAATCAGCGAGCTTCTTTGCAATATCTTTGGTTGAGTCCTGTGGCAGAAAAGGAAAATTAGCATCCACCGGTTCAGAACGGTAGAGGTCACTATGAGCAATCTCAGAAACTGCGATACGAAAATCGCGAAAGCCGTCATAGCCCATTTTTTGGGCAAGCCGAATAACGGAAGAATGGGAGGTATACGTATCTTTAGCGAGATTTGCCACGTTGATCGCCGGAATCGTTGCCAAGTTCTTTAAAATATAATCAGCAATTCGCTTCTCCGTATTGGTTAAATCCTGTTGCAGACGTAATTTATCAATTAAAAGCATGTCATCACCTTTTAGTTTGTATTTAATAGAGGAAGTATCCTAACTATCATACCTTAATTTCACTATTTTCAGAAGGAGAGGTATTCATGAAAACACTTTTTTGGTACAAATGTCCAAAAATACCTAGTTCATATTTGATAGATTGGATAAAACGACCTATTTTGCTCAGAAATCTTCTCAACGATTCGAATTTTCCTATAATAGAGCTATTAAAAGAAACCTTGGAGGGATTTATACATGTTAACGATCGCATATATTGGTAATGGGAAAAGTACCAACCGTTACCACTTACCATTCTCAACAAAATTGAAGGACAAAATTAAGGTCAAAACGATCTATTCACCAAGTGGACGAATCACCTGGGAAAAAAATCCAGGCACAGTTTATACTTCAGATATCAATGATATTTATAATGATCCAGAAATTCAGTTGGTGGTTGTTACAACACCAAGTCCATTACATTTTAAACTAGGAAAAGAAGTCTTGGAGCATGGAAAAAATGTTTTGATCGAAAAGCCTTTTACAGAAACGTTAGCAGAGGCGCAGGAATTGTATCGTTTAGCAGACGAAAAAGGTTTATTTATCCAATGTTATCAGAATCGCCGCTATGATTCAGATTTCTTAACCGTTCAAAAAGTGATTGAGAGCGGTGTGCTCGGTGATTTATTGGAGGTGGAAATGCATTATGATTACTACCGTCCAGAGGTTCCTGAAAGTGTTGAGAAATTCTCAATTGGAACAAGTTACCTTTATGGTCATGCCTGCCATACTTTGGATCAAGTCATTTCTTATTTCGGTCGTCCAGATGACGTTCATTATGAGGTACGTCAGCTTTTAGGTGATGATCGAATGAATGATTACTTTGATTTGGATCTCTTTTATGGTCGAATGAAGGTGTCGGTGAAATCTAGTTACTTTCGTTTAAAAGAACGACCAAGCTTTGTTGTTTATGGGAAGAAGGGTGTCTTTGTGAAGGCAACGAAGGACCGCCAAGAAGAACACTTAAAGATGTTCTATATGCCTGATAATAAGGATTTTGGGATTGATTTGCCTGAGCATTATGGTACGCTGACTTATATGGATGATGCTGGAGTTTACCATGAAGAGAAGGTCGTTTCGGAGGTTGGCGATTACAGTCGAGTCTATGAAGATATCTACGAAACATTGATTAACGGCAAACCAAAAGCCGTCAAGGATGAAGAAACACTGTTACAAATCGAAATGTTAGAAAAGGGTATTCAACAGGTGAAACACTAATTTAGAAGAAATGAGGGATACAGATGAAGTTAGCAATATTCGGTTCTGGAAAAATTGTTCAAGAATTTTTACCTATTACAAAGGACTTGCCTGAAATTGATGTCAAAGCGATTCTCGGTACCAAGAGAAGTCAAGAAAAAACAGAGAAGATTCAGGCAGAATATGGCATCGAAGCCTCTTATACGGATATCGATGAGTGTCTGAAAAGTGATGCCTTCGATACGGTGTATGTCGCTGTACCGAACCATTTGCATTACGGCTTCGCGAAGAAAGCGTTGGAGGCTGGTAAACATGTGATTTGTGAGAAGCCTTTTACTTTAAAACATGCAGAGCTGCTGGATTTGGAGCAATTAGCGCTTAAAAAAGATGTGGTGCTGGTTGAGGCTATTACCAATCAATATTTGGTAAATTACCAAGGCATCAAAGAAGCCAGCCAAAAAATTGGTAAATTGAAAATCATTGAGTGCAACTATTCGCAGTATTCTTCTCGCTATGATGCCTTTAAAGAAGGCACTATTTTGCCTGCTTTCAATCCGAAAATGGGTGGCGGCGCCTTAATGGATATTAATATTTATAATATTCATCTAGTCGTTGGTCTGTTAGGAAAACCTAAACACGTGCAGTATTATGCGAATATTGAACGAGCTATTGATACTTCAGGCATGCTGATACTTGATTATGGTGATGTGAAGGTTGTTTGTATCGGTGCCAAGGATTCAGAAGCAACGATCCGTTCAACCATTCAAGGAACAGAAGGCTCAGTTGTCGTAAATGGCCCAACGAATACGTTAGATAGTTATACGACTGAATCGCTTTCTGGTGAAAAAGAAACCTTTGACCATAAAGATCATCCTCATCGTATGTATGATGAGTTCAAGCTTTTCAGTCAAGTAATCAAAAATAAAGACATGGACTTCGTGAAGAAGCAGCTTGAGCATAGTAAGATCGTGATGGAGATTGTCGAAGCCTCGATTAATGATGCAGGAATCGTTTTAGGGTGATTCAGTTCCATCTTTTTTAATAAAACACTTGCCTTAAAGTGCACTTCAACGTGTATGGTAGGAGATAGTTAAGAAAGGTGGGAAATAGATGAAGTATGCAAAGTTAGGAAATACCGGCTTAGACGTTTCAAGAATTTGCTTAGGTTCAATGAGTTTTGGGGATCCAAAAAACTGGGTTCATAAATGGGTTCTGGAAGAAGCCGAGAGCAGACCCTTAATCAAACGGGCGTTAGATTTAGGCATCAACTTCTTTGATACAGCTAACGTATATTCTTTGGGACGCAGTGAAGAGATTCTTGGAAAAGCCTTGAAGGATTATGCCAATAGAGATGAGATCGTTTTGGCAACGAAGGTTCATCAGAAAATGTTTGATGGTCCCAACGGACAAGGCCTATCAAGAAAAGCGATTATGTCGCAAATTGATCAAAGCCTAGAGCGCCTGCAGACTGATTATGTAGATTTGTATATTATTCATCGTTGGGATTATGATACCCCGATCGAAGAAACGATGGAAGCTCTGCATGACGTTGTTAAGTCTGGTAAAGCACGCTATATTGGAGCATCTGCAATGTATGCCTATCAATTTCAACAAGCGAATACGATTGCAGAAAAAAATGGCTGGACAAAATTTGTTTCGATGCAAAACCATTTGAATTTGATTTACCGTGAAGAAGAGCGTGAAATGATTCCTTATTGTCGTTCTGAAAAGATCGCATTAACGCCTTATAGTCCGATGGCTTCTGGCAGATTGATTCGAGATCGTACAGCAGAAACACAACGAAGTACAACGGACGTCGTACAAAGAGCAAAATATGATGAAACGGCTGAAAAAGATCAGCTGATCATCGAGCGAGTAGCTGAATTAGCAGATAAATATGAAACGAATCGTGTGAATATTGCCCTAGGCTGGTTGCTGCAAAAGGATCCAGTAGTTGCTCCAGTCGTTGGAGCGACAAAAATGAGTCATATTGAAACGGCTGTGGGAGCGGTAGATTTCAAATTAACTCCAGAAGATGTGTTGTATTTGGAGGAGCCCTATGTTCCCCATAAAGTAATTGGACATAACTAATAATCCCTTTAAAGAAACTGTGCCAAACAAAATGGTGCAGTTTTTTTATTCTTCTTGACTTGAAGTGTACTTTAACGTTTATGCTAGTACTAAAGTATATCGAGGTGAGCAGGATGAAAAAGCTGTGTTGGTTGATACTTGTTTTGTTTTTTCTAGGTGCGTGTGGTGCCAATAATTCTGGGACCAATGACAGGAACAGTGAAGAGTCAGATAGTCAATCAAGTGAACGTTTGGAGTCGAAAAAAGCAGAGGGAGAGAATAAAATGAAAAAGCCGCTCATTGTGTATTATTCTTTGACTGAGAATACAAAAGAAGTTGCTGAAGAAATTCAAAAACAAACAGATGGGGAATTATTGAGGATCGAAACAGCCGAGCCTTATCCGGAGGTTTATGATGATGTTTTAGAGATTGTTCGCACACAAAGAAGCGACAATGAGTTGCCTGAAATTGTTTCAAAAGAGGTCAGTTTGTCTGATTATGATCGTATTTTTCTAGGGGCGCCGATTTGGTTTGGTGAACCGGCGTTGCCAGTAGAAAAGTGGCTCAGTGAAAATGATTTGACTGGCAAGAAGATTTATCCCTTCTTCACAAGCGGAAGCAGTTCTATCAATGAATCAATGGACAGATACAAAGTGGTGTTGACCCAATCAACTCTCAGTGAAGGTTTAGGGATCACGTCCTCAGATAAAAACGAGACATCTAAACTAGTACAAGAATGGTTGGAACAATTGGATTAAATAGTAGGAAGAGATGAGGCTGAGGTCGGCTTTATCTCTTTTATCCTTTCGGCGTTAAAAATGGTCCAGCTTAAAGTCCACTTTAAATCAAGAGTGAAGACTGATAAAATTGAAATGAAAAGGATACCAGCTACATTTATTTAACGAGATTATTTGTTTGAAAAACTAACATGAAGGGAAGTGAAAGAAATGAATATATCAGAAGTCGCAGAAAAATTCGATATGACACCAGCAACGATCCGTTACTATGAAAAGCAAGGACTGATCCCGCCAATTACCAGAAATTCTGTTGGAGTTCGCGATTTCCAAGAGGAGGATATCAGTTGGGTAGAATTTATAAAATGTATGCGTGATTCTGGACTATCGATTGATTCACTAGCGAAATATTCAGAGCTTTATCAGCAAGGATCCGCTACTTTGATTGAACGAAAAAAAATTTTGATCGAGGAATACCAAAAATTATTGGAAAAACAAAGACTGATCAATGGAACGGTGGCTCGTTTAGAAACAAAGCTGGAGAATTATGATCAAATGATTCAGAAATGCGAACAGCAGATCTTTTCCAACTCAAAAGAGGCTGTGTCTGAGAAAGTTTTGAAAGAGGTGTAAGTCATGTACCTGTTCCAAAGAATTGAGGAAGCAGCGTTTAAACAAAATGATGCGAGACGTACAATTGGAGAGTTCATACTTGAACATCGCGATCATCTTCAGGAATTAAGCATGGATGAAATTGCTAAGAGAACTTTTACATCAAAGCCGACACTGGTTCGTTTTGCAAAGTATTTTGATTATTCGGGTTGGAAAGAATTTATGTATGCCTTTACCCACGAGGTTGCTTACTATGATGAGAATGCCTATGAGGACGTCGATCCGAATTTTCCTTTCTCAGCTGAAGATGATTCGTTACAAGTTATTGAACATCTAATGAATCTAAAAATGCAAAGCATGAAGGATACGGTCGCGCATATTGCTGTAGAGGACTTGAATCGAGCAGCAAATCTGATCCAGAAAGCAGAGAATGTGGTGATCTACGGGACAAGTCCTAATTATTATTATGGCGAACTGTTCAAGCGGAATTTATTGACGATCCAAAAAAAAGCCTTTATGTCAAAATCAGGTGAAAATGGTATTACTTCCAGTTCATTGAGTTCTAAGGATTGTGCGATTATCCTCTCCTATTCTGGAAATAATCCTGACGAAAATCCCACGAGTAACGTAAAAATATTGAAGCGGTCTGGGGTTCCGATTATCAGTATTACTAGCGGAGGGAAAAACTATCTTAGAGATTATTCCGATGTCGTGTTGAACATTTCCAGTAAAGAAAAGCTCTATTCCAAGATTGCCAATTTTGCAACACAAGAATCGGTTCTATTTCTGTTAGATGTATTATTTGCTAAAATTTTTGCACTGAATTATGAAATCAATAAGAAGAATAAAATCGCAAATTCGAAAGTTTTGGAAGGAAAAAGGCAATCCAGCTACAAAGATATCTCTGAACAATTTTAAGAAGAGGATGTGGCAGAAGCTACTTCTGAAACATCGTTTATCTGGTAACAGGGCGTGTGACATTTTTTTGTCACACGCTCTGTTTTTGTTGAAAGTGAAACGTATTCCGAGAAATACCCATAGATTTTTAGAAAAACTGGAATACGTTTTAAGCTGTCACCAAACTATTGGAACCGCTATCTTCACATGTTAAGGTTCAGATACAAGCAAGACTTGATTAACCGGTTCGATCAAAAAAACATCTTGTTCTATTGAAAGGAGAATCCCATGAGTAAGAAATATGAAGGTTTGGCTCATGACATCATTGAAAAGCTGGGTGGCAAAAAGAATATTACGGAAGGCTATCACTGTCAAACACGTCTTCGTTTTAAAGTTCTCGATGAATCGAAAATTGATATCAAGGGTTTAGAAAGTTTGGATGGTGTGACAAAATATATTTTTAACGCAGGTGTGCATCAGATAGTGATCGGTACCCACGTGAAAGATGTTTTTGAAGAAATCGAGAAAATCATTGATCTTGATCCGACAAAAGAAGTACAAGTAGAAAAAAAAGGCTCGCTAACGGCGATTATTGAATTTGTAGCCGCCACGTTCCAGCCAGTTATTCCAGCATTGTCAGGAGCCGGGATGGTCAAGGCTGTACTGGCCTTGCTGATCGTTTTCCAAGTCATCTCACCGGAATCGCAAACCTACTATTTATTGAACATGTTTGCCGATGGCGTTTTCTTCTTTCTACCGATCATCTTGGCATTCACAGAAGCACAAAAGCTGCGTTGTAATCCGATATTAGCTGCCTCAGTTGGCAGCAATGATGATGCATCCTAACTGGGGAGCGTTAGTGACCGCAGGAGATCCAGTCAAATTCTTTGAAATTATTCCATTTACACTTGCTACGTATACTGGCTCTGTTATTCCGATTCTCTTAGTCATTTTTGTGCAATCCTATGTCGAAAAATTCTTAAATCGCGTAATACCCAAATCAGTTGAACTTGTATTTGTACCAATGCTGACCTTTTTAGTGATGGGTACACTGGCTTTTTCTGTGCTAGGACCTATAGGTAGTATCATCGGAGGGTACTTGGCGACATTCTTTACTTTCTTAAGTATCAATGCCAGTTGGGTACCAGCAGTTTTAATTGGTGGATTCTTACCAATTATGGTTATGTTTGGTCTTCATAACGGTGTGGCTCCGCTGGGTGTCATGCAGATGGCTGAACTTGGGTATGACAGTATTTTTGGGCCAGGGTGTGTGTGCTCAAATATCGCGCAAGCAACCGCAGCGGCAGTGGTCGCTTTTAGAACAAAAGATAAAAAATTACGTCAATTAGCAACCTCTGGCTCGATCACTGCCTATATGGGAATTACGGAACCAGTGTTATATGGTGTGAATCTGCCGAAAAAATATCCTTTGATTTCAGCTATGATCGGTGGAGGATTAGGTGGATTGTATGCTGGTTTGACTAATACTCATCGTTTTGCGACTGGTTCATCAGGGATTCCTGCCATCTTGCTCTATATCGGTGATGATACGATGCGCTTCTTCTGGAATATCGTGATTGCCTTAATTATTTCTGCTGTATCAACAGCTGTCCTGACCTATGTCTTAAGCTTTAAATTTGAAAAAGAAGCGAACATTCCAGAAATGAAAGAAGTCATTTTGGAAGACACGCTGATGATTAGTCCGATCAGAGGACAAATTATTCCGCTGAGTGCTGTTCATGATGAGGCATTTGCTTCTGAAGCGTTGGGAAAAGGGTTTGCGATTGCTCCAGCAGAAGGAAAGGTCGTAGCTCCCTTTGATGGCAAAATAGCTGCAATTTTCCCGACAAAGCATGCGATCGGTTTGGTTTCAGAGACAGGAGTAGAAATTTTGATTCACGTGGGATTAAATACAGTGGAATTGAACGGAAAATATTTTGAAGCGCTGGTTGAGGCGGATGAAATAGTCAAAAAAGGCCAGCCAATCTTAACCTTTGATTTAGAAAAAATTCAAGCGGCAGGATATGATACGCAAGTGCCGATTGTTGTGACCAATACACCGCAATATTCGTCGATCGAAACGATTGGCAGCGGACAAACGGATTGTGATGAAGCTATTTTAGCTGTCAGAGTGTAGCGATTTTGAACGGAAAATATGGAATTGAAAAGGAGAATGGAGATGGCTTTAGCTAAAAACTTTTTATGGGGTGGAGCAACTGCGGCGAATCAAACGGAGGGCGGTGTGTTAGAAGGTGGCAGAAAATTAGCCAATATCGATGTTCTGCCCTATGGAAAGGATCGAAAAAGAGTCGCTGCCGGGGAGTTAGAAATGCTCGAGTGGCAAGATGGGTATTATTATCCTGCGAAAGAAGCGATTGATATGTACCATCACTATATGGAAGATATCCAGCTTTTTGCTGAGATGGGGTTCAAGGTTTATCGGATGTCGCTTTCCTGGTCTCGGATTTTTCCAAATGGTGATGATCAAGAGCCGAATGAAGCGGGTCTAAAATTTTACGAAGCTATTTTCAACGAATTAAGGAAGCATGATATTGAACCTTTAGTTACCATCACTCACTTTGATATCCCGATTCATTTGGTTAAAGAATACGGTGGCTGGAGAAGCCGCAAGCTGATCGAATTTTATACACGTTACGCGAAAACAGTGTTAACGCGCTATAAAGGACTGGTCCATTATTGGCTGACAATCAATGAAATCAATATTTTGCTTCATCAACCCTTCGTAGGTGGTGGCATCGTTTTTAAAGAAGGTGAAAATAAAGAAGAAATTAAATACCAAGCGGCCCATCACCAATTGGTCGCCAGTGCATTAACAACCAAGATCGCCCATGAAATCGATCCTGAAAACAAAGTTGGCTGTATGTTGGCTGGCGGAAGCCACTATCCGTATACTTGTCGACCAGAAGATTATCAAGAAGCGATTAAGCGTGATCGAGAAGGCTATTTTTTTATTGACATCCAAGCGAGAGGAAACTATCCAAATTATGCGCTGAAGAAGTTTGAACGAGAAGGGCTAACGATTCAGATGGAGCCGGAGGACAAGGAAATATTGGCGGCATCACCAGTGGATTTTGTGACCTTTTCTTACTATTGTTCAAGAACCGTTAGCGCGCATTCTGAAGACTATCAGCAGGCTACCGGAAATCTATTTGCTTCGATCAAAAATGATAACTTGCCTTCAACCGAATGGGGGTGGCAGATCGATCCGCTGGGCTTGAGAAATTCCTTGAATCAGCTGTATGACCGCTATCAAAAACCACTATTTATTGTCGAAAACGGTCTAGGCGCTGTAGATATTCCCGATGAAAATGGATATGTCGCTGATGATTACCGCATTGATTATTTAGAAAAGCATGTCAAAGCCTTTATGGATGCCGTCGAAATTGATGGGGTAGAACTTCTTGGCTATACCACGTGGGGGTGTATTGACCTGATCGCGGCGAGTACCGGACAAATGAGTAAACGCTATGGCTTTGTCTATGTCGATCGAGATGATCAAGGCAATGGGACCTTAAAGCGAACAAAGAAAAAATCCTTTGATTGGTATAAGCAAGTCATCGCATCAAACGGGGAAAGCGTGAAGAAGCAATTGACTGCAAGTCTTCATTAGAAAACAATGGACTAGAAAATATAAGTGTAAGTGTTCCTTGTTTGCCAAAAGTAATTTGAAAAGCAGTCTCAAAAATAGTACGCTATTTAGTAATATAAGTTTCGTAAAATAGATTTTTGAGAATGTGAGGGCAACGATGGGGAAGGTAATTTTTTTAGATATTGATGGGACTTTATGTAATGATGCTGGGATTGTACCAGAGAGTGCGAAGATCGCGATTACAAAATCCTATGAAAAAGGACATCGCTTTTATTTATGTACAGGACGCTCTAAGGCGGAGCTTTCTGACGAAGTGCTTGATCTGCCGATTAGCGGGATCATTGGTGCTGGCGGTGGCTACTGTGAAGTGGATGGAGATGTGATCCTTCATCAGGTTTTTGATCCAAGTGAATTGAAAAAGCTGATCGGCTTCCTAGAGGGACACCGAATAGAGTATTATCTTGAGTCTAATCAAGGATTATTTGCGAGTGCTAATTTGAAAAATCGTCTGATCCAAATTAGTTTAGGCGATAGCGAAGAAGACTCTGAAGAAGGCCAGAAAAAAATAGAATCCATCAAATGGTTTTTGGATCTTTTGATTGAGGATCCAAGTTTGATTGATTACGAAGACGTAAATAAGCTTTCATTTGTGAATCATTCGATTCCCTATGAGTTGATCGCGGCGGAGTATGATGGCGACTTCCACATGTTAAGAAGCACTGTTCCTGTCTTTGGACCTGACAGCGGTGAGATAGGCTTGAAGGGAATCAATAAGAAGACGGCGATTGAACGAGTATTGAAGCATATCAAACGAGAGAAGAAGGATACGATAGCCTTTGGTGATGGCAATAATGATCTAGCGATGTTTGAAGCAGTAGAAATAGGGATTGCCATGGGAAATGCGAAGGAAGAATTAAAGGCGGCTGCTAATGAGGTTACCTTGAACCATGATGAGGGCGGAATTGCTTACGTGCTAGATAAATTAGATTAGTTAACTAGTTAAAGTGAAAAGCGATAGAAGGCTGGCGGATGATTCATCTAACGGCCTTTTGTTCATTGACAGTTATTTTCTAACGAATCTGCTATAGTAAAAGGAAAAAGAGGCATAGTATGGAAATCAGACTTTTACGTTATTTCTGGGCAGTTGCACAAGAAGGAAATGTGTCACGTGCAGCTCGACTGTTGAATATTACGCAACCGACGCTAAGCCGTCAAATTAAAGAGCTTGAGGAAACTATTGGGGCACCCCTGTTTCACCGTGAGAAAAATCGATTAAGTTTAACTAAAGATGGCTATTTTTTGAAAGAGCGAGCGGAGGAAATTTTGTCTTTGGATGAAAAGCTAGAGCAAGCTTTTTCTGCGAAACGGAAGGAACAATTAACTGGTGTAATCACGATTGGCTGTGTGGAGGCAGACAATTCAGATACCGTTGCGATGCTGTTGGAGGAATTGATCAGTGATTATCCCCAAATAAAGTTCAACTTAGTAACGGGCACAAGCGATGATATTTCCGATCGTCTCGAAAAAGGAATCTTGGATCTGGCAGTCTTGCTGGAGCCGGTTAGCTTGAACGAAGTTGAAACATTAGTTTTACCAAGAGAAGAAAAGTGGGGCTTGCTAGTCTCAAAGGAATTATTCATCGCTGATAAAGAAGTGTTACGACCAGAAGATATTAAGGGACTTCCAATCCTTTGTTCAGGTCGTTCTGAAGTGCAAAAACTATTTTCTAATTGGTCGGGAGAATCACTTAAAGACTTGAATATAGTAGGTAACTTTAACTTGATCTTTAATGTTCTGCCATTAGTGGATCATAAGGTCGGGGCAGCATTGACGATTGAAGGAGCTATTTCGGATCGTAAGTTAGAAGAAGCCAAATTTATCCCATTAGAGCCTGCTGTTAAGACTCATTGTGTTCTAGTTTGGAAAAAGCGGGTACAGACTCCTGCTGTACAAGAGTTGATTAATCGATTCAATCATGCCTTTAAGCTATAGTGCTATGATTACATAGGCATTAGACATAGACAGAAAAGCGTCGTATTCTGAGATTGTTCAGGATACGATGCTTTTAATTTTGAAGACGTATTCGAAAAATGAAATGAGGAGGGATTATTATGGCTGCAATCGTTCTATTTTTCTCCAGAGCTGGGGAAAATTATATTAATGGCAAAAAGCAAATGATTTCAATTGGCAATACAGCAGTATTAGCAGAAAAGATTAGTTGCGAGCTGGATATTCCGATGTATCCATTAGCTCCAACGATTCCTTATTCAGAGAATTATGACGAAGCGGTGCAAAAGGCAGGAACCGAAAAAGATACTTTAGAGCGTGTAGAATATGAAAAATTACCGATTGATTTTGAGCAAGTGGATACGGTTTTTCTTGGATTTCCGAACTGGTGGGGAACCTATCCGCGAGTGGTTGCCGCTTTTCTAGCAGATCATGATTGGAAAAATAAGGTGATCTATCCTTTTTGCACCCATGAAGGCAGTGCATTCGGTTCAAGTATTCAAGATTTACGAAGAGCTTGTCCGCAAGCGGAAATCAAAACCGGTTTGGCAGTTCGCGGTTCTAAAGTTTCGTGTGCGGATACAGCGGTGAAGAATTGGCTGCTGGCTTATCAAGCTTAAAACAATTTTAGGAGGAAATTATAATGGCAAAACATGAAGAAGTAAAAAAAGGTGTGATTTTTCCAATCGGTGAAAAAAATGATGCCTACGCACAATATTTTATTGGTCAAAGTTATTTACAGTCTTTAGTTGCTGATCCAGCGATTAATGTTGGCGTTGGGAATGTCACTTTCGAACCTAGTTGCCGCAATAACTGGCATATCCACCGAGATGGGTATCAATTATTGTTAGTAACGGGTGGTGAAGGCTGGTATCAAGAAGAAGGAAAAGCAGCTCAGCGATTAAAAGCAGGTGATGTAATCATCACTCATGACGGTGTTAAGCATTGGCATGGCGCGACAAAAGATAGTTGGTTTGAGCATGTCGCCATCACAGCGGGAACGCCTGAGTGGCTAGAACCTGTATCAGATGAGTGGTATGAACAATTAGAAAAATAGGAGGAAACAGTATGAAAAAACAAACAGCAGGCAGAGAGCAATTAGGCGAATTTGCTCCGCAATTTGCGGCATTAAATGACGATGTTTTATTTGGGGAGGTCTGGGCGAAAGAAGAAGAGTTGTCTCCTCATGATCGTAGTCTGATTACCTGCTCTGCACTTTTAGCAATGGGCGCACCGCAATTGGAAGCTCATTTGAAAATTGCCAAAGAAAATGGCGTAACGAAGGAAGATATCAGTGCTTTAATCACCCATTTAGCGTTTTATGCCGGTTGGCCCAAAGCGTGGAGTGCCTTTTCTATGGCGAAGGAAATTTTTGAGTAAGAGAAGAGGAATAATTTTTATAATAATTGCTGATCCTCTGGAATATAACAACGTCTGCTCCTAAAACAATTTATCAGGAGTAGACGTTTTTTACACAAAAGTTTGGTTTATTTTTTTCGAAATTGTTGAAAGAGAAAGACAAAGATAAAGAAAAACAGTGCTTCCCAAAGTGTTGTTGTCCAGCTGTATCTTGGACTAATACCAAAAAATAAGTTCCCGATGTTAGAAATAATTAAATAAATAAGGGTAACCAAAAATGAGTTTAGTAATCTACGCATCATAAAGACCACACTCCATCCTTACCTAGCAGTATAAAATAGCTCGTTCTTTTCGTCCAATAATACCTTGGTAATCGTTGTTATTTTTTCTTCTCTTCCTTATCAAAGACGCCTGTTACGCCAATAGCGATCCCAATACAAAGCCATAAGGCTAAATTATCAAATAGCAGACCAAACACTAACCCCAACGCAATCCAATGCTTAGTGAATGATTATTTTTCATTCTCTCCCCGCTTTCTTTCAGCTGTGAACCTTGATAAGTATGCTGAATATCAGTTACTACAATCATTTTAAAGGAAAACAATTCAAAAGAGTAGCAAATCTCTTGGAAATGATTCGAACACAGTGAATGAATCCGTCGATTGTTTTCAATTTTCCCGCCTTATTTTTAAGGTATAATGAGCAAAGAAAATAAATAATCAAGGAAACTTCCACTTTATTGTGGAAGTTTTTTTTACTCTTTTTAAGAAAAAAATGAGTGCAACTTATCACTTTGAACAAGCTTAAAATAATGAATGCTGGTATTGATAATCTAGTTGGTTTTGATGGCTTTCTTTTTCTTATTTATCAATTTTTCAACAGCATTCATAAGCAATGCTTAAACACTATAAAATAACATATTTTAAATTCTGAATGTAGAGGGAAATCAACATAAAAATTTGTCTGCGCTTACATTTTTGCCAAAAAAGATTGCAAGAATCTCTACTTATCAAGAAAAATAAAGGGTTATATACTCACCTTAGACGAGAGGAAGATAGAAATGAAAGACCGAACAGCAAAAATATTGCGTATTTTTATAACTTCTGATTATCCTGTAACGCTTGAACAACTGGAAGAAGAATTTCATACTAGCTCGCGAACCATTCGAAATGAACTACGTGAAATTAACCTTCTATTGAGAACAAATCAGCTCCCAGAAGTGAAAAATCTCAGAAAAAAAGGGTATCACTTACTTTTGGATAAGGATCAAAAGCAACGACTGCTTGATCAGATGGATTCGTCAGAGGAAGAACACTACCTGGACCGTGAAAGCCGGATTTTTGATTTGATTCTTTCGTTTTCACTAGGTAAAAATGCGACCTTTCTTTATCAAAAGGAAGAAGCCTATCAAATTTCGAAAAGCTCATTGGATGAAGACATGCGACGCGTCAGAAATATACTGAAAGAATATGGGATCGAAGTTTTGAGCGTACCGAAACAAGGAATTGTGCTTCAAGGAGCGGAACGATCGATCCGAACAATGATCTACGATGTCATTAATACGTTTGTAGGAGTAATTTCGCCACAAGGTGAGCAGGAGGCATCGGTTAATTTAACGATTCTTCATCACTATATTTCTCCGCAGCTATTAAAAAAATTAGAACAGCTCTACGTAGATTCTGTGGACAAGATGGAAGATGCGATCTATCGCAATCAATTGCTGGTTTTTACAGCTGTCTGGCTAAGTCGATATATGCGGGAGGATTTAATCGCTAGTTCCGCTTGGGAAGCAGCCGATACTCCTCAAAGTGATATTCGTGATTTTGTCACAGCAATTTGCGATGCCTTTCAGCTTTCGCCTCCAGAGGTGGAAATCAAATACATCGTGTTTATGCTGAATACGTTCAATTCGCGTGATATGAACAACTCCATTGAATGGGTTCAAGCGCAGCTGCTTTCCATTCAGTTGATGCAATTTGTCGAAGAGAAAACGAAGATTCCTTTTTCCAGAAAAGAAGAAATGTTGCAGGAAGGGCTATATAAGCATTTAGTCGGCTTGATCAATCGCGTAAAAAGCGACATTCAAATCGTCAATCCGCTAAAGGAAAACGTCAAGAAAAATTACGGCAATATCTATTCTGCCATTCGTCACTTTACACCTTCGATCGAACAGGTTACAGGGAAACAGATTACGGAAGATGAGATTGCTTTTCTTACGATTCACTTTTCCACTTCTGTCAGTGCGATTAATCAGGATTTGCACTACATTTACAAAGCAGTTGTCATTTGTAATCACGGAGTTGCCACAGGGAAGCTGTTGTCAGAAAATCTGAAGGAGCTTTTCAATATAGAAGTTTTAGCGGTGTTGAGCTCGCGAGAATTAGATTTGATTGAAAAGCTTGATGTGGATTTGATTTTCAGTACAGTCGCTATTCACTATTCAAAAAAGCCAGTCCTAGAATTGGAGCCGATCATCAAGGAAGAGAGTAAAAAGAGGATTACTAGCTTTTTAAATACGAATCAAAAGCTTAAACGGTTAGTAAATCATCAAGATTCAACACAATTATTTTATGCACTGATTGAAACTATTGAGAAAAGTGGTGGAGAGGTATCCGGTAATATTTACAAGGAACTGGAAATGCTTTTCGATCAAAATCATTTAACGATAAACAAAAAGGAGATTCAGCCGATGTTAGAAGATGTATTAAAGGACAGCAATATTTTATTGAATGAGCAGGTAACGACTTGGGAGGATTCCATTCGCAGAGTTTCCGAACCCTTGATTAAAGAGAAGATAATCGAGCCCAGGTATGTGACTGCGATGATTGACTCGGTAAAAGAATATGGTCCTTACATTGTGATTGGCAAATACATCGCGTTGGCTCATGCTCGTCCTGAAGATGGCGTCAATTCTTTAGGGATTAGCGTTGCGACAATCAAGGAACCTATTGCTTTTGGGAATGAGGAAAACGACCCAGTCAAAATTATTTTTTGTCTGGCAGCGGTTGATTCTTACTCACATTTAAACATTATGAAGAGTCTGATTGAGCTAATCAATGATGAAGAAAAAATCGATCGACTGAGCGGAGAAACAGATATTGAACGGTTCAAAGAAATTTTATTTAGTTAAGGAATTATGCATAGTTCGATAAATATAATCAGAATGGAGAGAAAGAAAGATGGGAAGACAAGTATCAATTTTATTCGTATGTGGCGCAGGATTAGGGAGTAGTTTTGCTGCTCAAATGGCAGCAGAGGATGTCCTAAATGCACATGGGGTGGACGCAAAACTAGATCATGTAGATATTTCAACGGCGGCCTCCTCACAAACTGACATTATTATCACAGCACAAAATTTTCGATCACAGTTTGAAAAATTTTCGATTGATGAAGAGAAAACAGCCATTGTCTATTTAAAAAATATCGTCTCAAAACCGGAAATCGAAGAAAAGCTTCTACCAATTTTAGAAACAAAAGGGGCACTGTAAAATTTAAAGATAGCCGTTTTCCAGTTCCACACTTACCAGTTGATTAAGTGAACCCACTCAAAATAAAGCTGAGCGAATTTAGTAAAAGGGACTAGTGGAATGGTATACGGCATGAAAATCAAACTCATTTTTCAATTTTTAAAAAATGATTACATTACTATGAATAAGGATGCCAGTTTCACACTTACCAGTTGATTAAGTGAATCCACTCAAAATAAACCTGAGCGAATTTAGTAAAAGGGACTAGTGGAATGGTATACGGCATGAAAATCAGACTCATTTTTCGATTTTTGAAAAATGATTACATTACTATGAATAAGGAGCGAAACAAATGGGAGTAGTTAATTTTATCATCGAGAATATCTTAACGCAGGCATCGATCACAATTGCTTTGATTGCCATGTTAGGGCTGTGTTTGCAGAAAAAATCAGCGGGTCAAGTAGTATCTGGGACGTTGAAAACCTTGCTTGGTTTCCAGGTTTTGAGTGCTGGTTCCAGCATTATTGTTGGCAGCTTAACCTATTTTGGTGAAATCTTCACCGCAGGGTTCCACATGCAAGGAATTATTCCTTCGATCGAGGCGATCAACGGACAGGCGATGAATGAACTGGGGTTAGGACGTGATATCGCACTAACGTTTCTAGGTATTTTTATTGTTAATATTTTGATTGCCCGTTTTACAAAATGGAAATACATTTTCTTAACTGGTCAAGCAATTCTATGGATGGCGACAATGACAACTGTTTTTGGTTACTTTGCTGGCCTAAGAGGTTTAGTGCTGATCGTAGTCGGAAGTATCGTTGGGGCAATTTTCGCGGTAGCTATGCCGGCGATTGCACAGCCTATTATTCGGAAGATTACTGGCTCAGACGATATTGCGCTGGGACATTTCTGTACAATCGGTTACATGTTTGAAGCGGGGGTAGCCTATATTTTCGGTGAACGCGGCGAGAATAAAAAATCAATTGAAGACATCAATTTGTCAAAATCCTTTGAGTTCCTGCAGGACACGTATTTATCCGTAATGGTAGTAATGGTGCCGTTATATATTATTACTGCTGCATTCGCAGGTGCCGGTGTAGGTGATCATGGCTCACAACACTATCTGATGTTTGCCTTCTTACAAGCCATTCAATTTGTGGTGGGTGTATATGTCTTGCTTTCAGGGGTACGTTTGTTGTTAGGGGAAATCGTTCCAGCCTTCCGCGGAATCGCGATGAAGCTGGTACCGAATGCGATTCCTGCATTAGATTGTCCAGTATTTTTCCCATATTCACCAAATGCAGTAATCTTAGGCTTCATTACAACAACGATTGGTACGATCATCGCCATGTTTGTATTGCCAACATTTGGTTTAGCCATGATTTTACCAGGAATGCTGACCAACTTCTTTGCCGGAGGTACAGCGGGGATTTTCGGAAATGCGGCTGGTGGACGTCGCGGCGCAATCATCGGTGGGATCGCCCACGGCTTCTTCATTACCTTACTACCAGCGCTTTTGGTAACGATCTTTAATCAAATGGGCTTTGTCAACGCGACTGCAACCGATGTGGATACTGTAGCTGCCGCATTACTTTATGCGTGGATTCTTAGTCCGATTTTGAAAATGTTCTAATTAGGAGGTTTTACAATGTTTGGTTTTTTTAAGAAAAAGAGCAAACCGGAAAAGACAGAGGAGAAAGTTGAACTTTCCACAGAAGAGAAAGATCGCTTAAACGAGGATAACCAGCAATTATTATCTAAAATCTCTGCTACGTCAGACGATCAAACCGAGTTGGCGCGTTTACATGAACAACTGGGGCTGAACTATGCCAAGCTGGAACAAACGGATAACGCCATCGAAAGTTTAGAAAAAAGTTTAGAAGAAAAACTGACGATCGGTGACGGCTACAAAAAACTAATGAGTCTTTATAACGGAAAACGGGCAGAAGCTGCTCACAATGGCGATGACGCAGGCATCGAAAAGTACATGAGCAAAATGGACGAGATGCGCCAAATCGCAAAAAAAGTAACGATCAGCGGTTAACTAATTAAGGGAAAAGAAGGTATTGAATAAATGTATAAAACATTAAAAGAGGTAACACAAATAGCAGAAGAGTTGAATATGACGATTGGGGCTTTTAACACCCACAATTTAGAAATGCTGCCGGAAATGATTCGGGCGGCTAAAGAAAAGGGCGCACCAATCATCATTCAAACCAGTATTGATACAGCGAAATACATTGGTTATGACCTGATGGTGGCAGTAGTGAAAGAAATCGCTAATACAGAGATGGTAGATGTTGCGTTGCATTTAGACCATGCCAGAGATTTTAATGAGATCAAAGCGGCAATCGATGCCGGCTACTCTAGTGTTATGTATGACGGCTCACATCTGCCGTTCAAGGAAAATATTGCTAAAACAAAAGCAGTGGTTGAGTATGCGCATGCGAAGGGTGTTTCTGTTGAAGGAGAGCTAGGGACTATCGGCGGAACAGAAGAAGGCATCTCAGTAGCTGAAGATGACAAAGTCTATACAAGGCCTGAGGATGCGGTAGAATTTGTCAAGCAAACAGATATTGATGCGTTAGCAATTGCGATTGGCACCAATCACGGACAATTCAAATCTAAAACTGAAGTCAATATTCCATTGTTAAAAGAGATCCATGCAGTCGTTGATGTGCCCTTGGTCATCCATGGTGGGACGGGTGTAAAAGAAGAGGATTATCCAGAACTGATCAATAATGGGATTCGTAAATTCAACGTTGGGACTGAATTACTCGTTAATTGGACGAAGGTCGCGAAAGAATCCTTCGGGGAAACCGAAGTGAATAAATCCCTACGTCACAACGTGATTCCAGCCAATCTGGCGGTCAAAGAGATCGTCAAACATAAAATCGGCCTGTTTATGAATGTAGACAGTCCATTGGCGATGCAAAAATAAAATGAAGAAGTACTTGATTTTGATTGCCGGCAGTCCCGCTACTGGAAAATCATACTTGATCAATGAAATGCGGCGTGTTTTAGGTGATTTTTTCCTGATCACGCCGGATGAGGGAAAGGAAATTTTGGCCGATACAATTGGCTTTAATAATCTCACCGAAAAAGCTGAGCTGGAGGAAAGGGTTTGGGATTTTTATTACAGCGCACTGGCCCTTTACATGGATGTCGGAAAACGCATCGTGGTCTCCGAATATCCTTTCAGCGATAAGCAAAAAGACAAATTGAGCGTTTTGGCTGAACGATACGAATATGAGCCTATCACCATTCGCTTAGTCGCAGATTTTGACACACTTTGGGCTCGCAGAAAAGTCAGAGATGTCGAGCCAGATCGTCATTTGAGCCATATTATGAGCCATTACCGTTTTGGCGATGAGTTAATTGATCGAAGCCAAGCAGATAATTTAATTACGGAAGAGGCCTTTCGCGAAATTATCGAGAAGCGCGGCTACAACCATTTTGAATTAGGCAGTTTGGTGGAGTTTGATGTCTCTGACTTTTCGACGGTCGATTACAAACCTTTTCTAAAAGAATTAGCTGAACGAATTGCACAGAACCGTTGATTAGTAATAATTAATGGTTCTTTTTAATGGGCTTACTTACTTATTTAGAGAGAAGTAAAGCAGTGAATCAAATTTCGGAATTGTTTTTTTAAAGAATTTGTGTTGACAATCAATCGGTGACATCGTATGATAATTATGAAATCGATACCATAAGGCGGTGAGATATTGGCAACAATTAAAGATGTAGCGAAAAAAGCAGGTCTATCTGTTTCGACAGTTTCTAGATACTTAAACAATCACCCATATATTTCTGAAGACAAACGTAAACGAATTCAAGCGGCAATGGCCGAATTGGATTATACTCCCAGCTCGGTCGCAACGCAGCTTCGCTCCAAAAAAGGAACGATGATTGGTATTTTAGTTTCACGTATCGTGAATCCGTTCTTTTCTCATTTGGTCGATTCTATTGAAAAAAGTGCTCGATCTCACGGCTATAACGTGCTAGTCATGCAAACTTATGATGATAAAAAGGCCGAGACGAATATGTTGGAGATGCTGAAGCAACAGGTGATTGCCGGCCTGATCATGTGCTCGATCGAAGGCGATCCAAATGTTATTGAAGCGTACCAAGAATATGGGCCGATTGTTTTATGTAATGAACAAATTCCCGGTGCCGATTTACCACAGGTTTACACGAACCAAGAAGCTGCCAGCTTTGATGCAACGGAGTATTTGATCAGTAAAGGATATAAAAAAATCGCTTATTGTACAGGCGGCACCTTGACTCGAGGTGGGCACGGAAACTCTCGTACTGAAGGATTTGAACGGGCAGTCAATGAGCACAAGCTGCCAATGAAAATTGATTGGATCTTTAAGCAAGTGCATACGATCGAAGATGGCAGGCAAGTAGCGGATAAGCTATTATCCTTGCCAGAGGAAAATCGACCGGATGCCGTATTTACCAGCAGTGACGAAGTAGCAAGCGGTATTTTAGAGCGATACTTGGAAGTGGGCAAGCGGGTGCCTGAGGACTTGGCGATTATGGGATTCGATAATCAGCCTTTCACCGGAATGTTGGCAGTACCATTGACAACAATTGCACAACCAATTGAAGCACTGGGACGAGAGTCTACCAATTGGCTGATCGCTCGTATGGAAGAAAAGGATTATCAATTGGATGTTTCTGAACTAGTATTAGACTTAATTATACGAAAATCTGCTTAAGCAGATTTTTTTGAAACCAAATGTGATATCGATACCACAAAAGGAGAGAACACTCATGGAAATGATTTTAAAGGAAAAACAGCAACAAAATGAGGAACAGAATTTTTGGAAGGAAGAAGTCGTCTATCAGATTTATCCAAAGAGTTTTTATGACAGCAACGGGGACGGCATTGGTGATATTAAAGGGATTACCCAGAAGCTGGGTTATTTAGCAGAACTTGGTGTAACGATGTTATGGATTTGTCCAATTTTTACCTCGCCAATGGTTGATAATGGGTACGATATAGCCGATTATAAAGGTATACAAGCAGAATTTGGTACGATAGAGGATTTAACGGAGTTGATCGAAGCTGCGAAGGCGAGAGGAATGAAACTGATTCTTGATTTGGTCGTCAACCATTCTTCTGACGAACATGCGTGGTTCCAAGCCGCTTTAGCAGATCCAGAAAGTCCCTATCGTGATTATTATATTTTTAAAGCGGGTAAAGCAGGCAACCTGCCGAATAATTGGCGTTCGATTTTTGGCGGAAGCGTTTGGGAGCCAGTACCAAATGAGGACAACATGTATTATTTCCATACCTTTGATAAAAGACAGCCTGATCTGAATTGGGAAAATCCAGCCTTGAGACAAGAAATCTATGAAATGATCAATTGGTGGCTGGAGAAGGGAATTGCTGGTTTTCGTATTGATTCGATCACTTTTATTAAAAAGGATCAGGATTACGGAGATGTAGAAATTGACGGCAGTGATGGCTTAGGCAGTGTCAAAAATAAAACTAGAAATCGTCCCGGGATCGAAAAATTCTTAACAGAATTAAACCGCGAAACTTTCCAAAAATATCGATGCGTCAGTGTCGGTGAAGCCCCCGGCGTTCCCTATGATCAATATGATCAATATATAGGTGAAGACGGCTATTTCAATATGATTTTTGACTTTCATTACGCAGATGTCGATGTGGAAAACGGCAGCGAATGGTTCCGCCGCACCAATTGGCAGACACAGGACTTGAAAGAGTTGGTTTTTAAAAGTCAAAACGCGATCCAAAAGAGCGGATGGGGTGCCAACTTCTTAGAAAACCATGATCAACCACGATCACTATCAAAATATATAACGGATGAACGCTATCAGAACGAGATAGGAGCGAAGGCATTAGGAACAATCTTCTTTTTCTTACGAGGGACACCATTTATTTATCAAGGACAAGAAATCGGGATGAAGAACTTTCAACGGGAATCAATCGAGGATTTCAATGATGTGTCCAGTATTGATAATTACCATCGTTCATTGCTAGAAGGATTTTCTAAGGAAGAAGCGCTGAATTTTGTTAATCAACGTTCGAGAGACAATACCCGTACGCCGTTTCCGTGGAATGCTACAGTGAATGCAGGATTTAGTAAATCAAACGAGTCCTGGTTAAAATTGACGGGTGATCAAGCTGAGGTGAACGCAGCGGATCAGATTAACCGTTCAGATTCTGTTTTTTCTCACTATCAGCAAATGATCCACTTACGAAATCATTCAGAGTATCGCGACATTTTGATTTATGGTCAGTTTGTTCCATTAAATACAGCCGATGCAGTGATTGCTTATGAACGAGTTGGAAAGGAAACCGTGCAAGTGTTTGTCAATCTAAGCAATCAGGAGCAGGAAATCGAAACTTCAGGCGAGGTTTTATTGAACAATTATCACGAATTGCAGGAGCAAGCTGGGACGAAGGTATTGCAGCCTTACCAAGCCGTTGTCATCAGAAAGGGTGAAAATCATGACTAAAATAAATTATCAAGAGATCGCTAAAAAACTTGTTGCAGTCGTAGGAGAAGACAATATTGTCTCTGCTACGCACTGCGCGACGCGTTTACGGTTGCAGGTAAAAGATCGCAAGGCCATTGATGACAGTCAGGTGGAACAAGTCGAAGAAGTTAAAGGAGTCTTTTATAATGCCGGGCAGTATCAGATTATTTTGGGCACGGGAGTCGTGAATAAAGTCTATGATGCCCTGCAGTCACTGTACGCATTTGACGAAGTATCGAAGGATCAAATGGCGAAGGATGATTCGTCTCCGCTGCAGCGAGCCGTTAGAAATATCGCGGATATTTTTGTTCCCATCATCCCGATTCTTGGTGCGACCGGTCTATTCCTTGGATTGAAGGGAGTATTGTTTAATGAAACCGTTCTAAATGTGATGGGGTTAACGCCCGATAGTGTTCCAGAATGGTTGAGTGCCTCTGTCACTGTTTTGACGGACACCGCGTTTGGCTTTTTAACCGCTTTTATCTGCTGGTCAGCCTTCAAGAAGTTAGGCGGACTGCCAATTATTGGATTCTTGATCGGGTTGATGCTGGTTTCTCCAGCGTTGCCAAATGCATACGCAGTGGCAGGGGGAACGGCGGAACCAATTATGGCTTTTGGAATGATCCCGCTAGTCGGTTATCAAGGCTCGATTCTAACGGCGTTGATAACCGGGATGATCGGTGCGACGTTGGAGAAAAAATTACGGAAAATCATGCCGAATGCGATGGATTTAATTTTTACACCATTTTTAGTGATTCTTGTCTCCGTATTTGTCGCGTTGTTTGTCTTAGGCCCCATCGTTCATGCTTTTGAAGGTCAGGCGGTCAAGGTCATTGAGTTGTTCTTGCATCTGCCATTTGGTATTGGTGGTTTAATCATTGGGTTCCTGTATCCGATTGCGGTAATGACAGGGATGCACCATATGTTCATTATGATTGAGACCTCGTTAATTGCTTCAACTGGCTTTAATCCGCTGATCACTGTTTGTGCAATGTATGGCTTTGCGAATGCGGCGGTCTGTTTGGCGATTGCTTTAAGGACAAAAAGTGCTTCAGTGAAAACAGCAGGTATCTCGGCAACCATTACCCAAATGCTAGGAGTAAGCGAGCCAGCTTTATTCGGTGTCGTGATGCGCACGGGAATGAAAGCGATCTTAGTCATGTTAGGTAGTTCTGCCGTTGGCGGTATGGTTCTCTCGCTATTAGGCGTTCAAGCGAATAGCTACGGTTTAGCTGTTTTGCTCTCACCTTTGATGTATATTTACGAACCTTATCAAGTAATTACTTATATAGTAGTGGGAGTCGCAACCTTCATTTTGGCCTTTGTGCTAACAAATCTATTCGTCATTAAAAAAAGTGAGACGATTGAGAAAGTGGCGAAAACTCAAGTAAGTGCTCAAAATGTTAAGGTATATTCACCGATCGAAGGCGAGATTATTCCAATCACGGAAGTCAATGACCAAGTGTTTGCCAGCAAAATGATGGGAGAAGGGTTTGCGGTCTTACCAAGTAATGGAACGATCAAAGCACCTATTTCTGGGATTGTAAAAATGATCGCACCAACGAAACATGCTATCGGAATCGTGACGGATGACGGCATGGAATTATTGCTTCATCTAGGCATTGATACCGTTGAGTTAAATGGTGCTCCTTTCAATTTAACTATCAAAGAGGGCGAAATGATTCAACAAGGTCAAGTGATTGGAACGATTGATTTGAAAAGGATCGAGGAAAATGACAAAGATGCGACTGTGATGGTGGTGATCACTGATTCGAAGAAAACGATTGCAGGATTGGAATACAATCAGGATTATGTGCAACCCATTTTAGGATCATAGAGACCTTATTGATGTAGAAAAGAAGCCCTTGTCTGCTTATGGACAAGGGCTTCTTTTTTGAAAGCAATCTTACTCTTTGACTGCTGCTTCGTGTTGGCGTGTGTATTTGTCAATTTTTCGATCGATTTTTGAGAGATAGGCTTGTGTTTGGGCCAGTTGTTTTTCAACTTCTTTTTTATGCTCTGTAAAAAAATCAAGTCTTTTTTTATAAGTAGGATCGCCGTTCATTGACCATTCAACAAATTGCTTTATTTCACTGAGCTGCATCCCGGTATCCTTTAAGCAAGTGATAATTGAAAGAAACTCTAAATCCTCATCTTTGAAATGACGTCTCCCGTTTTCATCCCGGGCAACAAAGGGAAGCAGACCCTTCTGATCATAAAATCTTAAGGTATAGGCACTGAGTCCCGTCTTTTTTGAAATCTCGCTGATTTTATACCCCATTATTTTTTCTCCTTTTGAATCGTTTTCTTTTATTTTAACAGATGATTCCTCACATTAGCGCGAACATTTTAGAATAGCGAAGACATCTGATATGGTCAATTTTTTAACGATACCAATCGTCCCGTCTGACCGATAATCGCATTTTTCAGCCATTTCTTTTAAATCGACCTCTGTTGGCTCCAGTCCTAGTTCTTTTAAGGTAGTAGGCATATTGATGGCATGATAAAACTTTTCCATCGCGTGGATGCCTTTTAGTGCAGTTTCTTCAGCGCATTTACACGGAACGATTTCCATTACATTGACCGCGAATTGAACAAAGCGCTCGATCCGTTCTTTGTAAACATAGCGTGCCCAATTTGGCCAGACGACTGCTAATCCTGCGCCATGAGTCACACCATACATCCCACTTAATTCGTGCTCGATTTTATGGGTTGCAAAATCACCGCCATCTGTTCCGAAACCAGTCAAGCCATTATGTGAGAGACTGCTTGCCCACATGACTTCACTTCGAGCAGTTAAATTTTGCGGATCTCTCGTTAGAATCAAGGCATTTTTCATAACTACACGCAATAAACTTTCACTGATCCGATCCGTGATCTCCATGTTCTCACCATGATTAAAATAGCGCTCCATCGTATGCATCATAATGTCTACACAACCAGCCGCGGTCTGATAATCTGATAAGGTCAGAGTCAATTTTGGATCCATGATACTAAAAAGTGGTCGACTCAAATCAGTATCACAGCTACGCTTTAAATTTCCCATTTCGTTCGTTATCACGGACCCGTTGCTCATCTCACTGCCCGCAGCGGAAATTGTTAAGATAGTTCCAATAGGAAGACAGGCTTCGGGTTTAGCGGTGGAACTGTAAAAGTCCCAAACATCTCGGTCATTTGCCACACCATAGCCGATTGCTTTTGCTGAATCGATTACACTACCGCCTCCAACAGCAAGAATGAAATCAACATTTTCCGCTTTAGCTAAAGCAATCCCTTCATAAACGAGGGATAAGACAGGGTTGGGAACAACACCACCCAATTCTACAAATGGAATGGCATGTTTGTTTAGAGATTGTTTGATTTGATGGATTAATCCTGAACGTAAGGCACTTTGTCCTCCGTAATGGATCAAGACTTTTTTAAAACCATAGTTAGCAATCACTTCACCAACCTGTTGTTCTGTATCTTCGCCAAAAATTACTTTGGTAGGGGCATAAAATTCCGTTTGATTCATCTGAACCACTCCTTTGTTTTCCTTGTACAAATTTAGCTTAGTACTTCGACTACACTCTAAGTCAACAGGAAAACTAAAAACGATTCGAAAAAACCTTATGTTGCCCGTTAATCGGCAAACATAAGGTTTTTACAGGGTCATTAACTTGCGGCTTGTTCTTTTTTCATTTGAGTGGTGGCAAGATAATAATCGGTGTAGGTCCAGCTGTTTCGTGGATGAAATTTTCCTATCTCTTCGGTTTCAAACTGTTCGATCAGCTGAAGTTGTTTTAACAGTCTTTTCTCGTCAATTAAGGCATAGGCATAGGGATCAATGAAGGAGACAAAATAGAATCTACTTTTTAATCGATTCAAATAATGCAGTTCATTCATCAAGGGAAGACTTAATAGCAGAATATCACCAGTTAGTTCTTGATTAGCTTTTTCATCAAAAGGAACAACCGTTACTTGGATCGAAAGTTTTTCTTTTTCAGCAAGCTCTTTAAAACGATCTACTAGGGTATCGACAATTCTATTGCTCTGAGTTTCTCTGATAATGGTCAGTTTTTTCATTTTTGGCATCGTTCTCTTCCTTTCTACATACAGGAGAATCACTAGAAATAGCACAAAGTTACCATAATACCTATACTACGCTCGAAGTCAATCAAAATGAATTGAGGGGTAAAAGAAAAGCGCCGGGCTGCTTCTTGAAATCATCATAGCAACTGATACAATGGTTTTAAATCCCTTTAAAATAAACAGAAACAGTGTTCCAAAAACAATAGGAAAATGATTAATTTTTTTGAACGACCGTTTCATTAACGTTTAGGAGGAACTAAAGATGCTTTTACAGGAAAGGTTAGAGACTCAACCCTTCACTACTAGTGAAAAGCAGGTAGTGGATTATTTGCTTGAGCAGCAACGAAATATCCAAAATAAAACAACGGCAGAAATCGCCGCAGCTACCTTTTCATCGAAATCTACGTTAGTCCGTATTGCTAAGAAGTTGAATTATAGCGGCTGGACGGCTTTAAAGGCAGACTTCCTCAATGAACTGGATTATTTAGAGAAGAGTGTTTCTTGTATCGACGCAAATTATCCCTTTACAAAAAGAGATTCGCTCATGACGATCGCCAACAAAATTGCTCGTTTGGAAATAGAATCCATTGAAGATACCCTTTCACTGATTACCCATGACGATTTACGCAAAGTTGTGGATATGATTGCTAAGTCCTCTGAAATCAATATTTTTGCAGCAAGTAATAATTTGCTAGTTGCTCAGGAATTTTCACATCAAATGAGTCGAATCAAAAGGGAAGTGAAAATCCATTCTATTCAAGGAGAAATATTGTTTAATGCTTATTTAGCCAAACAGGATTCCTGTGGACTGATTATCACTTATTCCGGTGAAACCGGCAGTCTCAATCAGGTCGCCAAATTATTAGTTGAACAGAATATTCCAGTGATTACTATTACTAGTATGGGGGAGAATACGACCGCTCGTTACGCGGATGCAATCCTTCGACTGTGTACACGTGAAAAACTATATTCTAAGATTTCTACCTATTCCACGGATGCGGCAATCAATTATTTATTAAATGTCATATATTCCTGTGTATTCGCATTAGACTATGATGCCAATGTGGCATTAAAAATTGCTTCATCGAAAAAAATTGAAAATGATCGCTTTTCTGATTCCGAGATTCTTAGGGAGTAGAACTTCATGATTAGATAAAAAGACCGAACTGCTCAGTAAGAACAGTTCGGTCTTTTAGTGTACTTTACACGTTATTTGATAATTCTCTAAAATGGCTTTGAAATATTCCAAGTCCTCGGTATGCAATTGAGGAATATCTTGCATTTGATACGTGCGGTCCAAGGACGCATATTTTTTTTCGCCAAATTGGTGGAAGGGGAGAAGTTCGACTGTCGAGAGTCCCATTTGATTGAATAAGCTAGCGAATGCTTCAGCATTTTCTGGCCCATCGTTGTAACCAGGAATAACAGGAATTCGCACGACAAGATTCTGTTGTTGCTTCAAAGCCAAGGAAAGATTTTTTAAAATCGGCTTCAATGAAACACCAGTACCGACCTTGTGCTGCTTTTCATCATGATGTTTAATATCGAAATACAGCAAGTCTACCTGTTCAATAAACGGAAGAAATACCTCAGGCTTGGCATAGCCAGTCGTTTCACTAGCAGTGTGGATATTCTTCGCTTTTAACTGGCGCAGCAGTTCCGTAGCAAACGCTGCTTGATACAAGACCTCCCCGCCGGAAAGTGTGACTCCACCTTCGGATTCTTCATAGAAAGCTTCATCCTTCATAACTTCGGTAATGATCGTATCCATTGTTTTGTATTCGCCCACTGTTGTATGGGTATTTTTTTGCGTATCCCACATTTGCTCAGGTTTGCCATTTTGAGATTCGGGGTTTGAGCACCAGTAACAACGCAAGGGGCATCCTTTGAAGAATACAACCGTACGAATGCCAGGACCATCATGGATACTAAATTTTTGGATATTGAAAATACATGCTTGATCAGTCATCGAAAACCCTCCTCTAAGTCCCCTTGAGTGTAGCATATAAAATTGTCAACGTAAACAACAAATGTTACGTACGAAACTATAAGTGCTAGGAAAGTTGTTCGTTTACAAAAACTATGATAGTCTGATAAAAAGAATACAGGATAAATGGAGAAGAATAGATGTCTAGAGAAGAAGAGATTCTTGCGATTGTCAGCAAGGAGAAAAAAATCGAGGTTAACCAGCTTTCGGAATTATTAAATGTTTCGAAAGTAACGATTCGAAAGGATTTAGATAAATTAGAAGCTCGTGGGCTGCTTCACCGCCAGCATGGCTATGCACTACTGAATAATACGGACGATATCAACTATCGGCTGGCTCAAAACTATGATCTGAAACGCAAGATTGCACTGGAGGCCAGTAAAATCGTTCATGACGGAGAAGTGATCATGATCGAATCAGGATCGACCTGTGCATTATTAGCAGAAGAGCTTGCCTTTAATCGAAACGATATTACGATCATTACTAACTCTTGCTTTATCGCTTCCTATGTTCGTAAGGCGGAGTCGGTAAAGGTGATCTTAATTGGCGGCGAGTATCAAAAAGAATCCCAAGTCAATGTGGGGCCATTAGTTAAACAGGTGATCAATGAGTTTTACGTCGATAAATTATTTGTTGGAATTGACGGCTTTGATAAGCGCAGAGGCTTTACCGGAAGTGATATCACTCGCTGCGATACGACTCGTATGTTAGCAACAGCGGCAAACCAAACGATCGTTTTGACTGATTCTAGTAAATTTTCACAAAACGGGGTTGTTTCTGAGTTTGCCTTTAGTGAGGTCAGTAAGGTCTATACAGATGGAATGATTGAAGATGAGGCACGGAAATTTTTGCAAAAAGAAAATATTGAGGTATTTACGGTATAGTCATGGAAAATCAGTCAGAGTTTAATCTGGCTGATTTTTTCTTTTAGTAAAATGCTATACTATTAGAAAACTGGTGGTGACGAATTGTGAGAAACATTCGTTATGTACAAGATTCAGATCGCGCATTTTGGTATTCATTGGATCATGTGTTATCCCTAGAACAATTTGATCAAAAGGTTCGTAACAAGATGGGGTATGTCTTGCTCGTTGAAGGAATATCTGTGGGCTTGCTGCGATACAATCTTTTCTGGGACGAGCATCCATTTTGCACGATGCTGCATGTAAAGAACGAGTATCAAAGAAAGGGCTACGGTAGAGCGTTAATGGATTTTTGGGAGAATGATATGCGAGATTCGGGATACAAACTACTTTTGACTTCTACCTAAGTGGATGAACAGGCGCAGCATTTTTATCGTAAGCTAGGCTATCAAGAAGCAGGCAGTTTACTGATTACGGATCCTGAATTTCAGCAGCCGATGGAGATGTTTTTTATTAAAAATATTTAGGAGGAAAACAAATGAACTATCAAGGAACACTGATCGCTGTGGAGAATATTGATAAGGCCAAAGAATTTTATCATTCTCTTTTAGGCTTGGAGGTGATGGTGGATGCGGGTGTACATGTTCAAATGACGGGCGGGTTATCCCTACAGACTGTCAATACTTGGGCGGACTTCATCAATAAGAAGGAAACGGATGTCGTGCTTGAGAACAATGCCATTGAGTTATATTTTGAAACCGATGACATGGACGGTTTTGTTTCTATGTTAGAAGCGCGAGAGGATATCGTCTATCTGCATCCGTTAATAGAGCATGAATGGGGGCAAAGAGCGATCCGCTTCTATGATTTGGATAAGCACATTATTGAGGTGGCCGAGAGTATTGCGATGGTGGTCAAAGGCTTCATTGATTCTGGGCTTACGATTGAAGAGACCGCTGAGCGAACGGGTGTGGACGTTCAATACATCGAAAATATTTTGGACTAGCTTAAAAAAAGAGATATTGCACGAATGTGCAATATCTCTTTTTGAATTGAAATCGTTTGAAGTTCTATTGACTGTGCGTCTATTCACATGCTATTATAATTACGAAAGAAGATTTATTTAGTTTCGAATGAAAATGGAGGGTGTAATCATGAGTATTCAAATGAAAGAACAAAACGCGCCGTATTTTGGAAAATTAACCAATCGAATGAATCATTTTCGCGAGTCAGTGTTGACAAAAAAGCCCTATATTGATGCAGAGCGAGCTTTGCTTGCGACAGAAGCGTATAAGGAACATCAAAATCAGCCCAGTACAGTGAAACGCGCATTGATGCTGCAAAATATTTTGGAAAAAATGTCGATTTATATTGAAGAAGACACATTAATCGTCGGAAACCAAGCCTCCTCCAACCGAGATGCGCCGATTTTTCCTGAATATACAATGGAATTTGTTTTGAACGAATTGGATCTGTTTGAAAAACGAGATGGCGATGTTTTCTATATTACTGAGAAAACGAAGGAAGATTTACGCTCGATCGCACCGTTTTGGGAAAATAATAATCTGCGTGCGAAGGGCTGGGCGTTACTACCGGATGAAGTGAGTGTCTTCATGGAAACTGGTTTCTTCGGAATGGAGGGCAAGCTGAATTCTGGTGATGCTCATTTAGCGGTGGATTATGGGCAAATGTTGAAGGTAGGTCTAAAGGGGTACAAGGAACGAACGTTGAAGGAAAAAGCAGCCCTTGATCTGACGATTCCGGAAAGTCTCGATAAGTATCAATTTTATAAAGCCGTTCTGATCGTAATCGATGCGGTGAAAACATTTGCGGAGCGCTTCTCAGCTTTGGCTAAGGAAAAAGCCGAGACAGCTGATCCTAAACGTCGCGCTGAATTACTAGAGATCAGCCGAATTTGCGGCAAGGTTCCTTATGAACCAGCGGAGACTTTCCAAGAAGCGATTCAGGCCACTTGGTTTATTCAATTGATTTTACAAATTGAATCAAACGGGCATTCATTATCCTACGGTCGTTTTGATCAATATATGTATCCTTATTTGAAGGCTGACTTAGACAAAGGGACCATCACTGAAGACCAAGCAGTGGAACTATTGACCAATCTTTGGATCAAAACACTAACGGTCAATAAAGTCCGCAGCCAATCCCATACACTCAGCAGTGCAGGTAGTCCCCTCTATCAAAATGTTACTATTGGCGGTCAAACTCGGGACAAAAAAGATGCTGTAAACGAATTGTCTTATTTAGTTTTACGGAGTGTCGCTCAAACAAAATTGCCGCAGCCGAATTTGACAGTTCGCTACCATTCAGGGCTTGATAATCGTTTCATGAATGAATGCATAGAAGTGATGAAGCTGGGCTTTGGAATGCCAGCCTTTAATAATGATGAGATTATTATTCAATCATTCATGAAGGTTGGAGTAACAGAAGAAGATGCTTACGATTATAGCGCGATCGGTTGTGTAGAAACGGCTGTGCCGGGGAAATGGGGTTATCGTTGTACCGGGATGAGCTACATGAACTTCCCGAAAATCTTGATGATTGCTATGAACGATGGGATCGATCCAGTTTCTGGCAAGCGTTTTGTTAAGGGCTATGGGCATTTTAAAGACATGAAATCTTACGAGGATTTACAGGAAGCGTGGGATAAAACAGTACGAGAATTAACGCGAATGAGTGTGATCGTGGAAAATGCCATCGATCTTGGCTTGGAACGAGAGGTGCCGGATATTTTATGTTCAGCATTGACGGAAGATTGTATTGGTCGCGGGAAAACCTTGAAAGAGGGCGGCGCGGTGTATGATTTTATTTCTGGACTGCAAGTCGGCATCGCCAACATGGCGGATTCATTGGCGGCGATCAAGCAACTGGTTTTTGAAGAAGAAAAAGTGACGCCGAATGAATTATGGGAGGCCTTGATGACTGATTACGGTAGTGAACGCAGTCAGGAAATCCAACAAATGATTTTAAATGATGTACCAAAATACGGGAATGACGATGATTCGGTCGATCAACTGATCACCGAAGCGTATGACAGCTACATCGATGAAATCGCAAAATACCCAAATACTCGTTATGGCCGCGGACCAATCGGCGGGATTCGTTATTCAGGAACGTCTTCGATTTCAGCGAATGTTGGCCAAGGTCGAGCAACGATGGCCACACCAGATGGACGAAATGCGTGGGTGCCGCTAGCAGAAGGCTGCTCACCATCGCATAATATGGATAAAAATGGTCCAACTGCCGTATTGAAGTCTGTTTCAAAACTAAGTACCGAAGATATTCTCGGCGGTGTCTTACTAAATCAGAAGGTCAATCCGCAAACGTTAGCCAAAGAAGAAGACAAACAAAAATTGATCATGTTGTTACGGGCTTTCTTCAATAAGCTGCATGGTTACCACATTCAATACAATGTGGTTTCAAGAGAAACCTTGATCGATGCACAGAAGCATCCTGAAAAACACCGTGATTTGATAGTTCGAGTAGCCGGCTACTCAGCCTTCTTCAATGTGTTATCAAAAGCAACACAAGATGATATTATCGAACGGACAGAACATGTGATTTAACAAAGTAAGACTTGATGAATAGCGAATTCATCAAGTCTTTTCGATTTTATGATATAAATAATCTAACCATTCTGAATCTTTACGGCGATTATTAAAAGGGACATAGCCGTTATATTTATAAATGTAGTCGATTTTCCAGCCATCCGTTTTAGTTCTTTTTTTCGCTATTAGCTGTAATAAATCTGTCGCCCGCGGGTCATTAGCAGATTGGCTTTTTTGAATAATATAAACTAAATCCGTCAATGATAGATGGTAGCTTTGAGGAAACATGCTTTCAGTGATATGAGCACTGATCGGTTGGCCATTCGATAGTCGGCGAAACATCTTGTGCTGCAGCATATATTCAAGTCCTAAATGAATCATATCGTTGACCTTTTCATCATTGGGATCAACTAGGTCCTGATAGGTTAATAAGGCCCGCACTGTTTTTCCGATACCAATAAAGCAAGGCACCTTTTTCATACAGCCGCCAAACTTACAGATGCCTTTGTGAGGCCAGGCAGTTTTCTGGTTACGATCAAAAACCTGATACTGCTTGATCCAGCTAAGAGCACTCTCCGCTTCTTTTGAATGTCCTAGTCCAAGGCGGCAATACGCTTCAAAGAGTAGGGCGTTGTAGCAGGGGACGATTTCTTCTGATTTTCCAGTATAAGAAAAGCCTTCTGCTGTTGCCAATTGTCGATTCACAAATGCGATCAGCTCTTGAGTGAACGGTAACTGCTCTGTGTATGGAATTTCTGATAAACCAATCAACGCAAAAATTTTTCCTAATGGTTTTAGGTCTTTTATCTGAGTATACCTTTGTATAATGTCTGACTGTTCGAGATGTAGTAGAGGATCTTTGACTAATTCTCCATGATCAGTTGCGATACGTATCATCAGAGCTTTATCCATTTCTTTCACAGCCTTTCGTAGTTATTATCTCAAAGTTTGAATGAAGTAGAACTGTTTAAAAAATTGTGAAAGTGAGACGAATAAATCGTGTAAAACGCACACTGTTCAAGATATTCCTTGGCAGCGTGTGTTTTTCTATCCTTTGATACTTAGCTCATTAATTTCTGTTAATTTAACTACTTCAGTGAATTTTTCTACTTGTTTTGGATCAATCGTACCGTTTGTCTCAAACAATGAATTGGAAATGCCGCAGGCCATCGCATATTTGATCGCATCCTCCATCGCATAACCACGACTGATTGCAAAGGCCATTCCTCCAACTGTTGAGTCTCCACAACCTGTAGTATTCACAATCTCAACTTGCGGAATTTGTACATCATAGATTGTCGAATGATGCTTGACAATGGCGCCGTCGCCCCCTTGGGAAATCATGATCGTTTCGATATTGTCAAATAGTGGTTCCTTTAAAATAGTAATCAGTTCCTCAGTGGAAAGGATCTCCTTTCCTACTAATTCTTCTAACTCATGGGTATTAGGCTTAATAAAGCTAGGACGAACAGCTTGCTGGGTTAAAACATTCTCCAGCTGCTTACCAGAAATGTCCATTAAAATCGGAAATTCTGTACCTACAATTGATCGAATAAAGCTTAATAAGTGTAGATGAAAGTTTGAGTCATCAGAATTAACCGATCCGGAAATACAAATCGTATCAATTGCGTATTTTTTTAAAAGACTTGCTACATGCTGGAAAAAGAGCTGCTCATTTTCCTTCGATAAGTAGAGTCCTTTTTCTACGAGTTCAGTATGTGTATTGCCGTCGTGCATAATGGTGATGGCGTTTCTTGAGTTGCCTTCCACAGGGAGAAACTCTAGCTGATAGCGTCCTTCTGCAATCAAGGTATCTAGGATCATTTCCCCAACAGGACCACCCAAAATACCTGTCAAAACTACGCCTTCGCCAGATTGAGCGATGACTCTGCCAGCATTGATACCTTTTCCGCCAATGGAAGTGTGAGGATTTTCTACACGATTGACTTGATCGAGTGTCAGTGAAGAAACAAGGTAATTGTAGTCCATTGATGGATTAAGTGTAATCGTTAATATCATTCCTGCTCCTCCTTGATGATCGTCGTAAATGAGCTGTAGTATTCAAATGTCGTGTCTGAAAGCTGATCATCGGTGACTAAATAGTCCACATCTGATAAGGAATAGAAGGTGTACACATCTGAACGGTTAAATTTAGAGCTGTCAGCAACAACGCATTTTTTGCGAGAATGGGCAAAAGCCACTCGTTGAATCGAACCTTCGATAGAATTTGCGGTTGTGATGTTATTATCGAAGACCCCGTTTGTTGCCGCAAAAGCAATATCAATATTCAAATTGTCAAAGCTCTTTTCAGCAATTTCCCCGTAAAATTCTTCAGTGGTACGAGAAAATTCACCACCAGTTAACAGGACGCGATAATCGGTGTTATAGATTAAATAATTAAAAGCCAGCAAACTATTTGTGATGACAAATAAGTTTGCTTTTTTTATTTCTGGCAAAGCATGAAGCATCGTAGTTCCTGCACCGATGTAAATCGTGTCATTATCGGAAATAATACTGTTCATCACTTTTCCAATGAATTTTTTCTCCGACACATTGGTATCGATTTTTTCTTGAGTGGATAATTCCTGTTCGATTTTTTCTAACTTTTGTGCACCGCCATAAATTTTCACTAATAAAGATTTTTCCGCTAATTCGTTGATATCTCTCCGAATCGTCATATCGGAGACCTTCAAATTTGAAGATATTTCTGGAATGGATAGGTAGTCATTTGCATGTAACAAATCCAAAATTTTTTCTTGACGTTCTTTTTTTAACATGAAATCACCTCATATAAGTAAGCTCTTACAATAGTCCAACTGTTCTTTGGCTATGTCTATACATTAATTAATAGCATTTAAAGAGCAAAAAAGCAAGGATAAAATGTTCATTGTTGTTAAAGTTTGTTAATATTTTTTGAATCACTTTAATGAAGCGATTTTTTTAAAAATAAAAAAGAAAAAGAAAGCGTTGACAAACGTTTTTTGCCGTTGTATATTTACATTGTAAAACAAATGTTAACAAAGATTAACAAATTATTTCAACGCGAGTTGGGGAGGAGCGAACGTACGTGAACTACAAGGACATGTTTGATAAACAGCTGATCAGTCTCGAAGTAGAAGGAGAAAGCGAAGAAAAGGTTTTTGAAACGGTGACTGCGCATTTAAAAGCACTGGGCTTTGTCAATGATGGGTACTTAAAAGGCATTACCGCAAGAGAAAAACAATTTCCCACTGGATTGATTACGCAGCATCTGAATATTGCTCTGCCGCATTCTGATCCGGAATATATTGAAAAGCCGTTTGTTTATATTGCGCGATTAAAAAATGAGGTAAAGGTCAAGCAAATGGGCGATAGCCAAGAGATGGGAGTTAAGAACTTATTCTTCCTTGGCATTAAAGATCCCAAAGGGCAAGTGGGTTTACTTCAAGCGTTTATGGAATTATTTATGAAAGAAAACTTTGTTACAGCATTTATCGAAGAACAGGATAAAAAGAAGATTTATGAACTGTTTACACAAAATATTTAATTAAAAAATTATAGAAGCTGGAGGAATTTGAGATGAAAAGAAGATTGATTGTTGCATGTGGAAGTGGCGTGGCGACGAGCCAAACGATTGCTAGTAAGATTGCTGGATTGTTAGAGGATGATGGGATTGATTTTCCGATAGAGGCGGTTGATTATAAATCTATTCAAAATGAATTACCATCAACCGGAATTTACGTGTACGTTGCACAACCAGATGATGAGGTGTTGGAGAAGGCAGAGGAGTTGGGTGTGAAGGTTTTTCCAGGGATTCCTTTTCTGACAGGAATGGGAGCGGATCAAATTTATGAAGATATCAAGGCATTGGTTGACTAACGAATAAAAAAATAGAGAAAGAAGTGAGAAGTGTGCAAATATTTCAGGACATCATCAATTATATCTTAGGGTTAGGTTCAGCTATTTTTGTTCCATTGATTATTTTGATTTTAGGACTTGTCGCAGGAATGAAGTTCAAAAAGGCATTTATGTCAGCGATTACCTTAGGGATTGCCTTTACCGGGATGTCAATGGTTATTGGATTTATGTCTAATGCTGTGAGTCCAGCTTCAGAAGCGTTAGCTAAAAATACCGGGATTAACTTGCCGGCTTTAGACTTGGGCTGGACAGGTGCAGCAAGTATCACTTGGTCTTGGTCATATGCGTTTGTTTTCTTTGCAGTCGTGTTGGGAGTAAATTTCGTGATGCTGATCTTGAATTGGACAAAGACACTGAATGTTGACATGTGGAACGTTTGGGGAAAAGCGCTAACTGCCTACTTGGTGTATTTTATCAGCGGGAACTTGCTGGCCGGATTTGCCACAGCGATCGCTCAAGTTATTCTAGAATTAAAAATGGGGGACATGTTCCAGCGTCATATTGAAGATTTAACTGGGATTCCGTTGGTAACCGTTACGCATTTGATGAATATTTCCGCAGTGCTGTTATTGCCGATTAATGTCATCATGGATAAAATTCCTTTCTTTAACAAGCGTTCCGATACAAAGGCATTGAAGAAAAAAATCGGCGTATTCTCCGAAAATTCTGTGATGGGCTTTATTATCGGTTTGGGGCTAGGGTTAGCTGCAGCCTATGGCGTATCTGGTTCGTTAAATTTAGCGATTCAAATTGCGACGGCGATGGCTTTATTCCCAATGATTTCAAAAATGTTCATGCAATCACTGTCACCATTGGCTGACGCCATGTCTGAAATGATGAAGAAACGCTTCAAAGATCGTGAAGTTTACATTGGTTTAGATTGGCCAGTATTGGCAGGTCGTTCTGAAATTTGGGTGACGGCGATTCTATTAGTGCCGGTATTTATTGGCTATGCGATCATTTTACCAGGCAATGCAGTCTTACCGTTAGCGGGTATTATCAACTATTCGATTGCTGTAGGCGGCTTGCTGTTAACGGGTGGTAATCTTGTTAGAATGCTGATTATGGGCGTGATTTCTATGCCAATTTACTTATATGCTGCAACGTATTTAACGCCGATTTTAACAGGTCTGGCAGATAAAACTGGGGCTGTTGAAGGGATCAAAAAAGGCCAACAGATTACTTGGTCATCGATTGAAGGACCAGAATTCCGTATTTTATTTGCAGAGGCCTTTAAAGGCAATATTTTAGGAATTGTTGGAGCGGTTATTTTTATCGCGATGTTTGTTTGGTTGTACAAATATATGAACAAAGCTAAAGTTCCGAGTCAAAGATATGAAGAACTGGCAGAGAAAAAAGTTAAGGGCGTAAAAGTCGCTAGCTAAACCAATCATGGAAGGGTAGGAAAGTGTATGGAAAAGAAAAGAGAGAACAAAGAAAAAACGAAATGGTTTGCTGTGTTGTTTCTTGCAATACTCAGCTTTATCCTAGCCTTCTTGACACAGCAAATTCTTTTTAATCTTATTGCAATCGGTTTGGCTATCATCGTTTATAAGTATGGAAATCCAGTTTTGTTTAAAGAGTATGACGAACGCAGAAGGAAAAAATACGAGGACGCGATGCGGGTTCGACAGGCCGCACAAACAGCTATTACCAGTAAGAAACTATTCAAAAAATAGAAAAAAGGTGGTCTCGACTATGTCAGATGGACGAATGATTTTTGAAAGAGAACGTGAAGATCTAGCACGGATTGTGAAATTGATTTTTGCAAGAAAGAATACAAATGTCGCAGGAGGCAACTTTTCATTTAAAACGACAGATCAACATGGAAAAGAATACATTATTATGACCCCAACCATGATGTCTGAAGCCTACTTAGGTGAGGTATCCTCAGCACAAATTTTAGTTGTCGAGCCTCATACCAGAAAAGTTATCGATGGTGTTGGAAAATTGACACGTGAAATCAACCTGCATGAGGCAGTCTATGATACGAACCCTGAAATTAAAGCAGTGCTGCACGCACATGCGCCTAATGCAATGTTTTGGGCGACGGCGGGATTGGATATGCCGAACCTAACAGAAGCAACACAGAAGGTCGGTTATGTTCCGGTACTTGATTTTGAGCCGAATTGTTCACCTGAACTAGCGGAATTAGTCTCAAACTATATGAAAAAAGAGAGTCTAGAGTTGCCAAATATGCTGCTGTTAAACAGTCATGGCGTGCTTATTAGTGCACCAGGAGAAACAGGAATTGAAGCAATCCATAAGGCTTTGCAGATTCTTGATACTACTGAATGGAATGCAGAGATCGCCTATAAGCAGACGATTTTCCAATCGTTAGGTTTATTAGATGGGTACTATTCAAAAGGAAAGCAGGTTGGAACACTTGAGGATTTGAAGGGACATACGCCAATCTATAACCGTGAGGAAATATTTGCGGGTGGAGATTAACAAATACTAATTTAAAAGACTAACAGGAGATTCGACAAAACGAGTCTTCTGTTTTTTTGAATAAATAAAGAACAAATGTTTACAAGTGAGTCTCTTATTGAATAATACTTCTAATACACAACTTTACAAACGAACTCCCCCGTATTACTCCAAAGCTGAGTGGCCTGCGCACCCTTTCCTATAAATCGACAGAAAAAGAAAACAACATGCATGGCAGTGGTCGAGTCTATTGATGTGATAGACATAAAATCATTTTCGATAATTATTAAAAGAATAAAAACAATAAATAGAGATGTTCACTATTAAATGTGATACAATTTAAATTGTAATTGTTATATTATTTTATCTCATGTTTTTTTAGAACATAATATTATATATTTTTTTATTTTGATAGGAGTTGTTGACGACGGCCATTACAAGAAAAATAGATATTTCTGGAAATCTATTAAAATATATAGCTATTCTTGCAATGTTTTTTGATCATTTTGTCTCGGTGTTCGTCTGTCAACCAGATATCACCGGAAGTTTGCTTCGTGTGCCTGGGAGGCTGACCGCACCCATTATGTGTTACTTGATTGCGGAAGGGTTTTATTATACTTCTAATTTGAGGCGGTATACGAAACGTTTATTCCTGTTTGCATTGATTTCGCATTTTCCTTATGTATGGTATTTCAATTTACCTTGGTGGAGAGCTACCAGTGTGATGTGGAGCCTGACTTTAGGATTGTTAGCGCTAGCAATTGTAAAAAGGGGCAGCGGACCACTTTGGTCGAAACCGATTTGTGTGGGTGTTTGTTGTTTGCTAGCTTACACCGCCGACTGGAATTTTATTGCTGTTTTATGGATACTATTTTTCGGCCTCTACCGTGGGGACTTTAAAAAGCAGATGCTCAGCTTCAGCATTATTGGACTTTTCTTATATATTTTTCCGACAATACTGCGTTCAGGGATTTTGTCCGCCTATGCATTTGGTATCTTTTTGGTTATTCCACTCTTTTTTTTTTTTTATCACGGAAGACAAGGGAGAAAAAGTAAATTTCTTAAATGGGGATTTTACATCTTTTATCCCGTTCATTTATTGTTGCTCTATTTTTTTCGACTCTGGCTTTTATAAAAGGAGGATACGAATCACTTGAAAAAAGTGCATCGATTATTATTAATAGTAAGTCTGCTGCTGTGTGCTTGTTCATCTGACAAAAATGAGACAGATTCCACAGAGAAAAAAAGCACCTCAGAAAATTCAATAGTTGCAAAAAGCGAGACTACCACTAAAAAAGAATCAACTTCTTTGACAATCGAAGAACCAGAAGCGCCGATCTATCAAGGAGGCTATGAGCTGCCTTTAGCTGGTGCGACTGGCTATGCTTCGGTTTCTTTAGAGGTAAAAAAGGAACCAGAAGCAACAGCCGAAGTTTTAACGCCGATCAGTCCTGGAACTGCCTACACTATTTTGGGAGAGGAAAACGGTTGGTTGAATATCAAGCTGGATGACACAGTTGGTTGGATTCAGAATCAGTACAGCTTAGTCAATTTGCCGGATATTATACCTTCAATTATTTACAAGAATACAAATGTTGAGGCGTCAGTTTTTTATTCTTCTGGTCAAACGATTCCAGGGATAACCCACCAATCATTATACAAAAGTAAAGGCTTTAACGAACGTTTAAAAAAAGAGCAGTTTATTATGCCGGTTCTTTTTCCAATGGCGAAAAAGCTGATGGCTATGCAGAAAATGGCTTTAAGTGAAAACAATACCCTAGTGTTGTATGAAGCATTTCGTCCGCTCAGTGTGCAGCTGCAGGTTGCAGAGGCAGTAAAGAATTTGGCTTCAGAAAATCCACTAGTCCTGCAGGGGATCACCCAGCCGCCATGGAGTATCAATTGGTTTATTTCAACACAGGTTTCTAATCATCAGGTAGGCTATGCGATTGACGTAAGTTTGGCAAAAGTGACGGTATTCTCTGAAGAAAAATATGGAAAACATAGGGTTCGCACGGTGTCGCGTTACGAAGAATATGCGATGCACACCAATATTCACGAATTAAGTGTCCGTTCTGCAATCTTTACAGCGCCTGTCACTGTGCTTTCACCTACTGCTTGGCAGCAAGGAGTCCTTACTCCAGAGGTGAATCAGTTTGAACTGCTGCTGCAAAAATATGCGACGAGTAGCGGATTGACACCATTAGCGTCGGAATGGTGGCATTTTAATGATCTAGACGCCTTGAATCTGCTGGCAGGAAATACCGGTAATGGGGATTATGTATTGACTGAAACGAAAAGTACCTGGATTGAATAATAGGAGGACGCCTTTGTTAAGGTGTCTTCTTTTTTAAAGAAAATCACTCTAGTACATTTCTTAAAAATTTGGTACGCTAATAGGGAAAAGAGGCGAGGAAATGTTAAAAACGGATCGATTTCAAGCGATCATGTCATTATTGGAAGTTAATGGAACGGTGCGCGTCAGTGACATTATGGATAAATTATCAGTTTCAGATATGACAGTACGGCGTGATTTGGATGAATTGGAAAAACAAGGCTTATTAGAGCGAGTACACGGCGGAGCGAAATTGAAAGATTTTTATCGTCACGTCGAGCTTTCACATACGGAAAAACAGATTATGCTGCAGGCGGAGAAGCAGCGTATCGTAGAAAAAGCCAATGAGCTGATTAACGACGGGGATACGCTTTTTCTTGGACCTGGAACGACGATCGAGCTTCTATCAAAAATTATCCGAGCAGACTCGTTGCGGATCGTGACGAATTGCCTGCCTGTTTTTGAAGAGTTAAACAAGCATAAAGGGAATCGGAAAATTTACTTATTAGGCGGTGAATTGCGAGAAACAACGCAATGCTTTGTTGGAGAGATTACTAATAAATCACTCAATGATATGAATTTCCATAAAGCGTTTTTCAGCTGCAATGCCCTAAACGAGCAGAAAATTATGACGTCTACATTTGAAGAAGGACAAACCCAGCAAATTGCCTTGAATAATTCTATTGAACGGTTTTTACTAATTGATCATTCTAAGATTGGCAAGCGAGATTTTTCTGTTTACTACAATCTGAATGATGTCACGGCAGTGATTTCAGATGAAGATGAACAGAAGCACTATGAAAAAATTGAAAAAGAAGAAAAATATATTGTTTAAAAATGATTGGCTAAAACACTCTTTAAAGCTCCGAGTAGAGCTTTAAAGAGTGTTTTTTTGAATTGATTATACGCAAAAAATCTCCTTTTTCTTTACCCAATTATAATTTTTATAAAATTAATTTTGGTTATTTTTAGCCATGTTTTAGGTGTATCATGGAAGAGAAGAAACAATCGAAAACTGACCAATATTTTTAGTCAAAAGGAGAGAACACTTATGCCAACGAAACCATTGAGCCAAATCGCACTTTTCAAAATGCACAGGGAGAACCTTCAGAAGAGAATAGTGAAATTTTATGATGAATCACAGGACGCGGATTCTGTTATTCAATACCTTATTGCCGTGCTGATTCGCCAATGCTTGTGCATCAGTGATTTCTCAGATTTTTGCAGTGAATTAGTCCGAGAAATCTTTCTTTCGGCCGAGCCGTCAGATATGTTGCGGAAGGCTTGTCCCTTGTTCCGTGGCTATTTCAGCAGCGGCAAAGAGTGGGAACAGGTCACTCGCCGTTTATATAAAAATAGAAATGAATACCATCGCTACAACAACCGACTGAGCGATTGCAAGAAATATATCTTTAGTAAAACAACCCCAGCAGAAGAAACCGATGGTCAACAATACAAAATTATCTCTACCTTTGAAGATGCGGTTGGCAAATTGCACACCTGGAGTCTGCAGGATGCCGACAAACATTCCTCTTCCATCAAGATCGATGCGGTTTTAGAGCTAATGTCTACGTTAACAATCTTCCAAAAAGACGGCATTCGTCGCTTTGTAAAGCTGGAAAACTCCGATATCGTGAACTGCACCCGCTATCCTAAGATCAGAAAAGGCGAAGTAGTGAAAGAAGCAGAAGCTGAGATTCAACCTCAACCAGGAATGACAGCGCTGACAACTATTAATATCAATACGATGTCAGAGCAGGAAAAACTTGAATTCGTGAAGCAGCTTTTACCAGAAGGCATCGTCCTAACAGATACACGAATGACTGAGCTGAAGCAGGAGAAAGTAGAGAATAGCAAACCAGATACGGAAAATTCCGCAGTCTCGACCAACGAACCAACCAACAAAGCAAGCCAAGCGGCGGTGAAAGAACTCCCAGCCAAGAAAAAATCCTCGCTGCCAAGACCGATGGCACTCTCAGTCGAGAAATCCCCCTCTATGAGCTATAAGAAGCCAAAAAGCGCGAAGCAAAAGAAACGAGAAAAAGATGATGAATTGATGAAGCGGACGAAAGATGGGAAAAGGAATTCGAGGAAACGAAAGAAGCGGAAATAATAAGCATAAATAAATGAGCATAGTGTGTTCTGAAGATTGTAGGAGGAATGCATTAAAAAGTTTGTTTGAATTTAACGTATTTAATCCAGCGACCCTAGTTTTCGTTTGGGGCTTGTGTCTTTGTTAGTGCTGTTTATTTTTGTTTGTTTACATTTTGGAGAAAAGGCAGACTTGTTTTATCGAGTTAATTTCATTTTTGGGTGGAGCAGAGGTTTATTTGCTGTGGTCTTTTTTCTTTTTCAATAACAGTAAAGCTGTGGTTTGTCGCAGGATAGACAAAAAATTAAACATTTTTTGTCTGAAAGTGTTTACAAATGTATTTTAAGGTGCTATTCTATAAGTGAAATTAGAATATCAGTGGATTGTTACTATTGAATTAGGCAAAAACCGCAAGTAATTGATTGAGGTATCAATCGATTGTTTGCGGTTTTTTTTGCGGAAATGAGGTGAAAAAAATGTATAGGGTAGTACAAGTGTTAAACAACAATATTGCAATTGTCAAAAAGGGGCACGAACAGGCTATCGCGATGGGAAAAGGATTGGTGTTTCAAAAGAAAAAAGGCGACTTGCTGAAGGAGGAGTCGATTCAAAATCTTTTTGTACTAAAAAGTGAAGAATCAAAACAGAATTTTTCTTTCTTATTGAAGGATGTGCCGCTGGATTTTATTACTACTGCTTATGAAATTATAGAAAACGCGATTAAGAATTATCAGTATTCTGTTCAAGAATATATTTACGTCACTTTGACCGATCACATTTATTGGAATTATAAGCGTTTGATGAAGGGAGAATACCAGAATAGTTTATTACCTGACATCAGTGAGCAATATCCGACCGAGTATCAAATTGCTAGAGATGGCCTTCAGATTATTAAAGAACGCTTGGATATTACTTTTCCAGAAGATGAGTTGAAAAATATTAGCATTCATTTTATTAACGCTCAGGGGAAAACACCAGAACCTGTCACACCACCTGCAGATGCTTATAACGAGCAGCAGCGTGTGCTGGAGATCATCGAAGATTCTCTGCGGAAGAGAAACATCGTTCGAACAGAAAAAACGCAAAATTTTTACGATCGTCTAATGATTCATTTGCGCTATATGTTAGAGCGCACGGAAGAAGCTGAAGTGGATGCCTTTGCCGAGAAAATGGAAGCGGATTTAAAAAAGGAGTACCCGGAAGCCTATAGTGTGGCAGAAGAAATGTATCGAATCATCAATGAGAATACAGGATTAAAATTGAATGCGAGTGAAAAGGTTTATTTTACAATTCATATTCAGCGATTACTTTAAATGGAGGAAAAAATCATGAAAAAATTACCAGAGGATTTTATTTTTGGCGGAGCAACGGCTGCTTATCAGTGTGAAGGGGCAACGAAGGAGGGCGGAAAAGGAGCTGTCGCTTGGGATGCATTTTTAAAAGAGCAGGGACGATTTAGCCCAGATCCAGCCAGTGATTTCTATCATCAATATCCAATAGACATTGAGCTGTGTGAAAAATTTGGTGTGAACGGATTGCGCTTATCTATTGCCTGGAGTCGGATTTTTCCAGCAGGAATAGGGGAGCCTAACCAAGAAGGCATTGACTATTACCATAATATTTTTAATGAATGTAAAAAGCGTGGGGTGATCCCCTTTGTCACCTTGCATCACTTTGATACGCCCAAAGCTCTATTCGATCAAAATGATTTTTTAAACCGCGAGAACATTGAGGCGTTTGTAGCTTATGCAAAGTTCTGTTTTGAAGAATTTACGGAAGTTGAATACTGGAGTACCTTTAATGAAATTTATCCAGTCGCAACAAACCAATACCTACTAGGGGTCTTTCCTCCAGGGATCAAATTTGATTTCACGAAAATCATCATGTGTCTTCATCATATGATGTTAGCTCACGCGAAGGCAGTCAACATTTTTAAAGACAATGGGTATCCTGGGGAGATTGGCGTAGTGCATTCACTAGAAACAAAGTATGCGAACTCAGATTCTGAAGAGGATAAGCACGCCGCCTTTTTAGAAGATGCCTTATCGATTCGGTTCTTATTGGAAGCCACTTATTTGGGCCGTTACAGCGAAGAGCTGCTAGAGGCATTGGATGAAATTTGCGCGGCGCAAGATGCTTCTTATGAATTCTTGGAAGAGGATTATCTTGAAATGGAAAAAGCTTCCTTTCGCAATGATTTCCTAGGCATCAACCATTATCAATGTCATTTCTGCAAGGCTTACCAAGGTCCAAATGAAATTTATCATAATGGAACAGGTGACAAAGGGACCTCGGTTTATCGAGTAAATGGCATCGCCGAGCGGGTCTATAAAGAGGGTATCCCCAGAACAGATTGGGATTGGTTGATTTACCCGCAAGGATTGTATGACTTATTGTTGCGAATTAAACAGGATTATCCTCACTATAAAAAAATCTATATTACTGAAAACGGAATGGGGTACAAGGATGATTTTGTGGACGGTGTCATCATGGATACGCCGCGAATCGATTATTTACGCCAATATTTAGGGGCATTGAGTGATGCTATTCAAGATGGGGTAAATGTTAAAGGCTACTTCTTGTGGTCATTAATGGATATGTTCTCCTGGACCAATGGCTACAATAAGCGTTACGGCTTGTTCTACGTCGATTTTGAAACACAAAAGCGCTATCCGAAAGAATCGGCCTATTGGTATAAATTCGTGAGTGGGACGAAAACGATTATTTAAATGTTGAAGGTGGAGGAAATCGTCTGGAGATTTCTTCCTTCCCCAATCAACAACATGCAAAAGGACATATTTCGTTAGGAGGGAAAAATGATGAATAAAGAGGAATTGCAAATGCTGGGCTTTGAAATCGTGGCCTATTCAGGTGATGCAAGAAGTACCTTAATGACTCTATTAAGTGAAGTGCGCCAAGGAAACTTCGAGCATGTGGAAGAGGCCTTGAAGGATGCGGATGAAAACCTAAAATTAGCCCACAATTCTCAAACAAAAATATTAGCGGATGAAGCGGCGGGAAGCAACTTAGATATTGGCTTTATTTTCATTCATGGACAAGATCACTTGATGACCACGCTATTATTAAGAGATTTAGTACAAGATTTTATTGAGCTTTATAAAGAGAAATATCAATAAGGAAAAAGGAGTTGGAGTAAGATGAATGTCATTATTAAACAAATTAAAAAGGGAAAACCCTTTTTCGAAAAAATCTCGCGAAATATTTATCTAGGAGCTATTCGGGATGGCTTCTTAACGGCAATGCCGGCCATTCTATTTTCTAGTATTTTCATCATGATCGCCGCAATTCCAGAAGTTTTCGGTGTTACTTTACCTGAAGCCGTCTCAACCTGGCTTTGGAAGGTATATGGGTACTCGATGGGAATTGTGGGGTTGCTGGTGGCTGCGACAACAGCTCGCTGCTTAGCGGGTTCGATGAATCGGCGATTAGAAGATGGAAAAAGCATCAACGAAGTGTCTGTTATGTTAGCATCAATCGCCGGATTCTTTATGCTGAGTGTCGAGCAGATAGATGGCGGTTTTGCCAGTGATTTTATGGGAACGAAAGGGCTGCTTGCCTCATTTGTTGCGGCATTTCTTACAGTAAATGTCTATAAATTCTGCGTGAAGCGTGATATTACGATTCGCATGCCTAAAGAGGTGCCAGGAACCATTTCGCAAATGTTTCGCGATGTTATTCCTTTTTCTTTCGCGGTTTTTGGTGCCGTCTTAATTGATTTATTGTTTAGAAATGTCTTTCAGGGTTCTTTTGCAAATACAGCGATTACTGCTTTGCAGCCACTCTTTACTGCAGCCGATGGGTATTTAGGGATCGCGATTATTTGGGGAGCAATGGCGTTATTCTGGTTCGTAGGTGTCCATGGTCCATCGATCGTGGAACCGGCAATTGCTGCGATTATTTACGCGAATGTTGAAACCAATCTAATGCTGTTCCAAAATGGAGAACAGGCTTCTAAAGTGTTGACAGTTGGTATGGGAAATTTTGTCGGAACCATGGGTGGAACCGGTGCGACCTTAGTAGTTCCCTTCTTGTTCATGCTCTTTGCCCGTTCGAAGCAGTTGAAGGCAGTCGGAAAAGCGTCCTTTGTGCCAGTAATTTTCGCGGTAAATGAACCGCTATTGTTTGCGGCACCGATGATCTTAAATCCTTATTTCTTCATTCCATTCTTATTAGCACCAATCGTGAATGTTTGGATCTTCAAATTTTTTGTCGATGTATTAAATATGAATAGTTTTATGTATGTTTTGCCATGGGCGACACCGGCACCGATTGGTCTAGTACTAGGAACGGGAGTTGGTGTGCTAGCAGTTGTACTTGCTCTGCTATTAATTGTTGTTGACTCGATTATTTATCTGCCATTTATTAAAGCGTATGACGCCGTCTTAATCGAAGAAGAAAGTAAGAATGCACAATTAGAAGAAACGGAAGGCGTGGAAGTTACGACAATAGAAGAGGACAGTGCGGCTGTTGTTGAAGCAATAGATAAGCTGGGTGACGGTAAGCGGGTGCTGGTGCTATGTGCTGGAGCAGGAACTAGCGCCATGTTAGCCAATGCCTTGGAGGAGGGCGCAAAAGAAACAGGAGCTAACCTGCAAGCGCAAGCAGGCGCCTATGGGTCACATTATGATATTATGAAAAATTTCGATTTGATCGTTTTGGCTCCGCAAGTAAACTCCTATTTATCTGATATCACGAAAGATGCAGAAAAAGTGGGTGTTAAGGTAGTTGCGACAAAAGGGGCAGAGTATATCAAATTAACGCGAGATCCCAAAGGTGCGGTTGATTTTGTCTTAGGAGCAATCTAGCGCTTTCTGCAATCTTCTTTGTGAAAGTGGGTGAGAGAAAAATGCTGAAAACTGAGCGGCTGCAGGAAATCATGTTGATGCTTGAGCTGGATGGTCAGGTCTATAGCAACGAAGTCAAAAGAAAGTTGGCTGTGTGTGATATGACAGTTCGACGTGATTTTGCAGAGTTAGAACGACAAGGAGTTATCGAACGCTTTCATGGTGGAGCAAGGATGCAAGACGTTTATCGTTCTCAGGAACGCAGCCATAGGGAGAAAGAAATCATCCACCATGAGGAAAAGTTAAAAATAGTTAAACGTGCAGTCGACTTAGTTGAAGATGGTGATACGATTTTTCTAGGCCCAGGAACAACAATGGCATTGCTTCCCCAATATCTTAAAGCGGATTTTTTGCGAATTGTAACGAACTACCAGCCGGTATTTGATCATTTAAACAAATACAAAAAGAATTGGAAAATTTATTTGTTAGGCGGTGAGTTTCGGGAAACAACACAAAGCTTTGTTGGAGAGATTCCCCAAAAGTCGCTGCTGGACATGACTTTTCAAAAAACGTTTGTCAGTTGTAACGCTCTAAGCGAACAAAAACTGATGACTTCGACCTTTGAAGAGGGGCAATTACAGCGTCTAGCGTTAAATCATTCGGTTGAACGATACTTGCTGATAGATCATTCTAAAATCGGAAAAAAAGATTTTTCTGTGTACTATCAGCTGCAGGATATGACAGCGGTTATTACTGAGAAACAAACATATGATGCGAAGAACGATAAAATAGAAGAATAGATCCTACAAAAATAATCCCGGAGATCTCTGATCTCCGGGATTTATTTGTTTTATTTCGCTTGAGCGGCATAGGCAACATTGCCTTTTGCTGCTGTTGGTGCAGTTTTTTCTTCTTTCTCAGCTGCGTAAGTCGCGTTGCGTTTCTTCATTTGACGCGCATACCAGATAAAAATAAGAAGATAAGCAGCTAGCGCTAAGGCGGCATAGATCACAAATTCGATTTGGCCTTGTGAGGCATTTCCCACTAAGTAGCCTAAGAATTTTTCGATCGGGCCTTCCATTGTGGTATGAGAGATCATCGCTGATTCACTTAGACCGGAAGGGAAGGCGCCCACAGCTTTAGCGGTTTGTGTAACAAAAGGTGCGATTAATGTACCTGACCATAAGAACAATGGCAATTCAATTGCACCAATGACGATCATGCGAATCAATTTTCCGCGAGTAACAACAAGCAATGCTGGGGTAACACCCATAGCGATGATTCCGCCTAAAGGCAATAATTTGTTGCCAGGTAAAATAATGGCTTCCAGCAGCATGATCGGTGCCAATACGTTAGCGGCAGCCCAGATTTCTGCCCGGCCTGCTAAGAAGGGCCAATCTAAACCAATATTGATCGTCCGTCCCTTCAAACGTTTGTTGGCAAAGTCGGTGATCCCTTGTGATAGAGGTTCTACGGCGGCGATGAACCATGCACCGATTAAAGAAAACAATTCCAAACAGACGGCTGCGGTAAAGGCTAATGAGAAGATTTGTGTAGGTGTTTGTCCAGCTAATAGCCCAACAAAAATCCCTAAATAGATCCCGATGGCAAATTTTGATCCCCAAAAACCGATTTTGCTGTTTAGTTTAGCCGCATCAAAATCATATTTATCCAACCAAGGGAAGACCTTGTCGAAAATCTTGTCAAAAACCATAATGATCGGATTCATCATATAGTTCATATGAGTGGTCGTCATCGGGTTGCTGTCGGGTGCGTTCAATAAATCATTAAAGGTTGGTTTCATCAAATCAGAGTTCCAAATTTTCAATACACCGATAAAAATAACCAAGGCGGTAGCGATAAATAGATTGGCACCGCAGAAAATCGCGAATAACCCAACAATCGCCAAATGCCAAATATCAAAGATATCAACATCTAAGGTATTGGTCTTTTTCATCGCTAACATGACGATGTTAACGATCACCATGACTAATAGGAAGTATAAGGTATATGGAGATCCCCAAGTAATAGTAGCTAATGGTGCCCAACCAACATCAGTGATATTCAAAGAAATCCCTGTTCGTTCAACAAAAGCGGTCATAGCGTCTGAAAAAGCAGTGGTTAAAATGCCAATAATAGCTCCGATACCCGTCAAAGCGATCCCAAGTTTGATCCCGCCTTCTAGGGCACGTGACGGTTTTACTTTAAAAAATAAGGCAATAACAGTTAGTACGATAGTCATTAATGGGGCCGCCCCTAAATTGATTAGAGGCGTAAAAATTTGATTGGCGATATCAATAATTGTACTCATTAGCTTGTCCTTTCTTGATGCCTATTTATTTAATGATTGGATAGCGCTTTCCATACTTTGGTAAACAGGTTCAGCCATTGCGGGAATACGATAAAGGATTGCGCCTGCGTCAACAACAGGGATATTTACATTGAAGCCTAGGTCTGTATTGGCGATTTGAGCGAAAATATCGTAATGAGACAGCATTTCTTCATTGATATCCTTGATCATGACAGCATCACAGGTCACTTGATACCCGCGGTTGTTTAATTCTGTTTCTAAGGCACTTTTGATTTGATGGCTCGAATTCACTCCTGCACCACACGCTGCTAAAATTTTGATCATGATTAGTCTCTCCTTTAATAGGTTTATTATTTTAAATCTGCTGATTAAGCAGAAACTTCCATAGTAAAATGTTCCTCTAAAAACTGGTAGATCGCTTCTGTATCCTCAAGTTTGAAAAACGCACAAAGCTCTTTCTTATCAACTGAATTAATAAAATCCATAATGTCTGCTAACATGCCGGCTTGTGCTTCGCCGTTTTCATTCAAAATCATAAATAGGAAACGCACAGAAAGCTGGTCGCTAGGTGAGATCATATTATGGAATGTAATCTCATGAGTTAATTTGATCGGAATAATTCGGGTCGTCCGGACATATTCGCTTTCCGTATGAGGAATCGCAATATCGGGCAGGATTTCCGAAACAGGTGAAAGATCCAGACCTGTTGGATAATTCCGTTCACGTTCTAATAGATTCTCCAAAAAATCTTCAGTAACTAACTGTTTGTTTAACAGATCCAAATAAACTTCCTCAAAAACCTCTGCTTGGGTGTCCTTGCTGGAAACGTAGGTTGTCTCCTTGAAAAAAAGCTTTTTCAAACAGAACAGCTCCTTTCTTAGTTCGTTTATGTTTGTTTACATGTTGAGTATAATCGCTTACATTCCTTTTGTCAACACAAAACAAAAATAAATAAACATATTGTGTTGATAAATGTTTAATAATGTTTTATTATAAGAGTGTGGAGGGACAACATATGCTGAAAACAGAGCGCCAACAATCAATCTTGGCCATGTGTGATCGCTATGGGACGATCACCGTGAAGTTTATACAAGAAGTTTTAGATGTTTCTGACATGACCATCCGACGAGATCTGGAGGAGCTGGCACAAAGCCAGAAGCTTTTACGGGTTCACGGTGGCGCACAGAAAATCAACGAAACTAAAGAAATAGTATCTTCTATAGAAGCAAACGAACTTTCCCATAAGGAAAAAAAGAAGCTGCACACTAAAGAAAAAGAATACATTGCAAAAAATGCAGCGGCTTATATCAACCAGGAGGATGACACGATCTTTCTTGGCTCAGGAACAACGATTGAGCTGATGACACAATATATCGATTCTCCCTCACTGCGGATCGTTACCAACAGTCTGCCGGTGTTTAACCTGTTAAGTGAAACGAAAAGCTTTGAGCTCTATTTGATTGGCGGGCTTTATCGTGAGAAGACCGGTGCTTTTGTCGGTTCGATCGCTAATGAGGCTGTTCAGAAAATTGGAATCAAAAAAGCGTTTGTGGGAGTCAATGGGTTAAAAGGACCAGAGGTTTCCAATTTCAGCATTGAAGAAGGAACGCTGCAGAAAATCGTGTTAGACAACGCCGCTGAAAAATGTTTGGTCTCAGACGCAAATAAGTTTGATCATAGCGATTTTTATAATTTCTACGATCTGCGCAAGATTGATGCGCTATTTACGGATTCTACTCTTTCACCAGAACTGAAGAGTTATTATCAGCAATACACTAGGATCATTCAATAGCACGAGTGAGCCGCAAAGAACAATGATATCTAACGAGGAGGAAATAAAAATGCGTGTAGTAATTGGTTCAGACAGTGATGGCATGAGACTTAAGGAAGTAATCAAGAAAGACCTGATCGATAGAGGATTTACAGTAGTGGACAAAAGTGAAACCGCTTCGGAGGATTTTGTCGAATCAACGTTGGCAATCGCCAATGATTTGAATGAAAACGAAGGCAGCTTAGGCGTGGCGATTGATGGCTATGGTGCTGGCAGTTTTATAACCGCAGTGAAGGTAAAAGGCATGGTTGCCGCGGAAGTTTCTGACGAACGCAGTGCCTATATGACAAGAGAACACAACAATTCCCGCATGATTACGTTAGGAGCAAAGATCGTCGGCGATGAATTGGCACTAAACATCGTTAGAGAATTTTTACAAGCGAACTACGACGGCGGACGTCATCAAGTGCGTGTCGATATGTTAAATAAAATGGCGTAGAAAAATAAGAAGGGATGAATAAAATGAAAATCGCAATCGGCTGTGACCACATCGTCACAGATACAAAAATGGCTGTATCAGATTTCTTAAAATCAAAAGGACATGAAGTGTTGGATATGGGGACCTATGATTTTACTCGTACTCATTATCCGATTTATGGAAAAAAAGTAGGCGAAGCGGTAACGACCGGTGAAGCGGATCTAGGGGTTTGCTTATGCGGAACTGGCGTCGGGATAAATAATGCGGTCAATAAAGTTCCAGGTATCCGCAGCGCGTTGGTGCGGGATATGACCACCGCGATTTACGCGAAGGAACAACTGAACGCAAATGTCATCGGCTTTGGTGCACGAATCACAGGAGAATTCTTGATTTGCGATATTTTAGAGGCTTTCATTCAGGCGGAATATCAAGAAACGGAAGAAAATAAGAAGCTGATCGCGAAAATCGATCATGTTGAAAAAGCCAGCGCTGACCAGTCAGATCCGCATTTTTTTGATGAATTCATCGAAAAATGGGATCGCGGCGAATACCACGATTAAGAAGGTGGCGCAATGATTCTTACAATTACAATGAATCCTTCGATTGATATTTCTTATCCCTTGGATGATTTCAAGCTAGATACTGTCAACCGGGTGAAGAACGTTCGTAAAACGGCTGGCGGCAAGGGATTGAATGTTACTCGCATCTTGAAACAACTGGATGCGGAGGTAGTAGCTAGCGGCTTAATCGGTGGATTTTTAGGCGAAGAGATAAAAAAAGATTTGACGAGTAATTACATTGCTCATGATTTTTTACCGATCAGCGGGGAAACACGAAACTGTATCGCTGTTTTACACAAGGGGCAGCAAACGGAAATCTTAGAAAGCGGTCCTGTCATTTCAAAAGAAGAAGCACAGGCATTCTTGAAGCATTTCGAACAATTAGCGGCCAGAGCAGATATTCTATCCTTTTCCGGCAGTTTACCCGAAGGCTTGCCAGTCGATTTTTACAGTCAGATGCTGCAGATTTGTCAAGAAAAACCAGTTGTTTTGGATTGCTCTGGGGAAGCTCTAACAGAGGTACTTAAAGGGGAAGTTAAACCGCGTCTGATTAAACCAAACACCGAGGAATTGGCTGAATTATTAGGTCGCAGGATTTCAACAGACATTGAAGAACTAAAAGCAGCTTTGACAGACCCAATATTTACAGGGATCGAGTGGATCGTCGTTTCTATGGGTGGAGACGGGGCGTTTGCTAAACACCACAAGAAGTTTTATCTCGTAACGATTCCAAAAATCGCTGTCGTCAATCCTGTTGGTTCTGGCGATGCGACGGTTGCCGGCTTGACTGCCGCGATTGAAAAAGGTTCTTCAGATGAGGATGTCCTGAAACAAGGAAACGCCTTAGGGATGTTAAACGCACAAGAAGCAACAACGGGACATGTTGAGTTAGCCAACTATCAAGCATTATTCGATCAGATTCTAGTCACGGAAATATAGGAGGATATACAGATGAACGAAGAAAAACGTCAATTTATCAAACAGTTATGCAATGAAGAGGGTGTGATCGGGGCTTTAGCCATCGACCAACGGGGAGCCTTGAAGAAGATGATCACGAAATTCAAGGGTAGCGATGCTGAAGAATCAGAAATCATCGAATTCAAAGAAATTGTTTCTGCTCAATTAACGAAATACGCGTCATCCATCCTGTTGGATCCGGAATATGGGTTGCCAGCCGCAGAGGTACGAGCTGAAAATGCTGGCTTATTACTTGCTTATGAAAAGACAGGCTATGATGCTTCCACACCGGGTCGTTTACCAGATTTATTATCCATTTGGTCAGTGAAGCGATTGAAAGAGGCTGGCGCGGATGCTTGCAAGTTCTTATTATATTATGATGTCGATGAATCTGAAGAGATTAACAATCAAAAACATGCCTTCATCGAACGGATCGGCTCAGAATGTCAGGCGGAAAATTTGCCTTTCTTCTTAGAATTAGTTTCCTATGATGCAACTATTTCTGATGCTGCTTCAAGAGAGTATGCAGTGAAGAAACCTCATAAGGTCATCGAAATGATGAAGGAGTTCTCTGCTCCTCGCTATGGCGTCGATGTATTGAAGGTAGAAGTTCCCATTAATATGAATTATGTGGAAGGATATGCTGCTGGAGAGGTCGTTCATACGAAAGCAGAAGCTGCGAACTTCTTCAAAGAACAAGCCGAAGCGACGAGCTTACCATTTATCTTCTTAAGTGCTGGTGTAAAAGCAGCGCTGTTCCAAGAGACACTGCGCTTTGCGAAGCAGGCTGGCTCAACCTTCAATGGGGTACTTTGCGGACGTGCGACATGGGCTGATGGCGTGGAAAGCTACATTACCAATGGTAAAGAGGCCGCCGTCGAATGGATGAACACTCAAGGACGTAAAAATATCGAAGAATTAAATGTGGTATTGAAGGAAACAGCAACTCCTGTGAAGCAATTGGCTGGAACATTAGCATAAAAAAACTCCTGGATTGAACACTAGATCGATCACCAATGGTTTGACCAAAAAGCGAACTTTTGGTGGTCACTACATACTGGTGTTTTGTCTGGGATTTTTTTTATTTGATGGACGCGAATGATCTGCCTTCAGCTTCTGTTCGCTTTAGAATGGGAGAGCTGAAAGGTCCTGTGTCATGAACGAATTGCTGGCTCTAATATTTTGCATTAAAAAATAGAACGTCTCAAGCTGTATGAGGCGTTCTATTTGATTTGAAGCGATTCTTCAAAAAAAGTTTGTCGTAATACTTAAAAAACAAACGATAAACATTTTATCTTCTTTAGTCTATAGGAAGGTCGTGATGATACTTCCAATAACGATCAGCGTCAAGCCAATCAGCGTATAGCGTGTTTCTTTTGGGGATTTCTTTTCTTTCAAGATGTACATGCCGCCTAAAGTCGAGATGACAACATTCAACTGCGTGATGACATAAGCAGTTGCCACACCGTTTCCTTTAGCAGAGAAAATATACGCAAAGGCGGAGATACTGAAGATTACCCCGACGATTATCGCTTTCCAGCTCTTGTCATTTCCAAAAGCTTTTGGCTGTTTCAGAATCACATAGACAGTCGCCGCTAAAAAGACTCCCAGCATTTGCGGGAAGAAAATCGCTTCTCCCGACGCGTCCACTAGATTTGGCAACGCGCTGTAGACCCAATACCCGACACTTGTAGCTACTAAAATCAACAAGCCCTTGGTTTTGCCGTTTCCCTGATCCGGGCCATCGGTGACGGCAGTCAGAGCGGCACCGACAATCAAGATACCAATAGCCACAAATCCGATAATCCGTGCGGTCGTTCCTGGCCATTCACCAAATAAGAAAACTCCGATCAGCGAGGTTCCAATCAGTTGCAAGCCTGTCGAGATCGGCATTGTTCGTGAGACGCCCAACAGGTTAAAGGCGGTGTATTGTCCGGTTTGGCCAATCACCCAAAAAGCCCCTGACATCAAGGCGATCAAAAAAGTGCTAATAGATAGCGATTGATCGGAAAAGAAAAAGTAAACAAACAATCCGACGATCAGGGTGCCGATCCCTGTTCCCAAAATCTCATTGGTGGGACGTCCGCCGATTTTTTTCAAAATCAGCGGCTGAATCCCCCAGCCAATCGCGGGGATCAATGCAATCAAAATATTCATGAATTTCACTCCGTTCTATTTTTAGCCTCGTCCGCCTTGAAAGGCAGGGTACAAGGTCATACCACCATCGACGAATAAGGTGATGCCGGTCACATAGCTTGATTCCTTCGATGCCAGCCACGCAGCGGCAGCGGCTACTTCGCTAGGGTCCCCGATACGTTGCATTGGCACCATGCTAGTAGTGGTTTCCAACTGTTCTTTGTCTTCAAATTTCTTGGCATTGATGGGTGTATTGATCGCGCCTGGTCCAATGCAATTCACGCGAATGCCTTGCTGAGCATACTCCATCGCAATCGATTCAGAGAATAATTTCACACCGCCTTTTGAAGCCGCATAGTGAGCAAAAGTTGGCCACGGAACCTTTTCGTGAACGGAGGACATATTGATGATATTGCCAGGCTTGTCTTCTTTTAGAAAATAATTAATCGCCGCTTTGCTTCCTAGAAAGACGCCGGTCAGGTTAACATCAAGCACCTTTTGCCAGTCTTCCAAGGGCAGTTCATGAGTCTCGTGGCGATTCTCCATGCCGGCATTGTTGATCCACAGATCCAGTCCGCCAAATTCCTCTAGCGCCGCATTCAATAGTTCTTCCACGCCTTCTTCCGTTCCGACATCCGCCTGAACAGCCAGCGCTTTACTGCCTTGTGCTTTGATTTCTTCGACAACTTCCTTCGCGCCTTCTTCATCCGAATGGTAATTAACCACCACATTCATTTGTTCTTTTCCAAGTCGCTCAGCGATCGCTGTTCCGATTCCTTTTGATCCACCGGTGATCACAGCAGTCTTGTTTTTTAAATCTGTATACATAATAGACTCCCTCTTAAAAAATATTTTTGTTCCTTTTACTTTACCGACTTTTTCTAGATGTCGCCAAAAATCTGCTCAAGCGGCATCTCCTTGAGAGAAAAGCGACTCATTAAAGCGCCCCCTTCAATGGATAGTAAAAATAATTAAAGAAATGAGAATAGGTAGACAGTCATAAAAAAGTTTGATTAAAAAGCGGAAACGTAGAAATGGATTTTGATAAGAAAAGGAGATATGTGTATTTGCCTACATGAAAGAGGAAATCTTGTCAGTATTATGGATGCGGCGATTTAAATGAAAAAGAACAAGGAATACAAATTTTCTTACTAAAAGACTGATATAAAAAAATACTGAAAAGAATAGACAGTCCCAGCATTTTTTACATTTTTCTATCAATTTTTTATTGTACTGTAGAATAGGCGTTAAAGCCGATCCCTTCATCTTTCCAGCCAACTTTGATTAAATGATCTCGTTCGCTTTTTAATAACGTGAAATGATGTGCGCCAGCTTTGGCATTCGGATTATACAGACGATAAACAGGTTCTCCGAGCGTTGCGGGCATAACAAGACTGATATTATCATCATGCCAACCCACTTTAATCAATTGCTCTTTCTCGTCCTGAAAAGCAGTGTAATGATGATCGCCTGCGTTCGGATTATATACGCGGTAGACATAGGCTACTTTAATCGTTGTGGTATAACCCTGACCATAAAAACCGATCCCTTCATCGTTCCAACCAAAATTCACTAATGTTGCTCTTTCATAATTACTAGGGGTAAAAAGATGTTCGCCGGAATTCGGATTATAGAGTCGGTAGATGGCGTGTCGTGGCGATGCTTCAACAGAAGTCTCAGCAGATGCTTTTGAACCGAAGCCGCCAACTCCTAACAAACAGACCCCAACCAACAGTATCATCATAAGTAGCGAGCGATTCTTTTTCTTCATTTATAACTCCTCCAGCCATTTCTTTAAATAAACGACAGTTCAACTAATTGCAATTTCCCATCTCACCGAATTTGTTCAACTACCAACGAAAATACTTTATATAAGTATATCACACTATTTTTTATGAATAGAATCAATATAACTAAAAAAGTTTATTTTGATCCAGTGATGCATAGTAAATAATATTTTCTCAAGCAGTATTTTTGGTTATTGATAAAAATCGAAAAAACTTCATAATAAGAAAATAGATTTGGTGAACAGACTGTACTATTCTAAAAGGAATAAGAAAGCCAAGGAGTGAAGTTAAAATACGTGTATTAGTGGTTGAAGACAATCGTGAATTGTCCTTATTGATAAAAGAAGGCTTAGAGCAGGAAAATATTTCAGTGGATCTGGCCTGTGACGGAGAAGCAGGGGAGAGAAGGCCTTTGTGAATGATTATGACGGGATTTTATTGGACTTAAATGACGGTTTGGCTGTTTTTTATAGAGCTTACGAGCATCTGCAGTAGAGAGCCCGATCATCATTATCACGGTCCATGACGAGATCGAAGAACGGGCGAAAATACTAGATTTTTGTGCGGATGATTATTTAGTGAAGCCCTTAGAATTATTAGAATTAAATGTGAGGCTAAGTGCAGTCGTTCTACGGCATCATGGACGTTCGTTGCCGCAAGTTAAAGTAGGAACGCTGACTGTAGATCATGTGCCGAAGAGTGGATTACCAACAAAAAGAAATCTTGTTAAAACCGAAGGAGTTCGATATTTTACTCTGTATCGCGCAGCGCTATCCAGCCATCGTTTCATCAGAGGAAATCTCTAACACGTTCTCGAAAGCAAAAAACCGGCTCTCGGATAAAAAAGGACAAGACATTGACTGCCACGAACAGTTTAGATGCTGATCCAAAAGAAAGGCTTCCATTGACGGATTTTATGAAAATGAATAAGCAGCAGGCTGAAAGATGGATCAAAGAAAACCAAGCTGAAAACCCTTCATTGATAGAAGAGTACAGTGATACAATTGAAAAAGGAAAACCTATTCGTAGTGAAATCACAAACGCCGAAGTGACACCTGAAACCTATCAACGAAAAGATCCAGCAAAGGTCTATTTTTCAAAAGGCAAACAAACCTATCAAAAAGATATCAAGGTACCAGATTTTTAACGAAAGCCACGCACTGAAGTGGAAACATGGGCAAAAAAACAATGAGATTGATATGAACTATGAAGAAACGACTTCTAATGAGATTCAAGCGGATAGTATAGTCGCGCAAAGTATCGCTAAGGACGAAAAAATTGCGAAAAAGAATAAAAAATGACTGTGACAGTCTCACTAGGGAAAGGTTTTATAGTACCTAATTTTTCAGACTATAGCCTGGAAGATGCAAGTACAGCCTTAGAAGGCCTACAGATTCAAGCTAAAGGGATCTATACAGAAAATTTCCCCTATGGTCAACTCGTTTCACAAAGTATAGAGGCAGGGAAGGTTTTAAGTGCTAAAGATGATTTAACCATTAAGGTACTCTATTCATTAGGTCGCCCTTATATGAAGGATTTACGCGGAACCATGGTGGAAGGTGGACTACAAAAATACTTTCACGATGAGTTTCAATCAAAAGGGGTGAATGTTCATTATGTCATCCGACAGGTCGATTCAGATCAGCCAAAGGGAACGGTCGTTGGGATGAGCCACTTCAGTGAATATATCCCATTGAACTTGACTGTTTCAATTGATATTAGCTTAGGTAACTTAGGTTCGGCGCCGACGAGCTTCCCTAACAATGCTGGTGGGGCAGATAATGGTGAGAATCAGGAAAAACCAAGTGAATAAAGCTGTAAAAAGATGTCTGTTTAAAACTAAAATACGCTCTATTCTGTAGATTAAATAAACAAAAAGGCAAATTTTTCCGTTATCACTATGGATAAGTTTGTTTTTTTGGGCAAAAATATAATTAATTGTGATATAATATAAATGAATTAATAAATAATAGGAGAAAAAGTCATTTATTCTATTTTTAAATGGAGGGATTGAGAATGGACGGTACAACAAGAGAACAAGACAAGATTCGTCGCATGACATTGTTAATTTCGGTCATGTTATTGTTAATAAGTGGAGTAAGCTATTTCCTTTATCAACAGTCGTATCAAACAAGGCTTCAAGTGACTGTGACTAGCAAAAGAGTGTTGCCGAATACAGTAGGCAACATGGAGACTAAAAAAAAGACAGATGAGCGTATGAGGAAAAGTGACATGAATTCAACTATTTATGATCCTTTGGAGCTAAATCAAGATCTGTATAATGAAAATCCATTTCTCTTGAATGAGGAAAACTTAAAGGCTACTTCTCCTTCAATTTTTAGATTAAGTAACCAAATTGAGCCATTACCATAATTCACTTTTAAGAGAAGGTGACTTTAGATAGCTACTCGCTATAAATAATATTAAAATCATTCACTGAATTTTCAGTGAATGATTTTTTTTGAAAAAATCTTATCAAAGTAAAAAAATCCATAATTATTTAATAATATCAAATGAAGATATAATATGGAATATTTTTGCTTAAAACCATCTATTTTGCTCTGAAAAACCAATTTTAACCTTAATAATATACTTATGAACAAAATATTTGCGTTATATAGATGAGTGCTTTACCATTTAATTATCATTAAAAGTAATTTATTTTCAACGTATTATTAATTTTTAATAAGGAGGTGTTTAAAATAATGTTGTGGCTAAAAAAAGCAAGTGGAATATTAATTATTTTTCAACTACTTTTAGGTGCGGGAGGTACTTTTGTTGCAGAGAGTGTGAATGATACTTCGCAAGAATCTCTCTATACAAAAGATCTAAATACAGAAACATCAGATTCTGAAGAAACAACACCTTCTGAAGGAATTAGCGTAGAGGAAGGACGATCCAATATGGAGACGTCATCTACTTCAAATAGTGAAGCCCCCATCAAGAAGCAGAATGTGAAAGCTTCTGATGAAAAAATAGAAGAAACTTCTACTGAAGAAACAACAAGAGAAATTTCCGAACAAAGCGTTCAAATGCAAGCATCTGGAAGTGGGACGTCTGAGACAGATCCAAGGGTAGTTTCTAATAGTAGTGAATTAAGGGCAGCGATCGAAGTAGACAAGGTCGCATTTGTTCAGCTAGAAGCTTCGGATTCTGTTTTTCAATTTGATCAAGCTGGTTCACGTATAGCAATCTCCAATAATGTAACGATTGATGGAAATGGACGTACGGCATCATATAAAGATAATACCAGGAATTTTGCTTTTGAAATTGCAGCTGCAAACCTTCACGTGAAAATAAAAAATATCTCTTTTGGGTCATCAGATTTTACGATACCCGCTTATGATTATTATGGATTCTGTCGAGGAAATGGTCATGCTAACACAACAATTGAGGTAGAAAATATTAATTACTATTCTACCGCAGCAGCACAACCATTTCATAATCGCGGAACCGATAGTAAAATTGTTTTTTCGGGCGAAAATTATTTTACTGTTCAAAAAGGGTCCTACTCACAGGAGTTTGCCGAATGTAACAATTTTGTCTTTGAAAAAAACAGTCACACGATTATCGGCCATAATACTGGGCAAGCGAACTCAATTGCTACGTCTGGAAGTGACTTTAATTTTGAACTGAAGGATGGAGCCATAGTGGATTACTCGACAACCTCAAGTAGATTTGTTGACAACTTTACTGGAAGAGGAAATGTGGTTGTTGGTAATAATGCAGAACTAAAACTTAATGGAAATGGGTCATTTTCCAGTGTATCTGAATCTGTTGATTTTGATGTGATGGAAAATGGTAGTTTAGATGTGGCATTCGCCAATAAATTAGATTTCAAAAACGATTCAACTTTTCACTTAGCAAATGATTCAACGTTGGACATGTCTGTTACCAGCGCTAACCAAATTTTTAATACATTAATTCCTGCTTCAAATTTCATAATAGATAATGCGTATCGTTTATCTTTCAATGTTTCGAGTTCAGGAAGTAAAGAGCCTGTCAACTCAGGATTTACATTCAATGAATTCAGAGGCGGTATAACAGGTTACGGATTGACGGCAAATAACTCGCCAATCAATACGACGGTTGCAACGAAAGATACGATTACTTCTAACGGAACGAATTTTACCTTGTCCAATGCTACAAGTCGAAATGATTTTACAGTGGATGAAAAAACAACCATTCGAGGAGCGAAACGCCTTGTTTTTCAACGATTACCAAATCCAACTGTAATCTCTAATGTGCATAAGGAAGTTGCTGATGACAATGCTTCCTTTAATTTGACGGACTATCTTACAAATGGAAATGAGATCTCTAAAATAGTTTACAAGTTGTATGACAGTCAACAGGATCCAGAAAATTTTGGAACTGAAATCTCTACACAAGAACTAACAAGTTCAATTACAGATTCAGTCAAATTTAATACTTTGTCTCCAGAAAAAGATTACTGGGTATATGTACAGATTGTTGCTAAATATGATACCGGAGACAGTGAATGGTTTGAAGTACCCTTCACAACAAAATCAGATATATTATCCGTTACTATACCAACTAGTATGTTTTTCAATACGGACATGGATGATAGCGGGAAACTAACTATCCATTCTCCGAGTTATATGGTGACAAACAGTAGTGCCTATCCAATAGAAGTGGCTATGAATAGCTTTAGTGAAGAGGGAGATTCTGGCATTGAATTGTTAGACAGTCCAGATTCTAATAATAATAAGGGATTATTCTTGCAATTAAATAAGAACAATCAAGTTGTCACAACATTAAAAACAGATATATCAAACTTGCCAATGGGCGAGGTACCTGTGGATGACGAATCATCCATTCGCCTTACCGGAGAATACTTCGGTCCAGCAGGAAAAGCAATCGATGTCAATTATAAAATGACATTAGACTTTAAAAAAGCGGGGACATAAAGCATGAATGAAATAGAAAAACAACCAGAAAACAAACGAAAGAAACTCCTTCTTCTTTTGCTGTTACTTTTGTTGCTAAGTGTTGGCGGTTATCTGATATATCAGCATTTTAACCAACCAGATACACCGGTTACTGTTGTCAGCGGCGAATTTTTGCCAGATGGCAAGGATGCAAAAGAAATTTCTGAAAAAGAACTTGCGAATATGGCACAGAAAAAAGTAGATGCCAACCAATTCAATATGGTGATTGCGCCTAATGCTAAGGTCAATAAAAAAGATATGAGCAGTGATTTATACATCCAAAATCCGAAGCACAACGCGAATCCAATCAATGTTGAAATACGTTTAAAAGATTCAAATGAATTGGTTTATACCTCGGGAGCAATTAAACCGGGTTATGAAGTAAAGGGTGCAACCCTAGAAAAAGAATTAGAGGAGGACGATCATCCGGCAACAGCACTTTTTAGTATTTACGATGGCAGCACCAATGAAAAACGCGGACAAGTTGCGGCCACAGTCACTTTTAAAGTGGAATAAAAGAGAGGAAGATTTATAAATGAAAAAAATAATTGGATTATTAGCTTTATCAAGTATGATGTTTTTAACAGTACCAGCGAATGCACAGGAAATTGTTGGACAAAATACAGGAGAGATCCCGGTTAACGGAACGTTAGGATTGGATAATACAGATGAAGATGCTCCAATCGTTGAAGGAGACGATGCATGGATTAACGTTACTTTGCCGACTGATACGATTTTTTACAGCACAAACACGGAACTAAACGCACCAATCACTTCGCCAGATTATACTATTAAAAACAACTCAGGGCGACCTGTAAAAATCATATTTAATCAATTAAATAGAACTGATGGGGGTGCTGATTCAGTGGACTATGACGTAAGTCTAAGAGGATTTACTGTTGAACCGAAGATTATTGATGCTGGAAATCCGTCAACTTCCCCCGTTTTGCTTGATACTTTAGCAAATAATAAAGGTAGAATAGCATCTGATGACGGAGAAAATGATCATCCTAACAAAGTAACTTATGGATATACGGGAACTGTAAACGAAGCTTTGGCAACAACTGTCAAACACAACTTTGACATGACCTTAGAATTTGAATCAGTTAATTGGTAGTCAACATCATAATTGGAGGCATGATAGATGAATTCAACGATTCCAGTAACTGGCGTGCTGAATGTTCCGATTGAATCATCTGTGCCTGAGACGAGTAATGGTCCCTCAATTTCAATACCCAAAGAGACGATTCAAGTGTCGACGAGACAACAGATGTATCCGCAAACAGGTGAACATTTAGACACAGGTTTCCTGTTTATAGGAATACTACTCCTTCTGATCGCGAGTATTCTTTTTTCTGATCAGCAGAGGAAAAAACTTAGTCAAAAATAAAGGCACACATTTCAATCATAGACTAAAGGAGCCAGCTCGTGCTGACTCCTTTTTCTTTTTATCGTAAATTTGAAAAAGCCCCAAACTTCGTCATTAATTCATCGAATCCTGGAACAGTTTCTTCGCGATTCCAGTCTCGTTGTAATTCACAAGCGAGTTGAGCAATTGAAGTTAATTGCGCACCGGCTTGTTCGACACGGCGTAAAGCAGTTTCGTGAGCGATAGGCGATGTTCCACCAACAGCGTCAACGATTGGATAGACCTCGTAGCCTTCTTTTAACGCATCTAGAGTCGGGAAGGTTAAGCAGGCTTCTGTCCATAAAGCAAGGATCAAGATTTTTTTCCGTCCGGTCGCTTTAATGGCTTCATTGTATTCTTTGTCTTCCCAAGCATTGATTGAGCTGCGGTCATAAGATGGGACATCTTCACCAACAGCTTTTTTCAAGACAGGAATCGTATCGGTATTCCAGCCTTTTTCTACATTTACAGTAGAAAGAACGATGGGAATATTGTAAAGCTTCGCCAGTTCAATGACGATCTCTGTATTACGAATCAATTCAGAACGGTTCATAGAATTGATAGAATTGATTTGTGTTGGCTGGTAATCAATCACAGTCAAAACAGTATTATCTGGCGAAAGCAATTCGTCTTCGGTTCGTTTATCATAGCTAGTCATTTTATCCACTCCCTAATTTTAATACGTTCATTGTAACGCGGAATAGAAAAAATCACGAAGATTTCGTTTTATCTGGATTCCTTCAGCATTTTGAGAAAAAGGGAAGACGCATTAGAAAAGATCTGCTTCTTTTTCCAAATCACACTGATGGTTGAGTGAAGAGCAGGTTCTAATGGAACAAAGACTAAATCGCTGTCTTTTGTATTGATGATCCCATCAATACAAAACGCAACTGCTGAACCTTCCTTAACCAAAAGTGAGGCATTATAAAGCAGGTTATAGCTGCCAACAATCTTGTAATTACTTAAATTTCCACCCAGCCATTCTGATAGTTGATTATTTACTAACGATTGGCTAGAAATGAGCAATGCCTGATCCTTTAAATCCTTTGGCGAAACAGCATTGCTTTGGGCTAACTCGTGCTGTTCGTTTACTAAAATCCCCCAGTTATCAGAAACAGGCAGGGAAAGATACTCATATTTTTGCTTTTCTACTGGGTCAATAACCAAACCGAAATCAAGTAGGCCTTTATCGATTTTATCTTTTACATCATCTGCATTGCCACTATACATATGAACATTTACGTCTGGGTAATCAGTTATTAGTTTGTTCAAAATTTTGGAGAGGACTTGGAAGGATTGTGTTTCTCCGCCGCCAATCCTGATTTCACCACCAATAATCTCGTTTTTTTGCAGATTTGTTGTAGTGGTATCGACTAAGGACAAGATTTCTTTGCCGCGATTTTGCAGATAAACACCATCTTCTGTCAGTGAGATTTCTCGATTTCCGCGAATAAATAATTGTACCCCTAGTTCTTCTTCTAAATCCTTCAACTGTTTAGATAAAGTAGGCTGAGAGAGATGTAACACCTCAGCGGCTTTACTGATTGTTCTTTCTCTGGCAACGGTTAAAAAATAATTCAATACACGTAATTCCATGATGTTCCTCCTATAACATAAAACGATAACTAGCTATTCAGTATAAGTAATATTCATTGCAAGTATAGCGAAGTATACTTAAGTCAGCAAGTAAGGGAGGACAAAAAGAATGAACAAACATGAGCTGTTAGCTAAAATCCAAGGAATAGAAATAGTACCTGGCACCGCTATTTATGATGAGATTCATGAGCTAAAGGCTAACAATGAGCAACTTGTAATGGAGATGAACGAAAAGTACCACACGCCGAATGAAGTTCGCGGATATTTAGAAAGGATCACTGGAAAAGAGATAGCAGATTCCGTCGCAATTTCGCTTCCATTTTACACCGATTATGGCAGGCACATTTCATTTGGCAGAGACATTTTTATCAATCAAAACGTCATGTTCGTTGACTTAGGTGGAATTGTGATTGAGGACCATGTATTGATCGGACCGATGTGTCGAATTATCACGGTCAATCATTTAGTTGAACCGAAAAGAAGAAGAGGGATTTCCGTTTCTTCAGTCAAAATTGAAGAAAACGCTTGGTTAGGTGCAAATGTAACGGTACTTCCGGGTGTCACCGTTGGTAAAAATTCAATCGTAGCAGCGGATTCTACGGTGACAAAGGATGGGGTGCATTTTGTTATAGTAGCAGGAACTCCGGCTAAGATAGTCAAAGAAATCAAGGAATAGGAATACAAGTTTTTTTTAAGGTTTATATAGAAGCTTTTCATTAGAAAAGGAGTAGATAGGGATGAAGCTTTTGCGAAAACTTCTTTTTATAGGGGTATTCTGCAGCTATTTTGTATTTCTTTCCGGCTGTGGAACTGCTGATTCTTCTCAGGAAATAAATGCACCCAGTAAGAATAGTAAGGGGAGTGAAACGATCCAACTAAAAATGAATGGAAACGACTACCAGATCGATTTAGAGAGAAATACAACGGCTGATGAGTTACATGAAATTCTACCAGAAGAATTTGCGATGAAGGATCTGCATCAAAATGAAAAATATTTTGACCTTCCACAAGCACTTCCCGTTCAGGCAGAAAAGGTGGGAAAGATTGAAATAGGAGATGTCTTGCTCTATGGGGACCAAACATTGGTGATCTTTTATCAAAATTTTGTAACAAGTTATTCCTACACAAGAATCGGTCGCATAAGAAAACCGGAACTTCTAGCGGAGCAATTGGGAAGTGGGGATGTAGTTGTCGAAAGAATTCAGTAAGCAGAAAGAAAACCATGAGTATGAAGAAACACGCGCAACGATCATTTTCCGATCATTGCGCGTGTTTTTTCAGAATACTTTGCTTGATTGCTGGATCAATAATATCTTCTAGTTTGAATCGCTGGTTTTCATAGCTTAAGTCAAAGATTGCGCAGTTAGGAAATGTCCGAACCAATTCATTTTCATCGCCCTCCCAAATCGTCTGAAGAAAACTGACACAGGCGCCGTTATGTGAGACTGCCAAGACATTCTGATGATCTTCCTGCGCCATGATTCGATGCAAGCCAGTTGTCATTCGTTCTTGAACCTTTGACATGGATTCGCCACCAAATTGAAGATAAAAAGAATCGAAATATTCCTGCCCCACAGGCTGTAAAAACTGCTGTTCACCTTCATAAGAACCAAAACCCATTTCCTTTAGTTCCTTCAAGCGTCGATAAGGCCTCCCGTCAGTAACTATTTCTAGCGTATCACTGGCCCGTTCCTGAGTAGAAGAGTAAAGATGATCAAAATGAATCGCTTGTTCATAAAAATAGTCTCGGGCTTGCTTAGCTTGTTGAATGCCTTTTTCAGTTAAAGGGGAATCACAGGCCCCTTGGATTTTTTTTAATCGGTTAAAAAGCGTTTCTCCGTGACGCATTAAAAATAGCTTCTTTTTCATAGCTGCCTCCCATTCATTCACTAATTTAATAGTATCAAAAGGAGAGTATAAGCGCATCATTATTTTTTCTTTCGACTTTCCCTTCTTATCCTTCGAATAAATAGTCGGCGTTAATTTTTCTATTTTCCCAACCAGCCAACGCAAAAATGATTGAAATCAATCGAACATAAATGAAGCCTGTATCTGGAATCATTTTATCGTAGGAAAGAAATTTATGGATGGGAAACGATGGTAATAGAACTGCGGATATGTATTTTCGTTAAGATTCATCAAAAGTCCCTCCAATCATAGGATACACTCCTTTTATTCTACTTTATATAAGTCATTTTATAGAGGAACGGCAAAATAGACAAATTCGAAATTCATTAAAAATTCTTTTCAGTTATCGTTTGTTTGATAAAAAAATAGTACTAACCATTTTTGTGGACAAAACAAGTCTATGGATATATAATATCGACAAAAGGAGGAGATTGTTTGAAATTATCATCGTCTTATGTCCAAGCAATAGGAATTTTAGTCATGTTGGCAGAATTGCCGGAAAATGAATCATTAAAGGCCAGTGAAATCAGCAAGCGAATGAATGTCTCCCACACGTATCTTCAAAAGATTGCATCAAAACTCAAGCATGCGGATTTAATCGAGTCCTATGCATCCAAGCAAGGTGGCTATAAGCTAAACAAACCAAAGGAGGAAATTAATTTTCTCGATATTTTTTTAGCGGTGGAGGGTGAGAATCAGTTCTTATCACAGGTAAATCTAGAGCCAATCCATGCGATGTTTATGGATAAAGAACTCATTAAAGAAAAATCAGATGTAGTTAAGAAAATACATTCGAATGCACAGGAGATATATTTTGAACAATTACGTTCGCATCGGTTAACGGAAATTTTGCCAAAAACAGCTGATGATGATTTTTTGATGATTGATTGGAAAAAAATAGTAAATGAAGAATAGGAGAGATTAACATGTCATTTAAAGATGAAATCAATAACTTGAAAGAAACCTTTCAACAAACAAAGGAACAAGGAGCTAAATTAGGAGAGAAATATAGCGAAGAAGGAAAAAAAGTCGGCGAGGAGTATGCAGAGAAAGGGAAAGCTGTAGGCAAACAATTTAAAGATCTTTCCTCTTCGATCAAAGATCGATTTAAATAAGAGTTTTTAAACAGAAGAAGTAGAACTTTTTTAGGTGGGAAACATAGGGGATGACTACCGCCAAAAAAATTTATTTGCAGATTGAGAGGATTGTTTATGTGTACTAGTTTGACATTAACCACCAAATCAAAGGAACATTTTTTAGCAAGAACCATGGATTTTGGTTTTCAGCTTGAGGGAAGGCCTGTATACATTCCGAGAAATTATACTTGGAAGCAGCAAGCAGACGCAGAACAAAAAACGATTTTTGGTTTTGTAGGTACTGGAAGAAATTTAGGAGAATATTTTTTAGCGGATGGCGTGAATGAACAAGGCCTCGCAGTTGCTGAACTCTATTTTTTGAACGAGGCGAAGTATTCTTCTGAAATAAAAAAGAACAAAATAAATTTGGCTCCTCACGAATTTATTATGTGGTTGCTAGGAAGTATCACGGATATTTCTGAACTAAGAGAAAAAATTGCTTCGATAAATTTAGTAGATGAAGCGGTTCCTGTACTAGGCTTTGTTCCACCCCTTCATTTTATCGTTACAGATAAGACGGGTGAAACGGTGGTCATCGAATCAGATAGCGGTGAATTGGTAATAAAAGAAAATCCAGTTGGTGTCATGACCAACAGTCCAGAATTCGGATGGCACTTAAAAAATTTAAACAATTATCTGAGTCTTCAGCCAAACAATTTTCCAACAAAAAAAATTGATGCCTTCGAAGTGGCCCCCTTTGGGCAAGGTTCTGGAACATATGGGTTGCCTGGTGGTTATACTTCACCTGAACGATTTGTTCGAACAGCTTATCTCCGTTCGTTGACAGATTCAGGAAGTACCTTAGACGAGGCGCTAAATGCAATCACCAAGATTTTAGATAACGTAACCATTCCTAAAGGTGTAAACATTAAAAATGATGGTTCAGTGGATTACACACAATATCGCTCCATTTTCGATGTTACTGAGGGAACCTATTACTTTAATCCTTACGAAAATCAAGAAGTTTTTAAGCTTACTCTGAATGAGGAACTGTTAAGCAAAAAAGAACCAGTAGAATTTGAGTATAGCGAAGCATTTAAAACAACTAATCTAAACTAAAAAACAATCTATTTGGAAATCCCTCTTCCAAATAGATTGTTTTTTTGATCTCAAGCTTTAGTTTAAAATTTATTTGCTAACTAATTTTCTTTAAGAAGTAACTAGAAAAACCAATGAGTGAAGTACCTAATACAATCCAGATAGCACTACTCTTTTTATCATTTGTTTGCGGGTAACGTTTCTTTGTTTCTGCTTTTGCGATTACTTGTTTCTTTGTGGACTCTGTTGTTGTAATTGCTGGTACACTAGAGCTAGTCGACTCAGAAGACGCAGGTTGTGAGTTGCTAGGTTCGGTACTGCTAGGTGTAGTCTTTTTGTACGTATTGGTTAAGATAAAGTGATTATTTTCTTGGCTGGTAGACAACTCGAAGTCAGCTGGGATATTCACCTCATTGATACTATAGCTGATTGTGTCACCGGCATTATTGTACAAGGGAAGGTCATTATTCACTCCGAGTGCAGAGACAGTTGTAATTGTTGTTTTAAAGTTCTTTTCCTTTTTCAGAGCCATGGTATCTGAAGTAGTCCAAGCAGTAGAGGTCACTAAAGGTGTACGACTCACTTGATAATCGATTTTTTCTGGAATCAAGGATTCTGGTGTGTTTTTCCATTTCTTTTCTAATTCCAGTGATACTTTTGGTGCTTTAATAGATGGAATTGGAAAATCTAAAAGGGTCCCATCGCTATTTGGATCTAAAGTAGTCCGTTGATTACACAAATACCAAAAGTCGCCTTTAAAGTCGTTGGCTTCAGTGTTTAAACGGATCTGATAAGTCAATGTAACGCGATCATTTTCTCCAAGAGATAAATTGGAAAGGGTGATGACTTGATTTTGTTCAGTCACACTTGGAAGATTTGTTTGTTGTTCCAATGCAATCCAAGTTCCGCTGGCATCTCTTCTCCATGTAGTTAGAGTATAGTTTTCTGGTAAGAAGTTACCGCTTCCTTGCAATAAGATATCTTTCCCCATAGGGTCTATGACAGTTCCGTTAGGGATTGTTTTTGTCACGGAAAGAATATCCTTCAAAGCTTCGCCTAAATCAACAAGATTTTCATCAATAGAGCGGTAATGACTGTCCTTATCTGCAATATTTCTTGCGATGTATTCTCCTCTTGCTGTGGGTGCTGTGCCAATTGAGTAAGAGATGATGTTACTTCTTTTTAATGCTACGATTGTTCCCAACGTTGCGTCAGTAACGACTGCTTTATCAACAAGCGTGCCATTGGTATCTGAAATGTTATCACTTGTATTGAACTTATCAGAGCTGGTTTGGAAATCTGTATAATAAGAATCTGTATGCCAATCTTTGAAAGCTGTGATCTCACCATTGTTTGTATGAAGAGTTGCATTTTCAGTTGGTAGATAGCTGCGGTTTGCACTTCCGTCTCCAATGTGGATCAACATTTTTTCAGCTTCTGCTCGACTATGATTTACAAAAAGGTCTTGGGCAGCGTATAACCCTTTTTGAATGAAGGTTCCAGTATGGCTTTCCGCCGTATTAGTCAAAAAATTTTCTAGCTGGGACATATCATTTGTGAATCCATTCGTGCTATAGACGTTTCGATTATAGGCGACAATACCGATTTTTACTACGCCATTGGAAAAGGAGCTGCCTAACTCGTTGCCGAATTCTTGAAGCCCTTTTAAGGCATTGGTCAACTTTTCTCCTTTCATCGAAGAAGAGTAGTCGATAACCAGAACAATATCTATTGGTGAATGAGAGATTTGATTTCCCTTGATGTCTAATGTTACATCAAAAAGCCCTTGTTTTTGCGGATTAGCCTTAACGGTTTTCTTCACATAAGCTTGGTCATCATAGTTGACAAAGCCTTCATTATCAATAGGAATCTCTTGCGTTCCTTGATATCCATAATTGTAGGTATCGCCATTTGCAACTCCGTTAGTTATATAATCTCCTATTTGTGTCGATTCGTATTGAAATTTGTTTTCAACGGCCCTTACTTTCTCGGAATTGGCGATGAAAAAAATGAATAGTACTGAGAGTAATCCCCCGAAAACAATAAAATATTTATTTTTCATAATATCCTCCAATGATATTTATAATAGCTAAAGTATAGCATCGTTAAAGTTATAAATCATGTATTATACTCTGCAGACAAGAATTTATAATAATAAAACAGAGGTAAAAATAATATTATTTAAATTTTGAAAATTATTTATTTTATATATGGTGAAGTACTTTAATTCTTCATTTTCTAAAAAATTTGATTTTTACCAAGTACTCTGCCTCGAATTTTCTCATACGAATTCCTTATACTTAACAAAAGAAAAATTCTAAAAATTTTTTTTTGGAAAAACCGCCCAGCAAAAATTTTGCTGGGCGGTTTATATTTATCAACTATAAAACAGTTTAAAATCAATATCCTGTTCGTGATTTCCAAATTTTTTTCCGTAGATCGTACAACCACCGACATTTTTTGCATCGGATTTGACCTCGATCCTTAATGTCCATAGCTGTGTTTCGTTTGAGTTGAAATCAGTAATTCTTGTAGGCGATAGAGGTTCGCCCTCCATATAGGTTCCATGATCCATGATTCGAATAGTTTTTAATAGTCCATATTGGTTCAAGTTGTCAGGATACCATGCCGGATTATTTTTTCCACGAATATCTGAGAAATCACCAGGAGAAGTCCAGGTTCCTAAGTTTTTTCCATTCAATGAAAAAGAAATGTCAGAAGGCCAATTATTATTTGAAAAAGGAAACTCTGAAGCAATTTCCATAGAAATCTCCAGCATTTCAAGTTTTTGCTCTTTCTCTAATAGGTTCGGAATTTGATATTCGATGTAGCCTTGGGTGAACCAAAGTATCTGTGCGTTCATTCGCAAAGGATCCATAAAATATTTTGGATGATCATTAATTCCGATGAAATCGTCAGACGTCGCTAATCCGCAAGGCGGAACAATGGAGAAGTTGGTGTATTGACCAATCGGAATAGAAGTATCCAAGGTATTGTAGGCAGTATAAATTTTTTTAGGAAAATTCACGGTAATCGAGTCAACCTTTAAGCTGGAAACTTTTGAACGACCAAGTCGATCTGTGGTAATTAGCCCAGCTGTTTCTAATTTTTTTACATGCATGGTAACAATTGCACTACTGAGTCCTAGTTCTGAGGCGAGTTCTTTCACGCTCATTTTCTTTTTGGAAAGTAATTGAATGATTGTTAGCCGTACAGAGCTGGCCAATGCTTCGTATACTGGGAGAGAGTCTTGAGAAATATCTAGCTGCATAAAAATCTCCTTTGGATTAATGATTACCTTAATTATACTATGGATAAGAGAAAAATCAACGGTTTAATGTTAATTAAAATGTTAAGGGAGATTATTATGGTAAACAATCAAAAAAAGCATTTTTGGAGTTTTGCTGGAAGTCACTTTGCGTATTTCTTCTCTTGGGCAGTTGTCTATGGCTACTTAACCTTATGGTTGGAGCAGGTTGCCGGATTAGGCGGGACAGCAGCAGGCTTACTGTTTTCGGTAATGGCAGGTATTTCGTTGATTTTTCAACCAATTTTTGGAATCGCTTCCGATCGATTGAAGTTCAAGAAGACATTGTTAGCAGCTATCTCTGCTAGTGCTATATTTATAGGACCTTTCTTTCAGTGGCTTATGCTGCCGTTATTGGGAATTAATTTATATTTGGCGGTTTTAGTTGCGGGACTATATTTAAGTTTTGTTTTAAATGGCGGTGTCGGAGTCATTGAACAGTACATCGAGCGTGCGAGCTGGGTCAACAATTTTGAGTATGGTCATTCACGTATGGGTGGTTCGCTAGCAGGAATCGTCGCTACTTTAGTTGCAGGGAGATTATTCGTTTGGAATCCTACAGCGATTTTCTGGGCCTGCTCCATCGCGGGAACAATTTTGACTATTTTAGTTCTCTTCTTTGATAAGGTAGATGTTGATGAAGGGGATCTTGAACTTTCAACTGACGAAGAAGAGTCAAAGTTAGATCGAAAAACAATTTTCTCGATTTTTAAACTGAAAAATTTCTGGGCACTGGCACTTTTTTATATTGGTGCTGCCGCTATCTATGATGTATTTGATCAGCAGTTCATTGTTTACTTCAAGAGCTTTTTTGAGAATGGAAATGATGGCACCATTATCTACAGCTACATGGCTTCAGCGCAAGTAGGTTTGGAATTATTGTTGATGATTCCGATGCCTTATATCATTAATAAGATTGGCGCGAAGCGAGGATTAATCATTTTCGGCTTTATTACCTTTATACGTATATTTGGCAGCGCTCTCTCTCCAAGCTATCCATTCTTGATCTTTTTCCGGGTGCTGGCCGGATTAGAAATGCCATTGCTGCTTGTATCCATCATGAAGTATATCTCACATACGTTTGATCGGAAATTATACGCGACAATCTATATGCTGGGCTCAAACTTCGCCAAGCAGGTTTCTGTTTTTATTTTTTCTACGATTTCTGGTAGCTTGTATGATGGTATCGGATTTCATAAAACCTATTTGTTGTTAGCAGGGTTAGTCCTGATTATTACGATTATTAGTATCTTTACCTTAGAAAACGACCAAAAAAATGAACACACACTTACTTCTGCCGAAGATGCAGTTGAAGTGAGGTAATGGAGGAAATTCATATGCAAAAACACTACAATAACCCAATTGTCTTAGAACGAGCAGATCCTTGGGTATACAAACACCAGGATGGCTGGTATTACTTTATGGGCTCTGTACCTGGTTACCAAACACTGGAATTACGAAGAGCAAAATCACTGAATGAATTAGGAGAGGCAGAAGCAGTAACAATTTGGCATGCACATAAAACAGGAAATATGAGCCAATTAATTTGGGCGCCAGAAATTCATTTCATTCAAGGGAAATGGTACATCTACTTTGCTGCTAGCGATCATGCTGAAATTCGTGATCAGCACCATCACCATCGGATGTTCGTATTAGAAAATGAATACGCGGATCCGTTCGAGGGAGAATGGGTGGAAAAAGGGCAAGTTGTGACACAATTTGAGAGTTTCAGTTTAGATGCGACTACTTTTGAACATCAAGGGAAGCTTTATTATGTATGGGCACAGCTAGATCCTCGAATTCCTGGAAACTCGAATCTATACATTTCTGAAATGGAAAATCCATGGACGCTAAAAGGAAAACAAACGTTGTTGACGATTCCTGAATATGATTGGGAAAAAATTGGTTTTTGGGTCAATGAGGGTCCTGCGGTTATTCAACGTAACGGTAAAATCTTTATTACCTATTCTGGTAGTGCAACAGATGAAAACTATGCGATGGGATTGCTTTGGGCAGATGAAACGAGTGATCTATTGGACGGCTATTCTTGGCATAAGAGCCTGCAGCCAGTTTTTGTTTCTTCTGAAAAGAATCATCAATATGGTCCGGGACATAACTCCTTTACTAAGAGTGAGGATGATTCAGAGGATGTGCTGATCTTCCACGCTCGACCTGAGAAAAATAAAAAAGGGGATCCATTAGATAACCCTAATCGTCACGCGAACGCCCAAGCTTTTTCTTGGGACGAAGCTGGCTTCCCGCAATTTGGAGAGCCGGCTGCTTATAGAGAAAAAGAAACAGTCCGATAGTTAAAGATATAAGTTCGAATTAGACTTGGCCATTCGCCAGGTCTTTTTTGATAAAAAAGAGAACAATGGTTTTTCTTTTGTAACATAACTCCGTATATCAATCGATAGTTAACTAATGCTTATTACTAAAGACACTTCCTCATATCTTTATGTATCACGATTTCTAACCCTCCACCATAACACCACCCTTTAAAGCTTTGCTAAGATTAGGAAGAAAGGGGAGATTGGATGGATACAACGACAGAGGAACGCTACCTAACAGAGGTAACTTTGAAGCTAAAAAGCAAAATTTCTGAAGTTGAAGTAACCTTGGATAAGAATGAAGCGAATTATAAAGAGCTGAAGCATTATACAATTGACTATAAAAATGAATTGGATAAGTACGAAGTGTACAATCATCACCAAAATTTGAATTTTATCGATAGTCGAAGTGTTTTGGAAGCCAACATCCTTAAAAAATTAAACTATCAGAAGCAAACGCCTTATTTTAGTAAGATTTCCTTTCAATTCGATGAAGAGGAGGAATCGGAGGACTTTTATATTGGACGTTATGGCTTTGCGGATCGTTATGGGGAGCAGCTGATCTATGATTGGCGAGCACCAATTTCTTCTCTGTATTACGATTTTTCTCTTGGCGAGGCTTTTTATGAATCTCACAATCGAAAATTTTATGGGAAGTTGCAGTTAAAGCGTCAATTTGAAATCAAAAACGGAACGATTAATTTTATCGTAGACACTAACGATGCGATTAACGATGAACTCCTCCTGCGAGAACTTGGGAAAAGCACATCAAATGAAATGAAAACCATCATTCATACGATACAAAAAGAACAGAATGAGGCAATTAGAGATACAAAGACAAAAAATCTGATTATTCAAGGTGCCGCTGGTTCAGGAAAGACCTCGATCGCGCTTCACCGCATGGCTTATTTGCTGTATCAAAAGAAAGAAGAATTATCCGCTTCAGATATTTTGATCCTTTCACCAAACCAAGTATTTGCGGATTACATTTCCACAGTGTTGCCGGAGTTAGGTGAAGATGAACTGCCTCAAGTTGACATAGTCAGTCTCGGGTCAATGTTCATCGAAGAAAAGTATCAAGTTACTGATCGCCAAGACGAATTGAAAGAAGTCATGGAGAATCCGCACTCAGATCAAGCACAGGTATATCGCTACAAGCAGTCCAAAGAATTTTGGGAGGTGTTTTTGAATCACTATGAACAAATGAAAGCCAAGCTTTATTCAGCAGACATCGCTATTGAAGGTCAACTGATTTCCACAAAGGACATTAAAAAGTATGTCACACAGCAGACCCGAAAAAGCTTATTTGAAATCATTCAAGAAATTTCTTATTTGCTTAGCAAACGTGTCTCAGAACACCGACGTGAAGCTTTTTTAAAGGAGATAATGAAGCAGTTCAAAAAAAGAATCAACGCCATAGGCAGTTTGTCAGACTATTATCGCTTTTTATCAGCGATGAACATACCTTATTATATAGAAGAAAAAAATTTGATTGCTTACTCTGATTTGTACCCTTATTTATATTTTAAGAACATGATCGAGGGAATCAGACCAAACAATCAGATTAAGCATTTAGTGATCGATGAAATGCAGGATTATTCGTTGCTGCAACTATCCTTGATTGAGCAATTGTTTCCTTGTCAAAAAACTATTTGCGGAGATGTTCATCAATCCCTTGTTTCCTATGAAGCCGATTTTCTTTCAACGATCCAAGCGGTCCTTCCAAATGCACGACTGGTAAAGTTTTTGACCAGTTATCGTTCTAGTTTCGAAATTATGACGTTTGCTAAACAATTTATCACTGAGAAGGAATTGATTCAACCCATAGAACGATATGGAAAAGAAGTAGAGGTTCAGCCCTATACCAAAGAAAAAATGGCTAAAAAAATTGTAGAATTTAATGAAAGCGACCATAGCTCTTGTGGTATAATTTGTCAGAATTGGCAGGAAGCTGCAACGATCGAAGCGGATTTCCCGGAGGAAAACATGGTTCGTTTTGAGAAAGACACGAAGAAAATCTCTGAAGGAATTATTCTGACAACACCTCAATTCGCCAAGGGGTTAGAGTTTGATCAGGTGATCTTACCAGATATTCGTTCCGACCAGCTAGGAAAAAAAAGTAATAAGTTATACACTAGCTGTTCTCGTGCGTTGCATGAATTGACCCTTTTCATTAAAGAGTGAGGAAAGCAAAATGAAAACATATAAAACGTCTGAAGTTGCTAAGATAGTCGGCCTGCACCCGAATACGATTCGACGCTATGAGGAGTGGGAACTCATACCCATTCCTCCAAGAGCCGAAAATGGGTATCGCGTTTTTACGGACTATCACATTGAGACAATAAAAATTGCCCAGATCGCTTTTCAAATCGAAGTATTGCAGTCAGGTTTACGAATGACTATGGTGGAGATGGTTAAGGCGGTGGCGCGGTATGATTTTGAAAAAGCGCAGTCACTGTTGGAGGATTATCTGGCTTCGGTGGATCAAGAAATTACTCGAGCAAACGAAGTGATTGTAGTGGTGGAGGAGCTTCTTGCTGGGAAAACAGAGGAGCCGGCTCTTTTTCTTACTAGGAGCGAGGCAGCAGAGTATTTGGAGGTTACCTCCGAATCTCTGAGAAATTGGGAACGAAATGGACTGCTGGCAATCAAAAGAAGGAAGAATAATTATCGCACCTACGATACAGAGGATATCAAGCGACTAAAAATTATTCGTACGTTACGATCAGCCAAGTATTCTCTGGCAGCTATTTTGCGCATGTTGAACGCAATTGACCAAGAAAAGCAGGATATCAAATCTTTACTCAACCCGGTCGATCCCGATGAGAGTATTCTTACTGCTTGTGACAATTTAATCGATTCACTGGAAAAGGCGAAGTCTAATGCCTGTGAATTGAAAGAACTAGTTAAGAAATTACAGCAGCGCTTTTTTAAAAATAACTAAAAAAGCGTTTGCATCAATTGGATTTGTAGTGCTATACTTTTATAGAAATAAATACAAATGGATAGTGATTGCCAAAAGCAAGCTAAACCTATTGATAAATTAAGCGTGATGAGCGCTTTATTTGTTGATGGGTTTTTATTGTTTTAATGGAACTATTCAAAAAATAATCAGAAGCGAGGATGAAGTGAATGACATTTCCTAAAGATTTTTTGTGGGGCGGCGCCACAGCAGCTAACCAATGTGAAGGGGCTTGGAATATAGATGGTAAAGGGGAAAGTATCCCGGATCATATGCGCGCAGGGGGGCTTCACAAACATAGACTACTGACACCAACAATCGAACCAGATGGCTATTATCCAAATCATGATGGAATTGATTTCTATCATCGCTACAAAGAAGATATCTCACTGTTTGCGGAGATGGGATTTAAAGTTTTTCGGTTGAGTATTGCGTGGTCACGAATTTTTCCTAAAGGTGATGAGACCAAACCGAATGAAGCAGGATTGGCTTTTTATGACAAAGTATTTGATGAATGTAAAAAATATGGCATCGAGCCGTTAGTAACCATCAGTCATTTTGAATTACCGTATGCACTTGCTGAGAATTATGGCGGATTTGCTAATCGTAAAACCATCGATTTTTTCGTGAATTATGCCAAGACAGTATTTAATCGCTATAAAGAAAAGGTAACCTATTGGTTAACATTTAATGAAATTAATTTTGGTACACTGCCGTTGGGCGGAAGAAATCTTTTGGGTATTTTAGCTGAAGAAGACAACGAGGAACGACGCTACCAAGCTTTACACCACATGTTCATCGCTAGTGCCAAAGCAGTAAAAATCGGTCATGAAATCAATCCCGATTTCAAAATTGGTTGTATGCTAGCCTATATGACTATGTATCCGCTGACCTGTAAACCGGAGGATGTGTTAGCAAATCAAGAACTGGTGAAGAAATTGAATTGGTTTTGCGGCGATGTCCAAGTCAAAGGAAAGTATCCGTATTATATGAACAATTATTTTGCGAAGCATAATATTCAGCTAGCATTTGAAGAGGGCGATGAAGAGATTTTAAAGGAAGGAACGGTGGATTACTATACCTTCTCTTATTATATGACCAGCTGTGCCACCGCAAATATTGACGAGAGCGGTGATCGTGTTGGCGGAAACCTATTTGGTGGTGTGAAAAATGACTATTTAGAAACGAGCGAATGGGGGTGGCAAATCGATCCGATCGGTCTTCGCTTCACGCTGAACGAGCTATATGATCGATATGAAATTCCATTAATGATCGTGGAAAATGGCTTAGGAGCCGTTGATAAAGTAGAAGCAGATGGCTCAATCCATGATGAGTATCGAATTGATTACGTCCGTCGCCATATTGAGGAAATGGCAAAAGCAATTGATGATGGGGTAGATCTAATTGGCTATACACCTTGGGGCTGTATTGATTTGGTTTCTGGCGGCACAGGAGAAATGTCGAAACGCTACGGCTTTATTTATGTCGATAAGGATGATGAAGGAAAAGGGACCTTTGATCGCAGCCGCAAGGACAGTTTCTACTGGTATAAAAAAGTCATTGCTTCTAATGGTAAAGACTTAGCTTCAGAATAGTATGAACAAGGGAAGTCAGCGAATGTGACTTCCCTTGCTATTTAAACGTTCATTGCTGCTTCATAAGCTGCCCAAATGGCATCCATGACATTTGTTGGTTTTTTGGCATCTCCAATAAGGTGCACATGATCTGCTTTAATCGCATGATACAACGCGTCATCTGGAATGTAACCAACAGAAACGATAATATCATCTGCTGGGATTTCATGTAGTTTAGGCATTCCTTGTACACCTAGAGCAAACATATGTTGTGCACGATTGGCAACGTTTGGATAATTTTTAACTGTCTCCGTTACAAAAGCAGTCCCATCCGCAAAATTATCAACCACCGAATTCTTCAAGACCGTCACTTGATAATAATCTAAAAGTTCCATCATCATGTTGTAATTAGCCGCTGACAAACCAAAGGCATTTAAAATCGTCTCACTTGCTTCAACAATCGTTACTTTTTTCCCTTTCTTCGCTAGATCATAAGCGATTTCACAGCCTGTTAGTCCACCTCCGACAACGACCACGTTTTCGCCTTCAATTTCTTTATAGCGTAACGCATCAATCGCATAAGTCACATGATCACTATCAAAGCCAGGAGTGTCTAAACGGCGTTCATTTGCTCCTGTAGCAACAAAGATTTCATCATAACCTTTCGTTTGTGCTTCAGTAACTTCGCTATTCATATGAATCGTCACGTGTAAGTCCTTCATTTGTTTTTTGTACCAAGCCAAAAGTTGACGATCATCCTCTTTAAAGTCGGGAGTAGACGCAACTACAAATACACCTCCCAGCTGATCTGTCTTCTCAAACAAATCAACCTCATGTCCACGAATCGCTGCCACTCGAGCAGCCTCCATGCCACCGATACCGCCACCGACCACCATCACTTTTTTCTTCGTATCAGAAGGAGTCAACGCATAGCTCTTTTCGCGACCGCAGGCAGGATTCACTGCACAAGAAATGTCCTTGAATTGGAAAATTCGACCTAAACAGCCCTGATGGCAATAGATACATGGACGAACATCATCTAAACGGCCTTGAGAAAATTTCTGCGGTGCATAAGGATCAGCTAACAGTGGACGTCCCATTCCCATAATATCTAGTTTTCCTTCCGCAATCACTTGATTGGCTAGGGCTGGATCATCGAATCTTCCGGCACAAGCGACAGGGATAGAAACAACTTCTTTCACTTTCATGACGTCTTCCAGATTGCAGGCTTTCGGCATGTACATTGGCGGGTGTGCCCAGAACCATGAGTCGTAGCTTCCATTATCACAATTCAACATATCATAGCCGAATTCCTCCAGTTTTTTAGCAACAATAAAGGATTCTTCATAATCGCGTCCTTTTTCTTCAAACGTTTCTCCTGGAATGGCGCCACGATTAAAATCTTTCACATAGCTTTTAACACTATAGCGCATAGATACTGGGAAGTTTTGGCCACAGGCATCTTTGATCGCTTCCACGATTTCCTTAATGATTCGCAGACGATTTTCTAATGAGCCGCCGTATTCGTCCGTTCGACGATTGAAGAAGGAGATAGCGAATTGATCCAGTAGATAGCCTTCATGCACAGCATGAATTTCCACACCGTCGCCGCCAGCTTCTTGAACAAGCTTCGCTCCTTTGGCAAAGTTTTGGATATATTCTTTGATTTCTTCTCTCGACATTCCGCGATCTGTTTTGGTCGGGTCCCAAACGTTTTGAATCGGAGCAGGGGCAGGGCAGATGCCAACTAATCCGTGATTCGCTCGACCAGTTAAAGCGGTTAATTGAACAAAAACTTTGCTGCCAGCTTCATGAACCCCATCCATCAAATACTTCATTTCTTTGACATAGCCTTCAGGATTATTCAGGATACAAAAGCCCATGTTGGCCACAACGGGCATCAAGCCAGTGATAATTAACCCCGTACCGCCTTTTGCTCTCTCAATATAATAATCGGCGCCTTCTTTTGTATAGGCAACAGTCTCAGTGCTTAGCAAACGGGCGGAAAAGACACCCATTGGCATCATGGCAATACGATTGGGGATTTCAACGGAACCAATTTGTAAAGGGGAAAACAACTGCTCAAATTTTGCTGTCATACAATACTTCCTCCTTTGTTAAATAGTGTTGTGAAAATTTGATCAAATAGTATAATTTAAGTATAGAACCTCTGATATCGCAAGCTATGATTTTAACGCACGTGGAGTATAACTATTGCGCGAGGGGAGCGGAAAAACGGATGGTAAAAGGAAAAATCCATTGTTCTCAGTTTTCTAAATCGCAGGATTATTCAAATGGTTTGTCTCAGTTAAACTATCAATACACGATTAACAGCCCCAGAGAAACATTGTCTGCTTCAAAAATCTACCAATTGGATCCTTTCATTATCACCCACAGTATTGTTGATTGTTCGCAGGGAGTTTTTACCCGAAGTATCAAAGACCGAAAAGAATATTTAGGTTTTCGTTTTGTTAAAAATGGTTTCGAACGACATTTTGATGGACATCACACAAGTATTTTAAAAGACTACACGATTGGGATTTTTGATTTACGAGCGACTAGTAACTATCAGCGTGAAAGAAGAACAGAAGGGATTAACTTATTCATTCCGAAGGATTGTCAAACAGAAAAACTTTTGGAGAGTCCTAAGAACAGTAGAATTATTAATGCAGAAAGAGGAATGGGGCGTAATTTGTTAGAGATGATTTTTCAGATGACAGAACAATTTTCCTTTTGTTCCGAAGAGGAGAGTCGATTGTTACTCAAACATTTTCTGCAACTTTTTTGTGAGTGGCTATCAGAGTCAGCTCCATTTTTGGATAGTCAAAACTATAACAGGTTATTGGTACGAGCGACGGATTTCATGCGTCTGAATTTAAAGGATTCTCAATTGACCATTGAGCAAACTGCTCACTATTGTCAAACCTCCATTCGTACTTTGCAAAAAATATTTCAAACCGCTGAGTTGTCATTTAGTCATTACTTAAATGATCTACGATTGACTTCGGCCGCAATTTCTTTGTATCAGACCAATCGCTTGATTACGGAAATTGCCTTTGAATGCGGCTTTAATAATTCCGCATACTTTAGTAAACGCTTCAAAGAAAAGTACCATTTATCTCCAATTCAGTATCGCAAAAAAACGCAAGAAATGATGAAAGTGAATGAAATGATAAAAACAAACTGCCCACTATTAATGAACTTTAACAAAAAATGAATGACAAAAGCAGAATCCGCCTAAACATAAGCGGATTCTGCTTTCACTTTTAGCTAATTGGGTCGCTTAATAAGACAGTATTCATCATAAGGAACCCTTGAACTATGGTGAACCTCAACTAGCTCAAAACCGAAATGCGGATAAATTGGCACATTTGTTTCTGTCATAGTCTCTAAAATTCGCTAGAGAGAATTTCTATACTTACGTCATTGAAAGACAATTATAGAGACGAAATGTATCAATATCATTTAGATTGCTTTTCTTATAACGGGAAAATGTATTTTTTTGAATACAACGATGCAGCTAATGAGATTAGAGATTTTTCTAAGGAAATCAGAGAAATGGTTAATTAAAAAGGAAATCGTTCACTTTGTTACAAGCGCTTTCTTTGCTTTCGTTTCAGTTTTTTTGCATAATAAGTGAAAGTTTAGAGGAGTGGAAAACATGGCAACGATGGTATTTGTAAATTACCCAGTAAAAGATGTGCAGGCTTCAACGGAATTTTATGCAAAACTTGGTTTTAAGAAGAATGAAGAGTTTTCTAATGAGCGTTCTAGTTCAATGGTATGGGATGATCATTTTTGGATCATGCTGTTAGAATACGATTTTTATAATTTATTCCTTAAAAATAAAAAAATTGCAGATACAAAAAGTCAAAGTGGCACCCTGACAGCTTTTTCTGTAGAAAGTCCAGCGGCGGTTAAAAAAATTGCGGAAGCTGCAAAAGTGAATGGTGGAGACTATTTCAGTGTTGATATGGGAATTCCTGAAGATCAAATGTTTAGCTTAGAAGTAATGGATTTAGATGGCAATCAATTTGAACCTGTTTGGATGGCTGAAAATTAATCGCGGGTCACGGAGCAATCCGTGATCTTTTTTGAATACTAAAAATGTTGCCTAAGCGTTAAAATATCCTTTTTCTCATTTTTTTACTATGATTTAGTAGTTAATGAAAAGAGAGAAGCTTTTGATTCACTAGAAAAGAGATGGGCAAATGGTCACAGCAGAAAAAGATTACTTTGAAGAACTGTTTGATCGTGTAACATTCAATCAACGACGGATGGTTTTATTACTGAATGAAAAAGGTGGACGTTGGGTCACTCGCGAGTGGCTAAGTGAAAAACTAGGACTGAGTAAACGAATGACATTAAACATAATAAACAGTCTTTCAGAGAAAATAGAGAGTCTTCATTCAGAAAAATTTTCCTTCCAACAATCAAAAGGAAAAGGGGTTCGATTAATTGTTGGGCTAGATGCAGATGTGTATAATCTAGTGACAGAAATTGTCAAAGACTGTTCCACTGTAGTCCTTTTGAAAGCTTTAATTATGGATGAATTCACTAGTGTACGTGACTACGCATTAGAACACTTTATCAGTGAATCAACTGTTCGAAGAGATATGAGTAAGGTACAAAAATTGTTAGAACGCTATCATATCGAGATTGGAAGAGAAAATTTCCAATTACAGGGAGAAGAATATCAAATCCGCATGTGTATGGTTATTTTTTTCTGGAGCATTTTTCGAGGAAGCAGCTGGCCCTTTGACTATGTGAACGAGCAGCTAATTGATTCTTATGTAGATGAAGTTTTAAATAGTAAATTTACTGTGTATCCAAAAATTCCCTACACTTACAAAAAACAACTATCATACATTTTTGCGGAGGCCATCATTCGAACAAGAAAAGGCAATATACTCAAAATGCCTGAAGCTTTAGAGACTCAGATAACGACAAATCAGCTATATCCTAGATTTAAGGAGATCATTTGCCAGAAGCAAGGGGCAATAAACACAAAGCAGTCGGAGATTCCTTTCTTTTTTCTAGTATGGGTGTCTATGTCTAAAACCATTGATATTTTTAAGGATCCTATCATTCACGAGTTGTATCAGCAACAAAAAAATCAGAACACTTTGATTTATAGCGCAACAGAATTAATGTTGAGGAGATTTCAGGACGAGTTCTTTCCTATTAAAAAGGAAGAGTATTTATGTTTCCGTAATTATATTTTGAGCAGTCACTTTTTTGCGATGTACTTTAAAGGCTTTAACACAGATATGACGGGAAATACGTATAAAGCAATCTTTTCTGAACGGTATCCGCACTTGGTGAAAAAGACACGTATCTTCGTGGAGTCTTTATATAAAGCATCTAAAAATCCAATTTTTTTGGAGGAAGATTTTTTACTAATCCCTTATTTAAAAAACAGCTTATTTTTTTCTGATCCTTGTCAATTTGAGGTTCCATTAACGATTTTAGTTGAGAGCGATATGCCGAGTCTGATGACTAAAAATTTCATTAGACAACTACGTGGGTACTTCAGCTATTTATATAATGTGACGATTACAGATATCTTTGAAACGTCAAGCAAGCATGCGGACGTTTTATTGACGACCGGAAATCTAAAGGACATGAAAGCAGCATATCCTGATGCACAAATAGTTGTAGTGAGCAAAAAATTATCCATGACAGATATAACCAGGATCAATCAAGCACTAGAAGAAATTTCAGAAAATAAAAAGAAAATCTAGTTTTATGCCTTTCAAAAAGCGTTCCATAGCGGAGCGCTTTTTGAAATTTATGAAAAGAATAATTTGATATAACTGAAACTAGCTGAAAAAAATAAGCGCGAGGTGTAAAAAATGCAAAGAAAAAAAAGCTGCAATAAGTTCCTTCATATTTTTATGACGGTCTTAATATTAGTTAACACATTAACTTCACTCACTGTTTTTGCAGAGTCGAATGATCAACCGTTTTTGAAACTTGAAAAAATAAGTAAAGGAAAAACGGATGACCAATTAGATCTGCAGATTATGACAAGAAGTGGACAAGAAAATGAAAAAGTACAAGTATCACAACCTGTAATTCAACAGGCTGTCCTAGAGCAAGATGATCAGCGCATACCATTAACAGTAGAGAATGAACAGTCAATTATTGTTCCTACTCAATCGACTGGAAGTGGTGTTATACATTTAACCCTAAAAGATACCAAAGACCTGTCTTCTGTAGATATCAGTGTTCAAGATCAGAAGCTGACTTACACATTTGGACAAACAAGTATGTCACAAACCGAGGAATCTTCAGAAGAAACTACCGAAAATTCAAAGGCAATCAGTAAGGAAAGCACGACAGAAATTGATTCTTCAAAACAGGAAAACGAGAACTCAGAAGCGAGCGAGACTCTTCAAAGTACAGAAGCGTCAACTGCAGATACAAAGGAAAAATCAGCAAAAGCAGATGAACCAACAGATATCCGTGACTATTTTCCAAATGGAAATGGAACGATCTTAACTGAATCCAAACTTGTTTATTTGGATGAAAATGGAGATGTGGTTGAGCCGCCAGTAACTGCCGATACGACAGTACGCATTTTCTATTCTTGGAGTATTCCAGAAGACGTTCGCCAGCAAATTGAACCAGGAGATTATTTTGATTTCAAGCTACCTGATGAACTGAAACCAAAACAGACGCAGTCTGGAGAACTTAAAAATAACGACGGGGAAGTATATGCAAAGTATACAATAGATACCGATGGAAACATTCGTTTTGAATTTACAGATGAGGTCAATAATCAAAGTGATATTAATGGAAGTTTCTTTTTTGATACAGAATTTAAAAAGGAGCACATTGATGGTCCAGGAGACATCACGATTCATTATCCAGTAGAGGACGATCTGCCACCCGTTAATATTGAGATTCGTCCCAACACGGATCAATCTATTGATAAAAAAGGTCATTTCGATCGTACACCAAATCCAAGCACAGTTGTTTGGACAGTTGATTTTAACCAGGGAATGAATCATTTAGATGAACCAAGCATCACTGAAAATTGGCCGACAGGAATTGAGTACAAATCGGTGAAAGTAATGGAATTGGAAATGAATCTTGATGGGACTGTTAAAGAAGTCGGACGAGAACTAAATCCGAATGAGTATAAAGTCGACAAAAATGGAAATGTCACAATTCTTGGCGAAACGAACAAAGCGTATCGCTTAGTCTATCAAACAGACATCAGTGATTCTGCAAAACCAGAGAATGGTGGAAAAGTTAGTTTCACTAATAATGCTCAATTAACAGATAAGAACAACGATGATGGAATTGATGCAAAGGCAACCGTAACAAATAATTTTGGAAAACCTATTAAAAAGAATATGGTCGGCTACGATCCGAATAAACAGGAATTCGATTGGGCAATTAAGTACAACTATAATGAAAAGAAAATTTCGAAGGATTCCGCAGTTATAACAGATACGATTAGTAAAAACATGGATCTTGTTGATGATTCTGTAAAGCTTTATCCGATTACTTTTGATGAGAAAGGAAAAGAAGTTAAGGGGGATCCATTAATCGAAGGGAAAGATTATACGTTAGAACCCAATCCTGATGGCGAAGGTTTTGTAATAAAATTTCTTGACGATGTGGATGGCGCAATACGGGTCGAATACAAAACAAAAGTTAATGGACTTGTCACTGACCCAACACAGGTAAGCAACAATGTTTCTACTGGCACTGGACAAACTGATGGAGACAAAGGAACCGCTCAACAACAAAATGTTATTAAAGACATTACAGATGTAAACTATGCGGACAAGAAAGTCGGTTGGAAAATTGCGGTCAATAAAAATCATTACCATATGGAAAATCTAGTACTAACAGACACTTATGACCCTGTTCCCGGATTATCGATGGCAATCAAAGAAGATTTGACACCGGATTTTGAAATTCGCGATGTTACTACAAACAAAGTTTTAGTTCCTGGAAAGGACTATGATCTTGAATTGTTGACAGATAGTTCTGGACAAAATGAAGTTGGATTTAAGGTTGTTTTTAAAGGAGACTATAACCCAACAGAATCTGAATTAGAGATTACTTACCACACTAATTTCGATGTCAGTCTGCTAGATCCTACGAACCCATCTATGGACCGATTCAAAAATAATATGCAAGCCGATTGGGAAGATGAACATGGTAATAAGCATCAGTCAGATGATGACAAAGATTTTAAGCCACATGATCCCTTTCAGTTAAATGTCCAAAAAAGCGGGACATATAACGCGCAAACAAAACATATTACTTGGACAATAGCAGTCAACCTCAGTCGGAATATTTTAGTTAATGCACAGTTAAAAGATGAAATAAAAGAAAATCAAGACTACATCGATGGTTCACTAAAAATCTATGAGGCTGAAGTGAATAAAGATGGTACGGTAGTGAAGAAGCAACCGGAAAAAATAGTAAATGATGAGATGAAAAGCATTGATGAACCTAACAGCTCAAATGACCAAACACTACAGATTGATTTTCCAAATAATGTAGATAACACTTATTTAATCGAATTTGAGACATCAGTTGAAGGAAAAATTATTGAAGGTTCAAATCAATATACGAACGTCGCAAATTATGTAAACAATGATGATGAACGAGATGTTATCGGCGAGGTTGGTATCAAAAATGGTGGAAAATATGTTCAAAAAACGGGCGCACAGGATAGTGAAGATCCGGATTATGTGAATTGGCAAGCGGTTATAAATCCTTCACAGTCAACGTTGGATCATGTCGTGATCAAGGATGAGCCTTCAGATAATCAAGTGATTGATCAAGACTCGATAAAATTATACGAGACTACTGTCGCAGAAGATGGAACTATTACCCCTAATTACGACAAACCTTTAAAGCCAAAAACAGACTACACCGTAGAAGTAATAACGGATAACGAGACTGGAAAGCAAACATTAACAATCAAACTTACTAATAAAATTGAAACGGCCTATCAGTTAGAATATCGCAGTTACATTAATTCCTCTGCAAGTGGCAGCAAAGATACAGTTTCCAATAAAATAACTGTATCGGGAGATAATGAACAAACCATTTCAGGGGGAGATGGACAAGATGTCACAGTAGAAATCAATCATAGTGGTGGTTCTGCAACTGGAAAAAAAGGGAAATTGGTTATCCAAAAAACAGAAGCAGATGGCAAGACGCCTTTGGCTGGTGCTAAGTTTGAACTTTGGAACACGACAAAGACCCAACTGCTGCGTGAAGGAAAAGTAGATGATAATGGACAAATTACCTTTGGAAATCTCCCTTATGGCGAATATCTCTTATTTGAAACGGCTGCCCCTAAAGGCTTCACGATTTCAGATGATTTGGTAGATGGACGACGAATTACTATTGATGATAAGACTTCAACGGAAAACGCGGCACCATTAACCATTCCAAATGAACGAAATAAGGTTATTTTACAAAAGACGGATGAACAAGGAAATCCAATTAAGTTTGATGACGATATCCAAACAGGAGCACGCTTTAAGCTAGAACACTTTAGCAATTTGATGCCCAATCATGCTCTTTGGGAACCTGTAGCGTTAGATCCTGATCGGTTAAACAGCGATGGAGTTTTAGAGATCGATAGTTTACCCTTAGGATTGTATCGGATTACTGAGATTGAGGCGCCAACGGGTTATGTATTGAACAACACCCCAATTAATTTTGTTGTATATCGAAATAGCGATCATCAAATACCAACGATCCATTTAAATTATAAGAATTACAAAGGATCTGCAGAGCTTTTGAAAACGGACAGCACAGGAAATCCTTTAGCTGGAGCGATGTTCGATGTGATAGACAGTACTGGAAAAAAAGTGAATTCTGAACCTATAGTCTCACAAGATGATGGAAAAGTAACGATTAGGGGATTGTCTCCTGGCGATTATAAATTTGTAGAAACGAAAGCACCAGATGGCTATATCCTTAACAGTTCAGAAATTCCCTTCACCATTGATGAGACGTCTCACGATAAACCTAAAACGGTCACGACTCAGGCGGATGGTTCACCACTGGAGTTGGCAAACCATAAAGGTTCAGTAGAATTTGTGAAGAAGGACAAATCTGGCAAAGTATTAGAGGGTGCGGAATTTGACTTGCTAGACACTGAAGGGAAAAAGGTCAATCAAGAACCGATTACATCTGATAAAAACGGGAAAGTACATGTTGATAATTTAGCACCGGGTAATTATACTTTTGTGGAAACGAAAGCGCCAGATGGTTATTTATTGAATGAAATGAAACTCTTATTTACCATCGATGCTTCACATAAAGGAAAAGTATCAGTAGTTAAACTACCTGATTTCATCAATTATAAAGGTGCCTTCCAAATCGTCAAACGCAATACTGATGGGGATGGTTTAGCTGGAGCGGAATTTACTCTTTATCAAGAGGATAAAGTGACCGTTGAACAAAAAGTCAAAAGTGATAAAGATGGAAAGGTCACATTTACTAACTTGGCACCAGGTACGTATTATTATCAAGAGACGAAAGCGCCGACTGTCACTGATGGGACAAACTATGTAATCAACCCAGCTTTAATTAAGGTTGAAATTTCAGATCGAGCTGAAGATGCTCCTGAATTGGAGAAGTTGGGAGATTTCCAGAATTTCCGCGGAAAGGCTCAGATTACGAAAGTCGGTGAAGGCGATTCTATCGCTGGAGCGGAATTTGAACTATACCATATTGAAAATGGCGAGCAAAAGCATGTAAGAACAATTTTGACTCCTGAAAATGGTATTTTGGATATTTCAGGTTTAGGTGCAGGAGAGTATATGTTAAAGGAAACGAAACCGGCTCCTGGCTATATTCTAAATAAACAACCGATTTATTTTGTCGTTCAGGAGAACAACGATCAAGATCCTACGATAGACAATCTAGATTTTGAAAATTATGAATCGGGTGTCATCGGTCGAAAAGTGAATGAGCAGAAGAAAGCCTTGCAGGGTGCAGAATATCAGGTCTATAAAGCTGATGGTGACAAGCCGACGGGCGACCCTGTGGTAGTTAAAGATCGCGATGGAAAAAATTACGAAAACAGCACTATCATAACAAATGAAAAGGGTGAAATATATTTCCAAGGTTTGAACGAAGGTCAATATGTGCTCGTCGAAACGAAGGCACCTGAAGGCTATATCTTAGACACCAAACCTCATCCATTCGAAATTACCGGACAATTAGGCAAACCAGATAAAGTAATTTTAGGCGATTTTGTAAATTACAAAGGAGCTGTTTTAGCAACAAAGAAAAACGAAGATGGAAAAATATTAAGTGGTGCAGAATTCGAAATTCAAGACACTGAAGGTAAGGTACAAACAATCCTAAATTCAGCCGGGAAAGAAACCAAGAAGCTCATTTCAGACAAAGATGGGAAAATCTATGCTAATGGACTGAACCCCGGTAAGTATCAACTTGTTGAAACGAAAGCACCGACAAATTATTTATTAAATAAGCAAAAAGTTACCTTTACTGTTTCTGATAAAGCTTCCGGAAAACCTGAGACGATCACCTTAGCTGATTTTATCAATTATCAAGGTTCGGTGAAATTACAAAAAGTCTCTCCTTTAAACAAGGAACTAACCGGTGCAGTATTTGGACTCTATCATTCTGATGGGGAACATATCGGAGACTACACATCTGATCAAAAGGGGCAGGTTGCAGTGAATAAGCTTTCACCAGGCGATTACTATTTTGCTGAGAAAAAAGCCCCAGATGGTTATGAGATTAGTAGTGAAAAACGGAAATTCACGATTACTTCTTCTAAGCAAGGTAGACCAGAAACGCTTGATTTAGGTAAATTTGTGAATGAAGAAGTTGCGAAGAAAACGAATATTCCAACATCTATGAACAAATCAAAACCTTCTAACAAAGATTCGGAAACAACAACAGGAAGTTATCCGAAAACGAATGACACACGCAATCCGTGGTTACTTATTGCAGGAATTGCCGTGATCATCATAGCTGGCACTATTTATTTCAGAAGAAGAAATAAGTAAACCTATTGATCTAGGCAGCAAATTCGCTGTCTAGGTCTTTTTTTCGTTGTTAATAGTAAAAAAATCATGGTATTATGTTTGATGAACTGGAAAACTGGAGCTAGGGTTCCGCTTAAAGAGGACTGTGACCGAGGGCTTCATCTTTTGCCATATGCAGAAGGCACCTATTGATAAAAAAGATCCGAGGGGAAAGGTTCAGTGTATTTGTGATGCACTGACTTTTCCCCTTTTTTTGTACGTGGAAAAGTCGATGCGTCCTTTAAATAATTATTTTGGAGGAAGAGAAGTATGAAAAAAATGGTATTTTTTGATTTAGATGGCACCTTATGTTCAGGTGGAAGTTTACAGGTAGGGCAAGAAATAATTACCGCATTTAACGACCTCAAGAAAAATGATGTCTTACCGATTATCGCTACAGGTCGCAGTCGTTATGAAGTAAAAGGGCTGCTAGATTTACTTCGAGTAGAGCATTACATTTTATCGAATGGCTGCTATGTACATTCTGCAGGAAGAACCATCCAGAATATGACGTTTACCATTGGAGAAGTCGAAGCTATTTTAGCGATTGCAAAAAAATATCAACTGTCGGCAGGTTACTTTAATCAGCGAGGCTATGCAATAACTCAGTTTTCAGAGGTAGTTGAGGAACATGTTGCTCATATGGGGATTTCAGAAGTTCCGGTGGTTGCCGACTTTTATCAGTCGAATCCTGTCAATTTTATGAATCTCTATCTAAATGCCGAAATGGAAGAAAAAATTCGTGAAGAGCTGGGTGCTATCGCTGATCTCGTCCGTTTTGCGCCTTTGGCGATTGATGTATTGCCAAAAAATGTTTCAAAAGGAACGGCGATCAAAAGCTTATTGACTTCCTTGAGAGATAGTCAAATTGAAACCTATGCTTTTGGTGATCAAAATAATGATATTAGTATGTTTCAACTCGTTGATTTTGGTGTCGCGATGTCCCATAGCACAGAGCAGTTGAAGCGGCAGTCTTCTTATATCGCAACATCAACGAATGGTGTTATCGAGGGATTAAAATACTATGGTCTAATTTCATAAAATTATGAGATAGGATTAGAAGAGAATGAGACTTTAGACGGATGTTGATAAATTAAGAATTCGTTAAGATAAATCTATCAACGAAAGAGAGTAGGAAAGAGTGTGAAGGGAAATAAAAAGAATATTAGCTATTTGATGTTAGGGCAATTTATCTCTGTATTTGGTGGAGCAATCTTGCGTTTTGCATTGTCATTATTTGTTTTAGATGTAACAGGAAGGGCCGATATTTTTGCTACAGTATTAGCCATTTCCAGTATTCCAGTCTTGTTTGCGCCGATTGGTGGGGCAATTGCGGATCGATTCGATCGAAAGCTCTTAATGGTTTTGATGGATGTCGCCAATGCGATTATTGCAGGGTTACTTTTTCTAGTGGTCGGAACAACTGAATCAATTTTAGGTATTGGTGTTTTGATCTTTATTTTAACGATTGTTGGCAGTTTTGATACACCAGTAGTGGGTGCGAGTATCCCTTTATTGGTAGAAGAGGAGGAACTGGAAAAAATCAATGGATTATCAAATGGTATTTTACAGTTATCGAATGTTGTCGCACCGATTATTGGCGGTATTTTCTATGGGGTCATGGGTGCTAAACTGCTGGTTGCCAGTAGTATTCTCTTTTTCATAATAGCTGCGATTATCGAGAGCTTTTTAAAGATTCCATTTGAAAAACGCAAGCAGTCATCCGGTACCATTATGCAGATTTTAACAGCCGATTTAAAGGACGGATTCAAGGAAGTTAAGAACAATCAAGTGATTTTCAAATCAATCACTATCGCAGCGGCGATCAATTTTGTTTTAACTTCTTTCTTTATTGTTGGACTTCCAGTTATTTTACGAATGACGCTTCAGGTAAATGACACCATGTATGGAATCGGCATGGGAGTCTTTAGTTTCGCTAGTATTATTGGAGCCATTTTTGCGGGGCAGTTAACGAAAAATATAAAATTCAATAATTTTTATCGGGTGTTTACGCTCTCAGGAATTCTATTGATACTCATGAATCTCTTATTGAGTATGACGAGTATTGGGGTTGGTTTTATGGTTGTGCTCGTCATGGAAATCATTATCGGAATGATGCTCAGCGCGATTTCAATTTATCTGATCACCATTGTGCAGCGAATTACTCCTAAGGAAAACTTGGGGAAAGTGATGGCAACAATTATCGCAGTTGCACAATGTGCGGTTCCTTTGGGCCAATTACTGATGGGACTAATCTTCAGAAATACGACAGACAGTGTTTTTGTTCCCCTACTTTTAATCAGCGGGCTGGTTTTGTTGATTTCAGGAGCTTGCTTTATGATGTTCAGAGAGACTAAAGAGAGTGACATTTATACGGCAAAAGATTAGAATTGATACACTCTTTCACACGTCAAGAGAAAAAAGGAGAATAAAGATGGAGTTTAGAGCAGAATGGTCGAAATTGATTGAGACGCAGCCGTTTTGTTTTCTAGGATCGATTACAGAAAATGGCTACCCAATGATCCGGGCGATGCTGAAGCCGATAAAAATTGAAGATAATCAGCTGTATCTTCATACCAATACTTCTTCCAATAAAGTCCATCAGCTTCTAGAAAACCCTAAAGCTTGCTTGTACTTTTATGATGGGAAGACTTTTACTGGAGTTAGTTTGATTGGAGAGATGGAAGTATTAAGTGAAGAACAGGATAAAAGAGAATTTTGGCAGGAAAGTTACGATATTTACTATGAAAAAGGCGGCGGATTACCGGATTTTACAGTTTTGAAATTCACTATTATTGAAGGAGAGTTTTACCAGAATTTCAACGTTCTTACGTTTTAAGAGACAAAAAAAGACCATATAAAGATAGTGTAAAGAAACGGGCGAAAGTTTCACACTATCTTTAGGTCTTTTTTTTTATGCTTAAAAAGTAGTAAATAGCGGTCACAATGGTAGGCCATTTTGAAAAGGAGAGAATTTAAATGACAATTATTTTAGGAATGATTGGGTTCTTACTAATGATCTATCTTTTCTGGTTTTTATTTAAGGGGGAAGAGTTATGAGTAGTATTATCTATCAAGGGCTATTTTTCTTGTTTCTTCTATTAACCCTAGCTCTGCCGCTAGGGTGGTATATCAAAGAAATAATGCAAGGAAGAGTACCTAGAGGTGTGCGCTTTTTGCAGCCTGTAGAACGTTTATTTTATAAAGTCATTGGTCCTATTAGTAAAAAAGAAATGACTGCAAAACGATATGCTTTAAATGTGATCGTACTGAGTATTTTCTCGGTTCTATTACTTATTCTTATTTTAATGACGCAGCATTTCTTGCCTGGAGGATCAGCAGTAAAAAATTTATCCTTTCCTCTTGCTTTAAATACAGCAGTTAGTTTTGTAACGAATACGAACTGGCAGGCATACGCGGGAGAAACAACTTTATCAAACGCTTCTCAAATGTTCGGTTTGACCGTTCAAAACTTTGTTTCTGCGGGTGTTGGTTTATCTGTATTAATCGCTTTGTTTCGAGGAATATCGCAAGTAAAACGAAAAGCACTTGGAAATTTTTGGCAAGATTTGACACGCAGCCTGGTGTATATTTTGCTTCCGTTAGCGTTTCTTTTTTCAATTGTCTTGATTTCACAAGGAACGATCCAATCGTTCAAATCAGGGGTTGCTTATCAGGGTTTAGAAGGGAAAAATCTATGGCTGTATTTAGGCCCTGTCGCTAGTCAAGTCGCAATAAAACAATTAGGAACAAACGGTGGTGGTTTCTTTGGTGCAAATTCGGCTTATCCTTTTGAAAACCCAACGCTCCTTTCAAATTTCATCGAGAATATTGCGATTTTATTGATTCCAGCCGCGTTGATTTTTGCTTTTGGATTTTGGGTCAAGGATTGGAAGCAAGGCCGAACAATTATGATAGTCTCCTTGTTCTTTCTTTTATTTGCCTTCATAGGTGTTGCTATCAGTGAATACTATGGTCCAGAAATAGCACGCGTTGTTGGCTCTACGAATTTAGAGGGAAAAGAAGTTCGCTTCGGTGTTGGGTGGTCCAGCCTGTGGTCAGTCTCAACCACCGCAGCATCAAACGGTTCTGTGAACGCGATGCTAGATAGCTTCACGCCGCTTGGTGGAGCTATCCCGATGTTTTTGATGCAATTAGGAGAAATTATTTTTGGTGGTGTCGGCAGTGGTCTTTATGGCATGTTGGCTTTTCTATTATTGGCAGTCTTTATTGCCGGTCTCTTAGTGGGCCGAACACCAGAATACCTAGGTAAAAAAATTGAAGCTTTCGATATAAAGATGGCTAGCTTGGTCATTCTAACACCGCTAATGTTAACTCTTTTTGGCGCAATGGCTTTGGTTTTACATCCAGAGGTTGAGGCATGGTTAACTAATCGCGGTCCCCACGCCTTCAGTGAACTATTGTATGGGGCAACATCCTTAGCCAATAATAATGGAAGTGCTTTTGCCGGTTTACTGGCAGATCACTCGTTCATAAATATTTTGGGCAGTCTAATGATGGCTATTTCAAGATATTTACCAATTATCGCTATCTTACTTCTAGCTGAGAATATGGGAAGCAAGAAGAAAGCTGCATTAAGTTCAGGAACGTTGTCAACAGTTAGTCCAACTTTTGTATCTATGCTAATTATTGTTGTTTTAGTGATCGGAGCGCTAAGTTTTCTGCCAGTATTGGCACTTGGTCCAATCGCGGAATTCTTTACGATGAAATAGATGGAGTGAATAAAATGAAGAAAATCTATCAATGGGCAGCAGGACAATCTTTTAAAAAATTAAATCCTCGCCAGCAGATCAAAAATCCAGTTATGTTTGTTGTTTACTTGGGGGCAGTTCTCACAACGCTCTTATGTTTTTATCCAACTGGAGTTCCAATATGGTTCAGTATCGCTGTCACTATTTTTCTTTGGCTGACCTTACTCTTTGCGAATTTTGCAGAGGCTGTTGCAGAAGGACGAGGAAAAGCGCAGGCAGATAGCTTGAAGCAAGCAAAAAAAGAAGTTATGACCTATAAAATAAACAGTCTGGAGGATATCAGAGAAGAGAACTTTATAGAATTGCGTTCATCAGATTTGAAACGCGGAGACTTGGTCTATGTCCGATCAGGAGAACAGATTCCTGCTGACGGAGATGTCATTGAGGGGGCTGCTTCCGTTGACGAGAGTGCAATTACTGGAGAATCTGCACCGGTTATTCGAGAGTCTGGCGGTGACCGCAGTGCCGTCACTGGCGGTACCACAGTTGTATCAGACTATTTAGTGATTCGTGTAACTTCGGAAAATGGCCAATCTTTCTTAGACAAAATGATTGCAATGGTTGAAGGAACACAACGAAAAAAAACACCGAACGAGATTGGGTTGCAGATTTTCTTGATAACCTTAACGATCATCTTTTTAACGGTCTCAATAACCCTAGTTCCATTTACAGATTTCAGTAGTCAGCTTTCAGGAAAAGGGGAAGCTCTCTCAATGATTATTGTGATAGCTTTGTTGATCTGTTTGGCGCCAACAACGATTGGTGCGTTGATCTCATCAATCGGAATTGCTGGTATGAGTCGTTTAACGAAAGAAAATGTGATCGCTATGAGTGGTCGTGCGATTGAGGCGGCTGGAGATGTCGATGTTCTCCTACTGGATAAAACAGGAACCATCACTTTGGGGAATCGCCGAGCGAGTGAATTTTTACCGGTGAATGGGGTCAGTGAAGAACAGCTTGCTGATGCAGCTCAATTGTCCTCACTAGCTGATGAGACGGCAGAAGGCAGAAGTATTGTCATTCTCGCAAAAGAACGCTTCAATTTACGCGAAAGAGCGTTTCAACAATCAGAAGTGAAGTTCATCGATTTTAGTGCGAAGACACGAATGAGCGGAATTGATTATCGTGGAGATGAAATTCGTAAAGGCGCAGCAGACACGATGAAGAAATATGTACAATCAAAGGGAGAAAGTTATCCTCCTGAATGTGATGACCTTGTCGACAAAATTGCCCGCGCAGGTGGGACACCCTTAGTAGTAGTAAAAAACAATCGTGTTCTAGGGGTTGTCTATTTGAAGGATATCGTGAAAAACGGAGTGAAAGAAAAGTTTGCCGATATGCGAAAGATGGGTATCAAAACGATCATGATCACTGGGGACAATCCTTTAACCGCAGCGGCCATCGCAGCTGAAGCGGGGGTTGATGATTTTTTAGCGGAAGCTACACCTGAAAACAAAATGGATTTGATTCGTGAGTATCAAGAAAAAGGGCACCTCGTCGCAATGACAGGGGACGGTACAAATGATGCACCAGCTTTAGCACAGGCAGATGTGGCAATGGCAATGAATACTGGTACACAAGCCGCAAAAGAAGCTGGGAACATGATTGATTTAGATTCGAGTCCTACTAAATTGCTGCAGGTTGTCCAAATCGGTAAACAGTTATTAATGACTAGAGGAGCATTAACTACCTTCAGTATCGCCAATGACATCGCTAAATATTTCGCGGTAATACCTGTTTTATTCTATAGTATCTATCCACAACTAGATCGTCTGAATCTCATGGGATTGGGCAGCCCGCTTACAGCAATCTTATCGGCTGTTATTTACAATGCGGTAGTTATCGTTGCTTTGATTCCGCTAGCATTAAAAGGAGTGAACTATCAAGAAAAACCTGCTAGTCAAATTTTGCGTCATAATTTGTTGATTTATGGTCTGGGAGGAATCATCGCTCCCTTTATTTTCATTAAATTGATCGACATGGTTCTTTCATTAATCATTTTGTAGAATCTAAATGTATAGAAATGAGGAGGAGATAAACGTGAAAAAAAGCCTATTTGGTAGTTTGCGTTTTTTGATTTTAAGTCTAATTATTTTTGGCGGTGTCTATACTGTAGCTGTTACTGGTGTAGGGCAGCTATTCTTTTCAAATCAAGCTAATGGGAGTCAGGTCAAGGTAGAAAACCATGTCGTCGGCTCATCATTGATTGGTCAAGAATTCAAACAGAAGAAATATT